>Ga0208544_10000046_pt1 | contig 86628 bp, 92 predicted proteins | sample DEB08_DNA_9_FD_184526 | JGI IMG/M metagenome (GOLD analysis project Ga0208544, IMG submission 184526) | Aqueous microbial communities from the Delaware River and Bay under freshwater to marine salinity gradient to study organic matter... | ecosystem: Environmental > Aquatic > Marine > Coastal ...
AAAAAATCATTCTCCACCGCCAGTTGGCCAATCTTGGCGTGCAGCTCTTTGATCTCGCCGTCCTTGTTCTCAGCCTTTTTGACCTTGTCGGAAAAAACGCCTGCCATGCCTTCGATCGCCTGTCGTTTCCATGTGCTCACCTGAGTTGGGTGGAGCTGCCGCTTGGCTGCAATCTCTTGCACCGTCTTGTCACCGCGCAGCGCCTCAAGCGCCACAGCAGCCTTTAACTGGTCTGAAAAGTTCCGTCGTTTTGTCATTCTCGTATCCATTCGTTCGGGTTGGATACATCTTAGCACGCTGTCCAGTTTTGCCGGACCACTTCACTGAAGCTGATGGAGGCACAAAATGACCGACTTGAATTCACTCTATCCCGATGATCAACCGGCACCTGCACCCGATGCCAGACCAGCGCATCGGCCTTCGGATACGACCGAGGCGGTTCTTTATCCCGACGATCACCCCAAAGATGCAGCACCGGTGCGTCGGCAGACACGGCAGGAAAAACATGACACCGGTTCAAAGGACAGCGCCGAACTTTCTTATGAGGACAGCGCCGCCTTCAATGCCGCCGAGACGGACGCATTCTTTAACCAAGCCGCCCTTGCAGCACTCCAGGACGGCGACAGCGAAAGATCTGCGGAATTGGGGCAGGCGGGGAAATCACTGGTGGCTGACATGAAAGCGGCGGGCACACCGGCAGAGGTCCTGAACGAAGCCCTGCGCGCATACAATGAAACGGCAGGCGATGGCTTCTCAGAGGACCAGCGGGCTGAAATGGCAGAGGCCACAATGGCCGAATTGCAGTCGGAGCATGGCCCAGCAATCGAAAGCGACCTGAACGCTGCACGCGCATTCATTCAAGATATGGAGCAAGTCGCACCTGGCCTGATCAGAAGCCTTGAAGCGACAGGGGCCGGAAACAACAAAAAGTTGATCGCCACTGTCATTCTTGAGGCGAAGCGACGGGGGTACGGTCGGCGATGACCTCGACTATCATGCAGGCACAACGGCCCGCCTGCCCCATGTGCGGGGCCGGGGAAGGCGTGAGGTCCATTGATGACTTCGTGCGGCATCACCGGATCAAAGGCCACCCCGAGGCGATCTTGCGTGCCGTATGGGCCTCAAGCGGACAGATCATGACGACCGAGCGGCTATTTGATGCCCTCTATGCCGACGATCCTGATGGCGGTCCTTCACGCACAAAAATGCATGCGGACCTGCACGCGGCAGTCAGGACCGTAAACACAATGCTGGCTGGAACGCTGAGGGTCGAGCAAGTCGGTGCTAAGCGAGGACGTTGGCGACTGCGGATCACGCCCTGAGAACTTACGCTGATTAGCGGATTCGGATTGGCGATTTTCAGCACGCTGTTGAACCTGTGCTGAACCAAGAAACCCAACAAAACTGCCGGCTAGCCTAACACCCTGTAACATGTTGTTTTAAATAAGGTATTTGGTGCACCCGACAGGATTCGAACCTGTGGCCTCTGCCTTCGGAGGGCAGCGCTCTATCCAGCTGAGCTACGGGTGCCTGTGGCTGTCTATAGCGTCGGGTTTACGCACCCGCAACGCCAAAACGTCAGCCGCATGTCACACTGCCCTACCCGAACAAATCGTGGCAAAGCTCAAGCGCGTCAATCAACACATCAACTTCATCGGTCGTATTATACAGACCAAATGATGCACGACAGGTGGCACTGACGCCGATATGTTCCATCAATGGCATGGCGCAGTGGCTACCGGCGCGCACCGCCACGCCTTTTTTGTCCAGAACTGTCGAAATGTCGTGGGCGTGGGCCGCACCGTCCAGCGTGAATGAAAAGATCGCGCCTTTGGTGGCCGACGTCCCCTGCACATTTACCCAGTTCAAACCATCCAGCCGCGCACGGGCGTAATCGCGCAGCGCGCGTTCGTGGGCGGCGATATTTGCCATCCCCAGCCCCGTCATATAATCCAGCGCCACGCCCAAGCCGATCGTCTGCACGATGCCCGGTGTGCCTGCCTCGAACTTCATCGGCGCGTCGTTATAGGTGACCACATCCCGGCCCACCTCGCGGATCATATCGCCACCGCCCATAAACGGGCGCATCTCGGCCATTCGGTCATGGCGCACATAAATCGCGCCGGACCCCGATGGGCCATACAGCTTGTGCCCGGTGACCGCATAGAAATCACAGCCGATATCGCGCACATCCACCGGCATATGCACCGCCGCCTGCGAGCCATCGACAAGCACCGGCACGCCCTTGGCATGAGCACCGGCCGTGATCGCTTTTACGTCCACCACGGTGCCCAGCACGTTCGACATATGGGTCACGGCCACCAATTTCGTCTTGGGGCCGATCGCATCAATCACCTTTTGCGGGTCCAGATCGCCGTTCGCGTCCACATCCACCCATTTGATCACCGCACCCTGCCGCTCACGCAGGAAATGCCACGGTACGATATTGGCGTGATGTTCCATGATCGACAGGACAATTTCATCACCCGGTGCGAACCGGGGCATGGCCCAGCCATAGGCGACCATGTTGATCCCCTCGGTGGTGCCCGAGTTCATGATGATCTCATCCTCGGACGCCGCGTTCAGGAACCGGGCAATGGTGCCGCGCACGGCCTCATATTTATCGGTGGCAAGGTTGCTCAGGTAATGCAGACCGCGATGCACATTGGCATATTCTTCGGCATAGCCGCGCGTGATCGCATCAATCACCACCTGCGGTTTCTGCGCCGAGGCCCCATTATCAAGATACACCAGCCGCTTGCCGTTCACCTGACGTGACAGGATCGGGAAATCGGCGCGCACTGCGGCCACATCATATGTCATATCGTTCCTCCCACGGCACCGACGCCAAGCAACGCCAGCAACATGCCCGCGCCAAATGCCGTGCCAAGCAGCGCCACAACCAGCGTACCTATGGATTTTGCACGGCTTTCGAACTCATGCAGTACCGTGATGAAATTCACCATGCACCACAACAGCGCACCCAGCGAAACCATCCCGAACAACGCCGACGCCAGCGGGCTGAAAAGCATCAGCGCCAACTGCCCGATTTCCAAGGTCAAGCTGACCGCCTGAAACCAAACGACAATCGCAACGGTCTGGGCAAGACTGCCCTGCCCGCCCATCAACTGCCCGACCTTTTGTGTGGCGAACACGAACAGAAACAAAAAGCTGCTGATCATCACCGTGTAGGTAAAAGGCGTCAAGGTGATCATCTGGTCCTGAAACGTCATCGGCACCGGTGACACCATCTGCAAACCCGCCAACAACAGCACATTCAGCACCGCTGTCAAGGCCAGCGCGGCCCACAGGCTGCCCATGTCGAACCGCATCTCCTTGATCCGGCGCGCCATTTCAGCGGGGTCGATGATGCTTTGCCAGATCGCGCGCATAAAGCTTTCGAAATTCAGTGTCATCGGGAACTTTCCGCTTCTAGCACAGATTGAAACCAGAGCAGTGCAAAGCCCGCAAGCCAGATAAATCCGACCAGATTTGCCTGCACGCCCGGCCCTACAAAGCCACGGGCCAAACCATGGAGCAACAACAACGGCGACGTCGCCAGCAATGTCCAAAACAACGCCAGCCGCGCAGAATACCAACTGCCATGCCCACCAAAAAGCATGGCCACAAGCCGCGCAATCGCAGCCAAGCCGTAAAAGGCCAAAGGCAGCATGACCACCAACGCATAGAATGTATACGTCATCATGCCTTCGAAATTTATCTCAACGGGCCACGGCGACGGCTCAAACCCCGCCGCGATCCGCGACAGACGCGGCCACTGCGCGACAAAGATCAACACGCAGGCTACCATCAGATAGACAATCGCCCGATCCTCCCGCCTGCCTTGATCCAGCAGTTTGCGCATCACCTGGCGCGGCGTGCGCCAGGTCTGCATGATGTCGGATGTGACAGCCATCAGCGGTGACGCGACAGCCAGCCTTCCAGCCGGTCGCGCAAATCCTCCGCCAATGCCGCATCCGCGATCTCGTCCAGGGCTTCGGCCAGAAACGACAGCGTCAGCAGGTTGCGCGCCTCGTCAATCGGCACCCCCCGCGAGCGCAGATAGAACAGCGCATCCTCATCAATCGCGCCTGACGTAGACCCATGCGAACAGGCCACATCATCCGCGTATATCTCAAGTTCAGGCTTGGCAAGAAACTGGCTGTCGTCGTCCAGCAGCAATGACTGGCTGATCTGATATCCGTCGGTTTTTTGCGCCCCGGCTTTGACAAGGATCTTGCCCTGAAACACGCCCGTGGCGCCATTGCGCAGGACCTTTTTGAACACCTGACGGCTTTCGCCATTCAATGCGTCATGTGTCACAAACACCGTATCGTCGTGATGAAAATCGCCGCCGTCGCCAACGCAGGCACCGGCCACATGGGCCACCGCATCATTGCCGACAATTTCGATCACGCATTCGTTCCGGGTCAGAACACCGTTAAACGTCAGGGTAAAGGATTTGAACGTACTGTCCGCACCTATCCTTGAAAAGCAATGGGTTACAGCACGGCGTTCATGGTCGCGACCTTGGGCGCGCACGTGATGAAACGCACCACCATCGGCCACGTCGACCTCAAGAACCTTGGACAAACGCGCCGCTGCCGGGCCGGTTTCCAGCAAGGTGACTGTGGCACCCGCCTCGACCTTGACCAGATTATGCAGCGCCACATCCGATTTGGGATCAGCGTGCAAATAGATCAGGTTGATCGGTCTTGCGACATCGCCCGTCGCCCGGATCACGACGCCATCGGTCGCCATCGCGGTGTTCAGCGCGGCCAGCGGCCGCTCGACCGGGGTTTGACTGCGGGTTTCCAGCACACCGTACAGATCCTTTGCCCAATGGATATCGCGGGCCATGGCATCGGCCAGCCGCTCAATCTGGACGTTTTCGCCGGTCAGGTCATCGGACGCATCGGCGTCGAACACACCATCGACAAACACAATCTTGATGCGGTCAACCGCATCAAACAACGGTGTCTCATCATTGACAAACACCGCCGCTTCAGGTGCCGCCGCAACGGTCAACGACGCGGGATCGGTATAGCGCCAATATTCATCACGCTTGGTCGGCAGGCCCATTTGCTGCACCCGCGCCAAGGCATCCGCCCGCGCCGCCGTTGCCCAGCCAGCCCCCTTGGGCAACACCAGCCCCGCCAATCGAGCCTGTGTCGTGTCCGTTTTCAGCTTTGCCAATGCCATCAGGCCACCTCTGCCAGAATATCGGCATAGCCGTTGTTTTCAACTTCCAGCGCCAGCTCCGGCCCACCGGTCTTGATGATACGCCCATCCGCCATGATATGCACGACATCAGGCTTGATGTGGTCCAGCAGGCGCTGATAATGTGTGATCACCAGAAACGAGCGCCCTTTGGACCGCAGCGCGTTAACGCCTTCGGCAACCAGCTTCATCGCGTCAACGTCCAGACCGGAATCCGTTTCGTCCAGAATGCACATCTTGGGTTCCAGCATCGCCATCTGCAAAATTTCGTTGCGCTTTTTCTCACCGCCCGAAAAACCCACGTTGACCGGACGCTTCAGCATATCGGCGTCGATTTTAAGGCTCTTGGCCTTCTCGCGCACGATCTTGAGGAACTCACCGGCACTCAGTTCGGCCTCGCCACGGGCTTTGCGCTGTGCGTTCACCGCAGTCCGCAAGAACGTCATGTTGCCCACACCGGGGATTTCAACAGGGTATTGGAACGCAAGAAACAGGCCCGCCGCAGCACGCGCCTCGGGGTCCATATCCAGCAGGTCCGCGCCTTCCAGCATGGCCGACCCATCGGTCACCTCATAGCCATCCTTGCCAGACAGCACATAAGACAGCGTCGACTTGCCCGACCCGTTTGGCCCCATGATCGCATGGACCGTGCCCGGTGCGATCGACAGATCAACACCCTTGAGGATCTGCTTGTCTTCTTCTTTCAGTTTGACCTTCAGGCCCTTGATTTCCAGCATCATTATTGCCCTTTTGAATTCTGTTAGGTGTTTTATCTTGGATCATGCAGCATTGCGATGATCTCACTCAATCTGTCGGCGGGGATGCCGATCGGCGCGACTTCGAACCGCGCCATCCGTCCACGGGTTTCCATCTTCGTCACGAACTCTTCCACAACCCAATAGTAGGGCCGATCTTCGTAATCGTCGAAGTAGACCGTGACCGGGCGTTTTGACCTGAACAGCGCCGCCATCATGCAGCCGACGCGAAAACGGCCATCAATCAAGATGGTGTCCGGCTCGACAAAATCGTCACGATCCCAAACGCTCAGTGAATAGTCCGCAAAATTGCGCACCATCTTGTCGCCGTTGGGATAGCCCCACTTGCCGGTTTTTCCGATATCGACATGATGCAAGTGGGCGTGGGACGCTGTTTGCGCGCTCTTGATATAGCCCTCCAACATCTTGGCCCAGGTCGCGTCGCTTTCTACCGAAAAAATCGTCTTGTCCGGCATTTCAGCCGCCAAAACCGTTGACCCACCTGATCCGTACTCAAGAATTGATGTGGCCTGTTCATAGGCCTGCGTGATCCACGCGGCCTCTTGTTCGGGCAGCGTCAACTCTGGGCGCTGCAATGGTTTGGGCGGCACCGATCCTGGCCTGACCAACCGTGTTGCCCGGTTTGCAATCTGCTTGATTGTCCCCGCGACGGTCATGCGCAAGCCCGCCCAGTTGCCGCACCCGCTACAGGCCGTAGGTTGTATCCCGAAACACCAGCGACATCGGCGCAGTCGTTTCGCGCACGATCTGCACGTAATCTGCGGTATACACCACGGCCGCCGCGTCGGGATAATACCAGACCAGATTGTGCCCCGCGACCAGCACCGTCACCACACCCGCCATCTGCGCGACCCGATACCGCACCATCCGATAGCGCATCATCCCCGACAGGGTCAGCACAAACAGCGTCGCCAGCAGCAGATCGGTGAACAGCGTCGCATTGCTGATCTCGGTCATCTGCAAATAGCGAAACCGCAGCGCCTGCGCGCCAACCAATGCGCCCGCCCCGATCAGCAGCGACGCCATGAACGCGACAAAGGACGGCTTGCGCGCCTTTGCATTGCGCCGGATCGTGTCCTGCGACACGTGCTTGGGGATGTGCATACCCAAGTCGGGGTCGAAATACGCCATGTTGCGCGGATTGTTGATCCGCTTCACACGATGCTTGAAATCTTCGATCCCTTTGGGTGACACGATCACTTACTCCGCCATACTGACACAGCTTCGTTGATCGCCCCAGACTACGGCAATTACACGGCCTCTGCGTGACGGGCTCGCGACAATTTGATGGGGTCGGTCCGTACATCCTCAGCCAACCGAACCTTCGAGCGAAATCGCGACCAGCGCCTGCGCCTCCATGGCAAACTCCATCGGCAACGCCTGCAGGACCTCTTTGCAGAACCCGTTCACGACCAGCGCCACGGCCTCTTCCTCGTCCATGCCGCGCGACCGGCAATAGAACAGCTGATCGTCATCGACCTTTGATGTCGTCGCCTCGTGCTCGACCCGGGAAGAGTTATTCCTGACCTCGATATAGGGCACAGTATGCGCGCCGCATTTGTCGCCGATCAGTAGGCTGTCGCACTGCGTATAGTTGCGGCTGTCCTTGGCCTTGGGATGCATCGACACCAAACCACGATAGGTATTTTGCGCACGGCCCGCCGAAATGCCCTTGGACACGATGCGCGACTTTGTACGCTTGCCCAGATGGATCATCTTGGTGCCGGTATCGGCCTGCTGCATATTGTTGGCGATGGCGATTGAATAGAATTCGCCTTGGCTGTCATCGCCGCGCAGAATGCAGCTTGGGTATTTCCACGTCACGGCAGACCCGGTTTCCACTTGGGTCCACATCACCTTGGCCCGGTCGCCACGGCAATCAGCCCGCTTGGTGACAAAATTGTAAATCCCGCCCACGCCGTTTTCATCACCGGGATACCAGTTCTGCACGGTGGAGTATTTCACCTCTGCGTCTTCCTCGATGATGATCTCGACCACAGCGGCATGCAACTGCGCCACATCGCGCTTGGGCGCGGTGCATCCCTCAAGATAGGACACATAAGACCCTTTGTCGGCGATGATCAGCGTCCGCTCAAACTGCCCCGTATTTTCGGCATTTATGCGGAAATATGTCGACAGCTCCATCGGGCAACGCACACCGGGCGGGACATAAACAAACGACCCATCCGAAAACACAGCCGAGTTGAGCGTGGCATAGTAATTATCGGATGCCGGCACGACCGTGCCCAGATATTTCTTCACCAATTCCGGATGCTCGCGGATCGCCTCGGAAATCGAACAGAAGATCACGCCGGCCTTCATCAGCTCTGCCTGAAATGTCGTGCCCAAAGAAACCGAATCGAATACCGCGTCCACCGCAACCTTGCGCCCCTCAGCAGGCATGTCCTCCGCGCCCTCGACACCCGCCAAAATCGCCTGCTCTTTCAATGGGATACCCAGCTTGGCATAGGTCGCCAGCAGCTTGGGGTCGACATCATCCAACGACTTTGGCTTCACTTCCATGCTTTTCGGGCGGGCATAGTAATAGATGTCCTGAAAATCTATCTTGGGATAGCTGACCATCGCCCAGGTCGGCTCTTGCATCTTTTCCCAACGCTCAAATGCCGCCAGACGCCAGGCTGTCATCCATTCGGGTTCTTCGTTCTTGTCGGAAATCAGGCGCACGATATCGGGGTTCACACCTTTGGGCGCGTACTCCATCTCGATCTCGGTGTTCCACCCGTGCTTGTATTTACCTGAAAGTGCCGCAACAGCATCAACCGTTTCCTGATCAACACCGTCCTTGACCTCGACGTAATCCAAATCAGCCATTGTTTTTCCTCTCATCAGGCGACCATGCGCGCCCGTTTATCCGTCCAGGCCGCTGCAAACCGCAGGACCTCATCTTGTGTTGTCGCAACACCCAGCGACACGCGCAGGGCACTTGCGGCCAGTTCATCATCCAGTCCCAGCGCACGCAGCACCCGGCTCACCTTGACCTTGCCCGACGAACACGCCGAGCCCGCAGAGACCGCGAAACCAGCCAGATCCATCGCCATCACCTGTGTCTCGCCTTTCCACCCCGGGGTGGCAAAGCAAGAGGTGTTGGGCAAACGGTTCTGCCCTTTCCCGACAAAAATAGTGCGTTTCTCAGCAGCCTCAATGGCCTTTTCTAGAATATTTCTAAGTTCTGCAACCCGTTCCCAGCGTCCGGCGGCCAAATCGGCTTGCGCGGCCACTGCAGCGGCGCCCATTCCGGCAATCGCAACGACGTTTTCAGTGCCCGACCGGCGGCCCATTTCCTGCCCACCACCCTTGATCTGCGCCGCCACATCGGTGCCTGCGGGAAAAATCAGCGCGCCGACCCCTTTGGGCCCGCCAAACTTATGGGCCGACAGAAACACCATCTGCACACCGGCCCAGGAAAACGCAAACGGCACCTTGCCAAATCCTTGGGTAATGTCAGTGACCGCCAACCCCTGCGGCAGCGCCTGCACAATTCCGGTTTCGGAATTGGCCAACTGCACGACACAGCTCGCGGGATCATCCACCATCACCGCGCCATCAACGACCGGCAGACAGGGATCAACCCAGGCATGCACCGCATCATGCTCGATCAGGGCGGCACGCAAACCGCGCCCGGCCAGCGCCAATGCTGCGGCCTCCGTCGCACCGGACGTAAACACCACATCCGCACCTGACGCGCCGACAGCCTCCGCCACCTGCGCGCGCGCCTTCTCGACAATCGCTTTCGCCGCACGCCCCTCGGCATGCACGGACGACGGATTGCCGACCGCATCCATCGCGGCGATCATCGCATCGCGCGCCTCGGCGCGCAGCGGCGTCGTGGCATTATGATCAAGATAGACCCTCATCGTTTCTTCCGAGCGTAAATATCCCGGGGGCGGCCGCAGGCCGGGGGCAGCGCCCCGCCCAGATCAGACATCATCGACCACCTCGAACAATGCCGGCACCGCCGGGCATGGGACCAGCCCATTACTCACCACATCCGACAATCGGGCCTGATGCAAGAACACATAGACATGCGCGCTCAACCCCTCCCACAGCCGGTTCGTCAACGATTGCGCACGGCTGCCAGACGCGCCCCCAGACGCACCGGCCCCCTTGTGCATCGCCGATACCGTCTCATCGACGGCGCCCAATATCTCGGACACCCGAATGTCGGACGCCGGCCGCGCCAGACGGTAACCGCCGCCCGGACCGCGTACCGATTCCACCAGCTTCGCACGGCGGAGCTTCACAAATAACTGCTCCAGATAGGGCAACGATATGTCCTGGCGTTTTGAAATCTCCGTCAGATTTACCAAGGCATCGCCCGGCTGCAGCGCCAGATCGGCCAGCGCCACCATTGCATAGCGGCCCTTCGTGCTTAACTTCATGACCAGTCCTCCAGCCCCAAAAGGGGCGCAACTCCATTGACGGCGCGCTACAGCGTCATTACTTCATCTGAAACCACGAACTTGGGGTAATCCCAAAGTTTAGAATCTTTCTAAGGTGCCCGAGCGTTTTCGTCAAGAATAGCTTGTGCCCCGCAGCAGTAACGGAACAACATGCCCGAAGTCATCTTCCCCGGCCCAGAAGGCCGCCTCGAAGGCCGCTATCATCCACAAAAGGACCGCGACGCGCCGATTGCGATCGTGTTGCATCCGCATCCGCAGTTTGGCGGCACGATGAACAATCGGGTTGTCTATAACCTGCATTATGCATTTTATAACATGGGCTTTACCGTGCTGCGGTTCAACTTACGCGGCGTCGGGCGCAGCCAGGGCGAATACGATCAGGGCGTCGGCGAATTGTCCGATGCGGCCTCGGCGCTTGATTACCTGCAAACGATGAACAACAATTCCAAACATTGCTGGGTCGCTGGCTTCTCGTTCGGGGCATGGATCGGCATGCAACTGCTGATGCGTCGGCCTGAGATCACGGGCTTCATCTCGGTGTCGCCGCCTGCCAACATGTATGACTTCAGCTTCCTTGCACCCTGCCCGGCCTCCGGGCTGATCATCAACGGCTCAAGCGACCGCGTCGCACCGCCGCAGGACACCGTCAATCTGGTGAACAAGCTGCATGAGCAAAAGGGCATCACCGTCACCCATGACGAAATGAACGGTGCCGGACACTTCTTCGAAGATCCGTATATGGACCCGATGATCGACACGGTCAAAACCTACGTGCGCCGCCGCCTGACTGAAACCTCGAGGTAAACCATGGCCGACGCTTACGTTGACAAGGTCGCAAATGAACTGGCGGATCTGGCGCTTGCTGATCAGGCGGCGTCGGGCGACATAGGCGTGGTCGATATGATCGGCGAAATTCTGGGGGCCTCATCCCAGACGCTGCAGGAAACCTACCTGACCGCGATCCGAGTCCGCCGCGCCGAGGCGCGCGCGCGCGCGATCTTGGATCAGCGGGCCGCAAACGGCTACAAGGCGCCGCCAAAACCCAAAGCGGCCCCGCTGCAGGGTCTGTCGGACGAAGACAAAGAAGCCGCAGAAGCCGTCATTGCGGCAGAAGCAGCCGGTGAACCACCCGCCGTTGACACCGCCTCAGAGCCGCAGGACACCGCAACACCCGCCGCCAACATGCCGCGCCGTGTCACCCGTTAAATGACCGACCGGATTGATGCGCAACTGGCCTTTCTGATCGAAGCGGACAAGCTCAAATCGACCCTGCGCGCAACGACGCTGTGCGATGGATCGCGGCGGGAAAACTCCGGTGAACACAGTTGGCACATCGCGCTTTATGCGCTGGTGCTGGCCGAACATGCGACGACGCCCGTGAATATCGACCGGGTCATCAAGATGCTGCTGATCCACGACATCGTCGAGATCGACGCAGGCGACAACCCGATCCACGGCAACCACGACACCGCCGAACAAGACCGGATCGAACAGGCCGCCGCAGCCCGCATCTTTGGCCTGCTGCCCGCCGATCAGCGCGACGAGTTTCGCAGGCTTTGGCAAGAATTCGAAGCCGCCGAAACTGACGACGCCATATTTGCCAAATCCATCGACCGGGTGCAGCCGGTCGTGGCCAACCTTGAAACCAACGGCGGCACATGGCCGCAATACGACGTCACTGCAGACCAATTGCAAACCCGCGTCGGGATCAAAGTCCAACGCGGCGCCCCCGCGATCTGGACCGCGCTGAAATCCCGCATCGACGCGTGGTTCACAGCCTAGACGCGGGGTCCCAACCATCACACTGCGGAAAATTGATACCATTTTCGCCCATTCGCGCTGCGGCGCAATGTGCATATCGCGCGATACGTTGCGTCTACCCCCTATACAAACCGTCCACACAGGCGTAGGGCGCACGCTTACCCACCAGAAAGCTGTCCAGTGACGTCCATGATACCGACCCTCGCCGATGCCCTAGCCAAACAAGGCTACACAGATCTGACCCCCGTGCAGATTGCCGTAACCGACCCAGAGCTGGGACAATCCGACCTGCTGGTCTCGGCCCAGACCGGGTCGGGCAAGACCGTCGGCTTCGGCCTTGCCATCGGCCCCACGATCCTGACCGAGGACGGCACATTCGGCCCCGCGTCACGCCCCCTGGCGCTGGTCATCGCGCCCACGCGCGAATTGGCGCTCCAAGTGAAACGCGAACTGCAATGGCTTTATGCCGGTGCGGGCGTCACGATGGCGTCCTGCGTCGGCGGCATGGACATGCGCGACGAACGCCGTGCCCTTGATCGCGGTGCGCATATCGTCGTTGCCACGCCGGGCCGCCTCAAGGACCATATCATGCGCGGCAGCCTTGATATGTCCGATATCCGCGCCATCGTCCTGGACGAGGCCGACGAAATGCTTGATCTGGGCTTCCGCGAGGATCTTGAATACATTCTGGGACAGGCACCAGAGACGCGGCGCACCCTGATGTTCTCGGCGACGGTCCCGGCCACAATCGCCAAACTCGCCAAGTCTTATCAAAAAGACGCCGTGCGCGTCGCCACCGTCAGCAAGGAAACCCAGCACGCCGATATCGAATACCGTGCCCTGAACGTGGCCAACCACGACATCGACGCCGCCATCATCAACGCCTTGCGGTTCTACGACGCGCCCAACGCCATCGTGTTCTGCAACACCCGCGCCATGGTCACACGGCTGACGACGCGCTTGGCGAACCGTGGCTTTGCCACCGTCGCGCTGTCCGGCGAACTCAGCCAGACAGAGCGTTCGCACGCGCTGCAATCCATGCGCGACGGGCGCGCGCGGGTCTGCGTGGCGACCGACGTGGCGGCACGCGGCATCGACCTGCCGAATCTCGAACTGGTGATCCACGCCGAGCTGCCAACGAACGCCGAAACCCTGCTGCACCGCTCTGGCCGGACAGGCCGCGCCGGGCGCAAGGGCATTTCAGCCATGATCGTCCCCGCAAAAATGAAGCGGCGCGCGCAAAACCTGCTCACATGGGGTAAACTGTCCGCGACCTGGGCTGTCCCGCCCACCGCCGACGAAATCACGGCACGTGACGAAGAACGCCTGCTGTCTGATCCGGTCTGGTCCGAGGATTTCACCGCAACCGAGCAGGAATTCGCAAGCCGCCTGCTGGCCGCCCATGCCCCCGAGAAAATCGCGGCCGCCTACCTGCGCCTTTATGCCGGCAAGCAATCCGCCCCAGAGGACCTGAGCGAATACAAAGAAGGCCCGCAACGCGAGGAACGCGCCCCGCGCGAGCACAAATCGTTCGGCCCGTCCAAATGGTTCTCGGTCGATGTAGGTCGCGAAGGCAAAGCGGAAGCCCGCTGGCTGTTGCCGATGATCTGCACCGCAGGTGGCATTACCAAAAATGAAATCGGCGCGATCCGCATCCAGCCGAACGAAACATTCGTGGAAATCTCGGAACCCGCCGTTGCCGGCTTCCTCAAGGCCATTGGCGGCGATATGAAGCTGGAAAATCAGGCCACGCTGACTGCATTGGACGGGGCGCCACAAATCGGCGACCGCGGCCCACGCACGACCAAACGTGATTACGACGACAAGCCCAAGCGCGATTATGCGGACAAGCCCAAGCGTGACTACGCGGACAAGCCCAAGCGTGACTACGCGGACAAGCCAAAACGGCACGCCCCGCGGGACCACGCAGCACCACCGCCGTCGTCGCAGCATGATGTACCCGCAATTCAGCCGATCCCAGGTGCCGCTGATGACCGGACAGCACCGCGCAAACCACGCCAGAAACCGGCCCGCAAGGATCACGGTGAGGCGCTGATCGAAACCCGTTCAAAACCGCCCTACAAGGCGAAGTTTGAAGGCAAGAAGCCCGGCCCCAAAGGCAAACCCGATTATAAGTCGGACAGCAAACCGCGCAAGCCCAGCGGCGACAAACCCGCAGGCAAACCACCGGCAAACGCCAAGGACACGTCAAAACGCTTTGTTCCTCCGGGGGGAAAAGCCAAACCGCGCAAAGGCGGCACCGCGACACCACGGCGCGGAAAACCATAAAATGTTGGGGATGGGTCGCATTTTTGTCACATCCCCAACACCCCAAATCCCAAACCGGCTATATTCCTGCACCCAACGTCAGCTAGTCTGGCCCCAATAGGCACATCAAGGACCACCAACATGGCGACCACAAAACCCGTCAGCACACCGCCCACCCCCATGCCGCAAACGTCAGGCGCTGCGCCGCATACGGCAAAAACCGCATCCACCATTACCGATTTTGCCAGCATCTAGACTGGCGCCGGTAATCGCGCAGGCCCGCGTGCAACACGCGACTGGCCTTTTTCCAACGCCTTGCTAAAATCGGGCTATGGCAGCACTGACAACCATCAAAAACATTGGCCCGGCGTTTGAAAAATCGCTCCGCGAAGCGGGTATTGAAACCGCCGAGCAACTGCGCGACATCGGCGCAGATGCGGCCTATGCCAAACTTTTGCAGCACGGCAGCAAACCACATTTCATTGGCTTCTACGTGCTGCATATGGCCCTGCAAGGCCGTCCTTGGAATGACTGCAAGGGCGATGAAAAAAAGGCCCTGCGCATGAAATTCGACGCGCTCAAGGCCGACAACTTTGACACGTCCCGGTCAGAGCTGGAACGGATTCTTAATCAAATTGGCGTTGTAGCCTCCACCGCCCGATAAAGCCCCGCATCAAATACCGCTACGGGCGTCCGCGCGATTTCCGCAAAAAAGCCGCCCGCGCCAAAACGGTGCGGACGGCTCGAATAACTCACACCGTTACCGGGGCGTAAGGTGGGTTTTAACCCACCAACTCCAGACCCGAGAAGAAGAACGCGATCTCTTCTGCAGCCGTTTCTGGCGCGTCGGACCCGTGAACCGAATTTTCGCCGATCGAAAGCGCGAATTCCTTGCGGATCGTGCCGGCAGCCGCATCGGCGGGGTTCGTTGCACCCATTACTTCGCGGTTTTTCGCAATCGCGTCTTCGCCTTCCAGAACCTGCACCACAATCGGCTCGGAAATCATGAACTCGCACAGCTCACCGAAAAACGGGCGCGCGGCGTGGACGCCGTAAAATTGCTGTGCCTGTGCCAACGTCATCTGGATCCGCTTGGATGCAACGACGCGCAAGCCCGCTTCTTCGAACTTGGCAACAATCGCGCCGGTCAGGTTGCGCTTTGTCGCGTCAGGTTTAATGATTGAAAATGTACGCTGGATAGCCATTATTTAAGGTCTTTCATTGCTTTGGGTTTGCTTTGCGCGTGCCCTAGCATGCGCCCGTCGTCATGAAAAGGGGGCGATGCCCTCGCAGCGTACAAGAACCGCGTCGGCCCGATGCCATTTCAATCAACGCAGCGTCGCATCACCCAAATTCGCGGCCCATGGCCTGCCAGCGCTCGATTTTGGTGGCCATATCCCACGCGCGCGATTGACCCGGCCCCAATCATCAGGCAAAGGCTGCGCATGCTTAAAATATCAGACATCACCTATTCCGTCGAAGGCCGCACATTGGTCGAACACGCCACCGTCACGATCCCCACCGGCCACAAGGTCGGCCTTGTGGGGCGCAACGGGTCTGGCAAAACGACGTTGTTCCGAATCATCCGTGGCGAAATGGTGCTCGACACCGGATCGGTCACCATACCGCGCGGTTGGAAAATCGGCGGTGTCAGCCAAGAGGTCCCCGGCAACGAGGTGAGCCTGATCGACACCGTCCTGCGCGCCGATCAGGAGCGCGAGGCGCTGTTGGCCGAAGCCGAAACCGCGACCGACCCCGAACGCATCGCCGAGGTGCAGACCCGCCTTGCCGACATCGAGGCATGGTCCGCAGAAGCGCGCGCCGCCACAATTCTCAAAGGTCTGGGCTTTACCCACGAGGAACAGCAGATGCCCTGCTCTGCCTTTTCGGGTGGCTGGCGGATGCGCGTGGCGCTGGCTGCGGTCTTGTTCAGCGAACCCGATCTGTTGCTGCTGGATGAACCGACCAACTACCTTGACCTCGAAGGCGCGCTTTGGCTCGAAGCCTACCTTGTCAAATACCCCCACACCGTGCTGATCGTCAGCCACGACCGCGAATTGCTGAACCGATCCGTCGGCGGCATCCTGCATCTGGAGGAAAAGGGGCTGATCTACTATACCGGCACCTACGACATGTTCGCCAAACAGCGCGCCCAGACCCGGGCGCTGATGGCCTCTGCCGCCAAGAAACAAGACGCCAAGCGCCAGCATCTGCAGGCCTTCGTCGACCGTTTCAAAGCCAAGGCATCCAAGGCAAAACAGGCCCAGTCCCGCGTCAAGGCGCTCGAGAAAATGGAAACCATCCGCGCGCCCGAAGATGCCGCGCGCACCGTGTTCACCTTCCCCGAGCCCGAGGAACTGTCGCCCCCCATCATCGCCACCGAAGCCGCCGCTGTGGGCTATGGCACCACGATTGTCCTGCACGACCTGAACCTGCGCATTGACCAAGACGACAGGATCGCGCTCTTGGGTCGCAACGGCGAAGGGAAATCAACACTTTCCAAGATGTTATCTGGCCGTCTTGATGTTGCCCACGGCAAAATGACCCTGTCCAACAAGCTGCGCATCGGCTTTTTTGCGCAGCATCAGGTGGACGAGCTGTTCATCGACGAAACGCCGCTGCAGCACCTGATGCGTGAACGCGCCCACGAAGGCCAGGCAAAATTGCGCGCGCGGCTTGCCGGGTTCGGCCTTGGCGCCGATCAGGCCGAAACCGAAGTCGGGCGCCTGTCAGGCGGCCAAAAGGCGCGTCTGTCGCTGCTGCTGGCCACCCTGCCCGCGCCGCACCTGCTGATCCTCGACGAACCGACAAACCACCTCGACATCGAAAGCCGCGAGGCGCTGGTAGAGGCTCTGACCGCCTATTCCGGTGCCGTGATCCTTGTCAGCCACGACATGCACCTGCTGTCGATGGTCGCCGATCGGCTGTGGCTGGTAAAAGACGGGCATGTGACCCCCTACGAAGACGACCTTGAGGCGTATCGCAAAATGCTGCTGACGCCCGAAAAGGCCGTCGACAAAGATAAACCCAAGCCCGCCAAAGCCGACAAACCCAGCCGCGAAGTGGTGCAGGCGCTGCGCTCGGATGCGCGCAAAGGCGAAGATCGCGTCAAGAAAATCAACGAGATGCGCGACAAACTTGCCAAAAAGCTCGCCGATCCCGCACTTTACGAAGACGGCAAAGCCGGCGAACTGGCGACGTGGAACAAGAAATACGCCGAAATCATGGATGGGCTAGAGCGCGCCGAAGCCATGTGGATGGCGGCGCTGGAAAAGCTCGAGAAAGCCGAAAAGGTCTAGAATACCCGCCCCCGCACGTTGTCCAACCGTCAACGGGCCCATGATTGCAACGCCGGACACCTGATCAAACGACCGCTTGGTCAGGTGTGTTGTTCCACCATCCAGACAAGGCGCCCGGCGTGATCGCGGCCTTTGGCGCGATAATCACCACTTGTCCCCATTCCCTTTTCCAACGACTGTTCCCTCATGACCGAAATATCCGCGCTTTTCGCCGCCTTCACCACGATGTTCATCATCATCGACCCGCCGGGTCTCGCACCTGTGTTCATCGCCCTGACCCAAGGGATGAGCGTCGCACAAAGGCGCGCCATCGCGATCCGGGCCTGCTTGGTCTCGGCCTGCCTGTTGATGGTATTCCTGTTTCTGGGCGAGGCCGTATTGGGCTTTATCGGCATTTCAATGGATGCTTTCCGCATAGCGGGCGGGATCTTGCTGTTTCTGACCGCTCTGGACATGCTGTTTCAACGCCGTCAGGCCCGGCGCGAAGACAATGCCGCCGAAGGTCAGGCCGAACACCACGACGATCCTTCCGTGTTTCCGCTGGCCCTGCCGATGATCGTCGGACCGGGTGCGATTACCACCATCATCCTGCTGGCGGGCCAGGCTGACGGCGCGGCTGATTTCGGGGCCATTGCCGGGGTGATCCTTGCGGTGCTTGTGATCGTCTTTCTGGCGTTCCTTGCGTCCAATACCATCGAGCGCGCGCTTGGCAAAACCGGCCTGAACATCCTGACCCGCGTTCTGGGCATGTTGCTGGCCGCTTTGGCTGTCCAATTCATTTTGGATGGTCTTCTGGGTTTCGGGATCGGCGGATAGCCCCTATATCAGGGGTATGACCAGCGATCAAATCATGCAACTTGTCTATCTTAGCCTGCTCGGCACGGCCATTGCCGGGTCTTTTATCGTCGCGAACCGCGACAATCTGGGCAAGACACTCCAGCAGGGCGTGATCTGGTTCCTGATCTTTGTCGGCGTCATTGGCGCCTATGGCATGTGGCACGATATCGACCGCACCGTGACCGGCCGCCAATCCATTATCAGCGATACCAGAATCGAAGTCCCACGCAGCGCCGATGGTCACTATTACCTCACGCTTGATGTGAACGACGTGCCCGTGCGCTTTGTGATCGACACCGGCGCAAGCCAGGTCGTGCTGACCCGGCAAGATGCGCGGCGCGTCGGCATCGACCCAACCGATGCGCACTATTTCCAGACTGCGAATACCGCCAATGGTGTGGTGCAAACGGCGCCCGTCGTGCTGGATCAGGTCGCGCTTGGGTCGATCACGGATCGGCAGGTGCCTGCGGTCATCAATGGCGGCACCATGGAGGGATCACTGCTTGGAATGACCTATCTGAACCTGTATAGCCGGATTGAAATTTCCAACGCTCAACTGGTCCTGACAAGATGAAACACCTGCTCCTGCTCGCGATTCTCACGGCCTGCGCCGCCCCTGCGACACTGCCCAAAGATTTCGACCCCAGCTTTGCCTATTTTCAGGCCACGACACCGTAGGGCGGGATTTACCCCGCCGCCGCCCCACCTTTTTCCGCCTTCTTGGTCCAGCGGCCCCCATCCTGCGCCCAGTATTGCGCCGCACATCCCGCATCGGTCAGCGCTTTCCATTGCCCGCGCGCATGGGTCAGCGCCTGTGTGTCATGGCCATCGAACAAGATACAGGTTCGGTCCAGCGTCGCGACCTCTTGTGCCGTCACATCGGCGCCGCCGACGCTCATCACGCAGGCAAAACCGGTCACGGCCACATCATTGCCCAGCAGCACCGGCTGATCGGCATCATGCGGCCCACCGGCGCGCCCATGTGGTAAAAACCCATCGTGCGGCCCCTGCCACAACACATCGTCCAACCGGTCAAGCAGGGCCGCATCACGCCCCCGCACCAGCACACGCCATCCCGCGCCGCGCGCCTTGCCAATCAACATCGGCAAGGTCGCCTCCAGCGGCGTCTCGGTCAGATGATAGAAATACGCAGCGCCCATTTGCCCATTTAACCCTCGTATTGGTCCGCAATCAGCCGGTTGAGCGCCATGACCCCCCAGCCCGTCGCGCCCTCTGGCGCCAGTGCGGTTTCCTTTTTGACGCTGGCGACACCGGCGATATCCAAATGGATCCACGGCACCTCTTTCTTGACAAACCGCTGCAGGAACTGCGCTGCGGTGATTGATCCTGCAAAGCGTCCGCCCACGTTCTTGATATCGGCGATCTTGGATTTGATCAACTCATCATAGGCCGGGCTCAGCGGCAGCCGCCATGCGCCTTCACCCTCGGCAGTGGCGGCCTTGATAAAGGTATCGCTCAGCGCGTCAGAGTTTGAGAAGACACCGGCGTTTTCATGCCCCAGCGCCACCAAAATCGCCCCAGTCAGCGTGGCAAGGTTGATCATCCCGACCGGCTTGAACCGTTCTTGGGTGTACCACAGCACATCGGCCAGCACCAAACGCCCCTCGGCATCTGTATTGATGACCTCGATCGTGTCGCCCTTCATGGATGTCACGACATCACCGGGACGGGTCGCCGACCCCGACGGCATGTTTTCCACGATACCGACAACACCCACCACATTCGCCTTGGCCTTGCGCAGGGCCAGCGTGCGCATCACGCCCGCGACCACGCCCGCACCGCCCATGTCCATGGTCATATCTTCCATGCCCCCGGCGGGTTTGATGCTGATGCCGCCGGTGTCAAATACAACACCCTTCCCGACCAGCGCAAACGGCGCTTCCGTGCCGCCGCCATTCCATTGCATCACCACAACCTTGGACGGGCTGACCGACCCCTGGCCGACACAAAGCAACGTGCGCATCCCCAATTTGGTCAGATCATCCTCTTCCAGAACCTCGACCTCCAGCCCCAGATCCCGCATCGCCGCAAGACGTTCGGCAAATTCAAAGGTCGTCAGAACATTCGCAGGCTCGTTGGTCAGATCGCGGGTAAAGAAAACACCCTGCGCAATCGCAGACGTGACCGTGGCAGACTTGGCCGCCTCATCGGGCTTGGACACCATAAAGGTCACCGGGCGGGCCTGTGCCTTGTCCCCGGTCTTGTGGGCGTCGAAATTATAGCCGCGCAGCGTCAGCCCCAGTGCGATTTCATCCACCCGCGCAATGGTCCCGGCAACCACCAGCAAATCGGCCCCCTTTTGCGCCTTTGCCAACTGCGCACCGGCCTTGCGGGCCTCTTGCACCGACGGCCTGCGACTCAGCTTGACGACCAACACGCCAACCGCCGCCATGCCCCCCGGATAGGCCAGCCCGGACACATCGCCCGGCGCCATTTTCTCAAAGGCCTCGCTATCGACAAACCGCGACAGCGCCTTGCGGGTCAGCGTGTTGACCTTGCGGGCACCCGCATCAAGCTTGCCTTCGGCATCGACAAAGACTGCGACCTGCCCCGCGGCATCCGCAAGGGCATCAAGATCGACATCTTTGAACTGAATTTCGGCGGGCGTTGTCATAGCGGCTCCTTTAAGAAAACGATTGCTTGCGCAATAGGTAGCCCGCTCCCCGCGCAATGACCAGATAGCTGTTCAATCCGACGCACCGATCGGTTAGTTTGCCCCAAACGACGCCGCGCAGGCATAACAAAGGACAGCTCATTGGGCCGATTTGACAGATACCTACTGTCGCAACTGATGGTGCTCTTTGGCTTTTTCAGCCTGGTGCTGGTCTTGGTCTATTGGATCAACCGCGCGGTGGTGCTGTTCGATCAGCTGATCGCCGACGGGCAATCAGCCAGCGTTTTCCTCGAATTTACCGCGCTTTCGCTGCCATCCGTGATCCGCCTCGCGCTGCCGCTTTCGGCCTTCGCGGCCTCGGTCTATGTCACCAACCGCATGACCACGGAATCAGAGCTGATCGTGGTGCAGGCCACCGGATATTCTGCGTTCCGACTGGCGCGGCCTGTGTTATATTTCGGCCTGATCGTGGCGCTCTTGATGTCGATCCTGATGCATTTCCTCGTGCCGCTCAGCGGCGCGCGTCTGGCCGAACGGCAGGCCGATATCGCCCAGAACGTCACCGCCCGGCTGCTGACCGAAGGCAAGTTTCTGGAACCGATGAGCAACGTGACGTTCTATATCCGTGAAATCACCCCCGCAGGCGAACTGCACGACATCTTCTTGTCCGACAGCCGCAATCCCGCCGAACAGGTCATCTATACCGCAGCCCTGGCGTTTTTGCTGCGCGACGCAGGCGAAACCCAGTTGGTCATGATCGACGGGATGGCCCAAACCCTGCGCACCAAAGACCAACAGCTGTTCACCACATCATTTGACGATTTTGCCTATAACATCGGCAGTCTGATCAACGCCCGCAGCCGCCAGGGGCGCAGCGCGGACGAGCTGTCGACATGGGAACTGCTCAACCCCACACCCGCGCTCGAGGACGAAACCCGCCAAAGCGCCGCCCGGCTGATATCACGCGGACACGACCGGTTCAGTCAGGCACTGCTGGGCACCGTCGCGGCGCTCTTGGGTTTTTCCACCCTGCTTGTGGGGGGGTTCAGCCGCTTTGGCGTCTGGCGCCAGATCATTGCCGCGATCGGTCTGATCGTCGTGGTCAAAGCCATGGAAACCGTGGGCCTGAACCTTGCACGCAGCAACGAAAACCTGTGGTTTACCACATATTTGCCGGGAATAGTCGGGCTTTGCATCGTCTGGGGCCTGCTTTTCGCGGCAACCCGGCCCTATTTATTCAAACGCCGGATCAAGGAAGCCCTGACATCATGATCCTGCACCACTACTTCGCACGCCGTTTCCTGATGACCTTTCTGGGCGTCTTTACTGTGTTTTTCATGATCATGGTATTTTTGGATATGGTCGAACAGCTGCGCCGCTACGCCAGCGCCGACGCCCCCTTTATCGAGATATTCTATCTGACACTTCTCAACGTCCCCCAAGGCATCTACCGTATTTTGCCGTTGATCATGATCCTCGCAGCCCTCGCGCTTTTTCTTGGGCTGGCCCGGTCGTCAGAGCTGGTCGTCACCCGCGCGGCGGGCCGCTCGGCGCTCAATGCCCTGCTCGCGCCGCTGACGGTGGCGCTGCTGATCGGGCTCCTGGCTGTCGGGGTCCTGAACCCCATCGTCGCGGGCACCTCCAAGGAATACGAGGCGCGCGCCGATGCCTTGCGTGGTGAAACATCGGTGTTGTCGATCAGCGCATCCGGTCTTTGGCTGCGCCAAGGCAATGCCGAAGGCCAAACCGTCATTCGCGCCCAGACCGCCAACCTTGATGGCACCGCCCTGAACAACGTCAGCTTCATCACCTTCACCCCCGATGGCGGGCCCAGCCGCCGGATCGAGGCCGCAACGGCCCGACTGACCCCCGGTGCCTGGGTTCTGACCGATACCAAGACATGGACCCTCAAGGACAGCGACATCCCCGAAGCCACCGCAACCCGGCAGGCCAGCGTCAGCGTGCCGTCAACCCTGACCCCGGACCAAATTCGCGACAGCTTTGGCACGCCCTCCTCCATCCCGATCTGGGAACTGCCGACGTTCATCGAACGGCTGCGCACGGCGGGTTTTTCGGCACAGCGGCATTTGGTCTGGTTCCACACCGAACTGGCCCTGCCGGTTTTTCTGGTCTCGATGGTGATGATCGGGGCCAGCTTTACCCTGCGCCACCAACGCGGTGGACGCACAGGACTGATGGTGATGTTCGCGATACTTCTGGCCTTCATCATCTACTTCATCCGCAACTTCGCCCAGGTTTTGGGTGAAAACGGCCAATTGCCTGCGGTCCTTGCTGCGTGGGCACCCCCGCTCGCGGCGGTGGGCCTGTCGCTTGGCTTTCTCTTACACCACGAGGAAGGCTGATGCGCATTCTTGCTTTCCTTTTGCTGTTCGTACCGGGCATGTCATTCGCACAGGGTGCGGCCACGCTGATTGCCGACACCGTCACGCTCAATGGCCGTGATCAGCTGATCGCCAGCGGCAATATCGAAGTGCTGTATCAGGGCACCCGTCTGACGGCATCGCGGATCATCTACGACCAGCCTACCGACAGGCTGATCATCGACGGTCCGATCTTCATCCAGACCGATGACGGCACGATCCTGACCGCCGACCGGGCCGACCTTGATCCGACGCTTGAAAACGGCATGCTCCAAGGGGCGCGGCTGGTCCTTGATCAACAGCTCCAACTGGCCGCCAACCAGATCGACCGGATCGACGGGCGCTATTCCCAGCTTTATAAAACCGCCGCCACATCGTGTCAGGTCTGCGGCAACCGCGCGCCTTTGTGGGAAATCCGCGCCGAACGGGTGGTCAGCGATGATCAGACGCACCAGCTTTACTTTGACAACGCCACCTTTCGTGTACGCGGCGTGCCGGTGTTTTGGCTGCCTCGGATGCGGCTGCCCGATCCCTCGCTTGATCGCGCTACCGGTTTTTTGATCCCCCGGCAACGCAATACCAGCCAGCTTGGTAGCGGGCTGAAAATCCCTTATTTTGTGACGCTGGGCAACTACCGCGACATCACGCTTACCCCATATTTGTCATCCCAGACCCGGACGCTTGAACTGATCTACCGTCAGGCCTTTGCCAACGGCGACCTGCGGATCGAAGCCGCGACAAGCGATGACACGCTCCAAGACGAAAACCGCTCCTATGTCTTTGCGAACGCGAAATTCCGGCTCGCCAACGACTACCAGCTTAGCTTTCACCTCGAAGAAGTCAGCGATACGGCCTATCTGCTTGACTATAACTACTCCGGCAAAGACCGCCTCGACAGCGCGATCGGCCTGCTGCGCGTCACCGACAGCACGCTGACACAGGCCAACCTGACCTATTATCAAACCCTGCGCGATGATGAAACGAACGCATCTCTGCCGCCCATTGTGGCCGATCTTGATTATGAAACCCGCATCCGGCCCGCCATCGGTGGCACCCTGACGCTGGGCGCGGGGATAGACACCGCTTATCGCTACAGCGATACGGACGGCGATGCTGGGCGCGATGTGACCCGCGCCGGTATACGCAGCGCCTGGCGGCAAGACTGGATACTGCGGGGCGGCATTTTTGCAAGCGCCCATGCCGGTGCGCAGGCCGATCTGTACAACGTGACCGACGACAGCAGCTATGCCAAAAACGACCTGCGCTTTGTGCCCAGCATCGGCGCTGTGCTGCGCTATCCGCTGGCCAGAACCACGGCCAATGGCGCGTCGCACCTGCTGGAACCTACGCTCAGCATCGCGTGGGCGCAGGACTTTGGCGGCACCCCCCCGAACGAAGACAGCACACGCAGCGAACTCGACCGTGCCAACCTGTTCGATGGCACGCGTTTTGTGGGCGATGATGCGGTGGAAACCGGGGCGCATGCGGCCATTGGCGTGACCTGGACCCGCGCAGGTCCCACCGGCACCACATCGGCGCTGACCTTTGGCCGGATCGTGCGCGACCGCAGCATGACAGACTTCACGCCGTCATCCGGCCTTGATGGCACTAAATCCGACTGGCTGATCGCCGGGCAGATCACCACGCCAAAAGGGTTCCTTTTTGACAACCGCAGCCTGCTGGACGATGCCAGCGGCCTGACCCGCGCAGACAGCCGGATCGCATGGCAAAATGACACGGTTCAACTGTCCGCAGCCTATATCTGGCAGACCAAGGATCTGGCCGAAAATCGGCCCGATACCGTATCGGAATGGACCCTGGACGTCGCCTTTGATCTTAGCGCGGCGTGGTCGGTCAGCCTGGACGCCCGCTATGACATCGCGGCGGATCGCCCGGTGCGCGCGGGGATCGGCTTTGAATGGCGCAACGAATGCGTGACGGTCGACGTTTCCGCCTCGCGCCGCTATACGTCTTCCGCTACTGTTGACCCGACAACGACTTTCGGGCTCAGCGCTGCACTCAACGGCTTTTCCGCCGGGCGATCAGGTGGCGGCCCTGCAGCCCGCTGCACGAATTAAACCTACGATGACGAGGACACGCATGCGCGCACTTTCCACAATCGCCGCTTTTCTGGCATTGGCACTGACCGTCACACTTGGCGGCCCCGCTTTGGCGCAGGGGCAGCTGACGCCGGTCATCACGGTCAATGACCGGGTCATCACCCAGTTTGAACTGACCCAACGCAAGCGCCTGCTCGAAGTGTTCCGCACCCCCGGCGATCTGGACAAAATCGCCCGCGCCGGTCTGATCGAAGATCGCCTCAAGCAAGACGAATTCGACCGTGTCGGCCTGCGCCTGTCCGATGCGGTGCTGGCGACTGCGATGGAAGACTTCGCAACCCGCGCCGACATGAGCCTTGCACAGTTCACCGCCATGCTGGCCCAGAACGACGTCGATATCGCCACGCTGCGCGATTTCGTGCAGGTCGGTGTCAGCTGGCGCGACTACGTGCGCGGCCGCTTTAACCGACAGGTCACGATTACCGACGCCGATGTGGATCGCGCCATTGCACAGCTGGGCAACAGCACGACCGCAATCGAGGTGCTTTTGTCGGAGATCATCATCGCCGCCCCGCCCGAACGCGCCGCACAGGCCGAAGCCGCAGCCCAGCGTATCGCTCGCCTCCGCTCTTTCGCCGCATTCGAAGATGCCGCACGCGAGGTATCCGCCCTGCCATCGCGCGATGATGGCGGGCGGCTTGGCTGGCTGCCAATCAGCAACTACCCCCCGCAACTGGGCAACCTGCTGCTGGCCCTGCGTCCGGGTGAAGTGACCGAACCGATCAGCATCGCCAACGGGATCGCCCTGTTCCAGATGCGCGCTATCCGCGAGGTCGCGCGGGCGGTGCAGGCCCCCGCCAGCATCGCCTATGCGACCTATTATATCCCCGGTGGCCGCTCCGATGCAGGTCTGCGCGCTGCCGCCGATGTCGCCGACCAGCTCGATACATGCGACGATCTTTATGGTGTTGCCCGCAACCAACCTCCCGAGGCATTGGAACGCAACGCCCTGCCACCGCGCGATATTCCCAGCGATATCGCCTTGGAACTGGCACGGCTTGATCCGGGCGAAGTGTCGTACAACCTGACCCGCGACAATGGCGAAACGCTTGTGTTCCTGATGCTGTGCGGGCGCACAGCCGTGGGTCAAGGCGATACCGATCGCGCGGCCATCAGCAACCAACTGCGCAGTCAACGGCTTGCCGGTCTGGCCAATGCGCTGCTCGCAGACCTGCAGGCGTCGGCCACGATCATCATACGATGAAACCCATCGCGATCAGCTGTGGGGAACCGGCAGGGATCGGACCTGAAATCGCGGTGGTCGCATGGCACGCGGTCAAGGCCGATCTGCCGCTGGTTTGGATCGGCGACCCCCGCCACCTGCCCGCAGGGACCCCGTTCGATGTGATCAGCGATCCGTCACAGGCCGCAGCGGTATCCGCGCAGGCGCTGCCGGTGCTGGCCCGCGACTTTGGTGGGCGCGCACATCCGGGCACGCCGCACGCGGCACATGCCCAAGGGGTGATTGCCGCCATCGCCACCGGCGTTGATCTGGTGCAATCAGGTCGCGCGCGCGCGCTTTGCACCGCACCTATCCACAAGGCCGCCCTGATCGACGGGGCCGATTTTGCCTATCCCGGTCATACCGAATACCTGGCCGCACTGTGCGGGGCCGATCGGGTTGTGATGATGTTGGCCTGCGACGCGCTGCGCGTCGTGCCCACGACCATTCACATCCCCCTGGCCGACGTGCCGCGTGCGCTGACCGCCAGCCTGCTGACGGATACGATCCTGATCACCCACGCCGCCCTGCGCCGCGATTTTGGCATCGCCACCCCGCGCATCGCTGTGGCAGGATTGAACCCGCACGCAGGCGAAGACGGCAAGATGGGGCTGGAAGAGATCGAGATGATCACACCCGTCCTGAATGCGCTGCGCATCCAAGGCATGGATATTCGCGGCCCGCTATCGGCCGATACGATGTTTCACGCCGGGGCCCGTGCGACCTATGACGTTGCGGTCTGCATGTACCACGATCAGGCCCTGATCCCGATCAAGACGCTGGATTTTTCCGGTGGGGTCAACGTCACGCTTGGGCTGCCGATCATCCGGACATCGCCGGATCACGGCACGGCGTTTGATATCGCAGGCAAAGGCATCGCCGATGCGACGTCGATGATTGCGGCACTTCGGATGGCCGCGCAAATGGCCGATGCCCGCGATGGCTGATGGTTTGGGAGCCTCCGGCGGGAGTATTTTAGGACATAAGAAACTATGAGCGGCATCGACAATCTGCCCCCGTTGCGCGCCGTGATTGCAGCGCATGATCTGGCGGCCAAGAAATCTCTGGGCCAGAATTTTCTGTTGGATTTGAACCTGACCGCCAAAATCGCGCGGCTGGGCGGTGATCTGACCCAATACGATGTGCTTGAGATCGGACCCGGCCCCGGCGGATTGACGCGGGGCTTGTTGGCCGAAGGCGCGCGGCGTGTTCTTGCGATTGAGAAAGACCCGCGCTGCATGCCTGCGCTGGCCGAGATTGCCGCCGCTTATCCCGACCGGCTGCAGGTGATCAACGGTGACGCGCTGCTGGTGAACCCATTGGAACATCTGACGCAGCCGATCAAGATTGCAGCCAACCTACCCTATAACGTCGGCACCGAACTGTTGGTACGCTGGCTGACGCCACCGGATTGGCCGCCTTTTTGGGACAGTCTGACCTTGATGTTTCAGCGCGAAGTCGCCGAGCGTATTGTCGCGGCACCGGGCAGCAAGGCCTATGGGCGGTTGGCGCTGCTTGCGCAATGGCGCACCGATCCAACCATCATGATGGAACTGCCGCCAGAAGCGTTTAGCCCGCCCCCCAAGGTTAATTCCGCCGTCGTCCACCTGACCGCCCTGCCCGCGCCGCGCTATCCCGCCAACCCCGGCACGTTGAACAAAGTGGTTGCAGCCGCCTTTAACCAGCGGCGCAAGATGCTGCGTTCTGCGTTGAAATCGGTCAGTCCCGATATCGAAGATCATCTGATCGCATCCGGCATCAAACCCACCGAACGGGCCGAGCAGGTCGATCTGGAAGCCTTTTGCACATTGGCGCGCAGCCTCGACGCAGCCCGTACGCCCTGACCCAACAAAAAGCCCCCCGAAATCGGAGGGCATTTGATTATTCTGCGGCTTCTGGTGCGTTGTCGCCATTTGACGGGCTGTCGGGCACCGCACGTGGCTTGCGCGGGGCGCGTGGTTTACGTGCGCGCGGCTGGGGTTGAGGCTGGGGTTTTTCCTCTGGCGTATCGACCAGCCCCGAATCCTGATCATCATCGTCCCCCGCGATCACCGGCTGCTCCATCGCGCCGGGATCGCTCGATGTTGCCTCTTGCGCCTTCAGGCGTTCATTGCGTTCGCGGTCCCGCTCGGCCTGGCGTTCGCGGTTCTGGGCTTCCAGCTCATCGCGGCGTTGGTCGACCTCTTTTTGCGCTTCGGCCAGCAGGCGTGTGTAATGCTCTGCGTGCTGGGCAAAGTTTTCGGCATTCACCCGATCATTGGACAGCTGCGCGTCGCGATACAGTTGATTGTACTTTTCGATAATCTGCTGCGGAGTGCCGCGCACCTTACCATCCGGGCCAGAGCTGTCAAAAACCCGGTTGATGATGTTGCCGCCCGTAGGCCGGGTATTGCGGCTTTTGTTCCGCGACCGTGACTTCGATGATCTCATTGATGTGCTTTCAAGCCCTTGGCTGTCGTTGCGCTGACCAGATGTCGCGCCGTTTTGCGCGTCTTGAATATCTGGCCTTACGATGTTTGGCGACTGATCGGGGGGAGGTCAAAACGGCCCTCTGCCCTGCCGATGCCACTGAATAAACACGACCCATGGCCCAAGACAAGCTAAAATTGCGTCAAATAGCGAATTATTGAACGCTAGCGCCGTGTATCCGCATCAAAACCCACCATTTGCCCCATGACAACCCGGTCCCGACCATCCAGATCAGGCACCACAGCCACATTGCGCAAATCCGCATCCCGCATCATTTGCGCGACTGCAGTCCCCTGCGTCGGGCCGATTTCGAACAACAAGACCCCGTCGGGCACCAGCACCGCCAGCGCCTGCGCCACGATCACCCGATAGGCCGAAAGCCCGTCAGCTTCGTCGGTCAGCGCCATGCGCGGTTCCCAGTGACGCACCTCGGGCGACAGGGCGGGCATTTCGTCTGCGGCAATATAGGGCGGGTTCGACACGATCAGATCAAATGGGCCCGCAATTGCCGCCATCCAGTCGCTTTGCACGAACGTCGCACGCGCCGCGACGCCGTGCCGCCGGGCATTGCGCGATGCCACCGTCAACGCCGCCGCCGATGCGTCGCCACCCACGCCTGTGGCATTGGTCATTTCGGCCAGCAACGTCACCAGAATACAGCCCGACCCGGTGCCAAGATCCAACACCTTGGTAAAGTTTTGGCGCAGCGCGACCGCGATCAATGTCTCTGTCTCGGGGCGGGGGTCCAGAACGTCTGGCGTTACCTCAAATGCGCGGCCATAGAATTCGCGCGTGCCGATCAAATGCGACACCGGCTCACGCTGCACACGCCGGGCAATCAGCACGTCAAATCGGGCTTGTACGTCGGGTGCAACAGGTTCGGGCAGCGTCAGCGTCAACCGCCAGGCATCCACCCCGGACGCATATGCAAACAGCTTGCGCGCATCACGGGCGGCATCGGGCACCCCCGCCGCCGTCAACAGCCTTGTCGCAGCAATTACTGCCTGACCACCCGTCGGATCGCTCAAGCGCCCATCTCGGCCAGCAGCGTCGCCTGCGCCTCCGTTTGCAGGGCGCTGATCACCTCGTCCAGATCGCCCTGCATGATTTGGCCCAGCGAATAAAGCGTCAGGTTGATTCGGTGATCGGTCATGCGGCCCTGTGGGAAATTATAGGTCCGAATGCGTTCCGACCGGTCGCCCGACCCCACTTGCGCCTTGCGATCCGCGGACCGTTCCCCTTCGACGCGCTGGCGTTCCAGATCGAACAGGCGGGTTTTCAGCACCTGCATCGCGATCTCGCGGTTGCGGTGCTGTGACTTTTCGGCGCTGACCACGATGATACCGCTGGGGATATGCAGGATACGCACGGCCGAATCGGTCGTGTTCACATGCTGCCCGCCCGCGCCCGACGCCCGCATCGTATCAATCCGCAGATCACCGGGGGCAATCTGCACATCTACATCTTCCGCCTCGGGCAGCACCGCAACCGTTGCAGCCGAGGTATGGATACGCCCGCCGCTTTCGGTCTCTGGCACCCGTTGCACGCGGTGTACGCCGCTTTCGTACTTCAGCCGGGCAAACACGCCCTCGCCTGCGACCCGCGCGACCACTTCCTTGATGCCGCCCAATTCGGTGTGGCTTTCCTCAAGTATCTCAAATTTCCAACCCTTGCTTTCCGCATAGCGCTGATACATCCGCAGCAAATCCGCAGCAAAAAGCGATGCCTCATCACCGCCCGTGCCCGGTCGGATCTCGATCATCGCAGGCCGGGCATCGGCGGCATCCTTGGGCAATAGCGCCAGTTGCACCTCTTGCTCAGATGCTTCCAACGCCGCGCGCAAACCGGGCAGCTCGGCCTCGGCCAGCTCCTTCATTTCAGGATCTTTCAGCATCGCCTGCGCATCGGCAATCTCGCGCAGCAAATCCTTATAGGCAGTGACCGTTTCGACCACGGGGCGCAGTTCGGCGTATTCCCGGCCCAAGGCCGCAATTTCATTGCCCGCCGCACCGGCAGACATCTTGGCCTCCAGAAACTGAAAGCGGTCAATGATTTGTTCAATTTTGTCAGCGGCTATCATGGCAACCCGCTTGGCCGATCAGGGCGCTACGGTCAAGGGGCCAAGCGCGGCAAGCCAGGCCAGAACGCGCGCCCGGTTCACCCCCCCATCCGATACGCCAAAGCGCAGACGCCCATAAATGACAAGCACATCATCGTTGACCGCCACAGTTGTATAGTCGGGAAATCCCATGATCCTCGACCGTGTCTCAAACGTCATCATCCCGGTCGCCACGCCGCCCGCAATCAACCGGGTGCGCGGTGTGGCAAGCACGCGCTGCGCAACAGCGGCAAGAACCGCCTCTGCCGGGGCCGCGATCGCCCGCTCAGCCCGAAACCCGCCGGTTTGCGGATAATCCCCCGGACCCGCCGATTGCGGCATCGCGTGCCAGCGCTCCACGTCAGTCGGCGCCAGCCGCACATAGGCAAACAGCGCCGCCATCACCAAGATGACAAAAAACAGAAAACGACTGATCATGATATTTCTCCATGGGTCAGGCACGTCGCCTGAATGCAACCCTCGGCGCACGCCATACACCCAAGGCCCGTGACGCCGCCAGCGTCACTTTTCCCTTTTATGCCAGAGCGCAAGACAGCACAGCTCCATCGCCACATGCGCCCCGGCAATGGCCGTGGCACCGGTCGTGTCATAGGGCGGCGACACCTCGACCACATCACCGCCGACCATATTGATCCCCGCCAGATCGCGCAGCATCGCCGCCGCCTGCCAACTGGCCAACCCTCCCCAGACCGGCGTGCCGGTTCCCGGTGCAAAGGCGGGATCAAGCGCGTCGATATCAAACGTCACATAGGTCGGATGGGCACCCACAATGTCACGCACCCGATCGGTGACATAGGTGCTGCCTTTCTCGTGACAGGTCCGCGCGTCAATATAAGGCATGCCCAGATAATCATCGCATTGCGTACGAATTCCGATCTGCACCGACCGCGTGACATCCACCAGACCCAGCTTCACCGCCTTATACATGAACGTCCCGTGATCAATCCGGTCCAAGTCGTCATCCGCCCAAAGGTCCGAATGGGCATCAAACTGAATGACCGACATCGGGCCGTATTTCGCGGCGTAGGCGCGCAATATCGGCAGCGTGATAAAGTGGTCCCCCCCCAAGGTGACAGTCCCCGGCCCGGCGGCCAATATCCCCGCAATATGCGCCTCGACCAATGCCGGAACCCCGGCGACATTGGCATAGTCGAACGCCATATCGCCATAATCGACGATGGAAAACGCCGACAAAGGATCAAACCCATCCCAACCATAAGGGGGATCATACGGCTGCAACGCCGAAGCTTCGCGGATCGCACGCGGCCCGAACCGCGCGCCCGGACGGTGCGTCACGGCCTGATCAAACGGCACACCCGTCACCGCCAAATCAACACCCGTCAAATCCTTGGAGTACGCACGGCGCAAAAATGACGTCGCCCCGCCAAAGGCATTTTCATACGCCAGCCCCCGCCGATCCCCGCGCGTAAACGCCAAATCCACCTGCCCCTTTGCATCTTCCAGCGCCATCCCTCAGCCTTTCCTATATCTTGAAATACGCGCCGCAGCGCATCAGATTGCCAGAAATTTGGTCACCCCAACGGCAAAGCCCGTTCGACCAACCGGGCAAAGAACGACGCTCCCGCAGGCGCGGCACGGTCATCAAAATCATACTGCGGATGATGTAGCCCCGCCGTATCGCCATTGCCCACGAACAAATACGCGCCCGGACGCTGCTCCAGCAAATAGGCGAAATCCTCTGCGCCCATCTCGCGCATGGCATCATCGGTTACATCGGCACAGACACCGCGCGCGACCTCGGCGGCAAACGCCGTGCAACCGGGGTCGTTCACCGTCGCCGGATAACCAATCTCATAGACCAACGCGGCGCTGACATCGAAACTCGCCGCCTGCCCCGCCACAATCGCCGCCAGACGCGCCATGACCATTTGCTGCACCGCCCGGTCAAAGGTGCGGACGGTGCCGTTGATATACGCTGCCTCAGGAATAACATTATCCGCCGATCCGGTGTGGATCTGCGTCACCGACACCACCAGCGCCTCCAGCGCGTGGTGATTGCGGCTGACAATCGTCTGGATCGCCTGCACCATGCCGACCGCAGCAACGATCGGGTCTGCCGTATCATGTGGCATCGCGGCATGCCCGCCGCGGCCTGTAATATTGATGTGAAACTCATCCACCGCCGCCATGATCGGGCCGGGCGTGGTATAAAAAGCGCCCACCGCAGTGCCCGGCGCATTATGCAGCGCATAGACCTGCGTGATCTCGAAACGATCAAGCACCCCCTCTTTCACCATCACCTCCGCGCCGCCGCCATATTCTTCGGCGGGTTGAAAAATCAACGCCACACGCCCTGCGAAATTCCGCGTTTCCGCCAGATAGCGGGCCGCGCCGAGCAACATCGTCATATGTCCATCATGCCCGCAAGCATGCATCCGCCCCGGCACAGTTGACGCATAGGCCGCACCGGTCATTTCGGTGATGGGCAGCGCATCCATATCCGCACGCAACCCAATCGTGGGGCCAGGGCGGTTCCCTTCGATGATCGCAACAAGACCGCTGGTCGCGATCCCCTCATGCACCGCATCCACCCCAAATTCCCGCAACCGCGCCGCCACAAAGGCCGCCGTGCGATGGCACGCGAAACCCAGCTCGGGATGGGCGTGCAAATATTGCCGCCACGCCGCCATATCTTGTGAAAAATCGGCGATGCGATTGATGACAGGCATGGGTGGCACTCCGGGCGTTTGGGCAATACCTTGCCACTTGACCGCAACAAGAGGGCCTGCGCAATGGCTGATGACACCCTGATCCACGACCCTGCTGGCGGCATGCCGCGCCTGCTGGAAATCATGCGCCGCCTGCGCGACCCGCAAACCGGCTGCCCGTGGGATATCGAGCAGGATTTCAGCTCGATCGCACCCTATACCATCGAAGAAGCCTACGAAGTCGCCGATGCCATCGCCCGGTCAGACTGGGCCGAGTTGGAGGGCGAATTGGGCGATTTGCTGCTGCAAACCGTCTATCACACCCAAATCGGCACCGAGGCCGGGTTGTTCACCTTCGAAACCATCGTGAAATCCATCGCCGACAAGATGGTCGCGCGGCATCCGCATGTGTTTGGCGACGAATCGCGTGACAAATCGTCCGCGCAGCAAACCCTTGACTGGGAACGGATCAAAGCCGCCGAACGGGCGGGCAAATCCCAAACCCGGACGCTTGACGGCGTCGCGGCAGGCCTGCCCGCCCTGACGCGGGCCGTGAAACTGCAAAAACGGGCCGCGCGCGTCGGCTTTGACTGGCCCGACACCACCCATGTCATCGACAAAATCATCGAAGAGGCCGCCGAATTGGTCGAGGCCCGCGACACCTTGACCCAGACCGAAGTCGCAGAGGAATTCGGCGATCTGATGTTTGTGATGGTCAACCTTGCCCGGCATCTGGATATTGACCCTGAAACGGCCCTGCGCGGCACCAACGCCAAATTTACAAGGCGTTTCGCAGCGGTGGAAGACGCGCTTTCTGCCCGTGGCAAGACCCCGGCGCAAAGCGATCTTGCGGAAATGGACGCACTTTGGGACGCTGTGAAGGCGCAGGAAAGGGCCGCAGAATAATATCTGACTAAATAGATCAGGTATTGACCAGACTAAAAGACTCAGGTTTACAGGGGGCAGTTCATAACTGGAGCCTTCCCATGACGATACGCACATTCCTCCTTGCCACGGCCTGCATCGCCGTCGCCGCGCCCGCACTGGCCGATGTCAACATCTACACCACCCGCCAGCCCGAGCTGATCCAGCCGGTGATGGACGCCTTCACCGCCCAAACGGGCATCGCGGTCAACCTCGCCTTTGTCGACGATGGCCTGGTCGAGCGGCTGAAAGCCGAAGGCGCGCGGTCGCCCGCCGATCTGGTGATGACCGTGGATATCGCCAACCTGCAACAAATCGTTGATGCCGGCGTCGTCCAACCCGTGATCAGCGACACCCTGACCGCAGCAATCCCCGCCACCCTGCGCAGCCCCGAAAACCTGTGGTTCGGCCTGACCACGCGGGCGCGGATCATCTATGCGTCCAAAGACCGCGTCGCCGATGGCGAAGTCACCACCTACGAAGACCTTGCCTCGGAGAAATGGCAGGGCCGCATCTGCACCCGGTCTGGCCTGCACAGCTATAATCTGGCGCTTATGGCCGCCGTGATTGCCCATGATGGCGAGGACGGCGCCCGCGATTGGGCCGCAGCGGTCCGCGGCAATCTGGCCCGCAAACCCGAAGGCAACGACCGCGCGCAGGTCAAGGCGATCTGGGCAGGGCAATGCGATATCAGCCTTGGCAACACTTACTATATGGGCGAAATGCTCGAAGATCCCGAACAGACCGAATGGGCCAATTCCGTGCGGATCATTTTTCCGACATTCGCGGATGGCGGGACGCATGTGAACGTGTCCGGCATCGCGATGACAAACGCCGCGCCGAACAAAGACCAAGCGCTGCAATTGATGGAATTCCTCGTCTCGCCCGCCGCGCAAAGCATCTATGCGGACCTGAACTATGAATATCCTGTGCTGGACGGCGCACCACTGTCTGATCTGGTCGCAAGCTGGGGCAGTTTCATCCCCGATGACGTCGACCTGACCGACCTCGCGGGCCACCGTCCCGCCGCCCTGCGGATCATGGAAGAAGTTAATTTCGACGGCTAGTGCCGCCGACGTGGGAGGGGGGCTGTCTGCCCCCCCGACCCTGCGGGTCCCCCCCCGAGGATATTTCCGCTCGGAAGAAGCTGTTTGCATTTTGCCACGGCAGCGGCAATCTGGGGACACCACGGGGGGGGGGATCATATGGATATCACGACAGCCAAAGCCATCGTGACCGGCGGCGCATCGGGCCTTGGTGCGGCGACAGCGCAGGGGCTGATTGCGGCGGGCGCACAGGTCACCATCTTTGACCGCGACCCGCAAGGCGCGGATTTCGCGCAGGATATCGGTGCCGGTTTCGCGCTGGTCGATGTTACGGATGAAGACAGCGTCATCAATGGGCTGGCAGGCGCAATTGCGGCGATGGGCGGTCTGAATGTTGCGATCAACTGCGCGGGTATTGCCACCGCCGAGAAAACGCTTGGCCGCGACGGCCCGCACACGCTGGCCAGTTTCAAGCGGACCGTCGATGTCAATCTGAACGGCACCTTCAACGTCGCACGCCTGGCTGCCGCGCGGATGACCGACGGCGGCGTGATTATCAACACCGCCTCGGTTGCAGCCTTTGACGGGCAAAAGGGGCAAGCCGCCTATGCCGCATCCAAGGCCGGCATCGCCGGGCTTTCGCTGCCGATGGCGCGCGATCTGGCCCGCAGCCGCATCCGCGTCATGGCCATCGCACCCGGCATCTTCCGCACCCCCATGCTCGCGGGTTTGGGCGAAGAGATCATGGCAGGCCTCGCGCGCGACGTCGTCTACCCACCCCGCCTTGGCGACCCATCGGAATTCGCGGCACTTGCACGGTTCATCGTCGCGTGTGATTATCTGAACGGCACCACAATCCGTCTGGATGGCGCCCTGCGGATGCCATGAACGGGACAGACAAGCGGTATGCAACGGATTTTCAATGGCACAGCGATCACTGCCTTTGCCAACATCGACCCCAAGGCGGATCGCGCCCTTGTGACATTTGCGAACTGGGCCAAAAATCCGCCGCGCAAACCTGTGTTTCCCAGCCTCGCTGCGGCCTATGGGATGAGCTATTTCGGTCTGGTCGCCCGGCAAAATCACTGGTGGCAAACCGAGGAATTCCCGCAGGCTCTTCTTGAAATCGCTGATCTGACCAGAGATCGCATGGAAATCGTGTGTTTTGGGACCAGCATGGGTGCCACGGGCGCATTGCTTGCCCGGCGGTTCATCGGTTCCGCATTCACGCTGGCCGTGTCGCCGCAATATGCGATTACGCCACAAGTTGCGCCATGGGAAGACCGCTGGCGTGGTATTGCCGCCGCCCTGCCCCAGATAATCAGGCCCGACAGCCCCACGAACCTATGTGCAAGAACCGCCGTACTTTATGATCCATTCCATCGGTCCGACAGCCGCCATGTCGCGCATATTGCAGCAGGTGGACCGATCGTGCGTCTGCCGCTCGCTTTCTCTGACCACGCACCGCTGGAGCAGATCAAGGCCGCAGGCCATCTGGATGCGTTCACACAGGCCGCGATCGTCGCAAACGACATGGCGCAATCCCGCGCAAATGTCAGGTCATCGCGCGATGCAAATGGGAATTTTGGGCTGCACATGTGGCTTCGCAAGACCGGCCACATGCCGCTGCACATGCGCTTTGCGCAGATCGACGCGCTGTCTGCCGCGTTTCCCGACAATATGGATATCACCCAGGAAGAGGCCAGGATTATGTCCAGATTGACCGCGCATCAAAGGGCCCATAATTTACGTGCCGGTCAGAACGGCAAGGCAATATGAACGTATGACATCCGTCGGTATCGGGCGTTTTTGCCGTCGCTTCGTGTGGGCCAAAGCAAATGAACCGTGCAGCGCCCGTGTCCCTAGCCGGCTTTTTCTTCCAGTGCCAACCATTCTTCTTCGGCATCCGACAGCGCGTTTTGCCGCGCGACCAATGCATCGCTTGCCTTTTGAAACTTCGCTGGCTGCTTGGTGAACAGATCGGGGTCCGACAACAGCTCTTCGAGCTTGGCAATCTCCGCGCCAAGGGTCTCAATCACGTTCGGCAAGCTCTCCAAGCGGTGCCGTTCCGTGAACGACAGCCCGGCGCCTGATTTCTTTTCGGTGGCTTTGTCTTTTTTGGCCAATGGTTTACTCGCCACGGCGGCCTCGGTGAAATCGCCACCACGCTGCGCGCGGTAATCGGTCCAGCCGCCGGCATAAACCACCGCCTGCCCATTGCCTTCCATCGCAATCGTCGTCGTCGCCACCCGGTCCAGAAAATCCCGGTCGTGGCTGACCAAAAGAACCGTGCCGTCGTAGTCGCCCAGAATATCTTGCAACAAATCCAGCGTCTCGATATCCAGATCGTTCGTCGGCTCGTCGAGGATCAGCAGGTTGCTTTCGCGCGCCATCAGCCGGGCGAGCAGCAACCGGGCCTTTTCGCCACCCGACAACGACCGCACCGGTGCGCGTGCCTGCGCTTCGTCGAACAAAAATTCCTTGAGGTAGCCGACAACATGTTTCGGCTGCCCCCGCACCATGATCTGATCAGACTTGCCACTGACGCCAAGTTCGGGATCATTCGCCAGGTTTTCCCACAGCGTCATATCCTGATTAAGCGCGGCACGGCTTTGGTCAAAAATCGCGATATCCAGATTGGTGCCCAGCTTGACCGACCCCTCATCAGGTGCGACTTGACCCAGTAACATCTTGATCAGCGTGGTTTTACCCACGCCATTGGGACCAACGAACGCGATCCGGTCACCGCGTTGCACGGTCAGGTTAAAGTCCTGGACAATCTGCTTGCCATCAAACGCTTTGGTCAGGCCGAATGCCTCGACTACCTTTTTGCCCGACGTCGATCCGCCATCAAATGCCATCGCAGCCGTGCCTTGGCGCTGGATTTGACCGGCTTTTTCGGCACGTAAATCCTGCAACGCCCGCACCCGGCCCTGATTGCGCGTGCGGCGTGCGGAAATGCCTTCCACCGCCCAACGCGCCTCGGCCTTGATCTTGCGGTTCAGCTTGTGCCGCTGCTGGTCTTCTTCTTCCCATATCTTGTCGCGCCATTCCTCGAAGCCTGCGAACCCCTGCTCGGCCCGGCGCACCGCGCCACGGTCAATCCACAGGGTCGCACGGGTCAAAGCGCGCAAGAACGCCCGGTCGTGCGAAATCAGCACGAACGCCGCGCGGGTTGTCTTCAGCTCGTTCTCAAGCCAGGCAATCGCCTCGATGTCCAGATGGTTCGTTGGCTCGTCCAGCAACATCAGCTCGGGCGCTTCCGCCATCAGCTTGGCCAATGCCGCACGGCGCCGCTCACCGCCCGATGCGGTCGCAACGGCCCCCGCAGGGTCGAACTTCAGCCCCTCGGCCACCATATCGACCTTATAGGCCTCATCAATATCCAGCCCGCTGGCGGCATAGTCGCCAAGCGTCGCAAACCCCTCCATCGACGGGTCCTGCTCCATATAGCCGACCTGCACACCGGGCGACGCCACCCGCGTGCCCGCATCGGGCAAGACCAGACCGGCCATCACCTTCATCAAAGTTGATTTGCCAGAGCCGTTGCGCCCCACCAAAGCAACCCGATCACCGGGCTGGATGACCAAAGACAGGTCTGCAAATACAGGATCGCCGCCATAAGTCAGGGCGATATCGGAAAGCTGAAGAAGGGGTGCACGTGCCATGCGCGTCAGGTATTGCGGCGCGGGCAAATGCGCAAGGGGGGATCAGCGCGCAACAGCACGCAAAGCGCGCGCGCGCGCCGCTGGCACGGCCGCGACCGTTACACAGGTAAACACATGCAGCGTATTCATATCGCGATCCACGACCGCATGGTCGCTGACCCAGCCGCCCATCGCCAAATAGGTGCGCAGCAGCGGCGGCATCTGCCGCAGCCCCGGCGCACCGCGTGGCAAATCCGCGAACCGCACCACCTGCGCCGCCTTCACAGCGGGGCGCAGCGCCTCTGGCCCCAAATACCGCGCCTGCAACACCTCGAATGCGGGGATATAGGGTGTCGGATCAATTCCGGCAAAACTGGTGCAGCCGAACAGCATCGCAATGCCCGCATCGTCAACCATCCGGGTCAGCGCGCCCCATGCTACCCGCAATACATCGGCGTCCATCACATCGGGCGCCACACAAAACCGGCCAATCTCGGCCATGGGTGCCTGCGCGGCCGCCAACGCAGACAGATCATAGAACCGCGCCGCATAGCCACCCCCGACCCCGGCCCCCGACGCCATCGGCAAAAATCGCACTGTCGCCACCAGCCGCCCGGCGCGATCGGCAACCATCAAATGGCGGCACAGATCATCGAACCGGTCCGCATCAACACCCGCCGTACCAAAGAACGACAAATGCCGCAGCCGCTGACAGGCCAGGACATCATCCGCCCCCTGCGCGAACCGCGCCACATAGCGCCCTTTGGAAAACGGAATTGTCATCAACCTCACCTTGGCGAATACGGCCCTTCAGCCTAGGTTAACGCGCAAGCAGGTAAAAGGAACACCACCGCATGGATAAAATCGCCAAATCCGACGCCGAATGGCGCGCACAACTGTCGGACATGGCCTATAAGGTCACTCGCAAGCACGGCACCGAACGCGCAGGCACCTACGAAGATTTCCCGAAAGACCCCGGAACCTACATGTGCGTCTGCTGCGGCGCGCCCCTGTTTGACCAGAATGCAAAATTCGAAAGCGGCACTGGCTGGCCATCTTTCTACAAACCGCTTGATGCCGAACAGGTCGGCGAAACCACCGACCGCAGCTTTTTCATGAAACGCACCGAAGTCCACTGCAACCGCTGCGACGCGCACCTTGGCCACGTCTTTCCCGATGGCCCGCAACCCACCGGCCTGCGGTATTGCATCAACGGTGTCGCCCTCACATTCGAACCAAAGGCGTAGGGCGCGGATCTCCCCGCCACCTCCTCCGGCTCAATCTGGTTAACGCGGCGGTCACATTTCACCCGTGCGCTGCGTTAACGCGCCAAAACCGCGCCAAACGTACATACGCGATCCGGACGCCATCCATACAGGCTACTGCCGCATCAAATGCCGGAAAATCCACGCATTAACTGATGATTCGCGTGGCTGCGCCCACTGGCGACCATTGCACCCATCGCGCGTTGCTTACGGCGCATCGCCCAACAATGCCCCGGCATCGACCCGGCCAAATGCCCCCAGCAGCTGCGCGATGAACGTCACATCATTGATGCCATCCTCCGTCACCTGCCGCTCCAACACCACCACCTGCCCGTCCTCCAACGTGTAGCGCGCAAGGTTGCGCACAACGGCCCCCTGATCAAAGCTGAACACCAGAACTTGCCGCTCCAGCTCTTTGGGCGCGAACGGGCCATAATGGCGGAAGGTACTGGAAACATAGTAATAATCGTTGTTGCCCAGCACCCCTTCGGCGGTTGGCGGGCCGAATATCGCGGTGACGCTGTCACGGGTCGATTGCCCGACCTGCACCGCGGCCAACTCGTCAGCCGTGGGCGCGAACCCATGATAGCGCGTGACCGGTGTACACGCCGACAGTGCCAGAACCACGGCCAAAATGCCCGCAGCGCGCAGCCCGGTGATAGTTTTACCTGTGATCATGCCCATGACGGCCCTCTTGCTTTGGCGTCTTTTGCCTTTTATCCCGCTTACAATACAAACCGCCCCCTGTTCAAGAATGGAAGCACCCGTGGCCCCACTCCCCCAGTCACTCTTACGTATAGCCGACCTCGCCACGCGCCGCGCGACAGACTTTGACCTGACCCCCACAGCCGACGAACGGCGTGCCGTGGCGGATGTCCTGGGGATCGTTGGCGTGAAAAAACTGCGCTTTTCCGGGCAGTTAGCGCCTTTGGACCGCACCGACTGGGAACTCACCGCGACCCTCGGCGCGACCGTTGTGCAGGACTGCGTGGTCACGCTCGCCCCGGTCACGACCCGAATCGATGAGCCTCTCAAACGGACATATCTTGCCGCAATGCCCGCCATCGAAGCGGCTGAAGTCGAAATGCCCGACGACGACACCATCGAAGCACTGCCCGCCACGCTCGATCTCGCGCAGGTCATGATCGAGGCGCTCGCGCTCGCCTTACCGCTTTATCCACGTGCAGATGGGGCGGATTTGGGGCGGGCAGTTTTCACCCAACCCGGCACGGCCCCAATGACCGACGATGACGCCAAACCCTTTGCTGGACTGGGCGCGCTGCGCGATTCCATTGGCAAAAAAGACACGTAACACAGCGACGCAACCCGTCGAAAAAGGGTTGCGCCGCGCGCAAATCGCAGTATGTTCGCCCCCTCTTTGACATCGCGTCTCGACAGGGCTGCCGGATTGGCGTAGGACCCCCGAGAGATCACCAAAACAGGGCCGTGTGCCCATTTATCATAGGGTTCAGACATGGCCGTCCAGCAGAATAAAGTATCCAAATCCCGTCGCAACAACCGGCGTTCGCACGACTCTCTTGTCGCAGCAAACCCCAACGAATGTGACAATTGCGGCGAACTGAAGCGCCCGCACCACATTTGTCCGTCTTGCGGACATTACGCGACACGTGAAGTGATCGCAGACACAACCCAAATCGACCTCGACGAAGACGCAGCGTAAGCTGCGTTTCGGGCACGACACCATGACCAATAGCCAGACGGACAACGCTCCGACCCCGGCTGATGGATCAAACGTGCTTTCCGTCGACGCTATGGGTGGCGATAAAGGGCCGGCAACCGTTGTTGCTGGCCTTTCAAAGTTTTTGGGCAAAGCATCCGGCGCACGCGCGATCCTGCATGGCCCTGTGGATCAGCTTAAGCCACTGCTTGAAAAGTATAATATCAGCGACCGGGTGACGATCCACGACGCGTCCGAGGTTGTGAAAATGACCGATAAACCCAGCCACGTACTCCGCCACGGCAAGAACACGTCGATGTGGTCCGCGATCGAGGCGGTGCGCAGCGGCGAGGCTGCCGTCTGCATTAGTTGTGGCAACACCGGCGGTCTGATGGCGATGTCGATGCTGCGCCTGCGCAAGGCCGAAGGCGTGAACCGTCCCGCCATCGCCTGTCTGTGGCCATCGCGTAACCCCAGCGGCTTCAACGTCATGCTTGACGCTGGCGCCGATATCCGCGCCGATCAGGACGATTTGCTGACCTATGCGCTGATGGGCGCATCCTATGCGCGCAATGGCTTGGGTATCGACCGGCCGCGCGTCGGATTGCTGAATGTCGGAACAGAGGAACACAAGGGCCGCGCGGAACTCAAGGTCGCCCACGAACTTATTGCAAAGGCTGCCGAAAAGGGTGAATTCACCTATATTGGCTTTATCGAAGGCGGTGATCTGCCGTCGGATAAAGTTGATGTCATTGTGACCGACGGCTTTACCGGGAATGTCGCGCTCAAAACGGGCGAAGGCACGGCAAGCCTGATCTCGGAACTGCTCCGCGCTGCATTTATGAAATCCCCCCTGTCCATGTTTGCAGCCCTCGTGGCGCGCGGGTCTCTGCGCCGGTTAAGCAAGCGGATCGACCCGCGCCGGGTGAACGGCGGTGTGTTTCTGGGCCTGAACCAAACCGTCATCAAAAGCCATGGGTCCGCAGACGCGACAGGCGTCGCAGCCGCCCTGCATCTGGCCTATAAACTGGCCCAAAGTGGATTTTCCGATAAACTGGCCGCCCGGGTTGCATCCGCCGCATCACTTGCCCAAGATGCAATTCAAGAAGGTGCGACCGAAAAAACCCGCACCAATACAGGCAAATAACATGGTACGTCGCGCAGTTGTCAAAGGTGTCGGGCATTACCTGCCCGAAAGAATTGTGCCCAATTCAGAATTCGAAAAAACGCTTGATACGACCGATGAATGGATCAAGGCGCGGTCGGGCATTGAACGTCGCCATTTTGCCGCCCCCGGTCAGACCACGTCGGATCTTGCCATTCGTGCCGCCAATGCCGCACTCGCCATGGCCGGGATGACGGGAGCAGACATTGACGCGATTATCCTTGCAACATCAACCGCCGACCTGACGTTTCCGTCGGTCGCAACCATGGTGCAGCACGCCATCGGCAACACCGACGGCTATGCCTTTGATATCCAAGCGGTTTGCGCGGGTTTCGTCTATGCGCTGAGCAATGCAAACGCGCTGATCGCATCCGGTCAGGCGGATCGCGTAATGGTCATTGGTGCGGAAACCTTCAGCCGAATCATGGATTGGACAGACCGATCAACCTGCGTGTTGTTTGGCGACGGTGCCGGAGCGCTGATCCTTGAGGCCGAAGAAGGGACAGGCACCACCGATGACCGTGGCATCCTGTCCACTGATCTGAATTCCGACGGCCGCTATCGTGACCTGCTGTATGTCGATGGCGGGGTCACGACCCAAAACACCGGCATGCTGCGTATGGAAGGCCGAGAGCTTTTCCGCCATGCCGTTGAAAAGCTTGCAAAAACCGCTGATACCGCGCTGGAAAAGGTCGGGCTGGCGGCTGATGATGTCACGTGGGTCGTCCCGCATCAGGCCAATATCCGCATCATCCAGTCAACGGCCAAAAAGCTGGGCGTGGGCATGGACCGGGTTATTGTGACGGTTCAGGACCACGGCAACACCTCTGCGGCATCGATTCCCCTTGCCCTGTCGGTCGGCGTGGCACGCGGACAAATCAAGCAAGGCGACCTTATCGTGACCGAAGCCATCGGCGGCGGATTGGCCTGGGGTGCCGTTGTGATCCGCTGGTAGGCAGAAACTGACTGTCAAACACAATTGCCAAGCCCTTGTTATTGACTCTGAAATTGCCACGCGCATATGGTCAGTCAAATATCCGAGGGGACGATTATGGCTGATAAGACATTGACGCGTATGGATTTGGCTGATGCGGTGCACAGTCAGGTCGGACTTTCCCGCAACGACAGCGCCGATCTGGTGGAAAGCGTGCTTTCACATGTGTCCGATGCGCTGGTTCAGGGCGAGACGGTGAAGATATCATCATTCGGGACATTTTCGGTCCGTGAAAAGGCGGCCCGCGTTGGCCGCAATCCGAAAACCGGGGAAGAGGTGCCAATCTACCCCCGGCGCGTTTTGACTTTTCGCCCGTCGCATCTCATGAAAGATCGCGTCGCGGCAGGAAATAAACAGTAAAGTCATGGCAAAGGCCAAAGACGCATTTCGCACCATCAGTGAAGTGGCCGACTGGTTGGACACCCCAACCCACGTGCTGCGTTTCTGGGAAAGCAAGTTTTCCCAGATCAGACCCGTCAAAGGTGCTGGTGGACGGCGGTATTACCGCCCCGAAGACATGGAACTGCTCGCTGGCATCAAGCAACTGCTGCACGAGGATGGCCTGACGATCAAAGGCACCCAGAAGCTGTTGCGCGAAAAAGGTGCCAAACATGTGGCCACGCTTGGCCCATCAGTGAACGGCCCGGCGGTTGAGAGCGCAAACCCTGCGCCAGACACCGCAATCGCGGACACGCACATCGACGCCGCGATTGCGTCAGACGACGCATTGACGGCAGTCGATCTGCCCCAGACACCACGGGAATCGCACCGGCAAGACGCCCTGTCGTTTGGCGTCTCATCGCCGTCACCTGACGAAGGACCCGCGCAGGACAGTGATGCAACGCCGGATGTCGCGGCCCAAGACGCCGCAGCAACCGTGCCCGAAACGCCGATCGCACCAGATGTCGCGGACGCCACCCCCCCCCCACCCGAGACGGCAACGCCATTCCAGCGCGATGTTCCTGCGCTGCCGGATGAAATCCCCGACTTGCCAGCACGCATATTGGGTCTGGCACCAGCCGATACAGCCGCATTGCGGGCGCGCGCTGCAGAAATCGCCCCCCTGCTCGCGCGTTTGGAACAATTGCGCGATGGGATGCGCCACAACTAGAGTTTTCGGGCTTGCCCCCGAAGGCAATTCCGTTATGAAAGCGCCAAGTCGGGCTATAGCGCAGCCTGGTAGCGCGTCCGTCTGGGGGACGGAAGGTCGCAGGTTCGAGTCCTGCTAGCCCGACCAATCATAACCGCCCGCTTGCGCGACTGCGCAGCGGGCGTTTTGGTATCTGAAACGGAGTGACAGGCATGACAACAGCAGGCGTTTTGGCGGACCACCAGATCAGGGATATGATTGCAGCGGGGCATATTGCGGCGTCGGCACCGGTGACAGCCGACCAAATACAGCCAGCCTCGCTGGATCTGCGACTGGGGCAAACGGCATACCGGGTGCGTGCGTCATTCCTGTCTGGACGCAGCCGCACAGTTGCGCAACGGCTCACGGATTTTCAGATGCATGCAGTCGATCTGGCCGGCGGTGCGGTACTGGAAAAGGGCTGTGTCTACGTCGTGCCGCTGATGGAATCACTGTCCCTGCCGCCGGGCATGACCGCTGCGGCCAGCGCGAAATCGTCGATCGGGCGGCTGGACTTGCTCACCCGGATCATCACCGATCACGGAATTGAATTTGATCGGGTGCCCGAAAATTACAGCGGGCCGCTTTATGTCGAAATTTGCCCACGTTCGTTTTCGGTCGTCGCCCAGCCCGGCCAAATGCTCAACCAGATCATCTTTCGTCAGGGCAAGACGCTGATGTCAGACGTTGAATTGCGCGCCCTGCATGCGCAGACGCCGCTGGTGGCCGGTGATCCCGTCATCTCGGACGGATTAGGCTTTTCCGTAGATTTGAAACCGGCCAAGGGCAACCTTGTCGGCTACCGCGCCAAGCCGCACACGGGTGTGGTCGATCTGTCCAAATTAAACCACTACGATCCGGCCGATTTCTGGGAACAGATCCATACCGATGATGGCTGGATTATTCTTGATCCCGGCGCGTTCTACATTCTGGTCAGCCGCGAGGCAATTGTCATCCCCCCGATGCAGGCCGCTGAAATGGCGCCGTATTTGGCGATGGTGGGTGAATTTCGGGTGCACTATGCCGGGTTCTTCGACCCTGGATTTGGCTATGCTGCGGCAGGCGGCGCGGGATCGCGCGGCGTTCTCGAAGTACGCTGCCACGAGGCCCCGTTTGTGCTGGAACACGGGCAGGTCGTCGGGCGTTTGGTCTATGAACATATGGCCACCATGCCAGACGCGCTTTATGGCCGCGAGATCAAATCAAACTATCAGGGGCAGGGTTTGAAGCTGTCAAAACATTTTCGCAGCACGTGACCTGCCCGACCGCGGCACCTACCGTAAAAAGCGGCTCAGGATGCTCATACGCTGCCGCGCGGTCTGGGTGGTCTTGCGCGCATCACGCGTATCACGGCGTTCGTCGGGCGTCTGTTCTGGCCGCTGTCGCCCGCGGTTGACCGCCAGATCAATGCCCTTGTTGATCCCGCGACTGACCAGCCTGCGCATGACCATATTGATGAGCTGGTTCATATTCATTGCATGACCTCCGGTGCCGTGTGACTGACAATTAGGGCAATTTGGTTAATCTTCAAACAGTTCGGTTTGATCATCATCATCTTCATCGTCCTTTTCGCCCAACGCGCCGGCCCCCGGTGGTGGGCGATTTTCCAGCAGACCTGCGGCGCGCAGCTCTTTCAGCCCCGGCAGATCGCGTGCATTTTCCAGCCCAAAATGGTCAAGGAACTCTTGCGTCACAACAAATGTCACGGGGCGGCCCGGTGTCATTTTGCGCCTGCCAAACCTGATCCATCCCATCTCGATCAGTTGATCAACCGTGCCGCGGCTCACGCTGACGCCGCGAATCTCTTCGATCTCGGCGCGGGTCACGGGCTGATGATAGGCAACAATCGCCAATGTCTCGATGGCTGCGCGGGATAGCTTGCGGGTCTCAACCGTCTCTTTTTGCATCAAAAAGCCAAGGTCTGGCGCAGTACGGATCGCCCAGGCATCCCCGATCCTGACCAAATTCACCCCGCGCCCGTCGTAGCGTTTGCGCAGATATGCGATTGCCTCGGCAGGGTCGCAACCATGGGGCATCCGCCGGATCAGTTCTTGCACCGTCACCGGGTCGGCGGTGGCAAACAGGATCGCTTCAACCATGCGCTCCTGCTCGCCCATGGGGGGGGCTTCGAACAGGCTGTCGTTTTGTGGCTTACTCATCACGCGGGGCCTTTTTGCGGATTTGGATGAGGGCAAAAATTTCGCCCTGACGGATTTCAATCTTACCTTCCTTGGCCAGTTCGAGACTGGCCGCAAAGGTCGCAGCGGTGGTCGAACGGCGGCGTTGCGGGTCGGCGTCCCAGCCATCGGGCAGATAGCTGACAATATCGGTCCAATCACCGGCAAAACCGATCAGGTGCCGCATCCGTTCCAACGCCTTCTCCATCGTCATCACATGCTGGCGGTCCAGCACAAAAGGTCGAAAATCATCACGGGTGCGGATGCGGGCGTAGCCTTGCATCAGGTCCAGCAGGGCCGCGGTATAGGTCACGCGGCGCACGCGCTGCACGTCTTCGGTGATGCCACGGGCAAAGAAATCACGGCCCATTTGATCGCGCGCCATCAGCTTTGCCGCAGCTTCGCGCATGGCTTGCAAACGCTCAAGCTGGAACGCCAAATGTGCGGCCAGTTCTTCGCCCGACGGACCTTCCTCCTTGGGATCGGGGGGCAGCAGCAGGCGCGACTTCAGGAACGCCAGCCAGGCCGCCATCACCAGATAATCCGCCGCCAGTTCCAGCCGCAGCGCCTTTGCCTGTTCGACAAAGGCCAAATACTGCTCGGCCAAGGCCAGAATGGATATTTTGCGCAGGTCCACCTTTTGCGTCCGCGACAGCGTCAGCAACAGGTCAAGCGGCCCTTCAAAAGCGCCGACATCAACGATCAGCGCCTCGGCGGCCACCCGGTCGCTCACGCTCAACGGGTCTGGTTGGAATTCATCGCCCTGCATCGCACCTCACGCCAAAAGCGCTTCAAACTCCGCTTCTAAGCTGGGGATGTCAATGATTTCGGGCGGTTTTCGCTGTGCCAAGGCACGATTTGCGCGGGTGATCGCCACTGGGGTCATATCACCGGCGGCTTTCGCGACGGCCTGCATCTCGGCGGGATCGCCGTTGCAATGAAGGATAATATCACACCCTGCGCTGATCGCTGCGACCGCACGTTCCCCAAGCGTGCCCGACAGGGCCCGCATCGACAGATCATCGGTCATGATTAACCCGCCAAATCCGATATCCTCGCGGATAACCTGCATCATCCGGCCCGAGGTAGTGGCAGGTGCATCCGGGTCGATATCCGCAAAAACGATATGCGCGGTCATGCCCATGGCGATATCATTCAGCGCCTTGAACGGGGCGAAATCATGCTGGATCAACGCCGCGCGGGGCGCATCCACGGTCGGCAGGTCTTTGTGGCTGTCCACCGCCGCGCGCCCATAGCCCGGAATATGCTTCAGAACCGGCAATACGCCACCGGCCAAAAATGCTGCGGCACAGGTCCGGGCGGCAGCAACGACCGTTGCAATGTCACCGCCATAAAGCCTGTTTCGCAGCACGGGATGAGTCGCGTCCTCGACCAGATCGGCCAATGGGGCACAGTTCACATCAATGCCGACGTCGTACAGCTCGGCCGCGATCAGCCGGTTGCGAATCCACTGGGCGCGCATCGGATCGCGGGCCTGTTCCATCTGATCCAGCGCGGGCATGTAGTCGCGCCAATGCGGGCGCCGCATCCGCTGCACACGGCCCCCTTCTTGGTCAATCAGGATCGGCGCGTCGCGGCCCACGGCATCACGCAGCGCACCCGTCAGGCGGCAAAGCTGGTCGGGCGTGTCGATATTACGCGCAAAAACGATAAACCCAAGCGGATCAGCCTCGCGGAAAAAATCCTTTTCCCACGGGGTAATACTGTGCCCGGCCGGGCCAAAGATCGTCGCGTTCTGCGCCACTTAATTGACGACAACCGCAATGCAGGTTGCCCCTTCGGCCTCAAGTGCCGCACAAAAACGGCGCGCTTCGGCACGATCGGCAAAGCCGCTGGCGCGCAGCCGATACCATGTGCCGCTGCTCTGATTGCTGACCTGAATGACCCGGTCACGGCTGCCCATCAACTGACCAAAGCGGCCCTGCAGGCGTATCCATTCTGTCGCAGCCAAGGTGGGAGATTGGAAAGCACCCAACTGCACAAGATTGGTCCCCACCGGGAAGGCTTCGGTGGTGATGGCGACCTCATCGGTGTTGACTGTTGGCGCAGCCGCAGCCGTAGGCTCCGCCTGCAGACTGGCAGGACGCAACACGGGGCGCGGCGAAAGGCGCACACCTGGTGCGGATGCAGCAACGCCCGGCAATGCCGTTTCATCCGTGCTTGCCAATGTCGCAACGTCGGCGGCAATTTGATCGGCCAGCGCCAGAATTTCGTCCGCACTCAACGGTTCTGACTGCGATTCCAGCGGGGTCGGCGCACCCAATGCAACAGGCACTTGGGTCGCGGTATCAAACGCCAGCACTTCGCCGGCTTCGGCCGTCGGCTGCACATCAAGGTCTTCACGTACCAGACCTTCGGTTGCGGGGGCCAGCACCAGACGATCCTCGGGACCGCCCGCCTCGCCCAAGGCTGCAACCTCATTCACGGCCAATCCGGTGTGAATCGCCACCGATCCACCCGGATTATCAGGCAGCACCCGCATATCGCCTTCCATGGCGCGCACCACCGGAATGCCGCTCACATCGCGGATGATCAGCTTGTAACCCCAAAGGCCCACACCTGCGATCAACGCCAGAGACATCGCGGCCCCTGCGTAATTAACGAAAACTCCGGCGCGCGCCGCACCATAGGACGGGGCGAACCCCTCATCAAAAACTGCCATCTCTGCCTCACTGCCCGTGCCATTTTTGGCTTTAAGGGTCCGTTAACTCAGCTCGATCCGGCAGCTTGTGCTTTAGCGCATCTCTTCTACCGGCGTAACACCAAGAATACCAAGACCGTGCGAAATAACAATCGCTACGGCCCGGATCAGGGCAATTTTCGCTTGTGTTGTGTCTGTGTCACCCTCTTGCAGAAAGCGCAGACTGGTATCATCGTTGCCCCGGTTCCAAAGCGCATGGAAATCTGACGCCAAATCATACAGGTAAAACGCGATCCGATGCGGCTCATGACCACGGGCCGCAATCTCGACCAGCCGCGGCCATTCGGCCAGCTTTTTGGCTACATTCAGCTCTGCCTCATGGCCCAGCTTGCCCAGATCGGCAGCGGCCAGCGTCGCATCATCCACCGCAATTCCGGCCTCGCGCGCCTTGCGCAGCACCGAATTGACCCGCGCATGGGCATATTGCACGTAAAACACCGGGTTGTCTTTGGACTGCTCCAACACCTTGTCGAAATCGAAGTCCAGCGGCGCGTCATTTTTGCGCGTCAGCATATGGAACCGGGTCACGTCTTTGCCGACCGCTTCGACCACATCGCTCAGGGTCACGAATGTCCCTGCCCGCTTGGACATTTTGAACGGCTCGCCATTTTTATATAGCTTCACCAGTTGGGTCAGCTTCACGTCCAGCGGCACTTTGCCGTCAGACAAAGCAGACACCGCCGCCTTCATACGCTTGACATAGCCGCCGTGGTCGGCGCCGAAAACGTCAATCAGCTGGTCAAAGCCGCGCTGCACCTTGTCATAATGATACGCAATATCAGGGGCAAAATAGGTCCAGGACCCGTCGGATTTCTGCACGGGCCGATCCACATCATCGCCATGGGCCGTTGACCGAAACAGCGTCTGCTCGCGCGGTTCCCAATCTTCTGGGGTCTTGCCCTTGGGCGGCTCCAGCGTGCCGCGATAGATCAGGCCCTTGGCGTCCAGCTCTGCAATGGCCTTTTCGATCAGACCCGTGCCGTAAAGCGATTTCTCCGAATAGAAACTATCCATGACAACGCCAAGCTGCGCAAGATCGGTGCGGATCAGATCCATCATCGCTTCGGTGGCGAATGTGCGGATGTCGTCCAGCCAAACCTCTTCGGCCTTACCGACAAATGCGTCACCAACCTTGGCTTTGAGGGCCTTACCCACATCCTTGAGGTATTCCCCCGGATACGTCCCATCGGGGAATTCCACCTGCTTGCCATGCTCTTCGAGGTACCGCAGATACACGGACCGGGCGAGAACATCGACCTGCGCGCCGCCGTCGTTGATGTAGTATTCGCGGGTCACGTCATAGCCTGTATAATCCAGCAGGCTGGCCAATGCATCGCCAAAGACGGCACCGCGCGTATGGCCCACATGCAGCGGACCTGTGGGGTTGGCGCTGACGTACTCGACCAGCATCTTTTGATTTTGCCCCAGCGTGGATTGGCCATAGGCCGGATCGGTCAGCGCCGCCTTCACAACGGCCTGCCAGACATCGGGCACCAGCCGCATGTTCAGGAAACCCGGCCCTGCCACCTCGGCTACGGCGATCTGCGGATCTTCCAACAGTTTGGCGGCCAGTGCGTCGGCGATCACACGCGGGTTCATCTTGGCGGGCTTTGCCAGAACCATCGCGGCATTCGTCGCCATATCGCCATGCGCGGCATCGCGCGGTGGTTCGACCGCGACGGCAGCAGTCGACAGGCCCGCAGGCAGCGTGCCCTCGGCAACCAATTGGTCAAGGCACGTCAGCACTCGGGTACGAAAATCAGCAAACAGGTTCATAGCAGTCCTTTGGCCCATATAGGGCATCACAACATTTCAGCAGGGTTTACCACCCCCGCAGCCTAGGTCAATCCGCACGGCACCGTCACCCATAGCAGCGCCCGGATGTGATACGCAGGTTATCGTTACGAATTTCACCCGCACGGATCGATGGCGCGGCGTAAAGCCCAAAATGCGCTTGGGCAAGCTGATTGGACATCGCGCGGACCGCAGCATGGGACACCAGCACATCGTCCAGCCACACCTTGGCATAGCCCTGCGGCGAAAAATCAAGTTCAACAGCCAATCTGACCCATTGACGATAGGGAAACTGCACCGTGGTTGACTGGAAAATATGCGCCTGCTGCCCCTGACGCGGGACATGTTGCAGGTGTATGAAGCCATCATAGCTGACATTCACCAACACGGTCCGGCGCCAGCTGTCACTTTGATCGTCCGTGAATGTCGCAAGACTGATCCACTGGTCTTCGTGCCCTTGCGAGGCCGACCTTAGGTCAAAATCAGCCCAGACCGACAAGCCGACGCACAATGGTGTCGGCAATACACCCGCTGGCGTTTTTTGAAACTGGACCGTTGGATAGGCACGATGGTTGCGGTTGGTGAACATCCCGCTTGGTGGGTTGGCCCGGGTAATCCACGCCCGATGGGCAAATTTACCCGCAGCGGGGTCAATCGCAGACAGCTCCTGAAAGGCATGACTTTGATCATCGTGGCGCGTGATGTAAAATCCGTCAAAGTCCGAGAGGGCCTCGAAACCAGACGCAAACAGCACCTCTTGGGCGGGGATCGGCATCGCAAACACACACCAAGCCAGAATGACTGTGCTAAAATGCTTCAACCGGCCCATCCACGATCACGTATCCGCCGGCGGCTGGCGGCTTTCGTCGTCCCCGGGTGGGCGCAGGCCGATGATCCGCACATCTGGCGCGCCCCTCACCTCTTCGTCTTTGCGGATCAGGCGGATATGACCTTTGGGTGAAATGCGGGCAAACAGATGTGTCTCGGGGCGTTTCGCACGCCAATCTTCAAACGTGAATTCATCGGTCAGCCGGCTGATCCGAAAGGTCCAGCCATCACGGATCAGCCGGTTCAGGCCAGTGTGCGTTTGATCGGCGCCAAACATCCGGCCACCCAGCGTGCGTGGCAATTGATGGCGCGCACTGTCGCTTTTTTCGCGGATGACCTGAAACACATTGTCACGGCCAAATTCGGGGCCCAGGTCGGTTGCAACCAGCGTGTTGTAGGCGTCATTGTCCGTCGCCGCGATCAGCGTCGCATAGCTGACCAGTTCCAGACGCTGTTCGGCGGCCTCTGACAGGATATCGCCAGAAAACGTCGCGATCCCGGCGGCGCGCGCCGCGCGCAGATGGCCATAGTTGGGATCGGTCATCAGCACCGGCACCTCGGCCTTTTTCAGCGCTTCGGCAAATGCGGTGGTCCAGTCGGCCCCGCCAACGATGACCACACCGGGGATATCCGCCCCAGCCAGCCCCAGCCAACGGGCAAAAGGCGCCAATGTGAACCCGTGCAAAACCACCGTGACCGCCACCAGAACAAAGGCCAATGGCCCAATCAGCGCCGCATCCGCAAACCCTAGGTTCAGCAACCGATCCCCGAACAGCCCCGCAACGGCCACAAGAACGACGCCGCGCGGTCCCGTCAGCGCCACCAGCCATTGCTCCCGGTAGGGCACACCCGACCCCAACAGCGCGACCATCACCGTGAACGGCCGCGCCACCAGCACAACCAACAGAACAAAGCCAAGCGCGCGCCAGTCCAGTTGGCCCAAGGCCGCAACGTCCAGCTGCGCGGCCAGCAGGATAAACACGCCCGACACCAGCAGAACGGTCGCATGTTCCTTAAACCGGCGCAGTTCCTCATAGCTGGGCAGATCGGCATTCGCGATCACAATACCCATGATCGTCACGGCAAGCAGGCCGCTTTCGTGCAGCACATGATCCGACACGGCAAAAATCGCCAAAAGCAAGGCGAACAGCACCGGCACCTTCATATACTCTGGCACCCAGCCCCGTTTGAATGAGCGCGCAAGGCCAAACCCCGCCACCATCCCCAGCGCAGTCGCGACGCCAATACCAACCAAAAGCTCCCATACCGCCGCGTTGACCGTTGTCGCCGTGTTCAAAACCAACACGACCTCGAAGGCCAAAACTGCCGCCAGCGCGCCAATGGGGTCGTTCATGATCGCTTCCCATTGCAGCAGCGCCGCAGGCCGCTTGGACAGACGTGCGGTGCGCAGCAAGGGCGCAATGACCGTGGGGCCGGTGACGATCATGATCCCGCCAAAAACCGCCGCGCTTTCCCAGCTTAGCCCAGCACCATAGCGCAGCGCCAAAGCCGATGTCAGCCAGCCCAGCGGGGCACCGACAAAGACCAACCGCTTGACCCCTTTTGCAGCATCGTTGAGCGAATGAAAGTTCAGCGTCAGCCCACCCTCAAACAGGATAATCGCCACCGCAATAGATATGATCGGCCCCATCAGCGGCCCGATATCGCGCCCCGGATCGAATACACCGGCCACCGGCCCGATCAGTATTCCGGCCACCAGCATCAGCACAATCGCCGGCATCCGCAACCGCCACGCCAGCCATTGCGACCCCACGCCCAAGGCACCCACAAGTGCAAACGCCATCACGGGCGCCATTGCATCAACGGCGTTTTCAATTGCCATCAATCACTCCGGCAGGAATTACTTCGCCGCCAATCAAACGCTTATGTTCCTGAATGGCAAATCTATCCGTCATGCCTGCGATGTAATCGGCCACGATCCGCGCCAGCGCCGTCCGATCTGCCGCGTCGGCCACATCCTTGCGCCACTGCTTGGGCAACTCATCGGTGTTTTCCATGAAAAACGGGAACAGATCATTGACCATCTGGGTCACCACCACACGCATCTCGACGACGGCGGGCGCGCGATACATGCGTTCGAACAGAAATTGCCGGATCACCTTGAGGTCCGTCCAAAGCACGGGCGAAAACTGCACCATCATGCGGCCTGCGTGGCGGATGTCATGCACGCTCGTTGGTGCCAGATCCACCAGATTGCGGCGACTGACAGTGATCACATCCTCGACCAGCACGCCAAAGAACCGGCGCAGCGCCTCGTGGCGGCGCCGATAATAGTTCAGTCCCGGATATTTCGCGTCCACCCGCGCAAAGCAATCGTGCAATATTGGCAGCGCCGCCAGATCATCGGTACTGAAAAGCTCTGCGCGAAGACCGTCATGTAAGTCATGGTTATTATATGCAATATCGTCAGCCAAGGCAGCCGACTGCGCCTCGGCACTGGCATGGGTGTGAAGTTCCAGATCGTGACGCGCGTTATACGCGGCCAGCGCATAAGGTATATCACCCGTGACCGGGCCATTGTGCTTGGCGATCCCCTCCAGCGTCTCCCACGTCAGGTTCAGCCCGTCCCATTCGGCATAATGACGTTCCAGATCGGTCACGATCCGCAAGGCCTGGGCATTGTGATCAAACCCGCCATAGGGCTGCATCAGCGCATCCAGCGCCTCTTCTCCGGTGTGACCAAAGGGTGTGTGGCCAAGATCATGCGCCAGCGCGACCGCCTCGGTCAGCTCGACGTTCAGGTCCAGCGCGGCGGCAATCGTACGGCCCACCTGCGCCACCTCGATTGAATGGGTCAGACGGGTCCGGAAATAGTCACCCTCGTGTTCAATAAAGACCTGCGTCTTGTGCTTCAGCCGCCGAAATGCGCTCGCATGGATAATCCGGTCGCGATCACGCTGAAACGGCGACCGAAACGTGCTCTCTTCCTCTGGGTAAAGCCGCCCGCGTGCGTTTGCCGGGTCGGTTGCATAGGGCGCTGCCATGTTATTTGCCTGCCTTGTCCGTCTTGCCTACACCCCCTATATTGTAACCGAACCCAAACTGATAGGTCGCAAAATGCTGACGATCCCACCCAAAGTGACCCCCCGCGCGTTTGAGCGGCTGGCCGAAATCGGCGCCTCGGCCCAAGGCAAGGCACTGCGCGTAGCCGTCGAAGGTGGCGGCTGTTCAGGGTTTCAATATGAAATTGATCTGGACGACGCCAAGGACGATGACCTGACCCTGACCGGAAGCGGTGAAACTGTTGTAATTGACGCCGTTTCCCTGCCATTTCTGGCCGACGCGGTGATTGATTTCACCGAAGAACTAATCGGCGCGCGCTTTGTGATCAACAACCCCAATGCAACGTCATCATGCGGCTGCGGCACATCGTTTTCGATGTAATGCCGCAAAATGCACGGCTGTCCACGCTGATCCTCGATCAGGTGCAGCTGATCGCTTGTGCATCGTCGCGCACTGCGGCAAAACTGCCCCAAACAGGGGGCAGCTATGAAAATCGCAACATTCAACATCAACGGCATCAAAGCGCGGATCACGGCGCTGTCCGATTGGATTGATGACACCCAGCCCGACGTGGCGATCCTGCAGGAAATCAAATCAATCGACGAAAACTTCCCCCGCGAGATTTTCGAGGACAAGGGCTACAACGTCGAGACCCATGGTCAAAAAGGGTTCAACGGCGTCGCGATCTTGTCTAAACTCCCGCTTGAGGACGTAAGCCGTGGCCTGCCCGGCGACGACGCCGATGAACAGGCACGGTGGATCGAGGCGACCGTTGTCGGCGAAAAAGCCGTTCGCATCTGCGGGCTCTACCTGCCCAACGGCAACCCAGCGCCGGGGCCAAAGTATGACTATAAGCTGGCGTGGATGGAACGGCTGTATCACCGCGCGCAGGATCTTCTGAAACTTGAAGAACCCGCGCTAATGGCCGGGGATTACAATATTATTCCACAGGTCGAAGATGCCGAGCGTCCTGATGCATGGCGAGACGATGCCCTGTTTCGTCTCGAAAGCCGCGCCGCGTTCCAGCGCATCCAGAACCTTGGCTTCACCGAAGCCTTCCGCGCCTGCCAACCCGGATCAGGTCATTATTCGTTCTGGGATTATCAGGCTGGCGCATGGGAGAAAAACAACGGAATTCGCATCGACCACTTTTTGCTGACCCCGCAATGCGCCGACCTTTTGAACACCTGCTGGATCGAAGCCGACGTGCGGGGCCGGGAAAAACCATCCGATCACGTCCCGGTCTGGGTTGATCTTGCCGCATAGCACCCCCAAATATCACTGATAACACTCGTCGAGCAAACGTTTTGTGTCCGCAAGGAGTATGAAAGCTATGCGCGATAACCTGATTTGTGCCGCCGTGATGGTGGCCCTCCTGCCAACCCTTGCCAGCGCCCAATGCCGGATCGCAGTCGCGGGCACCGCTTGCGTGTCGGTCCCGCAGCCATCGACCCCAGGTCCCGGCCCCGTCGAAATTGGCGATATATTGGAACGCGGTGCCTATTCGATGTTGATGAATGCCCGCTACTATGGTTTGCCTAGCGTCAGCGACGGTTGGGTCTACATGCGGATCGAGGATGACATTTACCGGGTCGACTGGCGCAGCCACACCGTGCTTGAAAACGTCACCAACCAGGCCAGCCGAAATTGGTAGCGTCAGGCCGTGACGTCGTGATCGTAAAGCCAGCCAAGGCGGTTCACAAACGCGTCCGGCGCGACGCGGCCCATCACGCGCAGCCCCGCATGCGCGACACGGCGTTTCATGCCTGACAGGTGATAGTTCACCGCATTGGCATTGGCCGCCGCGATGGCACGCACGACACGTGGCCGCCGCACTGATTGATAGGCCGCCAATCCAACATCCAGCGATGCGTTTTCATTGCAGCACCGGGCCAGCACAAACGCGTCCTCAATCGCAAGGTTCGCGCCTTGGGCCAGGAATGGCAGGGTCGGATGGGCAGCATCGCCCAAAATAGCATACGACCCGGCCCGCCAATGGGCCGCAACGGGATGGCGGAACAACCCCCACAGGTTCACGTCCTCCACGGCCCCCAGAATACTTTTCAGCTCCCACCCGGTATCAGCGAACGCCGCGCGCAGGTTTCCCGGATCATCGGGATTGTGCCAGCCTTCTTGCGCCCATTGGCTGCGTGCCTGAACCGCGACAATATTCAGACGGCCCTTGGACAGCGGATAGGTTACGACATGCCGCCCCGGTGCCATCCAGATGCGCGCGATCGGCTCTGCGTCAGGCAGTTGGATCATCGCCCGCCACGCCACCTGCCCCGTAAAGAACGCAGGCGCTGGCTTGCTGATCTGTCCACGTACCACCGAATGCAATCCGTCGGCACCGATGGTCAAATCCGGTTTCACGCGACCGGCTGCGGTCTGAAACGATCCGTCCGGCCCAAAGGCCGCGATCCGACTACCCAATTCGACCTGCACACCATTGGCGGCACAGGCCCGGCCCAGCAGGTCAATCAATGCAGCACGGTGGCAAAATCGGTAGGCTGGGTTTTGGCCGCCCAGATCAAAGCGCGCCAACTGCCGTCCGCTCAGCGCGTCCATCGGCACGACTGCGGCAGCTTTCACGCCGGTAGCCGCCAAAGCGTCGGTCAGGCCAAGCCGGTTCAGGACACGCGCGCCATTTGGGGTGATCTGCAAACCGGCGCCAATTCCACTTAATGCGGGTGCCTGTTCATAAACGGTGACATGCGCATCGCGGCGCGCAAACGCAAGCGCTGCGGTCAGCCCCCCGATACCGCCGCCAATAATGGCGACGTTTCGGCCTGCGTTATGCCACATGTCAGTCGTCGCGATGCACCTTCTCCCGGCGTTCATGGCGTTCTTGCGCTTCTAGGCTCATGGTCGCAATGGGCCGCGCATCCAACCGCTTCAGCGAAATTGGTTCGCCTGTAATTTCACAATAGCCATATTCGTTTTCGTCGATGCGCCGCAGCGCCGCATCAATCTTGCTCACCAGTTTGCGCTGCCGGTCACGGGTGCGCAGTTCCAGCGAACGATCGGTTTCTTCGGATGCGCGGTCGGCAACGTCGGGAATATTGCGGGTCTGGTCTTTCATACCGGCGACGGTGTCGCGGCTGTCTTCCATAAGCTCTGCTTTCCAGTTCAATAGCTTACGCCGGAAATATTCGATCTGACGTTCATTCATGAACGGTTCGTCGTCAACGGGGCGATACTCGTCTGGCAAAAACACTTCGGCTTTCATTCTCATACCCTTTTATCTCTTACGCATCTTTGGGCCAGCAACCCTGCGTCAGAACCCAATTTTGCGCGGGTTTACTCTTAAGATCGGTCAGTGTCACCCCCCTGTTTTGGCCTGTGGGCGGGGTGTTGATGATCTGCCGTGACCTGCTAGGTTGCTGCGAAATACAAAAGGCACACGACCATGCATTTTACCGGCACCGACAGCTACATCGCAACCGATGACCTGACCATGGCGGTGAACGCCGCAGTCGCCCTTGAACGCCCGCTACTGATCAAAGGCGAACCCGGCACCGGCAAAACGGAACTTGCACGGCAAGTCAGCACCGCCCTTGGCCTGCCGATGATCGAATGGCACATCAAATCGACAACAAAGGCCCAACAGGGGCTTTATGAATATGACGCCGTCAGCCGATTGCGCGACAGCCAACTGGGTGACGCACGGGTGCACGACGTCGCCAACTATATCAAAAAGGGCAAGCTGTGGCAGGCTTTTGGCGCCGACCGCAAGGTCGTGCTGCTGATTGATGAAATCGACAAGGCCGACATCGAATTTCCCAACGATCTGTTGCAGGAACTCGACCGGATGGAATTCCACGTCTACGAGACAGGCGAGACCGTCAAGGCGATCCATCGCCCCATCGTGATCATCACATCCAACAACGAAAAGGAATTGCCCGATGCGTTTCTGCGGCGCTGCTTCTTTCACTACATCCGGTTTCCCGACATGGACACGATGCGCAGGATCGTGGCCGTTCATCACCCCGGAATCAAAGATGCGCTGCTGACCACCGCACTGACCCAATTCTACGAAATCCGCGATACCGCAGGCCTCAAGAAAAAGCCCTCGACCTCCGAAGTGCTTGATTGGCTCAAATTGCTCTTGGCCGAAGATCTCAGCCCAGAGGACCTCAAACGCGACGGTGCGAACGCGCTACCCAAACTGCACGGGGCGCTTTTGAAGAACGAACAGGACGTGCATCTGTTTGAACGGCTGGCCTTCATGGCCCGGTCAGGGCGCTAGACGACGCGCATTTTCTGGACGACAGCGCACGGCGAATTGACTGGTCACCGCCCTCGATCGCGGTACTGTCATGGGGCATCACAAAGGCAGATCCGCATGACCAACCAAACGCCGACAACCATCAGACCGCTGCGCACGGGCGATGAAACCGCGTGGCGCGTGCTGTGGACTGATTATCTGGCGTTCTACAAGACCACGCGCCCTGACGCGGTCTATGCGTCGACGTTTGCGCGGCTTTTGGGCGGGGATGATCATGATTTTCACTGCCTGATCGCGGAACGGGACGGCATGCCCGTTGGTCTGGCCCACTACCTGTTTCACCGCCACTGCTGGCGCATCGAAAGCGTCTGCTACCTGCAAGACCTGTTCGCGGACCCATCGGTGCGCGGCATCGGCGTTGGCCGGCAACTGATCGAAGCAGTCTATGCCGCCGCCGATACCGCCGGTGCGCCCACCGTCTACTGGCTGACTCAAGACGACAACACCACCGGGCGCCAGCTTTATGATCGCGTTGGCAAACTGACCAACTTCATCAAATACGAGAGACCTTCATGAAGCGCCTTGCCGCCCTCGCGCTGTCACTGCTGGCAGCCTGCGCAACCCAGCCCGACAGGCCGGCGCCGATCAGGCTCGATTTACCTGAAATGCGCAGCTTTGTCGCCCAAAGCCCGGGACCCGCGCTGCGGCCCAATTCGGAAATTGCCTTTGACTTTCTCGATCTGGCGTTTCGGATGGAAAACGGGCGCGAACTGCCCATTTTCACCCGGTTTGACGAACCCGTGACCGTGCGTGTCGCGGGCAATGTCTCTGAGACGCTGGTCGCGGACCTGACCGGCCTGTTGGCCCGCCTGCGCAACGAGGCCCAGATTGATATCCGCATGACGGACGCGGCACAGGCAAGCATCACAATCGAAGCCATCCCCAACCGCACCCTGCAGCGGGTGGCGCCGAATGCCGCCTGTTTCGTGGTGCCCCGCGTACGCAACTGGGATGAACTACGCACGGCACGCAATACCCCCGCGCTTGACTGGGGGACCCTGCAACGGCGCGAAAGGGCGGCGATCTTTGTGCCCTCTGACGTCGCCCCGCAGGAAATCCGCGACTGCCTGCACGAAGAACTGGCGCAGGCGCTCGGCCCGCTCAACGACCTTTACCGCCTGCCCGATTCCGTTTTCAACGATGACAATATTCAGGCTGTGCTGACCGGCTTTGATATGCTGATCCTGCGGGCTTACTACGCCCCGGAACTGCGCAACGGCATGACCAAATCCGAAGTCGCCAGCCGCCTGCCCGGTATCCTTGCCCGCATGAACCCACGCGGGCAGCGCAGCGGCGGTCAAATCCCCAGCGACACTTCGCGCGTCTGGATTGCGGCGATGGAAATTGCGCTGACCGATGGCACCTCGGACAATGGCCGCAGACAGGCCGCCGCACGCGCCATCGAGATCGGGCGCACATTGGGCTGGACCGGCCCACGCGAAGGCTTTGCAAACTATGCCTATGGCCGCCTGCAACTGGGCAACGATTCCAGCCTCGCCCTTGGTGCCTTTAACACCGCCAACCGGGTCTACCGCCAAAGCCCCACAACAGACATCCACGCCGCCCACATCGCGGTGCAGCTTGCCGCCTTCACCCTGACTTCCGGCAATGCCCAAGCCACCATCGCCATCACCGACGAAGCGATTCCCATCGCACAGCGCCACCAAAACGCCGCGCTGACGGCGCTGTTGATGATGTTCAAAGCCGAAGCGCTGGATCTGCAGGGGCAGACCGACGCAGGCATGGCCCTGCGGCTGGACAGTCTGGGATGGGCACGGTACGGCTTTGGCAGCCGCGAGGCGGTGATCGACAGGCTCAATGAAATCGCCTTTCTCACACCGCAAACGCCGCCAAGCTGATAAAGGTCGCACTATGATTTACCCACTGACAGGCATATTAATCGGCGCAATATTCGGCGCTTTTCGGGCCAAGATGCGCGGCGGGAAATTCGCTGATATGCTGCAATGGGGGGCAGCATTTGCCGTGATCTTCGGGCTGATCGGCCTATTCGTGCTGATCTTCATCGAACGCAGCTATACCTGATCCATGTTCCTGCCATTTTTCGACAATCTGCGCAGGCATGGGGTCCCGGTGTCGCTGCGCGAATTCCTGTCGTTTCTCGAAGGCATGAAGGCCGGCCTTGCCACCTACGACGTCGAGGCGTTTTATTTTCTGGCCCGCACGACTATGGTCAAGGACGAACGCCATATCGACAAATTCGATCGCGCCTTCACAGCCAGCTTTCAGGGCCTTGATGCGATCCCCTCTGAGGCCGTGATGAACGCCATCGACATTCCCGCCGACTGGTTGGCAAAACTTGCCGAAAAGCATCTGACCGAAACAGAAAAAGCCGAAATTGCAGCGATGGGCGGTTTTGACAAGCTCATGGAGACCCTCAAAAAGCGGCTTGAGGAACAAAAGGGGCGTCATCAGGGCGGCTCAAAATGGGTCGGCACGGCGGGTACATCCCCGTTTGGCGCCTATGGCTACAACCCCGAAGGCGTGCGGATTGGCCAGAATGAAAGCCGCCATCAACGCGCGGTAAAAGTCTGGGACAAACGCGAATTCCGCAACCTTGACGACACAGTTGAACTGGGCACCCGCAATATAAAAGTGGCGCTGAAACGCCTGCGCCGCTGGGCCCGCGATGGGGCAACCGAAGAACTTGACCTCAACGGCACGATCCGTGCCACCGCCGAACACGGCTATCTTGATGTGCAAACCCGGCCCGAACGGCGCAATGCGGTCAAGGTCCTGCTGTTTCTCGACATTGGCGGATCAATGGACCCCCACGTCAAAGTGGTCGAGGAATTGTTCAGCGCCGCAAAATCCGAATTCAAACACTTTGAACACTTCTACTTCCACAACTGCCTGTACGAAGGCGTGTGGCGCGACAACCGCCGCCGCTGGGATGCGCAAACATCCACATGGGACATCCTGCGCACCTATGGGTCAGACTACAAATGCATCTTTGTGGGTGACGCCAGCATGTCACCCTATGAAATCGCCTTTGCCGGTGGCGCCAATGAACATTGGAACCAAGAGGCGGGCCATATCTGGCTGAACCGTGCCTGTGCACAATGGCCCGGCCATCTGTGGATCAATCCCGCCGAACAACGCCACTGGCCCCACACCCAATCGACCCAGATGATCCAAGAAATTTTCGGCGCCGACCGCATGGTGCCCATGACCCTTGATGGGATCAGCCGGGGCATTCGCACGCTGGCACGTTAAACGCCGGATCTTTTGCAGACCGGGCGCAATTTACCTTGTTGCTGCGCGGATCCGCCCCATATTAGGGGCATGATACGTTTTGCCCCCATCGTGTTTGCCGTGCTGTACGGCTTTGCCATGTACCGATTTTCCGTCTGGCGGATGTCGCGCGACCTTGATGAAAAATCAACAGAACTGGCCGATCCTATCCTGCAGGTGCTGACCAATCGCATGGCACAGGCCCTCAATATCGACCGCATCCGTGTGCATATCTATGAAATTGACCCAATCAACGGGTTAGCCGCACCCGATGGCCGTATTTTCATCACCCGTGGGTTTTTCAACAAATATCGCCAAGGAGCAGTCAGCTCCGAAGAAATGGCAAGCGTCATCGCGCATGAACTGGGGCATGTCGCCTTGGGCCATTCACGCCGCCGGATGATTGATTTTTCTGGCCAAAACGCGATGCGCACCGCGATTGCGATGGTTCTTAATCGGTTTCTGCCCGGCATCGGTCCGTGGATTGCAAATATGCTGATGACCCTATTGGCCGCCCGCCTGTCGCGCGGCGATGAGTTCGAGGCAGACGCTTATGCCTCGGCCCTGCTGGTCAAAGCAGGGATCGGCACAGGCCCGCAAAAATCGCTGTTCACCAAGCTTGATACGCTTTCCGGCGCGGGCGGCAGGGCGACACCACCAGCATGGATGCTAAGCCATCCCAAAACCCCGCAACGCATCGCCGCGATCGAGGCGAACGAAGCAAAGTGGCGCGTCAGCCCCTAGGCCAATCGCGCGTCCAACGCCTTGGCGAAACGCGGCAACCGGGCCTTTTTCATCAGGCGGCGCATGGTCCAGTCCAGATCGGACAAACGCCGTGCCTCCGCCAGCACCCCCTGTGCAATTGGGGTAACGATCTCCGGCTCTGTCTCCAGCAATTGCAGGGCGAACCCATCGGGATCAAGCCGCAACAGGCCCTCATCGGCCAACATATTGCGTGGGAAATCCTTGGCGTTCATCGTCAGGATCGCGTCGCACGACCCCGCAACCGCCGCCGTCAGGACATGAATATCCGCCGCATCCGGCAGCCAATACCGTTGCTCTAATCCGGTGTCGTAGATCACCGCCGCATCCGGGAACAGACGGCGCAGTGTGGCCACTTCGCCACGCGCGAACACCTCGGCTTGGGGTCCCAGCTTTGCTGCGGCCCGCGCCCATTCCTCAAGGATGCGGGGCGACCAACGCGCCTGAAACAACCCCGCAGCCGCACAGCCCAGCAGAACCTCGCGCATCACCGTTGGATACAGCACGCATGCGTCTATCAGAACTCTCACAGGCGGTAGAAAACGGCCTTGAGATATCCGCTTTCGGCCAAATGCGGCATCAACGGATGATCCGGCCCTGCAAACCCGGTGTGAATGATCTGCCCACGCCGCGCGGCCCGCCCGATCCCGCGTGAACATGCGTTGCGAAACTTGGTTAAATCAACGGCATGCGAACACGAACACAGCCCCAGATAACCGCCATCCGCGACCAGCGGCGCGGCAAGCCGCGCAACACGCTCGTACGCGCGCAACCCCGCTTCGACAGATTGCCGCGATGGCGCAAACGCCGGCGGATCGCAGATGATCACATCGAAACGGGCTTCTTCTTCGGCCAATGCGGTCAGCACATCAAAGGCGTCGCCCTTGCGCGTCTCAAGCCGGTCAGCGACGCCCATCGCCTCGGCACCTTTGATCGCAAGCTCCAACGCCGGTGCAGACCCATCGACAGCCAGAACCGACCCTGCCCCACCCGCCAACGCAGCAAGCCCAAAGCCGCCCACATGCGAAAACATGTCCAACATCCGCGCGCCCTTGGACAGCCTTGCCGCAAACGCGTGATTCGGGCGTTGGTCGAAAAACAACCCTGTCTTCTGGCCACCCATGACATCCGCCATATAGGTCGCACCATTCATCGGCACCGCAATCGGGCCGGTCGGGGCCGCGCCTTGCAGGACCTCCATCCGTTCATCCAACCCCTCGAGCGCACGCGCACGCCCCGTCCCGTTCATCACAACGGTGGTCACACCCGTCACCGCGACCAATGCAGCCACCAGAGGCGCAATCAGCACATCGGCCCACGCGGCATTCGGCTGCACCACAGCCACATCGCCAAACCTGTCCACAATCACACCCGGCAACCCATCCGATTCGGCATGCACCAAACGATAGTACGGCGCATCGTACAGCCGTTCGCGATGTGCCAGCGCCCGCGCAAAGCGCGCGGCAAACCATGCCTCGTCGATCACGGCTTCGGGATCACGGTCCAGCATCCGGCAGATGATCTTCGACGTCGGATTGACAGCCACAAGACCAAGCGACTGACGCCCCGCATCTTCCAGCAAGGCAAGCGCGCCGGGCTTAAGCCCTCGGGTACGCCGGTCCGTGACCAGTTCATTTGCATAGACCCAAGGAAAGCCGTGGCGGATCGCACGCGCCTCGGCCTTGGGGATTAATCGAACAACAGGCAGTTCAGCGGGGGGGACAGGTATATTCATGCCCGCTCTCCTATATTCAATTTCGCGCCGTTGGAAGTGTCTGTTGCAGGCTTGCGCCTACAGCAGTTCACTGCGCAACACAGAGGTCAGAAAATCAGTCACACGCACCTTCTCTGTCTGGCCCGTATCGTCCAGCTTAATGGCCTCGCGCCCGCCCGGAGCCCGAAGATTGGCGACGATCCGGCGGGCCGGCTCGATCACCGCGCCACTGCGCGCATCGCGCACCGTCATCATGAAGATGATGTTATAAACGCCTCCAACCGTGGATCGCGTCCGGTTCGTCACACCATGAAAGCGCAGCAGCGTGATATCGGCAACGACAGGAACGTCCCCGTTCAGCACGGCCCTGTTGCGCGCAGCCGCTGTTTCAAACAGGGCCGCAATCTGCGCAATACGCGGGCCCAAAGGGTCCCCCCGCCAAACGACATCAGTCCTCGGATAGAAACCATCACTTTCCGATACACGCAGGTCCGGTGATGCGGTAAATGTGATGCCTTGCAGGGCATACGAACGTGCCACGGGCACCTCAAACGCGCCGACCCGATTCTTTGCGGGCGCATCGCATGCCGCCATGCCGATCAGGGCCATAAACATAATCAAAAACCGGATTGCCATCATACTCCACCCTTCACAGCGCTTGTGATGTCTGGCTGCAGTGCCGCCCGCCTGACGCGCCGTGATTACACCGGCCTGCGTTACTTGTCACCATATAGCCCAGCTAGAATCAGCGCGTCACTTGTTAGCGCTAACAAATGCTGCTACAATGCCGCCAAACCACGACGAGGACCCAATGCCACTTCATCCAACGATTACCGCCGTCACCAACCGTATCCGCGCCCGCTCCGAAGGGCCGCGTCGAAAATACCTCGACACCATGGCACGCGCCGCCGCCGAAGGGCCACGGCGATCGCACCTGACATGCGGCAATCAGGCCCATGCCTATGCCGCGATGGGCGATGACAAGGCGGCGCTGACCGACGGCCCAAACCCCAACGTCGGGATCATCACAGCCTACAATGATATGCTGTCGGCGCATCAACCATTCGAACGCTATCCCGACCTGATCCGTGCCGCCGCCCGCGCGGCTGGCGGTACCGCACAGGTCGCAGGCGGCGTCCCGGCGATGTGCGACGGTGTGACCCAAGGGCAGACCGGCATGGAGCTGTCCTTGTTTTCGCGCGATGTCATCGCGCTCGCTGCGGCGGTCGGGCTATCCCACAATGTCTTTGATTCCGCCATCTATCTCGGCGTTTGCGACAAGATCGTGCCGGGTCTGGTAATCGCTGCGGCAACCTTTGGCTACATCCCCGGCATTTTCCTGCCCGCAGGTCCGATGACATCGGGCTTGCCCAACGATGAAAAGGCCAGGATCCGCCAACAATTCGCAACCGGCGAAATAGACCGCGACCAACTGATGGCAGCCGAAATGGCCTCCTATCATGGGCCCGGCACCTGTACGTTCTACGGCACAGCCAACAGCAACCAGATGCTGATGGAATTCATGGGGCTGCACATGCCCGGCGCGTCGTTCGTCAATCCAAACACGCCTCTGCGCGACGCGCTGACCGTTGCCGGCACCGAACGCGCGCTGGCAGTAACGGCACTCGGAAATGACTATCGCCCGGTCTGCGACATCCTTGACGAAAAGGCGTTTGTGAATGGCCTCGTCGGGCTGATGGCGACGGGTGGTTCGACCAATTTGGTCATCCACCTGCCCGCAATGGCACGGGCTGCCGGGATCATCCTGGACCTGCAGGACTTCAGCGACCTTTCCGAAATTACGCCGCTGATGGCCAAAGTCTACCCCAACGGTCTGGCGGACGTGAACCATTTTCACGCGGCAGGCGGCTTGGGGTTCATGATCGGTGAACTCCTCAACGCCGGATTGCTGCATGACGATACCAAAACCATCGCCGGCGACGGGCTGGAACTTTACACTCAGGAACCCAAACTCGCCGATGGGCGGGTCACCTATGCGCCAGGTGCCGGCAAATCGCTCAATGAAAAAATCCTGCGCCCTGCCAATAATCCGTTCCATGCCCACGGTGGCCTGACACAACTGTCCGGCAACCTCGGGCGCGGCGTCATCAAGACCTCGGCGGTTGCGCAGGAACGGCACATCATCGAAGCACCGGCACGCGTCTTCCACACCCAGGAAGCCGTAAAAGACGCCTTCAAGGCTGGCACATTCACCCAGGACACGGTCATCGTGGTCCGCTTTCAGGGGCCGAAATCGAACGGGATGCCCGAATTGCACGGGCTGACACCGACGCTTGCCGTATTGCAGGACCGCGGCCTCAAGGTGGCGCTCGTGACTGACGGGCGCATGTCCGGCGCCTCGGGCAAGGTACCGTCCGCGATCCACGTCTCACCCGAAGCAGCCGACAATGGCCCGATCGCCCGGATCAAAGACGGCGACATCATCCGCCTTGACGCGACCAAAGGCAGCATTGATGTGATCGGCGTTGACCTTGCCATGCGCACCGCCGCCACGGCCGATCTGTCGGGCAATGGCACAGGCGTTGGTCGCGAATTGTTCGAGGTTTTCCGCCAATCCGTAGGCCTGTCCGCTGACGGCGCCGGTGTTGTGGTGTAATCGCTTCTTATGTCTCCAAATACTCCCGCGCGGCGCGCATCAAATTTCTGGAAATTTGATCTCCCGCACTATCCAAGGACTACTTCATGACCCCGCAAGATGCCTCAGCTGCCGCCGCCAAAGTCTGCCTGCTGGCCCCAGTCGTCCCTGTCCTGGTGATCGACGATGCCAGCACAGCCGCCGATCTCGCCCGTGCCCTTATCGCAGGCGGTCTGCCGGCGCTAGAAGTGACGTTGCGCACCCCCGCCGCCCTTGACGCGATCCGCGAAATGGCCGCCGTGCCCGGCGGTGTCGTGGGTGCAGGGACGCTGCTGACCCCCAAGGACGTCGAAGCCGCCAAAGCCGCCGGTGCCACCTTCGGCGTGTCGCCGGGCGCCACCGATCTGTTGCTCGATGCCTGCGAAGCCAACGACCTGCCGCTTCTGCCCGGCATCGCCACCGCCTCCGAGGCGATGCGCCTGCTGGAACGCGGCTACTGGGTGCAAAAATTCTTTCCCGCCGAAGCGAACGGCGGCGCGGCGGCCCTCAAGGCCATTGGCGCACCGATCCCGCAGGTCAAATTCTGCCCCACCGGCGGCGTCAGCCTGAAAAACGCGCATGAATACCTGTCGCTGTCCAACACGCTCTGCGTCGGCGGATCATGGGTAGCTCCGAATGACAAGGTGCGCGCAGGTGACTGGGCTGGCATTACGGCACTGGCCGCACAAGCATCCCAACTGCCACGGGGTTAAGTGTCCAACCTTGCCCGCCGCCCACCTTTGCGGCGCGCAGGACCAATATCGACCAGACCCGCACGCAGGGTCTGGGTCATGGGATGATCCTGCGGCGCATCGGCATATTGCGTCAGCAAGACCTGAACAGCCGTCTTGCTGTCTGCGGTCGCCGGCAGGCTCATCGCCCAATCAAGGAAAATTGACCGGCATTCCCCGACAGTGATCCCCTCGATGCGATAGGCTTCGCGGATCAGCCCCTTTGGGTCGCGTGGGTCTTTGTGCATCATCGCTCTTTCAACATGCGGCTGATCACCGCCTCTGCGGCATGCGCCTTTGCCACCATTGTCGCCAAAAGCATATCCATCCGGTCAAACCCCGTCTCACGCAAGACAAAACGACGCCCCCCCTCACCCAGCGCATCTGGGTCAAGCGGGCCACCGGTCAACAACCGCGCCGCTGCCTGCACCTGCCAGAAAAGACCTGACGCATCCGACACCGCCCTCGCGTCAGCGGCATCAAGCCAGCCATCCGCGACACCGGCCACCAATTGTGCGGCCACATCGCGCGCCGGATGGCCTGCGCGCAGGGCTGCGGCTTGTGCGAACAGCTCGATATCCTGCAAACGTCCCGGGCCGATCTTGACATCCCACGCGCCCTGCGGCGACTTCGCGTCCGCAATGCGCGCCCGCATGGCGGCAACATCGGCCAAGACAGCCGCGCCCCGGCCCTTTGCCACCAACAGATCCTGACGGAACGTCTCGAACCCGGCGGCCAGCGGTGCGGGTCCGGCCACCACCCGCGCCCGCGTCATCGCCAGATGTTCCCACGTCCAGGCCTGCGTCAGCTGATAATCGCGAAACGCGTCAAATGACGTCGCAACCGGCCCCTGCCGCCCCGACGGGCGCAACCGCATATCGACCTCGTACAAGCGCCCTTCGGCCATCTGCACGCTCAGCGCGGTGACAAGCGCCTGCGTCAGCCGCGCATAATAGGTCCGCGTCGCCAAGGGGCGCCGCCCCTCCGACGTATCCACACCCGCCGCGTCATAAATCACAAGCAAATCAAGATCTGACCCGGCATTCAGCCGCGCAGCCCCCAATGATCCCATCCCGACGACGACAGCGCCCCGTCCCGGCATTGGCCCATGCTTGCGGGCAAATTCGGCACCAATGACGGGCCACAACCCAACGATCACCGCCTCGGCCAGATCGGCATATTGCTGACCACTGGTCTGGGCATTTATCAAACCGCGCAGGTGATGCACCCCGATCCGAAAATGCCACTCTTTGGCCCAGCGACGCGCGGCTGTCAGCTGTGCCTCGTAATCGTCGGTCGTCGCCAAAATGCCGCTGAACCCGCGGGTCAAATCCGCCACACCGGGCCAAGGGTCGAAAAACGCGCCCCCGATCACCGCGTCAAACACCCCTGCATTGCGCGACAGATATTGCGCCAGCGCCGGGGCCGTCGCCGCAATATCGACGATCAATCGGGTCAGTTGCGGGTTGGCTTCGAACAGCGAAAACAGCTGCACGCCCGCCGGTAGCCCAGCCAGAAACCGGTCGAACTGCGCCAATGCCTCTTCGGGTTTTGCGGCTTCTTGCAGGCGGGTCATGATCTCCGGGGCCAGCCGTTTAAAGACATCGCTTGCCCGCGCGGATCGCAAGGCGGGATAGGTCGGCCAGCGGGCCGTCACGTCTGCCCCCCAGTCCGACGTCACAGGTGCTGCGGGTTCGGGGGCAAAAAACCCCTCGATCAATTCATGCACCTGCTCCAGCCGGTCGGTCAGATCGTGCCGCAAACTGGCGACATCCACCCCCATAAAGGCCGCCAACCGCGTAAACCCCGGCCCATCGTTCGGCAATTGATGGGTCTGGGCATCGTTGATCATCTGCAACCGATGCTCGACCTCGCGGTGATTGCGGTAATGCTCATAAAGCGTGTCCGCCGTCGCCTGTGGCACCCAATCAGCAGCCGCCAGTCGCACCAACCCTTCACGCGTGCCCCGCACCCGCAGCGAAGGGTCCCGCCCCCCTGCGATCAACTGCCGGGTCTGGGTGAAAAACTCGATCTCGCGGATCCCGCCCCGGCCCAGCTTCATATTGTGACCCTCAAGGATCAGCCGCCCATGCAGCCCCTTATGATCGCGGATTTTCAGGCGCATATCGTGGGCGTCCTGAATCGCTGCAAAATCCAGATGCTTGCGCCAGACAAACGGGCGCAGCGTCTCCAGAAACCGCGCGCCGGCCACCAAATCACCGGCACAGGCGCGCGCCTTGATATAGGCCGCCCGCTCCCATGTGCGCCCAACGCTTTCATAATATCGCTCTGCCGCTTCCATTGACAGACAGACCGGCGTGACCGACGCATCAGGACGCAACCGCAGATCGGTCCGAAACACATAGCCGCCCGCCGCCACATCCGACAATATCGCTGTCATCCGGCGCGTTACGCGAATGAATGCCGCACGAATGTCGTGATAATCGTCGGGATCGAACCGGGTTTCGTCGAACAGACAAATCAGGTCGATGTCGGACGAATAATTCAGCTCTCCCGCGCCCATCTTGCCCATGGCCAGCGCGACCATGCCCCCCGCTGCCGCCGGATCATCCCCCCCCGGCAATTTGCCACGCGTGACTTCTGCAGCGACGAGCGCTGTCATGCAGCACTGCACAGCCATATCAGCCAGATCGGTCAACACCTGCGTGACCACCTCCAGCGGCCAAACCCCCGCCAGATCACAAAGTGCGGTCAGTAGCGCAATGCGCCGCTTGGCGACCCGCAATTGTATGGGCAGTTGATCAAGCGCGACATCGAGCAATGCCGCCAACAGAGTCGACACCGCCGCTTCGGGATCATCCAGCGCTGGCATCACCCAGTCTTTTTCGCTCGCGATCAGTCCGGCCAGATAGGGGCTACACCCCGCCGCCCCCCGGATCACAGCAGCCACCGCAGGTGCCGCGCCGGGTACATGGGTCAGCGCATCATCGCCCCTGCCGGGGTCAAATGCGTTGGGCCAACGGGTGATACGGGCTGCAAATGTCATGACATCACAGTGATCCGCACGCGTCTGATGGTCAATCGGAACCCGCCGCGAACAATCATCAAAAATCACATGTAAATCATCTGCCCCCGCAGAAGACAGGCCACGCCACCAACGGCACAGAACACGCAAGACATTGATTTTAATACTAATTAAAAGTTAATGTAAGAAACATTTACATTACCCCTTGAAGGAAACCGGCAAGACGCCGATATCTGTCAATGTGAAAGGCATTCACATCAGACAACAACAGATCAGGAGACCCGAAATGAACACCGCAACCACCCAATCCATGATGGCCAATAGCGACCATCGCCTTGGGTTTTTCGCCCGCGCCGAGGCTTGGCTTGATGCACGTGGCAAAGGCGCATGGATCGCCGCCATGGTCTTGGGCCTCATTTTTTTCTGGCCCATCGGCCTCGCCCTTCTTGCCTATATGATCTGGAGCAAACGCATGTTTAAATCATCCTGCAAAACAATGACCCGCACCCGCCACATCGGCCAATCCAGCGGTAACAGCGCCTTTGATGCCTACAAGCAGGAAACCCTGCGCCGCCTCGAAGAAGAGCAGGACAACTTCCAAGCCTTCCTCAAGCGCCTCCGCGATGCCAAGGACAAGGCAGAGTTCGACCAGTTCATGAATGATCGCGCCAATATGTCCAAGACCGACGCCGTTGGCGATGCGCCGGCCTAACGTCCCGCCCATGTTCCCGTCAGGTGGCAACCACGGCCACCTGACGGCCCAATCACCAGAGTGTTTTCCATGATCCACCTCGAAACCGCCCTACCCGACCCGCAACGATATCCGCAGTTCTATGACGGGGTGCCCTTGAAACGGGGTGTCGCGTGGCTGATCGACGTGATGTTGATCGGCATCTTTTGCGTGATCATCCTGCCGTTCACCGCCTTCACCGGCATCTTTTTCTTTCCGGCGATGATGCTGGTCGTCGGCTTTCTCTACCGTTGGTTCACGATTTCTGGCCATTCATCGACGTGGGGGATGCGCCTGGCCGGGATCGAACTGCGCGACGCGCGCGGTGCGCATCTGGAATCGGGCACCGCATTCCTCCATACCCTTGGCTATTCGGTCAGCGTCGCTATCACGCCCTTGCAGTTGGTTTCGATCGTGATGATGCTGTTCAGCGCGCGCAAGCAGGGCTTGACCGATCATCTGCTGGGAACGGTCGCACTGAACAAATAATCGACCGTTGCCCGGCGCCAACCGATTAACCCTTCGTGCAACGTGGGGCTTGGCGACTGCGAAATCGCTTGTTAAGCTTTGGGAAACCATACGGACCGACCCATGCGCCATACGCTGCCTATTGCACCTCAGTTCTACGTGACTGCGCCGCAGCCCTGCCCGTATCTTGCGGGCCGGATGGAACGCAAGCTGTTCACGGCCTTGCAGGGCGATACGGCGACAAAACTGAACGATTCCCTTTCCAAACAAGGGTTCCGACGGTCGCAAAACGTGCTTTATCGGCCCTCTTGTGCGGAATGTTCGGCCTGCCTGTCAGCCCGCATCAACGTGGCCGCATTCACCCCCAGTCGCAGCCAAAAGCGGGTCACCAGACGGGCGGCCTATCTAAAACGGCGGGCAACATCGCCTTGGGCCACAGAAGAACAATACGCACTATTCCGCGAATACCTTGATGGGCGGCACGCCACCGGCGGCATGGCGGACATGGATATGTTCGAATTTGCGGCCATGGTCGAAGAAACGCCGATCCGCTCGCGCCTGATCGAATATACCGACAGCGACATGCTGCAGGCCGTTTGCCTGACCGATATCCTCGATGACGGGCTGTCGATGGTCTATTCCTTCTTTGACCCAGCGTTGGAAAAGCTATCGCTTGGCACATATATCATCCTTGATCACATCGCGATCGCCCGCGAACTGCGCCTGCCTTACGTCTATCTTGGCTACTGGGTCCCCGGCAGCCCCAAAATGGGATACAAAGCGAACTTTGCCGGACTAGAGGTTTACCGCGCCGATCAATGGACCGCGCTGTCTGACCCCGCGATCTACGACGCCAGCACCCGCCCGCTGGCAACCGACCCCATCTCAGAACAGGTCGCGCGGATCAATCTGCCCGATGGGCGCAGCTAAACAGCAAGGCGCGCGATCTCACGCAGCCTCCTTCTTTTCAAAAACAAGAAACGTCATCATTCCAAGCGGCGGAAACGCGCTTCGTTTGACAACGGTCAGGCGTTCGTCGCCCAAAACGCGATCCATTTCAAAATCCGAATGCCAGCCAAGCAGGTTATCCAAAGGCGCCGTGATCCGCTCGATCAAAGCCAGAAAACCATGACTGCGCGCGAAATGGTTGGTGATCACGACCTTGCCACCCGGTTTGCAGACCCGCGCTATTTCGGCCACGACGCGCTCTGGCTCTGGAACCACGGACATGATGTGCATCGCCACAACCGTATCAAAACTGTTGTCGGGAAAATCCAGGTCGCGGGCATCCATCTGGCGCAGTTCCTTGACGTGCTTCAGGCCTTGTTCCGCGACCTTGGCTTTGGCCTTTGCCAACATCTGGTCACTGAAATCAATGCCTGTCACTTCCATCTCGGCGGCGTATCCGCGCAACGCAAGCCCGGTGCCAACACCCACCTCTAAAACCTTCGGTCCTTGTGTATTGATATAATCGACTGTGCGGTTGCGCCCCACATTTGTCACCGCACCAAACGTCTTGTCATAAACCGGGGCCCAACGGGCGTACGAGATGCTGACAGCGTTGATATCCATGATTAATCCTTTTTTGCGTAAGTGCGCCAAGCCCATAGGACCCCGGCAATATAGACCAAATCCAATACCACTAACGTCACCCAAAGGTATGAAAACAATGCCGCGATCAGCACCATCGCTCCCAGTAGAAAAAACCGAACATTCTTGCGCGAAATCGTCAAAATCTTAAACGAATACGTCGGGACACGGCTGATCATGAAAAACCCGACGATGACCATCCAAAGCGCGACCAATTCAGCCGGAACGACCGGCCCATCTGCCACCAAAAATGACACAAACATCGGCAGCATGGCAAGCATGGCACCTGCGGGCGCGGGTATGCCGACGAAATACTGCGATGCCGCTTCTGTTTTCGGCTCTTTGCTTTGCACATTGAAACGGGCCAAACGAATGACGCAACAGACCGAAAACACCAGCACGGCGATCCAGCCTGCGCGGCGCATATCCTGCAAGGCAAATGAATACAGCAGCAGCGGCGCGGCGACCCCGAAGTTCAGGAAATCCGCCAGCGAATCCAGCTCGGCACCCATCTTGCTTTCGGATTTCAGCAGACGGGCAAGGCGGCCATCAACCCCGTCAAGCACGCTTGCCAAGACGATCAACAAGACCGCCCGCGCATAATCCCCGTGAAATCCAAAGCGGATCGCGGTCAGACCCGCGCAAATAGCAGCAAGCGTCAGAACATTCGGCAGCAGCGAGATAATCGGCATTTCGGACTTCGGTTGTGGGTCCTGTGCCATGATTTATGCCGTCCGCCCCTGACGGGCCTGTTCCTGCGAGGTCAGATCAGCCAGCACCGTCTCGCCCGCGATTGTCCCCTGCCCCACCGTGACCAACGGTGCAACACCATCGGGCAGATAAACATCCACCCGCGACCCGAACCGTATCAGACCAAAGCGTTCCCCGGTATCAAGCGCCGCGCCCGTCGTCACAAAGCAGACAATCCGGCGCGCGACCAGCCCGGCAATCTGGACCGCGGCAATCTGTCGGCCATCCGCCATTTCGATACACAGCGAATTCCGCTCATTGTCAGCGCTTGCCTTGTCCAGCGAGGCATTGAAAAATTTACCGGGGCGATACGCGACCGCCGTGACCTTTCCGGCGATCGGCGCCCGGTTCACATGGCAGTTAAACACATTCATGAACACGCTGACGCGCGTCAGCGGGGCGTCGGCCATACCCAGCTCGGCGGGTGGTACGGCTTTTTCAATCAGGGAAACCACGCCGTCTGCCGGGCTGATAATCAACCCCTCGCGGGTCGGCGTCGTCCGCTGCGGGTCACGGAAAAAGTAATAGCACCAGACAGTTAATCCAACACCAATCCAGCCTAGAAATGGCAGTACAAGATACGAAATCACCGAAATTGCCGCAAATATTGCCACAAACTTGCGCCCCTCGGGATGCATCGGTTTAATGAATGTGCCCAGCATTGTCATCGTTCAGATTACCCCCTCATGTCGCCCCCACTCCATACCGCGACATGCCCAGAACAAGCAACGCGATTAGTCAAACAAACAAGACACTTCGCAGGCGAAGGGCGACTATTCCGGCACGCCGATGGCGCACAATGAAATGCGGCGCCCGGTATCGGCGCCGCATTCGTCACTTGTGGCCAAACTCAACGCGCCGTCATCGCCCAAAGCGTTATTTCAGCAGGTTGGGTACGATCGTCACAACGCTTGGCACCATCCACAGCAGCAACAGCGCCGCGAGCTGAATACCGATGAACGGCATCACGCCACGGTAGATCTGTCCGGTTGTGATGGATTTGGGCGCGACTCCGCGCAGATAGAACAACGCAAACCCAAACGGTGGCGTCAGGAACGATGTCTGCAAGTTCACCGCGATCATGATCGTCACCCACTTTGGATCAAACGTACCGCCATAGATCACCGGACCGACGATCGGGATCACAATGTAGATAATCTCCAAAAAGTCGAGAACGAAGCCAAGAAGGAACAGCACCAGCATCACCAGCAGAAACACGGCCAGTTCATTGTCGAACGACCGCAGGAATTGTTGGATGTAATGCTCGCCTCCGAACGAAATCAGGACAAGGTTCAAAAGCTGCGAGCCGATCAGAATGGTGAACACCATAGATGTCACCTTCGCCGTCTCGCGCACCACCGGCGCCAGCACCCCGCCTTTTAGCAGCACCGCACAGCACCACAGCAGCCCGTATATAGCAAACAAGAAACAGACAAACGCCGCAAGATAGGCAATGCGGTTTTCCAGCAGCACGACTTCCTGCCCCAGACGCATGTCAAAATTGACCCCAATGATCAGCATGAGCATAATCGCGCCCGCGGTCAGCAGCACCATACGACCGGATTTGCCCTGATCATTCAGCTTGCGATAGGCCGCCAGCAGGATCGCGCCACCGGCGCCCAATGCCGCAGCAGGTGTCGGGTTGGTAATCCCGCCAAGAATCGAACCCAGCACCGCCACAATCAATACCAAGGGTGGAAAAACCACCCGCAGAATTTCATTGCCTGCCAGATACCCCGCCGCACGCCGCAACCCGAAGGATGCAACAATCAGCGGAATGGCGATCAACAGCGTGGTCGTGCCCGGCGATGTCAACGGGCCGATCAACAAGATATCAGCAAGCAGCAAAAGGCCGACACCGACCGTGCCCACGATCAGCGGCGTAGGCGCTTCATAGGGCGCAACGCCGCGGGCAATCGCCAGCATCAGCCCCATGAACAATGCAGTTACCGCAATGCCCTTGCCAATGGCAGGCGCCGCCGCAACACGCTCCAACACTAGCGCTGTGCGTTCTTCGACCGACAGCGCGCGGGCCTCGGCCACGCCACCGGCGGCATCAATCGCGGTTTGCTCGGCCATGGCCTGTGCCCACGCCTCTTCTCCATGCAACGCGATCATCGCCGCTTGGCAGTCTTCACCAACGCGGGTCCGCAAAGATGCCGTCTGACCGGAATCTGTAAAGCTGTCCACAATCACCGACTGGCTGCCCACAACACCGACCTGCCCCAGCGCTATCGTCAATGCGATCAAGCCAACAGGCACACCCAGAAACCACGTCAACCCGTTGCGCGGGGGCGTCGCACGCCGCCGCGCGCCATCGCCCAATTGCACCGCTGGCGCCTTTGATGGGTTCAGCAGCGCAAAGCCGAACGCGTAAGCTGCATAAAGCACGGCCAGCATGATACCGGGCAACAATGCCGCCTGAAACAACGTCCCGACCGATACCACCGCAGGCTCGCCCAGATACGTCAGCGCATCCGAACAACCTGCCAATTGCGCACGGTCCTCTTGCGCGGCGGAATACAGATCACCCGCCAGCGTCCCCAGCAAAACGATCACGATGGACGGCGGAATAATCTGCCCCAGTGTCCCCGATGCCGCAATGATCCCGGTCGACAGCTCGGGTGAATATCCGTGCTTCAGCATCGTCGGCAATGCCAGCAGACCCATCGTCACCACGGTCGCGCCGACGATCCCGGTCGAGGCCGCAAGAAACGCGCCCACGATCACGATCGACACGGCCAAACCACCGGGCAAGGGGCCAAACACCTTGGCCATCGTTGTCAACAGTTCGTCCGCGATCCGCGACCGCTCCAGCACGATCCCCATCATCACGAACATCAGCACGGCCAGCAGCGTCTCAATCGACTGCCCCGCCAGCACGCGTTCGTTCATCCGGTTCACCAGGAAACCGATGTTGCGGTCCAGTGCCATCTCCCAGCCCTGTGGGAACAACGCCTCGCCGTAACGCGGCAAATCAGGGTTACGGAACAGCGATATCGCATCCGGCCTCACCCCCTGATCCACCAGCGCGTGATATTCCGCAGATCCGGTGTCGACCGCCATGTGGATCAGATAGCCCGAGCTATCAAGTGCCGCGATCACCGCGAATGAAATCACCGCAGAGCCACTGATTGCAAAGGCCACGGGAAAACCCGAAAGAATCCCTGCAAAAAGCGTCAGGAAAACAATCATCAGGCCAATTTCGACGCCATCTAGTCCGAAAAGCATATCTTTACCGCCGTGGTTTTAGTGGATTTCTGCGACAAGGTCGGCAGTTGGATCGCCAGTTTTGTCTTTATCTATATTTTTGCCATCACTGGCCTCGCCTTCGCGCAGCTCAAGATAAGAGCGGTAGAAGAACGCGACCGCCTGCATCATCACCATCGCCGTGAAGGTGATCAAAAGGATCTTGAACAGGAAATAGGCGTTGAACCCATTGGGCGAAAAGCCGATCGTCTCGATGTTCCAGCGCAGCGCGCGGGCCTTGCCCATCAGCCGCTCGAGGCTATCCGATGCGGATGGGTTCGGCACCACCAGATGGCGCCACAAGAAGAACCAGCCATAAAGCCACGTCAAGATTGCCGTCGGCACCATGAACAGAAGCGACCCCACCATATCTATGATCTTCTTGGTGCGATAGCTGACAGCGGAATAGACCAGATCAACCCGTACATGGCCGCCCTGCACAAACGTGTAGGTGGCACAAAGGCAAACAATCATCGCGTTATACAGCTTTAACTCTTCGGCCCACCAGCTGACATCTTTGGTGAAGGTGACCCCGAAACCGACGCCGATCTCGGACACGGCAAAGACGCGCTGCATGAAAATAATCACGATTTGCTGCAGCACCATCAACAGGCCCGCCCATGCGAAAAAGCGGCCGACCTTATTGGCGATCCCTTCCAGGACCCATACACACCCCCACATAAAGCGGTTGTTGACAAATCCGATGATGCTGACCGTCACAAAGATGGCAAAAACTGCGAAAAACAGCTCGATAGAGGCGCCGTAGTAGATAAACCGGATCAGCGATTCTTTGACCGCGACATCGGACATCGGGGCGTTGACAAACGGCAACCACGCCAACCATTGGGCCGGGTGCAACAGCGCATAACCTAAATTGTAGAACCCTTCAATCAGGTTTGCGAAAAACCAACCAAAGGCGTTGCCGCCCCATGCTTCGACCAAGCCCATGGAATATCCCCCCGTCACCGTGTCTCTCGAACAGGTGCGCCGCCCGCACCTGTGGAACAAGGGCCCCTATGCAAACCTGCATCGGGCCCTCGCTTTTTCATGGATCAGCGTGATCCGTCGGATGTGGCCTTAGCCCATCACGCGGTCACGCTGCGCGCGGTACACGCCTTCGGACTTTGTGATCCAGCCGGACGAAGACCGCATCGACGCTTCATAGCTGGCGCGCAGACGATCATAGATTTCGTCGCCATTGTACTGGTCCAGCGTCTCTTTTGCAGCTGTGCCCATGGCATCCCAAACGGTGTCCGGGAATTCCAGAACCTTCACGCCACCGGCCTGAAGACGCTGCAGTGCGGCACCGTTGTTGTTCATGAACTGCGCCAGGTTCCACTGGTGTGCTTCGCCCGATGCGATCTCAATGATCTTCTGCTGCACGGGTGTCAGGCTGTCAAAGACATCGAGGTTGGTCGCAAGCGACAGGCCGGCGCCCGGCTCGTGCATACCCGCAGTGTAGTAGAACTTGGTGATTTCTTGGAAACCGGCCTTTTCGTCAGCCCATGGGCCGATCCACTCGGTGCCATCAATCGCACCGGACGCCAGCGCCTGATACACTTCCGCACCCGGAAGGTTCTGCACAGATGCGCCCATCTTGCCAAGCGCTTCGCCACCCAGACCGGGCATACGGAACTTCAGACCCTGGAAATCCTCCGGACCCGCGATCTCTTTGCTGAACCAGCCACCGGACTGTGGGCCCGTGTTACCCGCCAAGAACGACTTGAGGCCAAAAATCTGGCCCAGTTCATCATGGAACCCCTGCCCTTCGCCATGGTAATACCAGTTGGCCAGTTCCTGCGGCGTCATGCCAAATGGCACAGCCGTAAAGTAGGCGTAGCCCGGATGCTGACCGACGAAATAATAGTCCGCGCCGTGATACATGTCCGCCTGACCGGAGGTCACGGCGTCAAACACTTCGAACGCACCGACCAGCTCGCCAGCCGCTTTCAAATCAATCGTCAACTGACCGTCGGTCATTTGGGTGATCGTGTCAGCAGCACGTTGTGCGGCATCATGCACACCGGCCAAACCACGACCCCATGTCGTGACCAGCGTCAGTGTGCGGCTGCCCTGGGCATATGCAGGTGCTGCAAGCGCAGTCGCGGCAGCCGCTGTTCCGCCAAGTGCCGAGTTTTTCAGAAAAGAACGACGATCCATAAAGTATCCTCCCGGTAATTTCGTTGCCTCGCCCCCTCCAGAGAGCGAAACCAGATCATTTTCGTTCGGTGACCTTAGCGTGCAGATTGAAAAGGTGAAATACGCAATACTGCGTAGAAAGCGCGCTTTTTCAAGATAATTACGATTCATTTTGCCACAGTCCCTGCCGCCCACCGCATGAAACAGGGCTGGCAGTGCGCGTTGCGGTTTGATTCGCGTTATCTTTCGGCGTATCGCTGCGCGTATGACAGGGTTCCTTGCGCGCCTGCGCGACAGCATTGCGATCAGCTACGGGCAAAAGGTATTCCTTTTGGCCACCCTGCCGCTTTTGGTCGCTGTCTTCTTGATTTCTCTCGTTGTCTCGACACAGTCCCGCGAGTTGGCAGAACGTGAAATACAGGCGCTCGAGGCGCAGCTGATCGAAACCAAGCGTGAAGAGCTTAAGAACTACCTGTCAATTGCGCGCACCGCCATCGTGAACACATATGGCCGCGCCGCCCCCGACGATGACGACGCCAAGCTTGCGGTGACCCGCGAACTGTCCGCCATGCTTTATGGCCAAGACGGCTATTTCTTCGTGTTCGACTATGATGGCAATAATCTGGTGGCGCCGCGTCAGACCTATCTGATCGGCAGAAACTGGAACGGGCTCAAGGATTTACAAGGCACCTCGATCACGGATGAGCTGATCCGCATCGCGCGCACCGGCGGCGGCTACCACAGTTTTGACTGGCCAAAACCATCGACCGGTGCCAGCGAGCGGATGATCGTCTACGTCAACGGCCTGCAAGATTGGCGCTGGGTTATTGGCACTGGCATCTTTATCGACGACGTCCTTGAAAATGTCGCCGCTGCCCGCGCCGAAGTCGAAGCACGGATCAAACGCACGTCCGTATATATTGTGGCCATTGCGGTGGCGGCATTGATCGGCGTGTTCATCACCGGCATGGCGCTGAACCTGCGCGAACGCTGGCTGGCCGATGCCAAGCTCAAGGAACTGACGCAACGGATCATCGACGCCCAAGAAGAGGAACGTGGCCGCGTGGCCCGCGAATTGCACGATGGGATCAGCCAGATGCTGGTTGGTGTGCGCTATGCGCTGGAACTCGCGCGGCGCAAACTGGCCACGAATCAAAGCGCGCATGAAAGCCTGGACAAAGGGATCAACGGCCTTGGTTCTGCCATTCAAGAAGTCCGCAGGATCAGCCGCGACCTGCGTCCCGGTGCGCTTGATGATCTTGGCCTTGGTCCCGCACTGCAGGCGCTGACCGATGATTTCAGCACCCGCACCGGGATCGAAACCGAATTTGAAACCGTCGTCTTCCGCCACCGGCTGGACCAAGAGGCGCGCATCGCCCTGTACCGCATCGCCCAAGAGGCATTGACCAACATTGAACGCCACGCCAATGCCAGCCGCGTCGATATCTCGCTCAAAGGCCACCGCAAGGGCGCCATGCTGCGGATCACAGACAATGGCGCGGGCATGCTCTGGCCCCCCTCGGCCCGGCAAGAAACACCCGGACTGGGCCTGCGCAACATGCAAGAACGCATCGAGCAACTCGGCGGCACCCTGCGGATTCTTTCCGCGCGTACCGGCGTCACAACCGGCACCGTCATCGAGGCGCAAGTGCCCCTGACCCATATGCTCAGCCCGCAAAACCAAAACAAGGAAAGCGCATGACAATTCGCATCTTGATCGTGGATGACCATCCGATGGTCACCGAAGGGATTCAGGCCATTCTGGAAACCTATGACGACATCACCGTCGTCGGCACCCTCAACAACGGGCAGGATGCCGTTGACCGGGTCAACGAACTGGCCCCTGATGTGATCTTACTTGATCTGAACATGCCGGGCCTGTCCGGCCTGAACGCCACCGAAATGATCCTCGAAGAACGGCCCGGCACGCGTATTCTCATTCTGTCCATGCACGACAGCCCGGAATATATATCGACCGCGCTCAGCCATGGCGCCAAAGGGTACATCCTGAAGGATGTCCCGACCGATGAAATCCGCACGGCAATCGACCGGGTGATGGCCGGTCACGAATACCTGTGTACCGGGGCCAAAGGTTCCCTCAAGCCTAAAATCAGTGACGGTCGCGAGGCCCTGACAAGCCGCGAACAGACCATTTTGCTGGAATTGGCGCAGGGGCAGTCCAATAAAGATGTGGCGCTGACGCTCAACATTTCCGTGCGCACGGTTGAAACGCACCGCAAGAACATCAAACGTAAACTTGGCATCAGCTCGACCGCCGGTCTGACCCGCTACGCATTGGAACATGGCGTCTTGCAGGGCACCGGCATCTAAGCTGCCCGTGCCCCCCTGAAACGCAAGTGACGCGGCCTACCACCGGGGGTATCCGCGTCACTGCAATAATCATCGTGTGGGCCTGCGTCAGTACCCTAGTTTTCGACCGTCGCCTGAATCTGCCGGCGCACGACCTCGAACCACTCGCCCGACAGGCGCAACTGCTCCAATCCCGCGTTCAGCGTCGCCAGATAGACCGCACTGTTGGGGTTGGTCTTGGGGATCAGCACATGCATCGTTTCCTTTGTCGCCAGCGCGGACAAATTGACCACGCTGTCAGTCATCCCCATATCGGTATAATCGTCTTCGGCGGGCAGCGCGTCATAGGTTACGACATCAACCTCACCCTTCTGCAACAGCTCCCAGCATTTTTCTTCGTTCGCGGCGAATACCAGTTCGATATTCGGCGCCACCAGCTCCACAGCCTCAAGATCAAACGAGAACCAGCCATCGGGACGGCACAGCGTCGCGCCATATAGCTGCTGCGGCGTCGTGGCCGCGACATAGGGGCTGTCTTTCAATGTGTAGTACCCGACCAGCGCGTCGTAAAACGGTGCCGACGCATCAAATTCGGTACAGCGTATCGCGTTGGATTCCGACAAGTTATCGACCTTCGTACAGTCTGGCAGGAACCATGGAAATCCCGCATCGAACGCGCCGGTTGGCAGCAGTTCGGTCAGATGCGATCCCCAGTCGTTGACAAAAATCACCCGGAATTCCTGATCGGGATTGCCCAATTCCATCGCGCGCGTGACCAGTTCGGTATACAAACCACCCCCCGGCAAATCCTCATCCGTAAACGGCGCGTAGCCGCTGCCGGTCAGAAACCGGATGGAACGCACAGCAGGCGCGGCGGGTGCGGCGGGCGCAACTGCCGCGACTTGCGGCACACGCGATGCTGGCAACCGTCCATCCTCACAAGGGATCGTCAGGACCTGACCGACTTCCAGCAAATTGGGGCTGCTCAAAACGCCGGTATTGGCATTGAACAAAACCTGAAATCCGCCCCGGACACCGGCAGTTCCCGCGATCCCGCTCAGCGTGTCACCGAGCGCGACAGTATACGTCGTACACAGCGATTGCGCTGCAACTTCGGTCGCAGACAGTGACATCAGACCTGCCGATACTGCAACAACAGCCGCCAAATTCAGCGCACCGGCGCGCATTTTACCCGATCCCATTGGGTCCGACAGATGATCCAAACATTCGCTCATTTCGTGGCCTTTCAGTAGCAACTGGTTTCCTTAATCGCCACTATCACGCAAAAAAAGGCAAAATGTTGAACAAATACGCACAACCCCAAGAAACCTGACTGTGCGCCTCTGCACCGCTCCCCCCATCGCGCACTTGCCCTGCACCGGCAGCCGCCCTACCTGTCCCCCAGCAATCAAAGCCACCCCGGAGAGCCCCAATGACCGTTCAAGATGACTATACACCGCCAGCAATCTGGACATGGGATGCACAAAACGGCGGCCAGTTCGCGACTATCAACCGCCCCATCGCCGGCGCCACCCACGAAAAGGCCCTGCCTGTCGGCCAACACCCCCTCCAGCTTCATTCACTCGCAACGCCCAATGGCGTCAAAGTCACGATCATGCTCGAAGAACTGCTTGCCGCCGGTCACACGGGCGCGGAATATGACGCTTGGCTCATCAAAATTCAGGATGGCGACCAGTTTGGCAGCGGCTTTGTCGCAGCCAACCCCAACTCAAAAATTCCCGCGCTGATGGATCACACCACCCAGCCGCCGATCAGGATTTTTGAAAGCGGCGCCATTCTGCTGTATCTGGCCGAAAAATTCGGGGCGTTCCTGCCGCGCGACCCCGCCGGGCGCACCGAATGCCTGAACTGGCTTTTCTGGCTGCAGGGAAGCGCGCCCTATCTCGGCGGTGGCTTTGGCCATTTCTATGCCTACGCCCCGTCCAAGATGGAATACCCGATCAACCGCTTCACAATGGAAGTCAAACGCCAGCTTGACGTGCTTGACCGGCATCTCGCCGATCACACCTATATGTGCGGCGGCGACTATACGATTGCCGATATGGCGATTTTTCCATGGTACGGCGCGCTGGTGCAGAACCTTGTCTACAATGCCGCCGAATTTCTGGACGCCGGGTCGTACCGAAACGTCGCCCGCTGGACGCAAGCCATCGCCGCGCGCCCGGCCGTGATCCGCGGCAAGATGGTCAACCGCAGCTTCGGTGAACCGCACAAGCAACTGCACGAACGGCACAGCGCAGCGGACTTCGAAACCCAGACTCAGGACAAGATCGGCGAAACCCTCTAACCACCCCCTGAAACAAAGTTGCTGGATTTTGGCTTTTTGCGACATTTTCTCCGGTGGTGTGGTTGACCGGCCAATCGGTGCGCAGTAATGTCCGGGCAAGCCAGGGGGGCCTTGATGAACATCGTC
>Ga0208544_10000047_pt1 | contig 85982 bp, 73 predicted proteins | sample DEB08_DNA_9_FD_184526 | JGI IMG/M metagenome (GOLD analysis project Ga0208544, IMG submission 184526) | Aqueous microbial communities from the Delaware River and Bay under freshwater to marine salinity gradient to study organic matter... | ecosystem: Environmental > Aquatic > Marine > Coastal ...
GCAGGAAAATGACGACTCGCTACCGACCGATTACATAGCAGGAGCAGACGCCGATGGAATGTACGTGGGCACACTTGTGACATCGAAAAAACGAATGGTGTTCTCTTACAGCTCGCCCGCCAAAGATCTGCTCGTGTTGACTTTGGACCTCAAAAAGAAGTAGCAAGTCCGTGACCTCACCGACCAAGAATCCGGTGAGGTCACGGTGGGTTTTGTATCCCAGGTTAGGAATTTTCACCGAGCAGATTAACGGAGCAATATTTGTGCAATGTTTATGAAAATCTTGCATCCACATTCGATGACCTCCACCTTCGAGGTGCTGGTCACTTGCTTCAGTGCGGCGTCGGACAGAACGAACGCGGGCGCGGTCAGCGTGGACGGTTCCTGAATGAATGTTGGCCACTTCATCGCGTTGAATCTTGAAGGCGTGATCAGGAAGTAGATTCTGCAGTGGCGCGGACTGCTCGCGATCGAGTGCACGATCGACTCAAACGCCGCGAGTACGTTGACCGCCAATGATTACATTGCGTGAGCGACTAGATGCATTTCTTTCACTGAAGTGAACTGCAAGAGGCTTACCGCAATGTCACGTGCAGGCCCGCGGGATGAGTCCGTTTCAATGTCGATCTAGAGGTTGTGTTGATTGAATTGTGCTGGTTAGTTGTTCGCAGGCAGGGTGGTTCTTTGCCCGTAGTTGATCGCGAGAGCGGCCACGGCTGCAATCATTGCGACCGCACAGAAGGCAACCACTGCTGCGGGTGAGGCTGCGTCGATCATGAACCCCCAGAGAAGTACTCCAACGGGGGCCAGGAATGTTCCTAGGATGATCAGGGCGGCTACGCCGGACATTTCGTCACCATGTGATCCTGATTTTGCTGCTGCGCCAATGATGAGTGGGCGAAAAGTGAATCTGCTGGCACCGATACCAACACCGATGATCATCCAAACGACAAGTTCGAATTGTGGTAGCGCAAGCAAGATGCTGGAGGCGAATGCCAGCATGAATCCTGAAGTCCAAATTGCTGCCCATAGTGCGGCGGGGAACTCCTGGTGGTGCTTGAGGAGCCTCTTGGTCAGATAAGGCACAAAGAGTCTGCCGGCTGCTACCCCTGCGAGCATGAGGCCGGCTCCCGAGGGGAGCGGTGCGAGGTTGAGGTCGCTGAGAATCGGAACGATCATGGTGAGCATGGGCGTCACCGCGATTGCCCAAACCAGTGTCAGTAAAGCAAGTGGTCGTAATTGTGTGCTCCTGCCAAGCATGGCAAGGGTATTGCGCATTGGGTGCGCGTGTGACCGAACCTGTTTTGGCGCAGCTAATGGTCGAACAAAGATCGCGAACACGGCGAGCGGAATAGTGAGAAGACCATTGGCCACAATGCCGATGCCCGGATTTGTTTCATGGATCAAGAAACCGCCGAGACCGGCACCGAGCATGGCTGCGACACCAGACACCGCGCTTCGCCGGGACAATGAAGAAGCCAGCGACTGAGTATCGATGTAGGAAGAAGCTATGAACGGTGTCAGAATTGCGGTGGCGCCAGACATGACTCCAAAGACGGGCGCTGCTATCAGTAGGACTGCAAGACTTGAATCCGTGGATACTTCGATTATTCCGACGATGGTCCAGGACGTTGCAACGCCAATTTGAGCCCAGGCAAAGACCTTGAGGGCGCCCCATTTGGCAGCTATGCGACTGGTCCACAGGGATGCGACACCTGCCGCCAGGAGCATGAGTGCGAGGAAAACGCCGGTTGTAATACCCCGGTTCCCGCTTGATGCATATGTTGTCGCGGAGGTCGCACCGAGCTGCCCCGCAATCGTTCCGGCAACTGCCAGTCCACCAACAAGCAGGAAGGTCGCTGTGCGCGGGTCGCGCTGAGCGTTCGGCATGTCAAACCACCACCTTTGGACAGCCGGATCGATTTTTCCACCTTGAGCGGTCAGGGCCATTTTTGCTTAGCCTCTGATGACTCCAGCCGACTGCTTCAGGCACAGCATGATCGCAACTTGGGTTTTGACCCAGGGAGCCGAGGTCACGCCTTTTTGCGAAAACCCCCGCTGAAGAAATGCGAATAGATGGGAAATGATCATGACGGCACCAGCAGTTCCAAGCCAACCTTCTCGGCACAGTAAAACCCGGCAGATTGCGGTGTCGCGTTCTTGGACGGGGTATTGCTGGCGGCGCTTTTCCATTCAGGCCATGGCGTGGGCCTTCTCAGTTGTTGACCGTGAGGACAGCCCGGGTGAGTGATTTGCGCCAATCAACACCAACCGTGCCCCCTCGCGAGGGGGCAGAAAGTCAAAATGAGGGGGCAGAGGCCCCCTCATTCGCCCTGAAATTAGGGGAAATTTGTTTGGGGTGAGTGACGGGACTTGAACCCGCGGCATCTGCGACCACAACGCAGCGCTCTACCAGCTGAGCTACACCCACCATGCTGATTAAAAAATATGTGACTTTCGACCAGCCGCCACAGCATATCTGGTGCAGGTACCAAGGCTTGAGGGCCTCACATCAAGAGCGGTAAATACTAGGCGTGATCCACAACGTGGGAAGCGCCCATGGTCTTTGCGGTTTCACCGTCAGGGCCAGGTAGGTCCACGAAAACGGCATCGCGGTAGTAACGCAATTCGGCGATTGATTCGCGTATGTCGGCTAGGGCGCGGTGATTGCCGGTCTTTTCGGGAGTGTTGAAATATACCTTGGGGTACCAGCGTCGGGAGAGTTCTTTAATGCTGGACACGTCGATTAAGCGGTAGTGCAGGTACTGATCAATCTCGGGCATGTATTTGGCCAAGAAACCGCGGTCAACGTAAATACTCGAACCAGCGAGTTGACCCTTCCCTTCCTCAGGAATGTGTTCCTTTATGTAGGTGAGTACTTTTTCCTGGGCATCGGCGAGGGAAAGTCCGTCAGGGATCTCCGTGATCAACCCTGACTCGGTATGCATATTGGTAACGAAGTCGTCCATGTTTGCAAGGGCGGCCTCCCCGGGTTTCACCACAAAACACACACCGGCATCGATCTCGGTGAGGTCGGCCTCGGTCACAATTGCCGCGATCTCAACGATTTCGTCGTCTTCGGTGCTTAATCCGGTCATCTCAAGGTCAATCCATACGAGGCGGTCGTTTTGGGGCATGAACTGAGCCTATCGGGGGCGGAATTGAGGTTACGCCGCTTCCAATTACTCGGAAGGCAGGGGAACTATTGCAACCGGAATCTTCGCTTTATGAAGTACGCCATTGCTCGTGGAACCAAGTAGTGCTCCCAACGCAGCATTTCGGCCCCGTGTGCCTAAAACAATCATGGCGGCGTTGCTGGCCGAGTCGAGCAATGCTCGAACAGCTGGTGCCCGAACTAGGTGCTCGACAACTTTCACATCAGGGTACTGCTCGGTATACCCGGCAAGAATTTCGGCAGAAAGTCGCACCTCGTCATCAGCCAGATTCTCGACAGGAAGCGGTATTGAACCGTCACCGGTAATTATCAAATCAAATGAGGGGACGTCCCACGCATGAATAGCGACCAATGAGAAGCCGTGACGACTCGCTTCATCGAAAGCAAAACCAAGGGCAGCCATTGAATTCTGAGAACCATCAAGCCCAACGAGAATCTCTGCTGCACCTGCTCGTGGGTTATCACGCACCACGATGACCGGGCAATTTGCGTGTGAAGCTACCTGTGAACCAACCGATCCCAAAAGGAGTGAGGTGAAACCACCGCGTCCGCGTGAGCCAAGAACCAGCAACTCAGCGGTGTCACTTGCGGCGAGAAGTAATTCCGATGGTGTTCCGATCTCGACGACCACGTCGACATCAAGGTAGTCCAGATCAGCAGCAAGTTTTGTAAGTTCCTCAATTGCACTGTTATGCATGTCTTCAATCAAATCAAGTCGCGGTGGGACCGCAACCCCGAATGCACTCGAAGCCGCCATCGGCACAATCGCGTGGGTCAATGTGATTCCGCGCCCTCGGAGTTTGGCCTCGCCGACGGCCCAATCGACTGCCTTGCGGGATCCTTCGGAGTCATCCATCCCGACAATGATGCGCCCGGCGAAAGGATCAATTTCGGTTGGATTGTTGATGTGAAGTGACATACCCTCATTCTTACCCCTAATCGACGGCGATTGAAGGGGCATTGGTCCTAAATAATATGGACAAATACCAAATGAATGGTCAATAAAAATGATCAGCTGAATATACGTGCGGTGTGAGGTAATGGCATCTACTAATCTATGGGGCGAAGGCTCACCAATTCAACGGGTGTTGATCGCTTCACACAACACTGATGATTGACCTTTTCCTCGCGGTCATCTGTTATGTTGAATGTTTAACTTTAGTACGCGTCCTGCTTTATTCCGCTCAGTCAATGTCAGGGGGAGGTAATGGTGGCACCAACACACCGGCCTGCTCCGAACCCATCACGTTCCACACTTTCTTGGGCTCGGCTTCGTGGATACTTTGGCTCTGGTGCAGGCCTGCCACCGTGGTGGATTGAACTGGTCATTATTTCTGCGGGCTACTTGCTGTACCAAGGTGTTCAAATTTTTGTTACCGGATCGGCAGCATCTGCGGTTTCACGGGCACATTGGATTTGGGATGTGCAGTCAGCAGTGCACCTCAACCCTGAGGTCGCAATCAACCATTGGGTAGCCGGAAACGACTTTTTACTGTATTCAACCGGCTACTTTTATGGAATCCTGCATTTCGCTGTAACCCCTTTAGTCCTTATTTGGGTGCGCTTTTGGCACCGTGACCATTACGCCATGCTGCGCAATGTCCTTGTCGGAACCAGCCTTGTTGCGTTGATCATGTACTGGGTGGTGCCACTTGCTCCGCCTCGGCTGTCCATGACCAATATTGTCGACACCCTTCGCGTTGAAAATATTCTTTCCGCCGCTGATCCAACGGGTCCTGCTTCTATGGCAAATCAATATGCCGCGATGCCAAGCTTGCATGTTGCCTGGGCGGTGTGGGTAGCCCTTGCACTTTATGTGTGTCTGAGGCCTCGAAGTTGGCGCTGGGCAGTGTGGCTGTATCCCGCGGCAACAACCTTCGTAGTGATCGGTACAGGAAATCATTTCATCCTGGATGCCATAGCTGGGGCTCTTCTCGTTTGGCTGTCCTGGTTTGTGGCTTCACGTGTCCACGCGACCATGCGAGGGCCACAGCAGGTGACCCAAAACAATTACATGAACGCGGTTTAGAGCTTCAAACGATGAGCACCCTAGATTCATTGGACCATGCGACAATCACATTATGAGTGAGCCAGTGCAGGTGCCAGCACCGGAGTTGGCGGAGTTCTATTCGTGGCCACAGGGCTGGTGGTTGCGAGCAATGATGCTGCACACGCTCGACGGCGCATATTTTGGTCCTGACGGTGGAAGTAAAAGTTTGTCCAATCCACGTGATCGGGATGTGATGCTCGAGGTTCGTCAGATGGCAGACGTTGTGCTCGTGGGGGCGGCAACAATTCGAGCCGAACGCTATAAACCAATGCTCACCAATGCTGTGGTCGCGATCGTGTCACCTTCATTGGATCTCCCGTGGGAGGAGCCACTTTTTGGCAAGTCAACCCACGTACCGATTGTGTTCACGCACAGTGCAGCAATATGCGAAAAAAACAACAGTGATGCATTTGCGTTGGCAATGCAGATGCAAGAGCACAACAAGGTGGCGTTGGTACACCTTGATGACCCAGCAGTTGATTCACTGGCCTACCTTCGCGAGAAAGGTCACCAACGGATTGTGTGCGAAGGTGGTCCCCGGTTGCTGGAAGCTTTATTCCCCTACGTCGACGAACTGGATTTGACGACCGCACCATTTTTGGTGGGCACAAAGCCCGTTAGTGTGCACGAAGGTCGGGCCCAAGATCGGGCCCAAGAATTGACAGCGCAATTGACCAATTGGGATTTAGCGCAATGGTGGACTGAGGATTCCTATACGTATGCAAAGTATTTGCGTCAAAAATAGTCATTCGTCTCGGTTAGTCCGTACCTTGCAGCGCCCAGAACACAACGGCTGCTGCTGATGCAACGTTCAGAGAACTCACGTCATTGGACATGGGTATGTGAACGCTCTGATCGCAGTTGTCCAATGACGCCGCGGTGAGCCCCTCGCCCTCGGTGCCCAAGATCAGTGCAATCCGGTCATGCGGGAGCTCCGTGAATTTCCGCAGGTCTTGGGACTGCTGTCCGCCAATATTTTGCGGGGAAATTGCGACAGTGTGAAAGCCCTGCTCTTTGAGGTTATTGATTGAGGAGGGCCAGGCAGGGATCCGGGTCCACGGCAAGGTGAATACCGAGCCCATGGAGACTCGAATGCTGCGGCGGTAAAGCGGGTCGGCGCATTCGGGTGTGACCAGGATTGCATCTATGCCAAGCCCTGCAGCCGCACGAAAGATCGCTCCGACATTGGTGTGATCAACGATGTTTTCCAGAACAACAACGCGCTTCGCTGGGTTAAGTACAGACTCGACACTGGGCGTGGGAGGTCGCACCATTTCGGCGAGCGCGCCACGGTGGACGTGGAACCCGGTGAGTTCCTCGAGCACGTCGTGTGAGCCGATGAATACATCGATGTCCCCAAAATCATTGTCGGAAATACTTGGGAGCAGCAGGCGCATTTTGGCCAGCCAGTTCTCTGCCATCAGGATCGAGATGGGGGTGTGGCCGCAGGCAACCGCCCGCTCAATTATTTTCGCACTCTCTGCAATATAAACACCGTTTTCCGGTTCAGACTTCTTTCGCAATACGACATCGGTGAGATCTCGGTAGGCGGATAGTCGCGGATCACCCGCGGTCTCAATTAAGTGAATTGGCATTTCGCGCGTTACTGTATCGCTTCACTAAACCCGGTATTGCATTCATCACGGCTGAACGTTTTTCTAGCTCAGGGGTGCGCCCTGCTTGGCGAAAAGTTCGTCAACCTGAGGCATGATCGCTTCGGCGTAGTCCCAAGTGAGATGTTGATTATCTCGGTGGGTCACAGTGCCGTCCACCTCTGCAGGACACATGTTGTCAGGACAGATCAGGTCATCAAGTGAAACCGAGATAACTTTGGGGTTGTTGGCTGCGATAGCTCGAGTGATTGCCTCGAACTCTTGCGTTCCCGTTTTCACATTCACTGCCTGATCGCAGGACGCTGGGTCGGCCCCGGTTGAGAGGCAATCCAGCATTGAGGTTGTGGTTTCCGGCATTGGCTCGAGAATCACGATCTGATTAGTGAATGGTGCTATTTGATCAAGGGCTTTTTGGGTTCCCGTGGCAACGACGTCAGCCCAACCCGGCTGGTCGGCCGAGATGATTTCTCCATCCACGAGCAAGTCACGGCTCAATACAGACCGCGAAGCAAGCACTGTCACGGCTGGCGTGAATTCCTTTGCTGCCGCGATCGCTGGATCCCAGAGGCGTTCTTGACAATTAAATAATGTGTCCTGCGATTGTGGCGCAAGTGCTGGAATGTCCATCCATGGGCAACTTAATTTAGTGACAAAAACAACAGTAAATCCTTTTTCTCGGGCGTAGGCCGTAAATCCTTGTCTCCAGAAGTTTGCATGGGAATCTCCAACGACGAGAACGGTTTTCCCACCACCACTCGAATCAATCTGAATGTCTGCGGTTGGCCCATCTGATTCCTGCTGTCCTTGTGCGGCGGTGTTGATCAGATTGGCGGAGGCCGCGGGAACTCGCAAGATCGCAAGGGTAATCAGTGCGGTGCCGATCGTTGCGACAAGTCCAATGCCGACGGCTATTTTTCGGGCACGTGCGGTGGCTAAGGAAATGTTAAGAACAGGCTTCTCAAAAAAGTGGTAAGTTGCAGCTGCAAGACCGATCGTGAGAACGAGAACGAGTGGCACCCGGTAACCCCAGAAGTCAGGAATTATTCCGATCAGTCCACCAAGAACGATCACAGGCCAATGCCATAGATAAATCGAATACGACCAGTTACCCAAACTGCGGGCACTTCGGGTCGTGAGTGGGCTGAATACTCGGGAATTTTCCGCAGTACTGATTCCCCACAAAATACCTACAGTTGCGATTACACCGACAACACCTACTTGCCACGGATTCAGGCTTGTTAGTGACGTACTGACAATTAGTAGCAATATAAGTGAACCGGCACCAACCCACGGTGCAAGGCGGGTCAAATCGTTTCTTGGCTTACCAAGTTGGTTCCACTTCAGCATGATCGCGGCCAGGGTTGCACCGGCAATTAGCTGGTAGGCGCGGGCAATCGTGTTGAAGTAGGCGGAAGTTTCGTTCCCTGAATTCATAACCGCCGAGATTATGAAGAGTGCAATGAAAAGTGAAATGAGAAACGCCATGTTGAGGCGCTCGCGAATTGGACGAATCGCGAGGACTCCGAGCATGACGATCGGCCACACCAAGTAGAACTGTTCTTCAACTGATAGTGACCAGTAGTGCAAAACTGGACTGACCGCACTGTCTTGCGCGAAATAGTCAGTAGCTTGACCCATGAAATACCAGTTGGAAACATAAATTGAAGCGAAGGAGAAACCTGGACGGTTCGTTGCTACTTCCAGCGGAGTTGCCCAGAGTTGGTAAAGAACCGCAGTAACAATGAGTACCAAAAGTGCAGCGGGAAAGAGTCTGCGAGCTCGACGAGCGTAGAAACCCCATAGTGAAATTGAGTTGGTGGCAAGGCGCTCACGCAGTAGAAGTGATGTGATCAAAAAACCTGACAGGACAAAAAAGACGTCAACCCCAACGAAGCCATTCCCAAAACCAGGCATGTCTGCATGAAAGAGCACCACCAAGATGGCTGCGACCGCTCGAAGTCCGTCAATGGGTGTGAGATGAACGAATTCAAGTGCTGACCGTGGTGTCGGTTCACTGGTGGTTATTGGCGCCGACACCGAACAAGTCTCACATGTGGGTGTTGCTGCTACTGGGCGAGGATGAGTTGGATATCACTGCTGCCAAGTGAAGTGATTCTTACGGGTACACCCCAATCTTGCTGGTGCATGTGACAGGCACTGTGTTCCTCATCCGTATCGCAGGACGTCCCCTTGGCGGCCACATGCAGAATTCCATGAGAGATCTCAGGATTAATGCGCAACTCTCGTGTCAGTTCCGGCCCAGTGCCACTGCCGTTGATTATCAGTTCAGGAGGAGTGGATCCGACCGTGAGTTGGGTGGACGGCCCGTATCGATCATCTTGTTTTTGACCTGGGGGTGGTGTGAAGAGAACAGTGAGGCTTACATCACCTGCTGCTACATCCAGTTCGGGGCGGACCGTGTGCATTTCTTCACCGGTGATGTTCAGGGTCTCTTGAATGGGAATGTTGGAAACCAACCCGATCGCGGATTCAACCACGAGAAGGCTCTTGCCGTCGGGTGTCAGACACACATCACTGGGTTCGGCTAAATCCCGAGCCAGAGTGCTCACCACTCCCGTAGTTGGGTTGTACAGGCGAAGCGCACCGTTGTAGGTGTCGGCGATGTAAACCAGTTCACCATCGGTTGTGATTCCCAGCGGGTGCTGCAAACGGGCGTTGTCTGCCGGACCATCAATATGCCCGAAATCAAAAAGCCCTGTTCCTATTGAGGTTGAGACAAAGTTGGATTGCAGTGTGCGAAGTGAAGATGTCTCCGCGTCAAGAATCCACAATCCACGGGGCGAATTGGCCAGTGCGGAAGGTTGGGCAAACCAAGCTTCCTCGCTTGGACCGTCGACAAGTCCCTCGTGGGTTGTCCCAGCGGCTATGCCAACAGTTCCCAGAACTGGATCAAAGAACCAAATCCGATGTTCACCCGCCATGGCGATATAGATGAGTCCATCACGGTATTCGAGATCCCAAGGAGTTGACAGGGAGGTTTCAAGCGCGTCACCGTGATCGGGGTTGCCCGGGCGCCACTGCGCGCCCGTTCCCGCCAGCGTGGTTACTTTCTCAGTGTCGAAGTTGATGCCGCGCAATGCATGATTAACCGTGTCCGCAACCACGACATGGTGACCAATTTTTTCAGCGAGATCAGCAGGAAGCACAACCGCGCCGTATGGTTCATTGAACTGTGCTTCGGCCAAACTGCCGTCCACAAAACCACGCTTGCCCGAGCCAATACGGGTAACGGGAGAATTGGGCTCGGCAAAGGTTGCAATTGCCAGCGAGTGATTGCCGCTGTCACTAATCAGGATCCGCTCGCTATCGAGCGCTTCGATCTTCCCCGGTTGGACGTAGACACTCTCGCGCAAAGTGTCCGCTTGAAAGTGACCATCTCCTCTTGTGAGTTCCCCGCTCGATTCATAAGCGGGAATCAATTCAGTGATTGTGGCTGCGATTGCGTGTCCGTGTCCTTCTCCAGACCACGTTCCCACGATCTCCCCGACGGGATCCACCAGAACAAGGGTTGGCCAACCGCGCACACCGTATGCCCGCCAGGTCGCCATTTCTGGATCGTTGAGTACTGGGTGGTCTACCCCGTGCCGTTGAACAGCACTTCGTATTGCATCGGCATCTTTTTCAAACTCAAACTTGGGGGAGTGGACCCCAACCACCGTGAGGACGTCGGCGAACTCGGCTTCAATTGGTCGGAGTTCAGCGAGGACATGGTGACAGTTGACGCAACACAATGTCCAAAAATCAAGGAGGAGAAAGCGCCCTGCGAAATCGGAGAGACTCAGCCGGCGGCCACCCGTACCAATCCAGGTGTCGCCCACGAGTGCTGGAGCGCTCATGTGATTCGTCTCGTTGACCGGATGACACCCGTATTGAACCCAGCAAGGTGCAATCCGCCATGGAATCGCGCGTGCTCAATCTTTAGACAACGGTTCATCACGACATTCATTCCCGAATCATGACCTAGTTGCGCAATTTTGGGGTCTTCAATCCCTAGTTGCAGCCACAGGGTTTTCGCCGAGGCGTCAACGGCTTGATCTAAGACCTCGGGGAGGTCGCTGGGTTTGCGGAAAACATCAACAATGTCAGGTGCAGCGGGGAGATCACTCAAGCTTGGAAAGACTGTGTGTCCCAGAATTTCCGTTTCCCGAGGATTAACAAACCAAACGGTGTAGCTGGGGATTGTGAGGAGATAGGTCCCGACAAAGTAGGACGCGCGCGCCGAATTGTTTGACGCTCCGACAATTGCAATCGTTCGTGAGTCCTGCAAAATCCTGAGTCGGTCTTTGGCGCTGGGTACTACCCACTGTTGAGAGGAATCGGACATTATTTTCCTCTCGTCGCGGAGGTGAGGGCTTGATCAATATCCCACCAAATGTCGTCAACGTCTTCTAATCCAACACTGATTCGAATGAGGTCCGCGGGAACACCTGCGGCTGCCAATTGCTCGTCATTGAGTTGCTGGTGGGTGGTGCTGGCTGGGTGAATAATCAGTGATCGAGCATCACCGATATTTGCTAGATGACTCAGGAGTTGAACGCTGTTGATGAACTTTTCAGCGGCCTCGTAACCACCCTTGACCCCGAATGAAAAAACCGCACCAGGTCCGGCAGGAGTGTATTTCTTGGCGCGCTCGTAATGCTGGTGCTCGGGCAGTCCGGAATAGGAAACCCAGTCCACCCGTGGATCTGCATCGAGTCGAGTGGCGATCTCTTTGGCATTTGCAACGTGTTCTTGCATGCGCTGGGGCAAGGTCTCCACACCTTGTAATAACAAGAAAGCACTATGAGGGGCCAGAGCAGGACCAATATCGCGCAATTGTTCGGTGCGCAGCTTGGTAAGGAATCCGTATTCCCCGAAGTTGTCCCACCACTTGATACCGCCATAGGAATCAACAGGCTCGGTCATGGTGGGGAATTTCCCACTACCCCAATCGAATGTTCCGGCGTCGACAACAACACCACCCAGTGTTGTGCCGTGTCCACCAAGAAACTTGGTGACCGAGTGAATCACAATGTCCGCGCCATGCTCAATTGGTCGGCACAGGTAGGGCGTGACCGTGGTCGCATCTACGACCAGCGGAATGTTCGCTGCGTGCGCAACGTCGGCTAAACCGCGAATGTCAGCAACCAAACTCGCCGGATTAGATACCACTTCAGCAAAAACCGCTTTGGTATTTGGTTTAATCGCGGCCGCAAAGTCGGCGGGGTCATCGGAGGCAACGAATGTTGTGTCGATTCCGAACCGGCGCATTGTTACGTCTAGTTGAGTAATTGTGCCACCGTAGAGTGAAGCAGATGCAACGATTGAGTCACCCGCACCAGCAAGGGCTGCGAAGGTGCAGAACTCAGCGGCTTGTCCACTTGCAGTTGCTACCGCGCCCAACCCACCTTCAAGAGAGGCAATTCTCTCTTCCAATGCGGCGACCGTTGGATTGCCGATTCGTGAATAGATGTTTCCGTACTTTTGTAATGCGAACAGTGTCGCGGCGTCGTTTGTGTCCTCGAAAACAAAGCTCGTCGTCTGGTAAATAGGAACCGCGCGCGCTCCGGTTGTGGGGTCTGGTGTTCCACCCGCATGCAAAGCTCGTGTTCGAAATCCAAATTCATGGTCGGTCATGATTCTCCAATGTGTTGGTTAAACCCATCTCAATGTTCGTTTCTCTATTGTGGCCAGAATGAAGTCAGTCGTTTTCCCGAGAATGGCCAAACTAATAATGGCCAGCAGGAGAATGTCGGTTCGTGAAGTGTTCTGGCTGTCGATTAAAAGGAAACCAAGTCCTTTAGAGCTGGCAATTAGTTCGGCGGCAACAACAAAAAGCCAACTTTGAGCAAGGCCTAGTCGCAGTCCGGCAAAAATTGTCGGGGACGCTGCGGGCAGCAAAATTCCGGTGATTAGTCGGCGTCCTGAAAGGCCGTAAGCGCGGCCAACTTCAATAAGTTTCTTGTCTGCGTGCATAAATCCAGAGGCGACGGTTGTGAACACAGGGAAGAATGCGCCAATGGCAACAAGTGTCACCTTTGGACCTTCATAGATTCCCATCCATAAAACGAGGAGTGGAACCCATGCGAGTGAAGGGACAGCGCGGATTGCTTGAATCGTGGGTGAAAGAAATGAACTCACCCGTGGTGAAAGCCCCACCAAGGATCCGAGAGTGAGACCGGCGACGGCGCCAATGGCAAAACCGATGAGAACTCGCTGCAGGCTAATTGCCACATGCGTCCAATAGGTCCCACGTTCAAGCAGCTCAACAAGGGCTGAGCCAACAGCACTTGGTGTAGGAAGTTGACTAGCAGAATACGAACCACTTGTTGAAGCCCACTGCCAGAGCAAAAGAAGCGCCGCGGGCAGGATCATGCCCAACAGAACCGCACCGGTCCAGCTGGCACCGCGAGAGCGTTTGTGCACTCGCGGTGAATCAACAGTTGGCAATTCGCTTACCCGAGAATCCACGGTCACGAGGTTGCCCGCTCGGCAAAGGATGTGTCATAGAGACTGTTCAGTGCTGCGCGAGCTTCTTCTTCGCTGCGCACCTGAGCTTCAGAAACCAAGATCGGCAAAATAGTTTCAAGCACCTGGCGTTGTGCATCTCCCGGTACGAGCGATCCGTCAACCACGGTCCGTTCATTGAGCACCTTTGCCGCAATCGCTGGCTCTAAGGATGCTTCTTGTGCCAAGAGCGCCGCGGCATCTTCTGGATTTTCGATGATCCAGGCGCGGGCCTGCTCGTAGCAATTGAGCGCCTGATCAACGAGTTGAGGTTGTTCGACTAGGAACTTCTCACGCGCATTGAGAACACCGTAGGAGTTGAATGCAATGTTGCGATAAATGAGTTGAGCGCCATCTTTGACCTCGGTTGTTGCCATGATGGGGTCAAGCCCGGCCCACGCATCAACGTCACCGCGAGCTAGCGCAGCTTGTCCGTCAGAATGTTGAAGATTGATAATCTCAACATCAGACTCGCTTAAGCCTGCCTCGTTGAGTGCCTGCAGAAGGAAGAAGTACGGGTCGGTTCCCTTTGTGGCTGCGATTTTAGTTCCCGCAAGTTGTTCAACACCCGTGATTGTTGATCCCGATGGCACGACAATCGCTGCCCATTCAGGTTGGGAGAAAACACCAATTGTTTTGATTGCTGCCCCATTTGCACGCGCCACAAAAGATGCGACACCAGCCGTGGAACCAATATCGATGGCTTCAGCGTTGAGATTCTCATTTGCTTTGTTGCTACCGGTTGAAAGAACCCAATTGACAGTTGCGTCTGGTCCGAGTTTGTTTTCAAGGCATTTTTGATCTCGTACTACCAAACTCAATGGGTTCCAGTAGGCGTAATCCAAGTTGATAGTGGTACCTGAACCACTTCCCTCAGTGGAGCCTTCACCACTTGCGCAACCCGCGAGCACAACACCCAACAGGGTGAATCCAGCGATGGCTGTGAATGTCTTTTTCGTGCTTTTCATTGTTTGTTCCTTTTGATTGAAAGACAGGATTGTCTATATTTTTTGATGATCAAGTGGCGCGAAATTTTCTATACATGAACTCCAAAAAGCGCCAGTAATTCCCGGCGTAGTGGAATGAACGTGCTGTCACTGCGATCGCGAGGTCGTGGTGAATCAACATTGATTGTTGTGACTATTCCTTGGCCTCGTTCGCCAAGTACAACGATTCGATCAGCCAGGTACAAGGCTTCATCGACGTCATGGGTGACGAGTAGAACTGTCGTGCCAATCTGCGCGGTCACCTTGACCATCAGATCCTGCATTTGCATTCGCGTCAACGCATCCAATGCCGCGAAGGGTTCATCCAGGAGTAGCACACCTGGGTGACCAATGAGTGCTCTTGCCAGTGCTGTCCGCTGCGCCATTCCACCGGAGATTTGTTTCGGGAGGTATCCGGAAAAATCACCGAGTCCAACGAGGTCGAGCCACGATTGGATCTCATTTGTTGATTGTGAATTTCTCACGCCAAGTCGCACATTTCCGCTCACGCTTCGCCACGGCAGTAGACGTGGTTCTTGAAATACCACGGAACACCGCGCATCAACCCCGACTACTGGGCTGTCATTGAGTAAAACCGTTCCTGAAGTGGGAACCTCAAGCCCAGCTACCAGTCGTAAGAGGGTTGATTTCCCGCAGCCGCTTGGTCCTAAGATGGCAAGGATTTCACCAGGAGCGGCAACGAGATTGATCTGATTCAACACGTCAACGCGATCGGTCCCTCTACCAAAAGATTTTGATACCTGCGTGAGAGAAACCTCTGCGGGGGCAAGTGGAGCGATAGCGCCTGGCGCTATCGGGTTTTGGGTGTGACTCATTATTTCCTTTGCACAGTGAGAAGGGCGATGCGCTAAACGCAGCCTGCATATTGATGCCAGACGGCTCGGCTCGAGTCAGCGCACGCTGAAGTCAAGCGGGGGTGGGGGTGATTTAGCGCAGACAGAGTGCGCTGGACATGCGCATGCAGTCCATCTCAAGACAACTGACAAGAAGCAAGGGTGTGTGAGCGGTGGGCTCGATAGACATTGGAACTCCTGACATCGGTCCTGGCGGTAGCACCCGTTTCCGGGTTGCTGCGGCGTCAATGAGCCAGATCTCTCGGCCGCTCTGGATGTTGGAGCGGAAGTTAGCACATGTATTTCGTCGGCGCGAATCGAGGGTCTAAATTTTCCAAGGCCTCCTCATCGAAGTGGGCGCTGATCAATCCACGAGATTCCGCCGATTGATCGGTAGCAACCCCGCATGTCCTCTGATCTCGCCGCGCCCGTTCTCACCAGACGCGAAGAAATCCTGCAAACATTTATTCAAAAGACCGACGGACTGCTCTCCGGACTTGCGCTCGTCTATCTCGTGACATTCTCGATTCAGGCAATTTGGCCGGACACAAATGCCGAATGGTTTTTCTGGATGTCAGTATTTAGTAATTTCCTATGGATCCTGTTCGTCATCGACTTAGCTTTCCGCTATTTCATGACAACAAATAAGAAGCATTTTTTCCGAAAAAACTGGTTGGACACCATCACGGTTGCTGTCCCGCAATTCCGAGCATTAAGAGCTCTTAGAGCTTTTACCTCGGATGGAATTTTGTCCAAAGGAAAGGGATTTTTCTCAGGTGGCGCTGTTGCAACTGCCGTCCTGGGAACTGTCATCATCGTGTGGGTGGGTTCCCTGTCGGTTCTCATGTCTGAGCGGGGTGCCGCTGGTGCTGAGATCGAGACCTTGCCGGATTCGCTGTGGTGGGCTTTTGAAACCATCACAACCGTCGGATACGGCGACTTTGTCCCGGTGACGTGGCTGGGTAGATCTCAGGCGGTTCTCATCATGCTCGTTGGAATTAGTTTGTTGGGTGTGGTGTCAGCAAGTTTGGCAGCCACTTTGGTGAAACAGAATAAGCCAGATCCAGCGGTGGAAGTCATGGCTGAACTCAGTGAACTCAAATCAATGGTGGCGGCTCTGCGGGAGCAGCTGAAGCGGAACGCGTCCGGATCACAACCCGATCCGTGATGGATGGCGGGTTGTACGGTTAATGAAAGTGTCCCTACCTCTAACGTACCTGGACCCGTTCGCTGTGAGATTCACAACGTATTTTCCTCGCAGTACCAACGCTCGGAGAATGCCGTGACCGGTCATTGTCTGGCTATCAGTTGCCTATCACTACGCGATGGGCGTAACTTAAAGACGTCGCGCCGCAAGGAGCGAGTCGGTTAAAGAAACGCAGTTATCCGATGACTGGATTGCACGATCTGGTTTGAGGCTTCGAAATGCTAGCGAAGCAAATTGCGTGAAATTGGTCGAGGGAAGTGTTTCGAAATTGTTGGCACCTGAGGCGACTCGGGTGTGAGTGCTACACATTGCATTTGTGTAGAGGCCCTGAGAGATCGGATAACATTCGAGCTTTTCGAAGCGAAAGCTCCTCGAACTCATACTTCGAGGAGCTTTCGTATTTTAATGAACGGTTAACGGGTCGGGGAGGTCAGTGATGATCACATCCGGTGATTCACAAACGTTGAATCTTGCTCTCGCGCAAGTTAGTCATACGGCTCCTCTGGACGACTTGACCCACTCACTTGGATCGAATCTTGACAGTGGTCTTACTTATGAAGTCGCGGCAGAGCGGCTCGAAGAACATGGCCCGAACTTTCTTCCATCAACTCGACGACAAGGGCCGCTACTGCGCCTGTTGGCTCAGTTCCACAGCCCGCTTATTTATGTCCTGATCGTGGCAATGCTTATCACTCTCGCAATTGGACACGTGATTGATGCAGCAGTTATTGCTGGTGTCGTTCTGATTAATGCGTTAGTTGGATTCATTCAAGAGCGGCGGGCGGGGGAAGCATTGAAAGCACTAGCCACGGTTGTGAGGTCTGGTGCCACTGTTGTGCGTTCGGGTGAAAGGTACAGGGTCGATTCCCAGGAATTAGTTCCTGGTGACCTTGTCATTGTTGAAGCCGGTGACAAGGTGCCCGCAGACTTACGCCTCACGAGATCCCAGGAACTGCGGACAGATGAATCAGCGCTGACCGGTGAGTCCATGTCCGTCAGTAAGGCAACTGGCGATTTAGAAGTGAATACCGCGCTGGGTGATCGAGCCAACATGGCATTTTGCGGGACTTTGGTGATTCGAGGATTCGGGCATGGTCTTGTTGTCGCCACAGGAATCGACACAGAGATAGGGCGTATTCACCAACTGACAGATGAAGCCGAGGGAGTTGTCACACCACTCACGAAACGACTTACCTCCTTTAGCAAGTGGCTCACGATCGTGATTTTGTTTTTGGCAGCCGTGACGATATTGGTGGGAGTGCTTCGAGGCGAGACTCTGGCAGACATGATCACGGCAGCGGTAGCCCTTGCTGTTGGTGCGATTCCCGAGGGACTTCCGGCCGCACTCACCATTACTTTGGCGATTGGAGCCTCGCGCATGGCGCGGAGGAATGCGATCATCCGGAAACTCCCTGCAGCTGAGACTCTGGGGAGCACGACGGTTATCTGTACCGACAAGACCGGAACTTTGACCCAGAACCGAATGGTTGTTCAATACGTGTTTGCCCATGGACGCGTTCATCCTGTTCACGATTCAGAGTTGGATCACGTGAAACCGTGCTTGATAGCTGGAGCCTTATGCAATAACGCCTCCATTGACTTTGATGAGATGGGGCAACCGGCTGGTATCGGAGACCCAACTGAGGTCGCCCTTCTCGTTGCGGCTCAAGGAGTGGCAACGGGAGAGGGGTTGGAGCAATCACACGGCATTCGAATTGACGAACTTCCATTCACTTCGGAGTCGCGCCTTATGGCGACCCTTCATGTGGTGCCCGATGGAAAGAAGAATCTCCTGGTGGTGAAAGGGGCGGCAGAGGCAGTACTTGATTTGTGTGAAAGTCAGCGCGGCGAGACAGGAGATGCGGAACCACTCAACAGGCTTGCTGTGGAGTCGCAAGTTGCAGCCTTTGGGGAAGACGCGCTGCGCGTACTTGCATTTGCCAGCTGCCAAGTGCCCCGAGACTGGAGATTCGTTTCCGGAGATCTTGGCGATCACCCGATGACATTTTTAGGGTTGCAGGCCATGTCTGATCCACCAAGGCCAGAGGCGATTCGGGCAATTGCAGCCTGCCATACAGCGGGAATTGAAGTGAAGATGATTACAGGTGATCACGCCAGGACAGCGAGTGCAATCGCGAAACGCATGGGCCTAATCGACGTTACAGAAAACAATTGCGTTGTCATGACGGGCGAGCAACTTGCGCAACTGGGGTCATCAGTTTCCTCCACCCAGTTAGAAAATGTTGAGGTGTTCGCAAGAGTTTCCGCTGAGCAAAAACTTCTCATTGTTCGCACGTTGCAGGCAGGGGATCATGTTGTTGCGATGACGGGAGACGGGATAAATGATGCTCCGGCACTAAGGCAGGCAGATATTGGTATTGCAATGGGTTTTGGTGGAACGGAGGTGGCCAAGGAGGCATCCGACATGGTGCTCACCGACGACAACTTCGCCACCATTGAGGCAGCGATCGAGGAGGGTCGCAGCATTTTTGACAATCTCACCAAGTTCTTGGCGTGGACATTGCCGACGAATATGGGGGAGGGACTGGTAGTACTTGCCGCGATTGCTGCGGGTGTTGCCCTCCCGATACTTCCGGTGCAGATCCTGTGGATCAACATGACCACGGCAGTCCTGCTCGGGCTTATGTTGGCATTTGAACCAGCGGAACTGGACATCATGGATCGTCCACCTCGGCGTCCGAATAGAGCAATTCTTACCGCGGAACTCATTCGCCGAATCGTTATGGCGGGCGCCATCATGTTGGTGGGAACATTTGTACTTTTTGAATGGTCCCTCAATCAGGGATCTGATTTAGACCAAGCGCGTACGGTCACCGTAAATGCGTTTGTAGCAATGGAAATTGGTTATCTCTTCAATTGCCGGGCCTTGAAGAGACCTGTCGTAGCCGTGGGACTTTTCAGTAATCGGCTATTGATTATTGGAGTGTTCAGCATGGTGGCCTTGCAAATCGCTTATACCTACCTGCCTGCAATGAACTATGTATTCCAATCCTCCGCACTTTCATGGCAGCAGTGGATGGTCATTCTGGTACTGGGATTCGCCGTTTATCTCATCGTTGAAATTGAGAAATGGATTACCTCCCTTGCCTCTCGACCCACGCGAGTGAGTAGGTAGAGAGATCTACAAAAGTGCGCCCGGAGGGACTCGAACCCCCAACCGACCGGGTAGAAACCGATTGCTCTATCCATTGAGCTACGGGCGCATGCCCTCACGGGCGGTGTGTCGAGGCGTAAGTATTGCAAGGGGCGCGATCACTGTGTTGACCGGCTTAGTCCACGAATTGATCTTTTTGGTCACTTGGCGCCTGACCGCTTCCTCAAAGTGGCAAAGGCCCTGGTGGACCATAGAGCCCAAATAACAAGTAGAGGCTGGAAGAGTAATCGCACAAGGCGCGCTGAATCGCTATCGAGTCCGAATGCGTCTCGGCCCTCGAAATATTGCCACAGGTTCCCTGGAAAAATTATGATGAAAAATGCTGCTGTTACCCATCCAATATTTGGCAACCATTTTTTTGGCGAAAAAATGAGAGCCAGTCCGAGTGCGAGTTCAACGACACCGGAGAGCAGAACAACCAATTCCGGAGCGGGCATCCATGGTGGTACCTGGGCGAGAAATTCATCGGCTGAAAAAAAGTGCCCGAACGAAGCAAAGAGAAGAAATAGCCCTAATGTGTAGCGACCAGCTGTTATGAGCATTCGTACATTCTTTCATTACTGAGTTTCCACATATTGCTCCTGCGTTGTCTCACGTCCACAACTCGCATATATGGGTGTTTCCGAATAGAAATTTGCTTGATTCTATCCAGTAATCGCACTGATGAAGGTGCCCCAAGGAAAGTTGAGGTAAGTGATGAACGACATAACACTCGAAGTTGTAGGGAATCTGGTTAACGACGTTGAATTACGATTCACGCCCTCCGGTGAAGCGGTTGCTTCATTCCGGGTTGCGAGTACGACTCGTCGCTTTGATCGGGCTAACGAACGGTGGGTTGATGGGGATACTCATTACTTCACGGTGAGCTGCTGGCGGCAAATGGCACACAATGTCGCGTCGAGTTTGATGAAGGGAATGCCGGTGGTCGTCACCGGCCGGATGCGTAGCCGTGAGCATGAGAAGGTCTGCGGCGATCACACCCACATGATGCGTTATGTGGATATCGAGGCCATTGCCGTTGGAGCAGACCTTGCTCGTGGCACTTCGGTCTTCACCAAGACGCGCAAAGACTCGGTGGTGGAAAGCGAGCGTCGCATGTTGGCGGACGCATTAGGGCAAGACACCGTCGACTATCTCGATCGAATCGGGATTGAGGGTGAGCAAGATGAAAATGCGAACGAAATCATTGACATCGAGACGGGAGAAATAGTCGGCGTTGGGTGATGCAGCCGGGGCATCGGAGCCACACTAGGCTTCGATGCCATGGCTGAATTCATTTATACATTGCAAAAAGCACGTAAAGCTCACGGCGACAAGGTCGTCTTGGACAACGTAACCCTCTCATTCCTACCCGGTGCGAAAATTGGTGTTGTTGGTCCCAATGGCTCGGGTAAATCAAGTCTGTTGAAGATCATGGCAGGCCTCGACGAAGTGTCCAATGGAGAAGCGAAACTCCATGAGGGCTTCACCGTCGGGATTCTTATGCAGGAGCCCAACCTTGATGAGACCAAGTCCGTACTTGAAAACGTGCAAGAAGGTGTCGCTGAGACTAAAGGAATGGTTGATCGGTTTAACCAAATTTCCGTTGAACTCTCTGAGCCTGATGCAGATTACGACGTCCTTCTAGCAGAGATGGGCAAACTCCAGGAAGAGATTGATCACCGCAATGCATGGGATCTCGACAACCAACTTGAGCAGGCAATGGATGCGCTGCGTTGCCCTCCTGCCGATTCCGAGATTTCAGTTCTCTCTGGTGGTGAGAGGCGAAGAGTTGCACTCTGCAAGTTGCTGTTGCAGCAGCCTGATCTACTGCTACTCGACGAACCAACCAACCACCTCGATGCCGAGAGTGTTCAATGGCTTGAGCAACACTTAGAAAAATACCCAGGCACCGTCATCGCGATTACCCACGATAGGTACTTCCTCGACAACGTTGCCCAGTGGATCTTGGAACTTGATCGCGGTCGTGCCTACCCGTATGAAGGTAACTACTCAACCTACCTGGAAACGAAGTCCGCCCGACTCAAAGTTGAAGGCCAAAAAGACTTGAAGCTTCAGAAGCGGCTGACCGACGAACTCGAGTGGGTTCGATCAAATGCGAAGGCGCGCCAAACAAAGTCGCGTTCACGGCTGGATCGTTATGAGGAAATGGCCTCGGAGGCTGAAAAGACCCGCAAGTTTGACATGGAAGAAATTCAAATCCCACCAGGTCCACGACTCGGGTCAGTTGTTGTTGAAGCCAAGGGTCTCACCAAGGGTTTTGATGATCGCATGCTGATAGACAATCTTTCCTTCACATTGCCTCGTAACGGCATTGTTGGTGTGATCGGTCCCAACGGCGTGGGGAAAACAACGTTGTTCAACATGATCGTTGCTGCAGCCGAGGGGGATACATCGAACAAGGACACCTTGCCTACTTCGGGCGAGCTCAAGGTCGGCGAGACCGTGAAATTGTCCTATGTGGATCAGAGTCGCTCAGGTCTTGACCCAACCAAGAACGTTTGGGAAGTCGTCTCAGATGGTTTGGATTGGATAAAGGTTGGCAACGTCGAAATGCCCTCGCGTGCCTATGTCTCAGTTTTTGGTTTTAAAGGTCCAGATCAGCAAAAACAAGCAAAGGTCCTCTCTGGTGGTGAAAGAAACCGCTTGAACTTGGCACTGACATTGAAAATGGGCGGAAACCTGTTGCTCCTAGACGAACCCACAAATGACCTTGACGTTGAAACGCTGGGCTCACTTGAAAAAGCATTGCTCGAGTTCCCCGGTTGCGCGGTGATTACCTCCCATGATCGCTGGTTCTTGGACAGGATTGCGACGCACATTCTGGCTTACGAAGGTGACTCGCAGTGGTTCTGGTACGAAGGAAACTTCGAAGGCTACGAAAAGAACAAGATTGAACGCTTGGGCGAGGAAGCAGCTCGACCGACCCGCGCGACCTACCGCAAACTGACTCGCGATTAACCGGAATCATGACCGTTCTCATAACGCAGGTTCATTCTCGCTATAGCGATCTTGACCCCCAGGGGCATGTGAACAATGTTGTTTTTCTTGATTACCTTCAAGAAGCTCGGATTCGCGTATTCCTACAAGTTGATTACGCTGAAATTATGACGGTAAGTCAAGTAATGGTCCACCAATCGATTGATTTCCGGCATCCAATTTTCTATTCGACGGAGCCGCTCACCATCGAAACGTGGGTGAGTTCGGTAGGTAATACTTCCTACCGAATGAAATATAGAATCATAAGTGCAGCCGGAGTACTTGCTGCGGAAGCAGAAAGTGTCATGGTGTGCTTTGATAATGACAAGGCAGTTCCCATTCCCGACACATTACGCAGTGCTCTACAGAGCATTCTTGAAGTGGAGTAATTCGTGCAGGTCACACTTGGTGCAACGGAATTGCGCACCCTGATCTCGATTCTTGAAAAAGAAATAGAGTGGAATTCCAGTATTGCCGTTCGCGTTGTCACCTCCCCGAGTGCTGTGGCTTTCTACGCGGCTATTCCTCTAAATCTGCACGCATTCATCGCGATGCCCGCAAAAATTGGTGCGGGGGCGCCGTGTGACGTCATTACCAGCGGCCGCGATGTTGTGGCGCTCCTATCCAATTCATCAGGGTTAATTGATCTTGATTCCCTCGAACCATTAGTGGGAGGTGACGGCACATCTCTTTCGGAGTTACCTCCGTCAACCGGATGGCAAATACCCATTCATGCAGTTGCAAGCGATGTGATCCCGATTATCAATGAAGCGGCGAGCGAATTCGATCGCCGAAGTGTTGGCCTAGGAGAACGCGGTAAAGCCGACCTAGCGGAGGAAATTTGGAACCGCCCAGGTTGGGGTGGGCTCCCCGTAAAAGTGCTTTACGCCGCTCAACGATTGAACTTGATCTGGGATGAACCAATTAAAATCTCAGCCGCGACCTGCGGTCCATGGAAAAGACTGAGTACCCCTCGGGGACAGGTACTCCTCCTTGCTGAAGGACCCGCAACCCGAACCCGAATGCGCTTAATCAAATCCTGACAAGTGCGTTCCTGAGATCCTGAACTAGCCGCGCACCCACACGCAAGTCTCTGGACCAATGACTAGGTGTTCACCGTCGCCTGAATCAACAACGGCTACCTCAGGGCCTGAAGCAACTAGTACATCGGTTCCGAAAATCTGTGGGACTTTCCACATGCCATCGTCAGTGTTCATGATGCAGGTGAGTGGCTGAGTCGGGTGCGGCCTGCGGTAGGCGAGAACTGAGTCATTGGCAATTGTGAACTCGTCCATACGCCATTCAAGTTCACCGTCACCGGTAGCGGGCTCCTCGCGCCTCTTCGCGAGTGCATCACGATAAAAGTTCAAAGTAGTGTCGCCAGATTCTTGGGCCTGGACACTTAAATTTTGCCAGGAGTCCGGCTGAGGAAGCCACGAATTTTCACCCGGGCCGAAACCATAGGAAGGGATATCGCCCGACCAAGGAATGGGGACCCGACAACCATCTCTTCCGAGTTCCTTACCTTGTGTCCGGAACCACACGGGGTCTTGACGTGCATCACCCGGAAGGTCAAGGACTTCTGGCAAACCAAGTTCTTCACCTTGATACAAATATGTGGAGCCGGGAAGCCCAAGGGTGAAAAGGGTCGCGGCGCGCGCGCGAGACAAACCACGATCGGCGTTTTCCGGCGTTGGCATGATCGTTGGGTGCTCACTTTGTCCAGGAGCCAACCGGGTGGCATGTCGAACAATGTCATGATTTGAGAGAACCCAAGTGGCTGGAGCACTTACCAACTTGTGATTGAGCAAGGTGGCATCGACTGAAGTCTTAAGTTTGGCCGCATCGAATCCAGCGCGCAAATAGTCAAAATTAAATGAGGTATGAAGTTCATCGGGGCGCTGATACAGGGCAAGCCGTTCAGGGGAAGGAGCAGAGGTTTCACCACAAAATACTCGCGGTGGGTCATAACTGTCCGCGAGCTTGCGCCAACTGCGGTACACCTCGTGCACACCGTCTTGATCCCAGAACGGAGTCAAGATTGGTTCGCCGAGGAGTTCTTGTTCCGGAATTGAGTCGTAATTAATGTCCGGGAAACTCTGATCTTTGATCAAGCCGTGAGCCACGTCAATTCGAAATCCATCAATTCCAAGGTCGAACCAAAATCTCAGGATATCTTCGAATTCAGCGCGGACTTCGGGGTTTTCCCAATTGACATCAGGTTGTGAGGAGTCAAAAATGTGTAGGTACCAATATTTGGTTTTCTCCCCGTTCGCTAAGACGAGTGGTGACCAGGCATCACCATGAAAAACGCTCTGCCAATTTGTGGGTGGCAACTCGTGATTACTGCCCTTGCCCTCCTTAATGACATAACGATCCCAAGCCGGTGAACCCGGTTCTGATCGGAGAACCTCTTGGAACCAAGCGTGTTCGCTGCTCGTGTGGTTCGGCACGATATCCATGAAGATTTTCATCCCCTTGGAGTGGGCTGCTGCGAGCAGATCCTCAATGTCTGACACCTCGCCCAACCGTGGGTCAACAAGTCGGTAGTCCGCCACGTCGTAGCCGCCGTCAAGTAGAGGCGAGTCGTAGAAGGGCGAAATCCAGATGGCGTCGACACCCAAGTTATCCAGGTAGTTCACCCTGTTGAGAATTCCGGGGATATCTCCTAGACCGTCGCCATCACTGTCGGAAAATGAGCGTGGGTAGACCTGGTAAATGACGGCATCGCGCCACCATTCATTTTTTCCGCTGGGCACGACTAAGCCTCCGATAGTGGTATTGATCCCTGATTCCCGGGTGTTTCGTCAGGAACATTCTGCATGCCGTAAGCCGCAGATACTAAATACTTCCATAACTCTGATTCCAGCTTCGCATCCATCCCCTGATCGGCGATTGCCGCTGCCATTATGGCCAGCCAACGGTCACGCGCCTCCCCATCAATGTGGAACCCAATATGGCGCATTCGTAGGCGGGGGTGTCCGCGTTCTTCGCTGTAGGTCTCAGGGCCACCCCAATATTGCTCCAGGAATGAGCGCAGACGCCACTCGGCACCTTCCCAGTCATCACTCGGATACATTTTGCCGAGGATCGGATCGTTGGGGATCCGTTGATAGAAATTGTGAACCAGGCTAACAAAGAAATCATTCCCACCGAAACGTTCATAGGGTGTCAACTCAGGTTCTGTCATCGGGTTCCTTCTCCTCATTGATTTGCCCGTCAATGATCTGCATTTGCGCCAGTGGAATGTGCATGCCGGCCACATCTAATGCTCCCTTAATGCGCTCGCGTAGCAGGCGAGCGGCAATGAATTGCTGGTCGGGGACCACTTTGGCCATTACGCGAACCACTACTGCGTCACCGCGTGCCTCCTCTAAACCGGCATAGACGGGTGCGTCCATAAAGACCGTGTCGAAGCTGGCGTCATGAGCAATTAGTTGCCCTTCCGCATCAATCACTTCTCGCACCCTTGCTAGATCCGCGTCGTAATCGAGTGCGAGATCAACGACCGCATATGTCCAGCCTTGGCTCTGATTGGCGATATAGGCGATGGTGCCGTTTCTCACGTACCAAACAACGCCAAAGAAGTCCCGGATTCTTGTGTAGCGCAATGCAACTTGCTCAACGGTTCCCAAAACCACGCCACAATCAACCACGTCACCTACGCCCAGTTGGTCTTCCAGAGCCATTGAAATTCCAGCAAGGTAATCTGCCACCAATGTTTGGGCACCAAAACCGAGAACGACTCCAAGGACTCCCGCACTGGCGAGGAGAGGACCCACGTTTAACCCGACCTCGGTCATGATCGTGAGAACCGCCACAGTCCAAATAGCAATGACGGCAGCACTCCTTGCTATTGACCCAAGGGCATTGGCGCGTTGTGAAACTCGATTTTCAAGTAGTTGATCTGAGACATTCTGAATATTTGTTGTGTTTCTTAAATCGGAAAAATCAATTGCCTTGCTCTTTTTCGTGGCTCGATTGACAATGCGATTTATGGCGATTGAAGCCAACTTGGATGCCACGAATGCAAAAATTATGATGAGAACAATATGAATCGGTGCATCCCATGGGCCATCCCGAAATGACTCGATTGCGTTGGAGATTGCATCCCAATCCATGTGAAAACCCCTAGCGATCTAGTCCGGTCCAGTGCGACATAAACGCTAATGTATCTGCACTTTCCTCAATGGACTTATCCAATGATCGGGCACCGTGACCGACGTTTTTTTCTGTGCGAACCAAGATCGGGCGGATTCCATTGGTATTCGCCTGGACGGCTGCCGCCATCTTGCGTCCGTGCATGGGATCTGTGCGCGTGTCATTGTCGAAGATTGCGAACATGGTCGCGGGGTAATCCGTTCCCCGGGTCACCCGGTGGTAAGGCGAGTAGGCATGAAGCCAGCCGAATTGCTCCGCATCAGCTGGGTCTCCGTATTCCACGGTCCACGTCGGTCCCAATTCACTCTCGACATAACGAATCATGTCCAGAAGCGGTGCGACACAAACAACGGCATTGAAAAGTTCAGGGCGCTGAGTCATCGCGGCACCAACGAGGAGACCGCCATTTGAGCCGCCGTAAATTCCGAGTTGTTCGCTGGTGGTCCACCCTTGAGCGATCAGATATTCAGCGGCTGCGTGAAAGTCGTCAAAGACATTTTGTTTATTAGCCAACATCCCGGCACGGTGCCAGTCTTCACCCTCTTCGCCGCCGCCTCGCAGGTTAGCAATCGCCCACACCCCACCAGACTCAACCCACGCAAGAATTGCCGCGCTGTAGCCGGGTTGTAGCGGGATGCCAAAGCCGCCATAGCCATAGAGAATTGTGGGTCGGGGCTGATCGGGTGTACCCGTTGGTGAGATAACGAACATGCGAATTGTTGTTCCGTCTAGTGAAGGATATGTAATCAATTCCGAGTGCACCTCAGGTGCTTTCACGGCTCCAGGGGGAGTTGCGTAAAGGGACAATTCCCTTGTGCGGGCATCGAATTCATACACCGTAGGGACTGTTGCGTGGTCGGTGTAAACGATCCAAGTGATGGGACCACCATCAATGTGCTCAACAGGCCCACCGACTGTTCCTGCTCCGGGTAGCTCGAGGTCGTAGAGGGCGACACCATCTGCTGCGGCGTGCATTGCCATGTGAGCGACGCCGTGGCTGGTGTGAACGACAAGCAGTTGATCCTGATCAAGATCGTCGCCATCAAGGAGTGTCACCGACTCGAGTACCGAGTCCTGTGGCTCAGGGATCAGAGTGGCCCAGGAATCAGGGTTCCAAGAGCCCGGTGTTGTAACAAGCACGGTTCCTCGGGGGGCATCCCTGTCCGTAAAAATGTATGCCCGACCGTCTCTGCCGAAAGTGATTGACGTTTGTGCGTCTACATCGCCTTGAACGAGTTCAAATGATGGACTTGCTGGTTCACTCGTCGCGAGATCTGCAATCCAGAGGTCATTTCGCGGTTCCGTTCCTTCACTCGATGACACCTCGAGCCAGCGACCATCACGTGAAACACTGACCCCGTAATAGTTGGTCATGTTCATCCCGGCACCGAAGACGAGCACGTCGGTCTGTGGATCGGCGCCCACTGTATGCAGGTAAACACGTCGGTGAAAATGACGCTCGCTTTCGGGTAAGAATTCCGGTGCAATCCGCCGGACATAATAAAATGCCGATCCACCTTTGAGCCAAGCGATAGGGGAGTACCTGCACCGATCTATCGGGCCCTCAACCGTCTCGCCGCTTTCAACATCCATCACGTAGACGTCAGACTCTTCGTTTCCACCCTGTGAAATTTGGTAAGCGAGCAGATCACCTTCTTTTGAGGGCTGCCAACTGTCGAGAGTTGTGTGCCCTTCCGGGTCCATCGCCATCGGGTCGATCAGGACTCGCGCCGTTTGTGGATTGGTGTGTGAGTCATTGGTGTCGCGAACGTAGAGAACGGCAAATTGCTGACCAGGTTCACGTTTGGTGAAGAAGGTCCGATCCCCACGAATATATGGTGGGGAAATAGCGCCAGATCCCAGTAATTCACCGACTCGCTTCACATAATGCTCCCGTGAAGACCAGGTGTTCCTCTGGGCATCCATGAGGAGTTCCTGAGCCTGTAACCACTCGATAGTCCGGGCATCCTGCGGATCCTCCAAGTACCGATAAGGATCGGGGACGCTCACCCCGTGGAAGTCGTCAACTATCCCACTGTCGGGCAGTTGCGGGTAGACCATGGGGGCATCGGGTTGCAGGCTCGTCATGACACCACCGTAAGGGCTTGCCTCGCAGGCGCACATTAGGCTAGGCAGGTGAGTGCATTTCAAGCAATTATGATTTTTGCAGGAATCCCATTAGCTCTCGGAGCAATCGTGGTGCTGGCAGTTGCGGCGCCTTCGTGGACCCGCAGCAGTCGAGGCAAGGTCACGGACGAATTTGATTCCGCATCAGGTTCAGAGTCCATCTTTATTTCAAGCGATATAGCCGCACCAAATCCTTCGATCCTTCCCCCCGAAATTTCGGCCCAAGCAACCTCTCTCGTGGGAGGCGGAGCACATGCATCTTGGTAACACTGCCCGCAGGGACCTCACTCGCTCAGTAAAACTGGCTCGTGAAATCTCTGGCCTCGCATTTGGCGTCTATATTGGCGAACTCGCCCAAGGGCGTGAAAGTGCAATTTCACGTCACGCGCAGCTCCCAGCCGCTGAGTCCGCTGTCCTCATTGCGGTGGATCCCGACGCCAGGAGCATTGACATAGTCACAGGAAAAGAAGCTCACATCTCACTCGATGACCGCTCGTGCGAATTTGCAATCATGGCTTTTGCCTCATGTGCAAGCGCAGGGGACATCGTTGGTGGCGTCCGCGAAGCCCTGATTGTGATGGCTGAGCATGCCCGCGTGCCCAAGGTGTACAACCTCGAAGAGCCCGCCTAAGCATCCTTTGCTTGAGCGCGCAAAGCCCGTTCGGCGCCATCTCGTCCCTCGGTAACAAGCCGAACCATTGTCGGCATGCTGTTCCTGGCAAGAAATTCATTGGTCTTGGAAATTAACTCAGGTGAGGTTGCATAGACCGGGTACATGCCGGCAGTGATGTCCTGGGCCATTTCCATGGTTTGTTCTTCCCAAACACCCGGGAGTTCATCGAAATAGCGGTCAACGAATGCTTCCATGAGGTCGCGATGATCGGGGTCTTGGAAACCGCCGATTGTCGCTTCGATGATCGTGTTGGGAAGGGTGGTGTTATGCATGACCGCATCCCATGCTGCATCTTTGGCTTGCATTGTTGGTCGGGAGGCAAGGGCAAGTGTTGCTTGGCGCCGACCGGTCGCGGTGTTGTCCACTTCGAGTTCAGCATCAATCTCGACATCGCCTCGAATTCCGTTACTCACCAGTGTTCTCAGCAATGACCAACGAAGGTCCGTGTCTATTTTCAGGCCGTCCCATGTTGTTGTTCCATCGAGGAGCCCAGCGACTATTTCCAACTGAGCGTTTGTGGTGGCATTGCCGACAAATACACGGGCAAATGCGAGTTGGTGGTCACTGCCCGCATCCGCTTGTGCAGCTAGTTCTTCACATGCTTGGGCCAAACGAAGACGGTATTCCTCGCGGTGAGTAGGGGCAGCAAATTGATCGATGGACATTGACAGTTGACGCAGAACGCCACTTGTCACGCCTACATCACTCTCACGTCCAATTCCAGACAGAACTAGTTCAAGGAATTCGCCGGTGCTCGCTTCAGCGTCTCGAGTCATGTCCCATGCGGCGCTCCAAATCACAGCGCGAGCAAGTGAATCTGAGATCTGACCAAGGTGCGTAGTCGCGGTCTTCCACGATTTTTCATCAAGGCGCACCTTCGCAAAGGTCAAATCCCCGTCGTTGACCAGTAACAGATCGGGTTGCTTCTTGCCGACGAGTTGTGTTATTTGTGTTTGGGCACCGGTGACATCGACCGCGATGAACTCGCGTTGGATCAGTCCGTCATCGGTGAGGTCATAGAGTCCCAGCCCAACCCGGTGGGAGCGCAATGTTGGCTCGACACCTATTGGTGAGGAGGGTGGTTCCTGTTCAATAATGACTGACGTGTAGTTGCCTTGGGAATCAACGGTGACGATCGGCCGCAGCAGGTTCACACCACTTGTTTGCAACCATTCACGAGTCCAGCCAGAAAGATCCCGACCACTCGTTGCTTCCAATTCGGTCAGGAGGTCACTGAGCTGAGTGTTTCCCCAAGCGTGCTTGTTGAAATAGACACTGATCCCGGCCATGAATTCGGGTTCACCCACCCAGGCGACCAACTGGCGCAGCGCAGATGCACCCTTTGCGTAGGTAATTCCATCGAAGTTCACGCGAACCGCATCGAGGTCTACCATGTCCGCTGCAATCGGGTGGGTGGAGGGAAGTTGATCTTGACGGTACGCCCATGCTTTGCGCAGATTGGCAAATGTTGTCCAGGCATCGTTGTAACGGGTTGCATGCACATTCGCGTGATGCGCTGCCCATTCGGCAAATGATTCATTGAGCCACAGGTCATCCCACCAGGTCATGGTGACCAAGTTGCCAAACCACATGTGGGCCAATTCGTGCAAGATCGTGTTTGCACGTTGTTCATAGGCCGCAATGGTGACTCGACTGCGAAATATCAGGTCTTCCAGGAAAGTGACACAGCCGGCATTCTCCATTGCTCCGGCATTGAACTCGGGAACAAAAAGTTGATCGTATTTCGCAAACGGATAGCCAACCTTGAATTGGTCTTCAAAGAATGCAAAACCTTGTTTGGTGACTTCGAAGATTTCATCGGAATCAAGAAACTCAGAGAGTGACTGGCGGCAATAAATACCGAGGGGATAGGTGCCAAATGGACCGGAGTATTCGTCACGAACTTCGAAGTAAGGCCCAGCAACCAGTGCTGTGATGTAGGTGGAAATTGTTGGAGTAGGTTCAAACTCCCAAGTTTTTGAATCATTGTCGTGTTCGGTGACCTGTGCCATGGGTGAATTGCTGATCACTTTCCAATTTCCCGGCGCGGTAGCAATCAATGTGAAAGTGGCTTTGAGGTCAGGTTGTTCAAAGCAGGCATACATGCGACGCGCATCAGCTGACTCGAATTGCGTGTACAGGTAAGTCTCGTTGTCAACAGGGTCAACGAAGCGGTGCAGGCCTTCGCCCGTATTCATGTATTTACCCTGGGCAACGACAACTAGCGTGTTCGTCGCCTGCAAATTAGGGAGTGAAATTCGCGCGCCGTGAACAACCTCACCTAACGCGAGTTCAATCCCATTGAGTGTCACTGATTCAACAGTGGGCGCAATGAGGTCAATCCACGTTTGGGCGCCCGGTGTTGTACAGGCAAAAAGTGCTGTGGTGGTGGTTGCGAAAGTAGGACCACTTGACGTTAGGTCAAGGACAACCTCATAGGAGGTGACCGAAATCAGGTCTGAGCGTTCACTTGCCTCGGCACGTGTGATGTTTTCAGAACGGGAACCTGTTGCTTCGGTGATTGTCATGCAGGAATCCTTGCACGTCATGCGTAAATTTCTCGTTCAGGTGGTCCTGCCGACCATTGAGGTTGGTGGGAGGATGCCGTTATGACTACTAAAGAGGAATTCTGGTTTGACCCGATGTGTCCTTGGGCGTGGATAACATCCCGCTGGGTCCACGAAGTTTCCGCTTCTCGAGATCTTGACGTGACGTGGATCGTCATGTCACTCGCTGTTCTTAATGAAGGCAACGACGTACCAGCGGAATACGCTGAGGTTATGGCGGCAGCGTGGAAACCCGTTCGCGTGTGTATCGCTGCCGCAGCGGAGTTTGGTGATTCTGTTCTCGGCCCGCTTTACAGCGCTCTGGGTACCCGAATTCACGTTGAGGGCCGCAAAGATTACAACACGATAATCGCTGAATCACTCACTGAAGTTGGACTGCCAGAGACCCTTGCCGCAGCAGCCGACTCCGAACACTTTGATGGGAAATTGCGGGAGAGCCACGGAAGGGGCATTTCCTTGGTCGGTGCAGACGTCGGGACTCCGGTCATCGCAATTCCTGGGTCCTCGGGCGAACCCGTTGCCTTCTTTGGTCCCGTGATGACCCCCATGCCGATCGGTGATGACGCGTTAAGGCTGTGGGATGGCGCTCTCCTTGTTGCATCGGTCCCTGGTTTTTACGAACTCAAGCGCACTCGAACCGCGGAGCCTTCATTTGACTAAGTACCGAAATTTGACCAACCCCCCGAGTGGCCCGCCCACTGTTTGTATTTTTGATGGAGACTGTGGGATTTGTCAGGCATCCGTTCGACTGGCAGGTCGTCTCCATGCTCGCGTGGACTTCATTGCATTTCAGTCATTTGATTTCGCACATGCTGAAGCGGGTCTCACGCTCGAGCGCGCTGAATCCGAGGTATTAGTTGTTACTCCATCAGGGAAAGTATTTGGTGGAGCGGCGGCTGTCGCCCAAATTCTCCGAGTGAGTTGGGTGGCACCGCTAGGAGTCGTCCTGGATTCCCGACTCGTACTTCCCGTTGCAGGGTTCATTTATCGTTGGGTTGCCCGGAATCGAAGTCACGTGCCGCGGGCCTGCGGAGTCAGTCCCGCCGGCGAATCTGGCAGGGATTCACGGGTGGGGAATACTGGCCCACATGAGTGACCTACACGAAAATGTCAGCATGCAACCGTGGCGTGGATTTGCCAGTGACAACTACGCGGGCGTGCACCCAGAAATCCTCGAGGCACTGACTCGGGTCAACTCGGGTCATCAGGTCGCATACGGTGACGATTCGATTACCGCTGAACTTGATGAACGCATGGCCGCACTCTTCGGCCGGCCGGTTGGTGTTTATCCAGTCTTCAACGGAACCGGTGCCAACGTGGTTGCCTTGTCATCAATCATGAATCAATGGGAAGCCGTTGTGTGCACCAGTACCGCTCACATTCACATGGATGAAGGTGGCGCACCGGAAAAAGTCGCTGGAATCAAGTTGTGGACGGTTCCCGGTGTAAATGGAAAACTCACACCGGATTTGATTCGTTCGGCCGCCCATGATTTTGGTTTCGTTCATTACGCCCAACCAGGTGCAGTATCAATCGCACAGTCCACCGAAATGGGAACCGTCTACACGGTCGAGGAAGTCACGGCAATCAGTGAGTGTGCGCACGAACTGGGGCTTCGAGTTCACATGGATGGAGCGCGGATCGCCAATGCTGCCGCGGCTCTGGGGGTTCCCGTTGCTGACTTCACGATAAATGCCGGCGTCGATATTTTGTCGTTTGGGGGAACGAAAAATGGAATGCTCATGGGTGAGGTAATTGTTGTTTTTAACCCCGACGTTGTTCGTGGCGTTGAATACTTTCGGAAAAGTTTCATGCAACTCAACAGCAAAATGCGTTTCGCTTCTGCCCAAATGATTGCTTTGCTGAGCGAGGACCTGTGGCTTGAGAGTGCGACCCACGCTAATGAAATGGCGCAGAAACTTAAGTCAGCTGTCGAGAAAATTCCTGGAATAGCAATTGAAGTTCCTACGGACGCCAACGCAGTATTTGCGCGGATGCCAGAAGAGGTCGTTGAGCGATTGCAGAGTAAGTGGCGTTTTTACACATGGGACAGTCCGACACTCGTGCGTTGGATGTGTTCGTGGGACACCCAAGAGTCTGATGTTGAGGCTTTTGCCGCAGACATTGCGACAGAGATGGCTGCACGGAGCGCCGATTAGTCGTGCCTGAAGGTCACGTTGTTCACCGCCAAGCGCGGGAGTTGAATAAGCTTTTCACAGATCGAATAGTTGAAGTCAGCAGTCCGCAGGGTCGGTTTGCGAAATCGGCATCGGTATTGAATGAAACAAAGTTTGCCAAGTCACGTGCTTACGGCAAGCATCTTTTTATTAATTTCGAACATGGTGAGGTCATTCATATTCATCTTGGCCTTTATGGAAAATGGACTTTCCTGAACCACACGCCTGAACCGGTTGGTTTGATCCGACTGCAAATTTCGACTCCTGAATCTTGTGCCCAATTGCGTGGACCAAATGCATGCACCCTCATTTCGCCAGCGGAAGTGAAAACAATGCGAGCAAAGATCGGACCGGATCCAATTCGCGGGGATGACCCGAGTGCTGCGCGAGAAAAGGTTTTAGCGAGCAGCACCCCGATCGGGGTCCTGCTCATGGACCAAACACTGTTTGCGGGTGTCGGGAACATTTATCGAGCAGAGGCACTTTTTCGGGCCGGAATCAATCCGCAGATACAGGGGAAGGAATTGACCTCGAAGCAGTTTGATCTTATGTGGAATGACCTCGTCGAGCTCATGAAAATTGGGGTTCGGCGTGGACGGATTGACACTGTCCGACCGGAACACATGCCACAAGCGATGAAACGCGCGCCACGCGAAGACCGCCATGGAGGTGAGGTGTACGTGTATCGACGTACTGGGTTGCCGTGTTTTATTTGCTCTAGCGAGATCGCTGAAAGTGATATGCGAGGAAGAAATCTTTTTTGGTGTCCAACCTGCCAAAAGTAAAGACCTATTCGGGAATTTGTGGACTGCGAATACCGGGGTGATCTGCTGGCAAACTTTTTTTGATTATTCGCCACGACCAGAAAACAACGCCAATCACCATTACATAAAAAAGTGGACGGACTGCTGCAAGCGCCCACAAATCTTCACCTTGAATGAGTGGCACTTGGATCGCAGCCCGCACCACATTGAGCAAAACCCACAGCCATGAAGCTTTTGAGTACGCCTTAAGCAGTTCAGGATCTTTGCGCCACCGCATACCGGTCCCGGTGATTGGGCCAACTATTACTCCGAGGAGTGGCCAACGGATCAGGATAGAAAATGCGAATGCGAGAGCTGAGGCGACATTGGCAAGGACCAGTGGCCAAAAATATGCGACCGCACTGCCCGTGTAGTAGGCAACTGTGGCTGCGACTACGACAACAAGTAAAGCTCCAACAACTCGGACTGGTTTTTCTCCACGCGAAATACGCAGCCCTGCCAGAACAACTCCGATTGCCAGCGCTGAAATAACCGCTGCGGTGAGATTGCTGCTGGTGGCTAAGTAGACAGAGACAAAAACAACCGGCGGCAACATTGACTCGATAGCGCCACGAGGACCGCCGATAAGCGCAGCCAGCGGATGCCCAGGCTCTGACTCTGCAGCCCTTGCGTTAATCACCCGCCCAAATGTAGTGTCAATCTCTGAATTTGTTTCCGACACTGTGTCAGCCACAGTCAGCCACAGTCAGCCACAGTCAGCCACGCACAGGGGTTAAGGTTCTGGAGTGAATGAAACCCGGATCCAACTCTTAGCCGATCAATGGGCAGCAGACCTTAATAGTTGGGCGCTCCCGAAGGAGATCCTTGATCAAGCACCAGAGGTTCCTTGGAAGCATTCGGTTGCCATGTTCACCGTTGCCGCCGAGATCCCTGATTCACCCTCGCACCAGCGCGCACGTGAGGTTCTCGAGCCAGGTGGCAGTGTTCTCGACATTGGATCTGGCGGCGGCCGAGCCTCAATGGCGATCACTCCGCCGGCGGGTACTTTGACGGCGGTTGATCACCAGCAAGAAATGCTCGACGAATTCCTCAAGGCTGCCGAGACTCGGGGCGCAATTGCCCACACGTACTTGGGTGACTGGCCGGAGGTGGCGCACTTAGTTCCCGAAGCTGATGTAGTCGTGTGCCACCACGTTGCATACAACGTGGCGGACATTGTTCCCTTCCTCCAAGCGCTGAATGATCACGCGCGCAAGCGCGTAGTCATGGAAATCCCCATGACCCACCCGATGAGCAACATGAATGCGCTGTGGAAAAAGTTTTGGGACCTGGACCGACCCACCCAGCCAACCCCTTTTCAGTTACAAGATTTGTGTTTAGCCTTAGGTTTCGATGCGATTCTTGACATTTGGGAGGATGAAACTTGGGGTGCCCGGGTTGATCTCTCGGAAGCGGAACGAATTCGTCAGGCGCGAATTCGGCTGTGTCTCACCGAAGATCGTGATGCAGAGTTAGCCGCAGCGATGCTCTCAGAAAAAGACTCCAAACCTAGGTCCATTGCCACTCTATGGTGGGATGTGAAGTAGATGATAAAAACTCAGTTCAGGTCAACTCCGTGGCTGTTGCTGTTTTCGGGGATCATTGGGCTTATCGCAGCATTCACGTTGACCCAAGACAAAATAGCGATCCTTTCCGACCCCAGTTTTATCCCTAGCTGCAATATCAACCCGGTACTTTCATGCGGCTCAGTGATTGTTACCGATCAGGCATCAGTATTTGGCTTTCCCAATCCAATCATTGGCTTGATCTCCTACTCGGTCGTCATCACGCTGGCCGTTCTTCTCATCTCGCGCGTGGTTTTGCCCAACTGGGTGTGGCTGGGTCTCAACCTTGGCGCGCTGGGCGGTTTGGCATTTGTCATCTGGTTGATCTTCCAGAGTTTGTACGTGATTGACGCACTATGCCCGTGGTGCATGGTCGCTTGGGTTGGAACGATTTTGATTTTCTGGCTCACCACGGCTGAAAACGCGAACGCGGGAAGGTTCACTCGAAGTGGAACCCCAGGATTTGTATCAGATATTTTCAGTTCATTGCGTTGGGTATTTATCGGTGCGACTTTCTTAATTATCTTAAGTTTGATCTTCATCAACTGGATGGACTTCTGGCTCGGCCGCACCTGATTTAGCATTGATCTGCGCCCACTGCGGATGGTGCTTTTGGGCCCAACCTCGGGTGACTTCCCCTGATCGCATCCCCATCCGAGCCTGCGTGTCCTTCATCGCCATATAAATATGCCCGGTAAGCGCTATGACTATTAGCAGTGTCAGCCAGTCATGAACAAATGTTGCCCCCGTACGAATATCGTCGGTGAAAAGTGAACTGAAAAACATGACCATTCCGGTTGCGAACATAATCAAAATTGCCCCAAGACTAAACGCAGCATTGAGCTTTTGTCCTGCATTAAATTTTCCGTAAACGGGATCCGGATTGTTGATTTCAGGTGTGATAGGGGCGGTATTCGCGCGCTTGAGCCACGCGAAATCATGTGGGTGGAATCGGTTGAGCTCGCGCATATTCATGCGAAACACGGGGAATGCGATAGCAATAATGAGTGGGATGGGTAAAAGGAATCCGCTGACCGAGTGGATTGTTTTTACTATTCCACGGTTTCCAATCAGAACACTGATGTCAGGGATGTAGAGGGCGGCGGCCGTGGCAATCAGGATAAACATCAAGATGGAGATGGAGCGGTGGGCGAAGCGCTCAATTGGGGTGAACCGTTTCACGTTACCGGCTCATCACTGCGGCCATTTGATTGGCCGACCCAAGCGTCAATGTCGTAACCGCGCTGCTCCCAGTATCCAGGAATAACCGAGTCGACTACATCAATGTTCGATAACCATTTAAGTGATTTGTAGCCGTACATCGGCGCCACAAGTAACCGGACGGGTCCACCATGCTCTCGAGTGACAGGTTTTCCATACATTGAGGTGGCAATCAAAACGTCGGGGCGAATCGCCTGTTCCATGGTGAGCGATTCGGTGTATGCGCCATCAAATGAATCAATGGTCAGGGCGGTTGCGGTGGCTGGAGCACCCGCAACCGCAAGCAGGTCACTCATGAGAACTCCGGACCAAGGAACGTTATCAACGCGCCAGCCCGTTACGCATTGAAAGTCCTTTGTCATCGAAGTTTGAGGCAATGATTCAAGGTCAGCAAAACTCAAGTTCAGTGGTGAACTCACGGCACCACCAACGGTTAAGCGGTAGTCCGCCTGTGACATCTCGGGGTATCCGTTTGTCACCGTGTAGATACGAAAGCCCCCGGCTGCCGGAATCACCGCCCCGAGCCCAGGCAGGGTGGAAGCTACGGTGTTGCTCACTACCGAATTGAGTTGCCGACCGAATACGACACCGAGGGCACCAAGGCCCACCATGCCGAGAATCACTCGTCGCCCGACCGGCGACCCCTTTGACTCCATTGCTCAATGGGAACACAAAAAACCGGTTTTGGCGAGGGAACTTGGCTAGCAATACGCTGTATGTGTGTTTGAGGAGGCTCGGTGGATTAACCCACCCCAGAAATTTACGGTCGGTCAGAGTGAACTAACGCTGGAGACCGAGCCTGGCACAGACTTCTGGCAACGGACTTTCTACGGCTTTCGTAACAACAATGCCCCGGCTTTTGTCTTTGACCGAAGTGACAACTTCACTTTTTCGGCGAGTATTGAGTGCGAATACACAACACTGTTTGACCAAGCCGGAATCGTAATCTGGATTGATGAGAATAATTGGATTAAGGCATCACTTGAATATGAAAATGAGGAGTTCTCCCGATTAGGGGCAGTGGTGACAAATAACGGCTACTCGGACTGGTCAACGCGCAACAGCCGTGCCGTTGCCCGGATTGAATTCCGAGTTTCCCGCCGAGGACCAGATTTTCTGATCGAGGCCCGCACCGACTCCCAGTGGGAGCAACTGCGAATTGCCCACCTGGGTGCTCTCGGTGACACAACTGTGCAGATGGGAAGTACACCGAGTGCCGAGTTACTCGCTGGTCCTAGCGTCGGCGTCGGAATCTATGCGTGCAGCCCGGGCGACTCGCACTTCGAGGCAAAATTTGGCCAAATGGTGTTCACCCCGACGAAATGGGCCATGCACAAGGGTCAGCAGGGCGCCTGATTCATAGAGTAATTTCACAAGATGGAGCGGGTGACCGGGATCGAACCGGCATGGCCAGCTTGGAAGGCTGGGGCTCTACCATTGAGCTACACCCGCGAGGTGCACCGTCTTTGAGACCGTCTTTGAAGCAACGTGCGCCCGTAAGAATAGTGGCAGCACGAAATCACATGCCGGCAGGCTTGCTTCTTTGGCTGGAATGTATGCCGAATGGGGCGGGAAAATCCTTACCCATAGACTCTGCCACTCAATGTTGTTTGGCCAGTCCGGGGCGTAGCGTAGTGGCTAGCGCGCCTGCTTTGGGAGCAGGAGACCGGGAGTTCGAATCTCCCCGCCCCGACCATGTGGTTCGTTTTCACAAACGGATCATGCGTGAAAGTGTCGGAAATATCCAACCTCAAGACCTGGAGCAGTAAATGAAGAGTGAGATCGAAACCCTCAGCCCAACCCGCATCAAGCTCAGCGTTGAGATTCCATTTGCGGAATTGCAGCCAAGCCTGGATGAGGCACTCACTCGAATTGGCAAGCAAATTAATATCCCAGGGTTTCGCAAAGGCAAAGTCCCAGCCCGGGTTGTTGAGCAGCGCGTTGGTCGCGGTGCAGTGTTGGAAGAAGCAGTAAACAACGCGGTCCCCAAGGCCTATGACGAAATCGTCGTCGAGAACAAGCTCCGCCCGATTGGGCAGCCAACGATTGAAGTCACCGAGGTGACTGACGGTGACAAGCTCACCTTCACGGCTGAAGTTGATGTTCGCCCAGAGTTCACTCTTCCCGCATTTGATTCACTCACGGTAGAAGTTGAGCCGGTTGTCCTTGAAGAATCTGACATCACCGAGCAAATTGATTCCCTCCGCGGACGTTTTGCAAATCTGGCCGAAGTTGATCGCACCAGTGCCGACGGTGACGTCCTTCTGGTGAACATTTCGGGCAAGACCGAAACGGGTGACGAAGTTGACGACCTCAGTGCATCGGCTATGTCCTATGAGTTGGGTACCGAAGGAATGCTGCCCGGTTTTGACGAAGCAGTCCGTGGCGCTAGTAAAGGCGAATCACGTACATTTGAATTCACTCCACAAAACGGCGACTGGGTAGGCGTTCCGTTGACGGTGACAGTTGAAGTTAGTGCCGTTCGTGAGCGTGAATTGCCTGAACTTGACGCAGACTTCGTGTCAATGGCATCTGAGTTTGACACCGTCGAGGAACTACGCGCCGATATTGAAACTCGCCTTGGTCGCCTGAAAAAAATGGAACAGGGCAACGAGGCTCGCAATAAAATCCACGACGTTCTGCTGAAACAGGTTGAACTGCCATTGCCCGAAGCCTTGATCGCAGCTGAAATTGAAGGTCACTTCCACGACGGACACGATTCCGGTGAAGAACACCGCGCCGAGGTCGAAACCGAAATCCGGACAGGACTCAAGAGTCAGTTCATTTTGGACAAGATTGCTGAAGATGAAGAACTCACTGTTGGTGAAAGCGAATTGAGCGCTTGGTTGGTGCAACAGGCACCGCGCTACGGCATGGCACCCGATGCATTCGCTCAAGCCCTCGTTGAAGCAGGTCAGGTCCCTATGGCTATGGCCGATATTCGTCGAGCCAAGGCCCTTGCCAAGGTGCTCGAGAGCGCCAAAGTGGTTGACACAAACGGTTTGGTCATTGACCTAGCGGCACTTGATGCTGAGATGGCTGCCCTTACGGCTGGAGAGTAAAGTGTTTGCACTCGGTAAGTAACGCGGACAGAATTCTGCTCACCTGACAACAATCAATTGAGGAGACTAAAAAGGATCATGTCCGTATCGCTGTCTATGACGTAACCCGTGGTACTGCCAAAGAGGTTGCCGAACTTGTTTCAGCCCCTGGAGGGTTGTCTGACATCTTCAAAGCGCAACCCGGATTTCAAGCTTACTCAATCATTGAAGTCGATCCAGTTACTTTGATCTCACTTTGTTCATGGGAAACACACGAGGAAGCAGAGCATGCGGTTTCTGAGGCGGCAGTATGGACGGCGGCAAACACTGAGGATCGGGTGCACCGGACCTCAAACTATGTGGGGGACGCACGCTTTTGGACTAAGCCGTAGAGGCTAACCCCGATGCCCGATGCCCAGTGGCTGCCGTCACAGGTGGCTCGCGTCGAGGGCTAGTTCGGCTATGGGCGAACTCGACACCTTGAGTCGCGTCTTTCCACGTAGCGCGGGTTAGAGTTCATTCAGTATTCCGTAGTGAACCCAATTCCGCTTCAACCAGAAATCGGAATGACCCAACGCGAGGAGACTCGGTGTCCAGCCAGCAATTTGAAATGAATCAGCCGTTCGGTTTCGACATGCGCACTAGTGGGAGCATGGCCGGCTTCGGCGACATGCTCGACGAGCGACTACTGCGCGAGCGGATCATCTGGCTTGAAGGCCCGGTCATGGATGACAACTCCAACCGAATCGCCAAGCAGCTTCAGGTGCTCGCAGCCGAGGATCCTGACAAGGACATCAGCCTGTACATCAACTCACCCGGTGGATCCATTTCGGCCGGAATGGTCATCTACGACACCATGGCTCTAATCCCCAATGATGTCAACACTGTTGCAATGGGACTTGCCGCCTCAATGGGCCAATTCTTGCTGTGTGCGGGTGCGCCGGGCAAGCGTTATGCCACACCGAATACCCGAATCATGATGCATCAGCCATCCGGTGGCCTTGGTGGAACCGCGAGTGATATCAAAATTCAGGCTGAGCAGATGTTGTTCATCAAAAAGCGGATGGCTGCGCTCATTGCTGAGCACAGCGGCCAGAGTTTGGAACAGATTGAAAAGGACTCAGATCGTGACCGCTGGTTTGATGCTGAGGCAGCCCGCGAATACGGCTTGATCGATCACGTTTACAGCACTTCAGCAGACGCCCCCAAGGGCGATTCAAAGATCAAGGGAGCCTAGAAGTGATAAACCCAACCAGCCGTTATATTCTGCCGGAATTTCGTGAGCGCACAGCAAACGGTGAGCGTGTTCACAATCCCTACACCAAACTCTTCGAGGAGCGCATTATTTTCCTCGGTGTTCAGATCGATGATGCTTCAGCGGATGACGTCATGGCTCAGTTGTTGACCCTTGAGTCGATGGACCCCGATCGCGATATTCAGATTTACATCAACTCACCCGGTGGTTCATACACGGCCATGACCGCGATCTACGACACCATGCAGTTTGTTAAGCCACAGGTGCAAACCGTGTGTTTGGGTCAGGCAGCTTCTGCCGCCGCAGTGCTGCTTGCGGCCGGATCTCCCGGAAAGCGTTTTGCCCTCCCACACGCACGGATTCTGATTCATCAGCCGTACACCGAGGGTGGAGGCCAAGGCTCAGACATCGAGATCCAGGCCAATGAAATCATCCGGATGCGCGTTGAAATGGAAGGCATTCTTGCCAAGCACACCGGTCGCTCAATTGAGCAAATTGAACAAGACATTGAGCGCGACAAAATCCTCACTGCCGACATGGCCAAGGACTTTGGCGTGATTGACTCGGTTATTTCCTCTCGCAAGGGCTAATCGCTGCAAAAGCCTCCTACGTTAACAGGGCGCAAAGTGGGTCAGATTGCGACTTTGTCTCGACCCGCCCTGTGTATATCGCGCGCAAGTACCCCTTTACGGGGTACGGTTACCAGATTATTAGTACGGGATCATTGATCGAGAAATCTGAGTAAGGGGCGTTGTGGCGCGTATTGGCGAGAGTGGCGACCTCCTGAAGTGTTCTTTCTGCGGAAAGAGCCAGAAGCAGGTCAAGAAATTGATCGCCGGCCCCGGTGTCTACATCTGTGACGAGTGTATTGACCTGTGCAATGAAATCATTGAAGAGGAACTCGTCGAGGCGAGTACCTCTGATCTTGGTGAACTACCCAAGCCCCGCGAGATTTACGCATTCCTCGACGAATACGTCATTGGTCAAGACGCTGCTAAAAAATCCCTCTCGGTTGCCGTGTACAACCACTATAAGCGCGTTCAGGCTGGAGCCAACCACAAAGGCAAAGAGGATTCCGTTGAACTGGCCAAGTCCAATATCTTGCTGCTGGGACCTACTGGCTCTGGAAAGACACTTTTGGCACAAACACTTGCCCGCGTACTGAACGTTCCTTTTGCTATCGCTGATGCCACGGCATTGACCGAGGCCGGTTACGTTGGCGAGGATGTTGAAAACATTCTCCTCAAACTCATTCAAGCTGCTGAATTCGATACCAAGCGCGCTGAAATGGGAATCATCTACATCGATGAAATCGACAAGGTGGCCCGCAAAAGTGAGAATCCTTCAATCACTCGGGACGTGTCCGGTGAGGGTGTTCAGCAGGCCTTGCTCAAGATCATCGAAGGAACAACCGCATCGGTGCCACCACAGGGTGGTCGCAAGCACCCACACCAAGAATTTATTTCCATTGATACCACTAACGTGTTGTTCATTGTTGGTGGAGCGTTCGCAGGTTTGGACAAACTCGTTGAGGCTCGGTTAGGTAAAAAGAGTCTTGGCTTCACTTTCGACCTCGTTGAGGGTGAACGAGAGGAAAGCAAGGACATCTCCACCGACGTGTTCTCACACGTCATGCCCGAAGACTTGATTAAGTTCGGCATGATCCCCGAGTTCATCGGTCGGCTTCCGGTATTCACATCGGTCAATAAGCTTGACCGTGAAGCACTCATCGCAGTTCTCGTCGAGCCAAAGAATGCATTGATTAAGCAGTACCAGAAACTCTTCGATCTCGACAGTGTTGAACTTGAATTTGCTCCGGAGGCTTTAATCGAGATTGCAGATCTTGCACTCTTACGGGGCACAGGTGCACGTGGTCTCAGGGCAATCTTGGAAGAAGTACTACTCAACGTGATGTATGAAGTACCAAGTCGGACCGACGTCGCGAAGGTAGTTATTACCGGTGAGGTTGTTCGAGACAGCGTCAACCCGACCCTGGTACCACGTGGAGCACCCAAGCGTGCCCAGCGCGAAAAGTCCGCCTAACGACCTTGTAATTCTGTTGTTGCCACATCCATGACTTGATCCACGCTGCTATACCCAACCGATTGGTCAATGAACCAATTGATAGGACCATCGCCGAGTGTTTGTGGATCTGTGAGTTCGTCAAATGTTGCCATCAGCCGCGTATCACCGGTCGCAATGGCAAGGGATGTCTGCCGGATGGTTAACGGATCCAGTCCACTGGCAATTGGGGAGGGACCGCTGAGGAGTCTGCCAGGGAAAACAACCGCCCAGCGATCCCAGTCGGCCAGATCGCTCGGATCAGCACCAATTGCTGCAGTGGATGTAACCGCTATGTTGATGCCCCGGTCGCGAAGTAGGCGCAGCGCCTGCCCGGACCCTCGAGGAATTGAATCAATCAAGACTATGGTTCGCGATGCTTGTCGTCGATCAAGCGCTCGGCCAAGGATGTTGGGGAGGGCCAGAGTTCCCGAATCGGGATTGAGGAGAATTGACGGCATTCGGATCATGAGCGGTGTATTCGTGTGTCCTTGGATATTGAGTTCGGTCATAAACTGAATCAATCTTTGGGTAAAGAAGTTCGAGGCTTCGCCAGCCAATTCAAACTGGCGGTCAACCAGTGTCATCAAGTTCGAAGGGTCCAGCATCGATGTATGGCCAATTGTGTAGTCCCACCCAAACTCGATAAGCACTGCTTGTGCTTGCTCACTTGTACTCCGAGTAACGGGGTAGAGGAGGGAAATTAGGGAGTCACTGCCCGAGTCAATAGCATTTCTAAATTCGAAAAGGGTATTTGCCGCGGTGACAACATCAACGGAATCGACCATGAAGTCTTCTGGCGTAAGCCCAGCGGGGAGAAGTTGACTGGTATCAAATGAATGCCGTAGAGCAAAGTCCTTTTCGAGCCGATCTCGGCAAGAATTCATCAGGTCCTCAACTGAAATTGCATCCACTTGGTGTACGGCGTACCCAAATGAGACACTGACGTAAACATCCAGATCTACTTTGTCGGAGGGGATCGAACCACTCTCATTGATTCGTGTTTGCAAGTCATGAAGAAGCTGAACGCCGGAGCGAATTATGGGGCCACTAGAGAGTGCAACCCAGATCCGGCCGGGGAGTTCATAAGCCACGAAGACATCATGTCCGGCAAAATCCCTATGACCCTGGACTAGCCGGTGGATCTGTGCCAGAGCTGCTTGTTCGAACTTGCCTCCAGCAAGGGCACCAAAATCATCGACTGCATAGCAGGCAATCAGCAGGGAACTGCTTTGGGGAGTCAAATCAACGCGAACGCGTAATCTTTCAACGGCCTCCTCGAATGCTTGCACATTGGGCCACTGATAAGTGGGATCAAAAAGGCGTTCAAACGCAACGGAGTTAGGATCCTCCTGGGATGCGAGGGCGGGAACGAATAGCGCGGTATTCGCAAGGGCCGCAAATTCGTTAACAAGGTCCTGTGACCTTGTCATAAACCAACCTGGCCACAGCCATCCGGAGACCACAATGCTGCTGTTCTCTGTTTGGTCAGGGTTTGAGTTGAGCGGGATATAGACATTGGGTTTCAATTGCATATCTCGGGCTTTTGCAGGCGGGGAATTTTCAAAAACTCCTGTGGAGGCAACGGCAGAGTCCACTTCACCATTTGGTGATCGCATGATTGTCATGGTCCGAATCGCTGCGAAAACTCCAAGAGCGAGTCGTGCAGTCGTGGGTAGAGCTGCCCGCCGAGCGAGTTCGGCGTTGAGAGTTCCTTGTGAAAGTCGCACGAGAATTTCAGCCTGATGCTCTCGCCACATTCGGAGGGTTTGTTTCGCTTCGCGTCTCCACATTCGGATGGAGGCAAACCACAGTAATAGCCAAAAGGCAATGAATACTCCGAATCCGGCAATATTTTCCCCAAATGAACTTGGGTCCCCGATCAGATTTCCTACTAAGTCACTCACCATCACAATTGCCCAGGCAATGAATGCGCTCACGAGTGCCACGAGTAATCGGCGAGTATCAATGCTGTCCTGGGCGAATGCCCAGGGAGCCTTCTCTGAAACGACCCACCTTTCGACCGCGTTGAATGCCAAGCCGAGGTACATGGCCACCAATGAGGCAAGAACCAAAGGCCACAGAGAGTTGAGAATAGCCACAGCGGCTGCAAGCGGGCTGACAATCAAGAATGCGGTTGTTGCAATCGCTCCTGAAGTCCAAGCTTCCACGATTCCATGGAAATGAGCGTTCGGATCCGTGGTGAGCGAGTGGTGGGTAGTAAAAATTAGCTTGGCCACCAAGGCGAAGCCGAAGAATGTCAAAGTCAATGGCGACTGAAAAAGTAGGCCGGCAAGCATTCCACCGACTAAAATCGCACTAAATGTCACTGTTGTAGCCCGCCAATGCTGCATTGGGGCAGTTGGGTTATCCAGTATTTCCCTAGTGCTTGCCGCATTCCCTGTCCGGAACACCGCTTGTGGAAGAAATACACTGAAAATTGCCAGTGCGAGTGCTGTTGACAGCTGGGTCAGGTCAGGTTCACCAGGGGTGCTGAATCCGAAGTCAGAATTGATGAGTTGGGGAATCGCAAGCCCTAGGACAATCACGCCCGAGCTCACGCAGAATACAGTGACGAGACCCGCCCGAAGTTGTAGTGACCGTGCTGCGGCACTGTTGTTGCGAAATGTAGTTTGAGGGTAAACCCGTCTACCGACCAATATGAGAAAAGAACCCATGGTGCCTCCTGCTGCTATGCGACCCATATGAGTGTAGCCGCAGACGTTGGGTCGAGGCCGCTTGGTGAAATCCCACTAAATAGTGTCGGATGGTTCCAATAATGTTATTTCGGCCGAAACAGTCAATGGGGCGTCCTCACGGGTGTTCCATAATGTTGGAGTGCGCAGAATCTGGCGGAAAGGATGCTCACTGATCATGGGTGCGCGGAAAACAGAAGTGCGCTCGAGTGACCTGCCCTCACGTGATTCGGGGAAGCGTTCCCCTGAATCGGGATTCACCCTCATCGAAGTCGTCGTGGCACTGGGTATTTTCATTGCGGTCTCCGCGGCCACCATAACTATTTTAATGCTGGCACTGTCAACGGTTAGAGAGAATTCTGATCGCGTTCTAGCGGCCAATGTCGCTAGGTCCCACGTGGAAAATCTTCGTATACTCGGCTCCTCAAATATTGACGTTGGTTTGAGTGAAAGTGTTGTGTCCGGTTTTTCAGTCCGAACCACCGCCAACTGGGTAGGCGTTGACCAGCGGGTGAGTGCATGCTCAACCGCTGAGCCAGGTCAGGATTACCTCCGGGTGAATGTGCAAGTTTCGGGACGGACACTTGGTGAACCCCAAGTTATTGATGCGGTGATCAACTCTGACGGGGTACCTCGGACCGGAACAGAAGGTGCCATCACAGTTCAGGTGGGGGACCAATATGCCCAACCAGTCAGCAATGTATCTGTTACCGGGATAGATGTGTCGCGCCCTGAGAATAATTTCCAAGTACTCACGGGCAACGACGGTTGTGTCTTCCTACCAAATTTGGCACCTAGTGGCACCCTTTACGTCACGATTGAAAAAGTGGAAGCCGGTGTCACCTATGTTCCTCGCCTCGAAGGTGGGACAACTGACCAAATTCAGGTCAACACGCAGGAAGTCAGTCGAGCCACATTCGAGTATGCGCCAGCGGCATCAATCTCTTTTCAAGCATCCAATTCCGAATTTCAACTTGCGTCGGCATTGAACGTCACGTGGAAAGAATTGGTCACGGGTGCCGAATCCAAGGTGACCCCGGTTGGTGATGCTATTACAGGGATGTGGCCGTCCACGGGAAGATTTCAGGCATGGCTGGGGATTTGCGCTGATCAGGACCCCAGTAATTTCGGCTCATCTGCAATTGACTTTGGGCTTATTTCTGGGCAACAAGTCAAGGTTGGACTTCCCGCCGCACTTGTTCGATTTGAAGGGCTTGGGCCAAACGGGACAGTGGACGTTACCTATACGGGTTCGGATAGTTCGTGCGATGAAACACCCTTCGTTGTTGGCCCCGCAGACCCTGAAGGGGTCCTTCTCGTAGCACTTCCCTTTGGTGATTGGGATTTCAGCTCTGAGGGGTTTGATCCGATTAATACTGTTGAATCACTCATCCCGGCCGAGCCAGGGCTAGTGCAGGAACCCGTTATTGTGGATTTCGCTTTCCCAGCACCGGGTGAGTTGCCATGATGAAGTCATATAAATCACGTGATGACGGATACACGGTTATTGAACTGATGGTTTCATTGGCGGTCTTCAGCGTTTTAGCCATCATCAGCGCTACTGCAATGCTCACGATTTTTTCCGGAATACGCCAGGTTGCGGCTCAGTCCAATGAGTTAGCTCAGGCGCAGAACACAGCCGAATGGGTTTCACGTTTGGTTCGATATGCCGATATGCCATTGGGCACCAGCGCTCCAATCGTTCTAGCGGGACCTGATTCCATTGTTTTGTACTCCTACTCTGGGACAGGGGAACGAAGCGATATTCCTTATAAAATTCGAGTGATGACGATCGACCAAATCGATGGAACTAGAGATGTAATTTCCGATGTTGCTCCTGGTGTTCTCATTGATGGTGAATGGCAATGGAGTGGCGATTGGAACGCACTGGATGCACCCGAAGGAGCTGTTCGAAGATTTCTCCTTTCCACTCCAATTGAATCTGATAAGCCATTAAAGATTGACGTGTTTGCATGTCAGGTCGATGGTGACTGTAATGCCACCATGCGCAATGTAACGCCACCAAGTACAGGTCCCCTTCTCTTGGACGAGAACGAAGTGCCGCAATATGTTGAGGTAACCCTAGGTGCGACATCGGATCCGCTGAATTCGGTACGTCAACAGGTGAGATTGGTGAATCAGTTGTGAATAATCAGCGAATCCTTAGTGGGCAGCCCCGTGATGAAGGTGCGGCAATGATCTTTGTGCTTGCATGGAGTGTTGTATTGGTACTGCTCGTTCTAGTCGTAACACAGGTCGCCATTACCCAAATTGTTCCATCAGATCGTAGTGAAAAGTCTTTTGCGGCCTTGGCGGCGGCAGAGGCCGGCGTTCAAGACTATCTTGTGCGGATTCAGCAACCAGGCTATGAAGAAGTGCTGGACCCAAATAACGCTGCATTCGATGAATTCGTCAATGTTTCCGGCGGTGATTCCGCGGGCACTTACACCTACTCCGTGGATACCTCGCGGGCTGGCGCAGGCGGTGAAATTCACCTTTACTCAACGGGAAAATCTGGCGATGTCACTCATACCGTGGAAGCCGTGTTGACCAAGAGGTCGACATTGGATTACGTTTATCTGAGCGATATCGAAACGCCCTCACCTGATGTCCCCGGTGCGTATTCGGCTGCGTCGAATTCAGGTGGTGTGAGCGGACTCACCAGTAGGGCATTGGCCGGTCAACTTTGTTCCCGACATTGGTACGAGTCAGGTGAAGTCGACCCCACCGGAACCATCGGCAATCAACGAAATCTCAACTACTGTCAATGGGCAGGCATCTACAGCTCGGAGCGCATCTCTGGCAAGATTCATACGAATGACGTATGGCGTCTCGAGGCGACGAACCTTTCTAACTCAATTGATGCTGGAGCGATTTCTTCGTCGTGCAGAAGTGACGAAGAGGGCCTAGCCCCAGGTGAAGTGGGATGCCCTGCGGATCACCGATATTTAACCACCACGGAGCCCTTGTATTCCAACGCAATCGACCAAGCTACCTGGAATTCCAATACGTCGTATCAAGGTAATTCCTTTGGCCCGACCGGCAGCGATGTAACTAACCGTAATCCGCGGTATGAGCCAATCTTGGAACTTCCATCAGCTTCCGCGAGCGCGGCACTTATGAAAGAGAAGGCGAGCCGATATGGATGTGTATTTACCGGGCCAACACGATTACGTTTTGCAGTGGAAGGTGGGGTTGGAGTCATCAAGGTGACTAGTCCAGACACGAAACAGTCTGGACCTAACTGTGGAGGGCCGCTTGAGGATTCTCGGCAACCTCACACCACGGGAACCATAACAATTACTGATTTTGACGATCTTGTGATCTATGTACAGGACTTGCCTAGCGCTGGGGTTGATGATCCAAATAATGAATACGACACTAATAATGTGTGGGTATCTGGATCAGCCCCAACATGTCAGAAGAAAGTCTCTTCTCCAAGTCCTTCAAGCAATATTTATCCTTTCGTCATTCCAAGTGACCCCGTCGAATCTGGCGGATTTAACTCCAGTTCCGCTCCGAAAGGATTTCCTTCCTACTATGCAGATGTCAATAACCCTTGGTACGGTGAAGGTTGCACTAAAGGTGATATTTATGTCCAAGGCCAAGCGCTCGGGCAGGTGACTATTGCTGCCGAGAACAACATTATCCTGACAAGTTCTCTCAAGGACTCTACCTCGTCAACCACTTCAGGTGCCTCGTACGGAAAACCAAATTCCGCTTCTCAGACTGTGGTTGGAGCAATTTCTGGAAGATTCACCTACATTTATCGGCCATTTGATCGCTATCGCAGGTGGGTTCAAGATTGGCGGGAGAGCAATGCGAATAATCCAGTTTTTAATGTTGCCATGTTGGCCGTCGACGCCTGCTTTGGCGCGCAAGATCCAACCTATGGTTCCCGAAATGGATACATCTATTTGTGGGGATCTCTCTCGCAAAAATATCGATGTGTTGTGGGTTACTACGGTGGCTATTCGAAGAGTTATTCCTATGACGATCGCTTGGAAGGTCTCGTACCTCCGTACATGACATCACTGTTCGGGGAGCCGTGGAAAGTAAAGCGCTTCGCCGAAGTAAACCCTAAAACACAAGGAATTGGCTCGAGTACATATTCACTCCTAGATGGCTATCCGGCTGGCGCCACAATCCTCAATGCCGATGTTGTTTTCGGATCCGCGACGATCACCACCTCGGGAGGAAGCGTCACGGTGACATCCACTGGACCGGGACAAGTAGTGGTTCGGTACTCGGTTCTGTCAGGTGCCGTAGAAGAAATTAGGCGGCTCGTTGTTTCCGTGGAAGAATAAGCAACGCAGTTTTGGACAATCAGCGAGGAGTCCGTTGTGAATCAGGGATCACAGGATCATCGGTTTCCTCGTGACCAAAATGAAGATCATGGAACCGGTCGAGATTTTCAGGAGCGGTGTTCGATTTCATCTAAAATACTCCATGAAGTTGTGGCGACCAAGTGGCGCGCAGGAGACCATGTCGGAGCTTTTGCCTGTGCCGTTGGAAGTGAACTTGTATTTTTTCAGGGGATCATGTGGGATTCCCTAGTTGTAAGTTCGGGGGATTCCCTCCGCAAATATTTTCAATTGGGAGAACAGATAATTCGTGTAGTTCAAGTACCATCAACTCACGCGCCAGAAAGCATTTCGGAAGCAATGAACGTCATCAGGGCTCAAGTGGAACCTGTTCTCACCGCATCAGGTGTACATGGTTGGCGAGAGTCAATGAGTGACACTGAAGATTTCAAGAATTTTCCCTGCCCCACCAAAGACGAACTCAGCGTCGCCACGACTGCGCGACTGCATGGGTTAACCCCAACCGAATATGTTCGCAAGCAAAACCAGACCGCATCAGAACTCAGTGTCCAAGCCTTTACCGCGATGAATGCCTCCCACGCCGATGAAGCGATCCGTTTGATGTACGCCAGCGACTTCACCGCATTGGATGCCTATTTAGTTGAGTCCGCCGAGGCTGCCGGTGATAGACAACTTTTCACAGTGCATTGTCGCTGGGAATTGGCCGTACGCTCAGCGGCAATGATAAAGGAGTTACCACAGAATTTCTCGCATGCGGTCGCTATAACTCGGAGTGGCATGACGGCACTCATGAGTGAAAATGATGCAGCCAGATTTTTAGTATCGCTCCCCTCAGTTTAAGAACTAGGTGAGCGGCCAGAGGCGGCCTCAGCCTGGGCTCGATCGATTATCACCTGTGCGTTAGTGACTAGATCGGGAAGGCGTGATTCTAAAACAAATAAGGTTCCTGAGATAGTTAAAGTTTGTTGTGGAACTGAGTTCTCTGACGGTATGTCCACAAGATTCGTCGAGGTTATGAGCAGCGATCTATCCAGTTTCTGCAGATTGTCCATGAACTGTAATAAATTCCTCCGAGAGCCATCGACGGTCATGTCCAACGTGAGGGTAGCCAATTGAACGCCGAGCGCCTTTTGGTCTTTAGCTTCTTCTGCATCTAGCGTGCCAGCCGTACTCACTGGAATGGATGCATTGATTACTTGAATTTTGTTGGGGTCAATGCCGGAGGCTAAGGCAGCGTCAGTTATTTGATTAAGTAAATCTGGAAGTTGGGCGGTTTCAGGCATCTTGGAGAAAAGAATTTGGGCCTCCGCTGCTGCCAGGGGTGCTTTTTGAGCCAAGTCAAGAAAATCTCGCTGACGCTTCATGAGTCCAAGATTTGTGAGTTCAAGGTCAGCATTACGCATGTTCAATGCTTCCGCCTCTGAGAGGCGCGGGGTTAGAAGGGCAAACCACAGAACCGCAGTGAGTGTTACCAGCGAGAATGCGAGGGCAGCAGTGACTACCTGAACTTTGTTCTTTAACATGATCAATTCGCCCCCTCTGCAGATTGATTTTCATCAGGTGTAGTCAAAGCCGAGATTTCTTCGGGGGTGAGTTTTGTCTGGAGCCCGTCAATTGAAATCCCGGCTGTACCGCTAAAGGAGACTTGGGACCCACTTCCTTGATTACCGTCGGTTGTTGTCGTATTGATGATTGAGGAATCGACAAATGGACCAACGAAAAGTGGATCTGCAGCCAAGTAGTTGAGAAATGACGAGATTTGATCTCGTGAGTCAGCAGTAGCGTTAAAACTCATGCATCCAATAGTGATTGATTCATTGAAGGGATCGGGGTTAGGGCAGGGATTGAAAGGCGTATCTGGGAGAGGTATTCCTTGATAGGAAATTGAAGTACTAGTGATCGTCACTGCAGATGGACCTACCTGGTCGGCAGCTCGTTGCATTCGCACAAACACCTCAGATGCCCGAGGCGACGATGCCAATGTTTCTTTTACAAAATCTTGTTGGCGGGTGAGCGCCGCGTACAACTCACCAATGGGTGAAAGTGCAACAACTTGCGCGTTGAGTTCCTGATTCGACTCCATTGAAATATTTAACTTTTCTTCAGCCTGATTAATGGCTGGAATTTGCATCAAATAGACAACGACAGCAAGCCCGACGATCACGCCGGAAGCAATAGCGAATCGCTTTATTGTGTTGTTGATTCGAATGGATTGACGAATTGCACCGGGCAGTAAATTTACTCGAGGCAGAGAGACGGTTTCATTCTCACCGAGCGCACTCAGGACCGGTGCCTGATCGGGGCGCGACCTCATGTCGGACTTTCCAAGTGAGTTGAGTTTTTCACGCATGGCCGTGAGTGTTATTTTCACTTCCCGACCTCCAGCGCCAAACCGATTGCAACAGCAAAAGTGGAATCCGTTGGGACCTGACCTTCGACTCTGCCTGCCGCGGGTAGCCCCGCAAGGGGGTCCATCATGTTAACTGGGAATGGAAGCTCTGTGCTGATGCGTTCCTTTAGTCCTGGGAGGTTTGAGCTGCCTCCACACAGGGTGACATCTGAGATTGCCGCTCCTGTAGCCGAGGAAATAAAGTAATCAATTGAGTCTCGTAATTCTTTGATGAGAGTTGTGGCCCATGGGTTTAGTAGTTTGATAACCGCTTGGGTGGTGAGATCGAGGGATCCTGCGTCTTTTGCCGAGATATTACGAAAAACACTTGATTCTGGGATGGTCGTAATTGATTGCATAGGTCCATTAAGGCCGGTAGTTCGCTTGATTTTCTCAGCATCGTCAAATCCGAGATCTAGTAAATTTACGATGGCATCTGTTGCTGAATCCCCGCCGAAATTGCTTATCGTCCGAATAAACCGTGGTTGGCCATTTTGGTGAATGACTACCGTTAGTTGCTCTGCCCCAATGTCAGCAATGACGCGGAGCCTTTCATCATCGGGAATTTTTCCATGGCATGCGGCCCGAATTAGTGCAAAGGCAGCTGAGTCAGCACAAATGGGCGTGAGTCCAGCTTTTCGGATCAATTGAGCTTCGGTTGTGAGCGATGCTCGATTAGATGCCACCACGAGGATTCGGTTGATCATGGTTTCTTGTCCTAGCGAATCACGCCCGGGGACCTGTTTGAGTAGGTGGTAGTCGAGTTCCACTGTCGAAATATCGACGGGTAGGGCCTCGTGAATTTGGTAGGGGAGTGCTTGGATGAAACTGTCCGGCGGCATCCAGGGTAGGTCCAACTGCCTCGTAATTATGCTGGTATCACTGATTCCAAAAGTCACCGAGCGTCCCGTGAATCTACCTTTTTTCCAGAGTGATCGTAGGGACTTTGTGAAAAGTTTTGGGTCGAGGACCTCGCCATTGCGCACTGTTCCGTGCGGCAGATCCACCGCAGCGAGTCGACTGACTTCACATGTAGCTGAACCTCGAATATGCCGTAACTCTGCAGCCCTAATACCGCTGGTCCCAATATCTAGTCCGATAGCGCGCGAGGTGATTTTTCCCGTCATGGAAGGGTCAAGCTCCTTGCCTCGTGAACATAGGGACGATTGTTCCGGTGACTCGAAAGCCGACTGTAGTCGTTGGTTGACTTCGAATAGCCGTGAGTAGTGCACTCCAGAGGAGTATCGGCTCAAATTGAGGACCCGTGTGGCAGTGATCTTTGCCCCGACGGCATTCCAAGGGGAATTTGAGCCGAAACACCCATCATGGAGCTACCCGTTCACGATAATTGGGGTGCTCAACACCGAGAACTGAAACTGGACACAATTTTGCGCTCCGCGGTACAACTCGGAGCATCGGATATTCATATTCGAGTTGACCAGCCTCCGCTGGTACGTGTTTCCGGTCAACTCATCCCATTGGATATGCCGGTTGTGACCCCCGAATGGGCAGCTGATTGTGTTGAGAAGGCATTGGAAACACAGAGAGCCAAGTCCGTATTTGCCGAACAGGGTGACCATGATTTTGCCCTCGAAATCCCCGACGTCGGTCGATTTAGAGTGAATGCTTACCGCTCACGAGGGGTGAGTTCCATGGTCCTTCGCCATGTTCGGCAGGACATCCCAACACTGGTGCAATTAGGACTTCCGGAATCGGTCAATGAGCTGGCCCGCAAGTCCGATGGTCTTGTTTTGGTCTGTGGTCCCACGGGGTCTGGAAAGTCAACGACGCTTGCTGCCATGGTGGGGCTTATAAATGCCGAGAAGGCATTTCATATCCTGACCATTGAGGATCCACTCGAGTTTCTCCACACAGATCTCAAGTCTTCCGTAAGTCAGCGGGAAATTGGGATCGATACCCCGAGTTTCGCTTCTGCTTTACGTTCGGGATTGAGGCAGGACCCCGACGTGATCGTCATTGGGGAGATCCGGGATTCTGAAACCATGTCTATTGCTTTGCAGGCGGCTGAGACTGGCCATCTCGTGCTGGCAAGCATGCATGCTGCGTCCGTACAGGATGCAATCCAGCGAGCTGTTGATCTTTTTTCCACTGAAGAGCAGGCTCATGTTCGAACTGTGGTCGCTGAAGTACTCCAAGGCGTCGTTAGCCAAAGGCTTGTTCCCTCACTGACACCTGTCCAAAGATCACTTCTTATTGAGATCGCGGTCTCTACTCCAAGGGTTAGGCAGGCAATAAGTAATCCGAAAGACTTGTCGGAGCTTTCCACGATCATGTCGGAAGGCTCGTATTACGGAATGGTGACCCTGCAACAAGATGCTTTGGGCAAAGTCATGTCTGGAGAGGTATCGGTAGAGGCAGCTGAAGGGGTAATGACATCCTTGAACGATTTCAGGCTGGCTCTTAAACAGGCGGGATACGGTGGGGACCATGAGTGAATCCGTGCTTGATGTGATCCTCTCCAGAGGCCTAGTCACACAGGAAGAGGTAGACCAAGCAATTGTTGAAGCCCGCAAAAACGGTGAATCCCCCGTGCGGTCCCTTGTGTCGAAGGGGGTGATTACAAAGAAGCAAATGATAAAAGCGACAGTGGAGGCGGCAGGGCTCCAATTCGTTGAAATTATGGACTTAACCATTAGCCCAATGGTCGCCAATCTACTGACCGGTGATCAGGCAAGAAAGTATGGAGTCATCCCCATAGACCTTGTCGGAGACACAGTGATTATCGCGACGGACTCTCAAACAGCGGCCAACTGGCAGGTACGTGAAGACCTTCAGGCCATTACTCGTTACCCGGTTTCATTTGTGTGCGCGCTCAAGTCCGAAATTGACACCCGCCTGAACCTGCAATACCGAGCGGAAACGGAGTTGGGTGAACTTGTTCGCGACATGCTCCACGACGAGCAAGCAATTGACATATTCGCACCTGTTGCGTCCACCACGGATGCTCCCCTTGTGCGATATGTGAATCTCCTACTCGGTCAGGGAATTTCAGATAAAGCATCCGATATCCATGTTGAACCCTCGGAAGACAATATTCGAATTCGATTTCGGATTGATGGTGTGCTAAAAGAGATGGCACCAGCTCCCAAAGAAGTTCAAGCCGCACTGATCTCGCGCTTAAAAATTATCTCGGATATGGACATAGCCGAGAGGCGCGTTCCCCAGGACGGTCGTCTCACGGTTGTGGTAGATCGGAAGAAGGTTGACCTTCGAGTAAATTCCATTCCCACCGTTTGGGGGGAGAAAATCGTTATGCGAATCCTGGATAATAGTGCCGCACAGATGGAACTCTCAGGGCTTGGATTTTCGCCGGACAATTTGGTCCGATGGAGAGATTCATATACCCGCCCTTATGGCATGGTAATTGTGAGCGGGCCCACGGGTTCGGGAAAGTCCACCACCCTGTACGCAACCTTGAATTCAATGGTTCGACCTGAAGTGAACATTGTCACCGTTGAAGATCCGGTCGAATATCGCATCCCAGGGATCAACCAAGTGCAAACTAATGCCAAGGCGGGACTTACATTTGCATCCGCGTTGAGATCTATTCTGAGAGCTGACCCTGACATCATTCTCATCGGTGAGATTCGAGACCACGAGACCGCGCGCATTGCTATTGAGTCTGCACTCACTGGCCATATGGTGTTAACAACTCTGCACACCAATGACGCACCGAGTGTTCTCACTCGCCTTACCGAAATGGGTATCGAGCCTTTCTTAGTGTCCTCGGCGCTGGCTTGTGCCTCGGGACAACGACTTGCTCGCCGGTTGTGTGCCGAGTGCAAAAAGCCGGTAAAAATTGCACCCAGTGACTTGGCGGCGGTCGAATTTGAATACACCCCAGGGGTCGAAGCAACTTTTTTTGAAGCTGTTGGGTGCTCGCGCTGTGCCAACACTGGGTTTCGCGGGCGTGTTGGTTTGCACGAGGTCATGACAATGACGGAGGAATTGGCCGCCCTGGCAATCCGCAACGCCACATCTGATGAAGTGAAGGCGCAGGCTGTTGCTCAGGGCATGCGCACCTTGAAGCAGGATGGTTGGCTTAAAGTTGCTCAAGGAGCCACCACCATCCCTGAAGTTCTGAGAATAATCGCGTGAGGTTGACACTGTGAGCAATATGGAATTCACGTTACCTGTTTCCCAACCCAATATTGATGGGGCAAAGGCAGTGGGGGATGCGGCCGCGCAATTTGCACCGGATATCCCTTCACATGTGCCAGAGTCCGGCATTACAGCTGTGAACCGTGACGATCCACGAGTGCTGGGTCGCGAGCTGTCACTTGACTCCATTTTGTTAAAACTGCTGGAAGCGGGTGGATCCGATCTCCACCTCAGCGTGGACTCTCCTCCCATGATTCGCATCAATGGTGAACTCGAGCCAGTTCCACAATTTGCAGCTCTCACGCCAAGGCAGCTTCAGGAATTGCTCTATTCGATTCTTACCGATCGACACAAGCAAGTGTTTGAAGAAAACAAGGAACTTGATTTCGCTTACGAGTTGTTGGGTGCGGCTCGCTTCCGAGTGAATTTGATGCAACAACAAGGCTCTATGGGTGCAGTGTTTCGAACTATTCCTTGGGAAATTTTGCCACTTGAAGCACTCAAGATGCCAGAGCGATTAGCTGACCTGGCAAATTTGCCCCGGGGGTTGGTGCTCGTAACGGGCCCAACCGGCTCAGGAAAATCCACCACCCTTGCGGCAATAGTCGATCGAGCCAATCGCACTAGGCGGGGTCACATAATCACTATTGAGGACCCCATCGAATTTGTCCACAAACACCAACTCAGCGTAGTGAGCCAGCGAGAAGTGGGACAGGACACGTGGTCCTTCGCTAATGCGCTCAAACATGCCTTGCGTCAAGATCCCGACATCATTCTCGTGGGTGAAATGCGGGACTTGGAAACTATTGCAATCGCTCTTACCGCGGCCGAGACAGGTCACTTGGTTTTCGGGACATTGCACACAAGTTCAGCGGCAAGCACGATCGACCGAATCATTGATGTTTTCCCTCCGGAACAGCAATCGCAAGTTCGAACCCAACTCTCTAATTCCATCGAGGCGGTCGTCTGTCAAACTCTGTGTAAAACAGCAGATGGATCAGGAAGAGTCGCAGCTACAGAAGTCATGATTGCGACACCTGCTATTAGAAATTTGGTGCGAGAGGGTAAATTGCAGTCCATTCCATCAGCCTTGCAGACTGGCTCAAAAGTTGGCATGCATACCCTCAATCAAGACCTCGCGCGGTTAGTGTCTGAAGGCCAGATCACTTACGAAACAGCCCATGAAAAAACTTCGGACCTTTCAGAACTCAACCAGTTGCTGGGAGTAACCGCTGATGGCCCAAAGTGACTTTTTGGTCAAGGCACGGTCTAGGCAAGGGCGGCTTGTTGAACAAAAGATTAAGGCATCAACCGAGGCCGAAGCAATTGCGCGTATTCGTCAATTAGGGCTCACCCCCATCGCCGTTGAGGTAGCCAATACTGGCTTCAATCGGGAAATTCGACTTGGCAAGGGCAGGGTGAAGATAAAAGACTTGGCGATCTTTTCTCGTCAATTTGCCACAATGTTGTCCTCGGGGCTACCGATTTTGCGTGCGCTTTCAATCCTGTCCGAGCAGACTGAAAGTGTTCGTTTACAGGAAATACTGTTGGAGATCAAGTCAGAGGTTGAGAAGGGATCATCTCTTTCTGAGGCTATGTCCAAGCGAAAAGAATTTCCAGCCCTTATGGTGAGCATGACTCGGGCAGGGGAGGTGGGTGGATTCTTAGACACCACCATGGTGGAAGTAGCAGACTCATTGGAAGCGGATGTCAGGCTTAGAGGAAAAATAAAATCTGCCTTGACCTACCCGATTGCGGTTGCCGTGATTGCACTCGTCATCACAATCGGCATGTTGATATTTGTCGTCCCAATTTTTTCTGATCTTTTTGCCTCTTTTGGAGGTAGTCTGCCTGCGCCGACACAGTTTCTCGTCAACTTGTCTAATCTGTTTAAGGACCCAAGATTCTTTTTTCCCGTAATGATTATCGTGACCGGATTCATTGTCTGGTTTCGCAGAAATCGAAATTCGACACGTGTCCGAGCTGTCATTGACCCACTGAAATTTCGTATTCCAGTTTTTGGGAATCTATTTCAAAAAGTAGCTCTGGCTCGATTCTCTCGGAACTTCTCTGCACTGCTAAAAGCTGGAGTCCCGATATTGACCTCACTCGACATCGTGGCAGACACATCAGGCAATGTTGTTGTGTCACGCGCGGTTGACTCCGTTAAGGAGAGTGTTCGGCAGGGCAGTGGAATGTCTAAGCCACTAACGGAACACCCGGTATTTCCCGATATGGTCGTGCAGATGATCGCAGTAGGTGAAGAAACCGGCGCATTAGATGAAATGTTGGCGAAAATCGCAGACTTTTATGACCAAGAGGTGGAGGCCACCACGGAGCAATTGATGGCCCTAATCGAGCCGATCATGATTGTGGTCTTGGGTTCGCTCGTAGGGGGCATGATCATTGCTCTTTATCTTCCCATCTTCAATATTTTCGAACTCATTCGCTAATTTTTGGGTATTGGGAAAAATATCCGAACAATAAAGGGGATTGATCGGTCAATTTGGTCCGAAACTCCATGTGTCAGCCCACCGCGGGCAGGCTACCCCGAAGCAATGAGGGGTCCTTCGACAGGAGTTCAAGATGCTATCTCGCATTTACACCCCACGAGACGAGCGCGAGTCGGGGTTCACCCTCATCGAATTGCTCGTTGTTGTTGCCATCATTGGTATCTTGGCTGCCATAGCCATTCCAGTGTTTCTGAACCAGCGCAATACGGCGCGTAATGCCTCGGTCGAATCAGATTTGCGCAACGTCGCCACCGTGTTGGAGACGGCTTATACGCAAAATGGTTTTTATCCACCTGCAGGCGAAGATCTCACCACCGAGCCCTATGGAGCAGCAATATCGCAGGGTAATGGTGTTGCTGTCACTAACAACACCGATTCTTACAAGATCGTCGGATGCAATACGGAATCCGAGGATGTTTACGTCTATGACTCGTCTCTGGGTGGCTTTGTTGACGCCACTACGGAAACCTGTCCTGCAGAGGGTATTGCAGTTAGTTAACGGTGCTGTTCGAAGTCTTGCACAGGTGTTGATGGTCACCGGCGTATTTGGTGGCCATCAACACATTGTTATTGCAGTTACATTCCTTGGGTAGGAAAGGTGCAACCTCTGAAACTAGGAGGGGGTACAATTTGTTTAGTAGGGAAAAAGTTCACTTGTTATCGGAGTATCAGGTCAATATCTCCGTAGCATGAAAGAGTCTCTCAATTAGTGAAGGAGTGCGTAGTGAATGACAACACTTCACTAATAGATGCCGAGCTATTAGATGCTGAGTTTGTAGATACTGAGTTTGTAGATACTGATAGCAGCGGGCTTGCTGGCTTGCAGGTGCAATTTGATATTGCTCTGAAATTCACTAGTCCACTTACTCATATGGCCCCAATGTCCAAAGCTTTGGCAGCGTCGTTTGACGCGGCACCTCAGATCCCGGTACACCTAGTGGGCCTCAGTCAAGATCACAGGTATGTGAGTATGACTTTTGCCATCACGTTAGGGAGCCTCGATGAAATCAAGAATTCTCAGCCTCGAACTCTGTTGGCGCTGAACCTCATTTCACAACTTGTTAGCCAGCTAAGTTCGTATGGGCCCGTTCTTACAGCCCTGCCGGCAAAGGATTCCCATGACTCTCGTGCCGCTGTAGCATTTCTCGCTCGCGAGCAAAACACGGGTCGAGCGGTCTCGCAGTCACTTATTGCAATTGGCTAGTGCACATGACCCTGAGCCAAGTACCTGAGGATTCCGAATTCATCACGACGGCAACTCACCGCGTGGGTCGCAAGGTCCCTGATATCTACGTCCGTGGATTGCACGAAAATGAAATCTTCGATCAGGTGAGGCCCCATCGTTGTGATCGAGTGCATTGGGACACGGTCGGGCCGCTGGATGTTCAGCAGATTCTCACACACCTTGTCACAGGGCAGTCGCTGGTGACGGAAGCATTCACCCGCCAGTGGAGCGATGGCCAGCATCGAATTTGGGTTCCCGTAGGTCAAGGGGATGTGGCTCGAGAGGAAATTCGAGCGCTTTGCTTGGCTCAAAATGTTGAAGCAGTCAATCTACGGATTGAACGTGACGTTCCCTTTCGGGATTTGAATTCTCTCGATCCAGCGCTGCTCGGTGAGCTCATTAGTTCATGCGTTGAGTGGTTGTACCCGAGATCATTTTCCATTCGTCAGCGGGTGACAAATGAGCTCGACGGAGTCGATCAGGATGACCTCAAAGGAATGATGTACCTATTTGTGCATGATCTCGCTGATCGCTTTGACTCTCAGCGCCGTGGACGAAACGGGACTTTGAACTTCATGGCATTTGTATTGGGAAAACTCAAAACATGGCCGCAGGATTTAGCGCGAGCAACCTATGGGCGATCGGTTATTGAAGACCGAGTGGCATTGGCGAGATTGCAGGAATCGCTGACTCCTGAGGTCGTCGCTGGGATGAGTGATCTGGATAGGGCCGATGCGCTCGGGGTGAGTGTTACTGAACTGCGAAGAAAGGAGAATTCGATAGCGCAGTTGGCGCATGTGCGCAGGCCTAACAGCATTTCTGGTGATTTTTTTGATGATTCCCCATCGGCAACGACCCAGGTTGCTGACGACTCGGATGTGGCAGAAGAGGTCATAGTTCACAACAGAAACGTGGCTATCACAAAGGCAATCATTGATGCGGTCAATGATCCGTCGGCACAAGGTCGAAAGACACAAGACCCGTTAGCACTTGCAGCAACATATTTGACTTTTTGGGAGGGACTTGGGCGCGCGGAAGTGGCTCGGCAGTTGGGTGTGATGCCTAAGACCGTGGCGGCAGCCGTGGAAAGGACTCTCGCGAAGGTTGAACTCGCGAAGGTTGAACCCGCTGAATATCGGGATTCGGATTCAGAATAATGCAAAGTGCTGGCGAGCCAATTCCTTGGAGTTTCACGGATAGCCCGGGAGTTCTGATGTGGATGTGGGCCACGGAGCACTTTGTAGTTCGAATCCAGGGAACCGAGGTTTCAGTTGAATCGGAAAGTCTGGATGGACTTCCGGGTGGACGTAGGCTCGTGCGCTCGTATCACTGGAATCTTTCTGATCGGGTTCGGCTGCAACAAGGAGTCCCCCGCCTGCTCATTGAAGGAAATTCTTCAACATTTGATCAAGCTGAGAATTTGATCAGGGAACACATTGGAAAATGCTATGACCGTTCCTTGGGGTACAGGCGATTTGCAGGGTCCCATACATTTACCTTTCAACTTTCTACGGGGGAAAATGTTGATGTTAGTTCCCTTATCGGCACTCAATGCACGGTAACAGTGCTCATGGCGGGGGGTGCGCGTCGCACCGTGGTTGGTGATCTTGAGGTGATCGGCTACCGCTGGCTAGTGACTTCAGCAGACGGTTCCTTCGAAATTGTTCCTGAACATGTTGTGGCGATCACAAACAGATCAGCAATTGCTGAACAGGCGAGGGCTGTGGTGCACATCGAAACATATAGTGGAGTTGGGCGTATGTACCGTGAGGATCCACGTGCGGGCTGCACTGGACGCGTGGGTTTCATGCAGGGAACCGTGGATCATGCGGGTGCGGGTCGCTGCCCATTACATGAAGTGGGAATTCCTGATCACCTCTTGAATTAATGAGCCGATACCTTGAACAAGGAGGGACCTATGTTCCGGCGTAAGGAAAAGGATTCAGCTCAATCCATGGATGGGCATGTCCGACAGTCTGTGCTTCCTATTAACTCCCAAGTTATCTCGGAATTATTCGACATGAGCAAGGCTTCCTTCACTGGATCGGTTCGGCTAAGGGGGCAGGATTCGGAGATATTAGGTGAAGTATTTCTATTTGAAGGACGGATTTATGCCGCCACCATCACTCGCTATCAGCCAGACGTCTTGGCCCGATGTGTTTCTGCCGGGTATTTCTCAGAAGAAGAGGGAGGATCACTTCAACTGAGATTGAATGGCTTGGCCTCCGTTGCTCCCGAGATGGTGGCGACAGGTCTTATCGATGTGGACTCGCTGGCAGCCGTGCATCAGGAATTGGTATTAGCAAGTGTCGGCGCATTGGTACTGGTGCCTGGAGCAAGTATTGAACGAAGGCCAAACCAGGCAACTTCATCCATCTGTACATTGCCACTTGCCCTAGATGACCTCATTGCCATGGTTGAGCGTCGTTACCGAAGGCTGGCTCAAACGGCTGCCGAACTCACTCGGCTATCTCAACGGGATGACTTGTGCGGTTCATGTGAACAACCTGGCTCGCTCGTGCTGTCGGTAATTGCGGATCTACCTGACTCTGGTCAAGAATTTGTTCGCGACACTATCCCCGAGGTCGCTGCGACCTTGGCACGTCTTGACGGTCTCCGAAGTCTCGATGAAATTGCTAAATACTGTGGTTTCACCCGTGCCGAAGTGGTGCACATCGCGCAATCTCTTATGGAACACGATTTGGTCACTATCGAATCATGTGGTGGCGATGACCAAAACGAATATGAATTTGAAACTGCGAACAGTGGCGAAAACTTTTACTGGTTGGTTCCGGAACAATGTGGTTCAAGGGATTGGTCACTCGCAAGCGCCAACACCCCCATCTGGAAAGGCGAAGGATTGGTGGGCAACGTTAAGAATATTGATGCGGTGAAATATTCGCCATCGCATGAAACAGACCTTATTGTTTTTGATTCGACTCAAAGTGGAAATGTGGATTCGGTTCGGATTGACACCAAGTGAGTTCGGGTGATCAACTGCTCCTTTCCATCTGGTTTATTGCGGCTTTGGGGATCCTTGGATTAATAGTTGGGTCTTTCCTCAACGTCGTCATAGTCAGGGTTCCAGTGGGAGCATCTGTAATTCGTCCTCGTTCTCGCTGTCCTGAATGCAATAGTGTCATTGCGACACGGGACAATATACCGGTTATTTCGTGGTTGATCCTTCGTGGCAGGTGCCGGAATTGTTCTCACCCGATCTCGAAAAGGTATCCAACAGTTGAGGTATTCACCGCCTTGGTTTGGATGGGTTTTGGCTGGTGGGGGCTCTCGACATCAGTGCCTAGTTCATGGGTTAATCCATTACTCCCACTGGTGCTCGCCCTGAGCTCAGGATTAATAGCACTATTTGTGATCGATATCCAATGGCACCGATTACCAAACGTGATTGTCTATTCGCTGTACCCCGTATCCCTTATTGGGTTTTCCGTTGCACTCATAATTGAACGCGGATCCGCTGATTTGACGCTTCTCGTGATCAACAGTTGTATAGGTGCCCTTCTCTGGCTGGGAGTCATCGGTGCCCTGTGGCTGGTATCACGCGGCAGAGCCATGGGCCTAGGAGACGTGAAGTTGGCACCCGTTCTTGGCGCAGTCTTGGGCTGGCAGAGCGTCTCGAGTGCTGCCATTGGCTTGATGGCAGCCTTCCTAGTGGGTGCGGTGACGGGTTTGAGTCTCATAGCGGCTCGCCAAGCCCAGATGAGATACAAAATTGCATTTGGTCCTTTTCTGATAATCGGTTATTCCATCGGGCTGGTTGCGGGACCGCCATTATGGGATTGGTACGCGGGATTGGTCAAACTTTGACTAATCTGCGCTCCCAAGACCGTTGATAGGGCAGATGAAATGGGACTAGGGTGGAACCGCAGCGTCAATATTGGTCCGATACTTTGTGTATCCGCTGGGAATTTGGGGTCCGTATTGGAAATCTTGCGATTGGGGGAGGGGCACGAGTGAAGACGTGGGTTGAGTCGCGTGATGGTGTTGATTACTTGGTGCGCTCCGGTACAGGACGGGTCAGCGCCGTTGAGCCCGTGGGTCTTCAAGATCCTGACGGAGGACACGCTTTGTATCGAGTTGAAATTGAGTGCGTCAGTCCCCCCGGCTGGGCGCGTTCCATTCGGTTCTCCGCGCGCGCTCAAGTGCCATCGGAATCTACCGTTCATCGTGATGCGGTTTCAGCACTTCAGGACGGAGCACTCATGCAGTGGGAAATCCAATGGCACAGACACTCCTGGATCCCAGGGAACTTGTCAATGAATGACCTCAATGTGGATTCCGACACAACCGCTCAGCTCATGGATCTCGAGCGAGTTGCCGCCCTACGCCCCGAAGCAGCGAATACCTCTAAAGGACATATTCCGTGAACGAGATACATAGCCCTCGAACACAGGAGCAACCGAACTCGGTATTTGGTCAAGTTGATCAGAATTCCATAGCTTCCAAAATAGAAAAGACTCAGCACGACGACGAAAACAGTATTTTCTTTGCGCAACGAAGAGATGCGGAGACCACTAATGCAGCACAAATATTTGATCGAGGTGTGCGGGCACTCACTGGGGACATTCTGAACTCCGCAACTCCTCAAATGCAATCATCAGATCTCCATGGGTCGTCAGAATCTGGACAGGCCCACCAGATAATCCAAGTACGGTTCACCGAAGTTATTCCTACGCACCCCTCGGCAAGAAGAGCTTTCCTACTGTATGGACCAGCAGGCGTTTGTCGCTAGTGACTTCCCCTGGAAAAGGAGTCGAGATTGGTGTTACATGCTGAAGGAGTACCCTTAATTGAGGCATTGCGGAGGATCCGCCATGCACGTAGAGTGAAATTCTTGGAGAAGGACTCAATTCTCTGAAGTTTTTCGCCACAGAAGGGGTTTGGCTATGGTGAGCGGTAACAGTTCCTTACCAGGCGTTATTGCTGTGGGAAATACTTCAATTTTCCAGTTGTTGGAAAGTATTCCAGCTCAGTGGGCGCTCCAACCATTCCAATCCGACGTCGCGCATATGTGGGAGTCGCTCTCCGGCGGTCGGGTGGATTCAGGTTCTCGGATCTTAATATTCACAGATGCAGATTCTGAAGGTTCGGTGGTTCAGGATTCGGAATTATTAGCAATCGCAAGAGCCATGAAAGCAATGTCGGCTGCGGGGGCAACCGTTTTCCACATCGCAGGTTCGCCCGATTCCGCGCAGTCGATTTCACAGCACCTAACCGATCTGCGGGAAAACGATGTCCCGGGACCGCCAGACAATCAGATTACGGTGATTCCACCAGGTGCGACTGATGATGAAATTATTGCGATCATCAAAGAGGCCACCGCATCATTTGTGAATTTTACCCAGCCACCGGTTACTGAACAGCGGTTCGAATCGGGACTCGGCCTATCCATTCCCGTAATCCCTGCACTTCCCCCCATTGGCGCTGCACGCACCCAGCCCCTTTCATCAAAAAACGTGGAACATCAAGCAAGTTTTGACGTTTCACATCATGAATCAAAGGAGCTCTTGAGCCGACCCCGGTTACCTGGGCAAACTACGATTACGGTCACTTCGAGCAAGGGCGGTTCCGGCAAGTCGACGGCCTCGATTTTGTTGGCCGCTTCCATTGCAAGTGCATCGGAAAAAACTGGTAATCCATTGTCAGTGTGCCTGGTCGATCTTGATACGCGTGATGGCCAGGTAGCATCGATGATTGGGCAATTCATGCCGACCGCACTTAATATTCGAGTTCAGCCGATCTGGGACGAAGAACGCATCAGGCGGAATCTCGTGAGGGCACAAGGGTTAGGAATTGACACCCTCCTTGCCCCGATTCGTCCGAGAACCGCAGACACCGTGGGTCCGGATTTCTATCGGTCGATCGTGCGCAGCCTTCAAAGAATGTACGACGTCGTGGTCATGGACACGAGTGTTCAATATTTGGACCCGCTTATTGCGGAGGTCGCGCTTGTTGAAGCGGATGAAATACTTTTTGTGACAAGTTTGGCCTCCACCGCTGTACAGGGTATGGCTCGTGCTTTGAGGGAGATCACAGCACCAATTGATGAATCAGGGCTTGGGATCCCTCGAGAAAAACTAGGAATAATCGTTAACCAGTCCGTTGCGAATGTTGGGATGGAAACTGATCAAGTCTTGGCAGCCGGGCTAGGTGTTCCCGTTGTGGGTGTAATTCCTTTGGCCACCAAGGACGTCCTCACTGCAACAAACTTAATTCAGATGCACCGTTTACTCGAACATTCAAGTCTTGGTCTCGCCTACAATGAACTTGCGATCGCATGCCTTCCGCACCACAATTTGGCCCCGTGGACTCCGACGATTGACGCGGGGTCAGTGCAGGAGGAGGAATGGGTTGCAGGCGAACTACCACCTTCAGAAATGAATGTTAACTCCGCTCCCCAAGGAACCAAGAAACGTGGAATCCTGCGCCGATGAAGAGCGATCTCCATGACTGAAGAAACGGATTCCACCATTGGTGCAACTGCGTATGCCCTGTTCGCCCTGCAGCAAGAATTAGACCTTGACGGAATTCGGAAAGGTAGTGCGCAAGGAAAACTTATTAGTGCTGATAGCGACTCACCCGATTGGTTCGCCGCTGCGGCATCGAAGACTGCAAGCTTGATGGAGACTGCTCCCGAACTTCAGAATTATTCCTCTGAGGAATCAACACATGGGTCTGGTAACTCAGAGCTTGATCTTGTGGGAATGTATGCCCCTGAATTAGGCGGTCTTGAAGCCGAAAACCGTAATGAGTTCAGTCATGCGAATCAGTTGGAAACCCGCCCCCCAAATGTCCCACAGCCAATCACGCCTGAGGACCCGGGAACATTTTCGATCAAAATTGGATTGCTGAAAGAGTTGGAAGAATTCGACACGTAGTCATTCCTTCTGCTCACATCTATCACGTGATGCCAATCTATGAAGTTGCAAGTTCCACGGCAACGTGAATCCCTGCTTGTGTGGTGACGAAATCTAGCTTGCGAATGTTGCCTGCTGCGGCAAGATCTTTCTGTACGAGCTTCAAGCGCTCAAGTTGCTCGGAAGATCCGCTAAATACCCCGTTGGACACTTCAGCTTTCATGGAAACCTTTGCCTCTGATTTGGCTTTGCGCACAAGCCCGAGGGCCGTTTGGGCATCGGTAAAAATCTGTGGATCACCGTTGATGACTGCCTTCGTGGAATCTGGCCACTGCTGGGAGTGTATTGAATCATCGTTGAACCAAGACCACGTTTCCTCTGTTGTAAATGGAAGGAATGGCGCGAATAATCGGAGTTGGATGGTGAGGGCTAGGTACAGTGCGCTGCGAGCACTTTGGGTATTCATGCCATCGCTTTCACCGTATGCGCGCTCTTTGACCAACTCAACATAGTCATCGGTGAATTCCCAAAAAAATGATTCCGCAGTATCGAGCGCTTTTGCGTAATTGAAGTCTTCAAATGCTGCGGTTGCTGACTTCACCGTGTCATTTAGTCGCGTAAGCATGGCCTGATCTAAGGGATCGGTGACCTGTTCAACGTCTCCTGAGTTCGTGATGGTGAGGACGAACTTGCTGGCATTGAGGAGTTTGATCGCTAGGCGGCGACCGATTTTCATTTGGCCAATGTCAAAGGCTGTGTCTGTTCCGGGGCGACCTGAGGCTGCCCAGTAACGAACGGCATCTGAGCTGTATTCGTCGAGCATGTCCATGGGCGTTACGACATTGCCTTTGGACTTGCTCATCTTTTTACGATCCGGATCCAGAATCCAACCCGAAATCGCCGCATGTTTCCACGGCAACTCATTGTTTTCCAAGTCAGCACGAACGACAGATGAGAACAACCAGGTCCGAATAATTTCGTGGGCTTGGGGGCGCATGTCCATGGGGAATACTCGCTCGAAAAGGTCCGGGTCACGTTCCCAGCCGCCAGCGATCTGGGGAGTCAGTGAACTTGTTGCCCAGGTATCCATTACATCTGGATCACCCATGAATCCACCGGGTTGATTGCGTTGATCTTCGGTGTATCCCGCGGGTACGTCACTACTGGGATCAATGGGTAGTTCAGCCTCACTGGGGGCGAGTACCTGTTCGTAGTCGGGGTTGGCATCGGCGTCGAGCGCGTACCAAACGGGAACCGGGACACCGAAGAATCTTTGGCGTGAGATCAACCAGTCACCATTGAGTCCCTCGACCCAGTTTTCATAGCGAACCAACATGTGGGGTGGGTGCCAAATGATTTCACGTCCGCGCTCAAGGAGTTCCCCGCGCAGTTTCGGATCCCTGCCTCCATTGGCGATGTACCACTGGCGGGTGGTCACGATTTCAAGTGGCTTGTCGCCCTTTTCAAAAAACTTAACTGGGTGAGTGATCGCTTTTGGCTCGCCCACCATGTCACCGGATTCGCGCAGGACTTCAACCATGCGTTGCTTCGCGGTAAAACTCGTTGTCCCCGCGATTGCGGCAAACCGCACTTTGCCTGCGCGAGTGGTAATCCACGGTGGGGTTTCTGAAGTGATTCGACCGTCCCAGCCCACTATCGGGCGGGTGGGGAGTTGTAATTCGCGCCACCAGGTTACGTCGGCAAGGTCACCGAATGTACACACCATGGCGATCCCGGACCCCTTTTCCGGGTCGGCCAAAGTGTGAGCCATGACGGGAACTTCGACACCAAATACGGGGGTAATCACATTGGTACCAAAGAGTGGTTGGTAGCGCGGATCATCGGGGTGTGCAACGAGGGCAACGCAGGCTGCGAGCAATTCCGGTCTCGTTGTTTCAATGTAAACAGTCTCGGCAGGATTTTCTGTTGGTGCGAAACCAATCCGGTGGTAAGCGCCTGGGACTTCACGGTCTTCAAGTTCCGCTTGTGCAACCGCTGTACGGAAAGTGACGTCCCAGAGTGTCGGTGCCTCCGACTGATACGCCTCACCTCGGGCAAGGTTGCGCAGAAATGCAAGTTGGCTGACGCGCTGCGCATTTTTGTCAATTGTTTGATACGTCTGCGCCCAGTCAATGGACAGGCCCATGCGGCGCCAGAGGTCTTCAAAGACAACTTCATCTTCAATTGTCAGTTGCTCACACAACTCAATAAAGTTCTTTCGGGAAATAGGTTCCTGTTTTTTCGCATCAGGTTTTGCTGGAGGCGTGTAGTCCGCGACATAAGGCAAACTCGGATCGCAGCGGACTCCGAAATAGTTTTGAACGCGGCGTTCGGTGGGGAGTCCATTGTCGTCCCAGCCCATGGGGTAAAAAACTTCGAAACCGCGCATGCGCTTGTATCGCGCTATGCAGTCGGTATGGGTGTAGCTGAACACATGCCCGACGTGCAGTGAACCGCTGACAGTGGGTGGTGGAGTATCAATTGAAAAGATCTGGTCGCGGGTTTTCGTGCGGTCGAATGAGTAGGTCCCGGCGTCCTGCCAGGTCGTGGCCCACTTTTCCTCGATCCCGGAAAGGCTTGGCTTTTCTGGGATATTGACCGACAGGGATTCCGACTTCGACGACATGGTTACGCAGTCTATTCATCCACCTAGTTGATCCACCTAGACTGCCACCGTGGGTATTACGAGCGCGCAACAATTATGGGATGAACTTGAGTCTCGATGGCCGGAAAATGTGATCGAACCATCACTTTCCCGAATGAACGCGGTCTCGAACTTACTAGGGGACCCACAATTGACGTTTCCTGTGATTCAGGTGGCGGGCACTAACGGCAAAAGTTCCACGGCCCGCATGATTGAGTCCATTCTGCGCTCGTACGGACTGCGGACGGGGTTGTACACCTCACCACACCTGGTGGACCCCACCGAGCGGATTTGTCTTGATGGGGAGCCCATTTCCAGTGAAACGGCCGTTTCAGCATGGAATGACATTGAGCCATTTATTTCCTTGGTTGACCACAATTCACAAGCTGATGGTGGGCCGCAACTTTCCTACTTCGAGGCAATGACCGCGCTGGCATATTCAATTTTTGCTGATTCACCGGTTGACGTGGCCATTATTGAAGTTGGGATGGGTGGGACATGGGATGCCACGAGTGTGTGTCGGCCTCAGGTTGCCGTGATTACACCTGTTGATTTGGATCATCAGGAGTTTCTCGGTGAAACGCTTGCAGAAATTGCAGGTGAGAAAGCTGGGATCGTGGCTAATTCTGAATCTGTTGTGTTGGGTCCACAGGCGCCGGAAGCAGCTGCGATCTTGATAGCTGCGTGCGAAGGTGCTGAACTCGTTCCCGCGCGGTTTGGAGTTGAATACGGCGTCAATACGCAGGAGGTTGCGGTCGGGGGGCAGCTGCTGTCCTTGAGAGGGTTACGCGGAGACTATTCAGATCTTTTTCTCCCTCTCTTTGGTGAGCATCAAGGCAACAATGCGGCCGTTGCGCTGGCAGCCTGTGAAATGTTTATGGGATCGGGATTGTTGGCGCCACTGGATATTGATGTAGTCAGAGAAGGATTCGCGAATGTGAAATCCCCCGGGAGACTGGAGATTTTACGAACGGGTCCAACCGTGTTGGTTGATGCTGCCCACAATCCGCATGGCGCAAAGTCGCTGGCGCAAGCATTAGAAAACAGTTTCACCTTTGTTGGCATTGTGGCGGTGATCGGGATGTTGATGAAAAAAGATGCGCTCGGATTTCTCGAAGCGTTGTCACCCGTCGTTTCGCAGGTTGTAATCACCGAGCCAAACTCACCGCGCGCTTTGTCGGCGAGCGAGCTTGCCCGATTAGCGATTGAGGTCTTGGGTGGTGATCGAGTAATTCTTGGTGGCGACTTAATGACTTCACTCGAAGAAGCAATTGGGTTGGCTGACAGTTCAGGTGAATACGGGGGAGTGGGAGTGGTCGTTACCGGTTCAGTGGTGTTGGTAGGGGATGCAATCCGATTGTTAGCAAATACCGACGCAAAGAAAGGTAAGTAAGACATGCGGGTGTTGGGATCGACAGTCCTTATCCTTGAAGCGCTTGTTGTTTTACTCGCGATTCCCATCGCAATCAATGTTTCTGACGCGAATGCAACCTATGCCCTTATTATTGGAATTGCCCTAGCAGGTTTGCTCGTCCTGACCGTTGGCGTGATCACTCGACCGATTGCCATTCCCGTTGGTTGGGTGCTTCAGGCCCTTGTTATTGCTTCAGGAATCGTTGTTCCCACGATGTTTTTTATCGGTGGACTTTTTGCGCTGCTCTGGTTCTACGCGGTGCGCAATGGGCAGCGAGTTGATCGGGCGCGGGAGTTGCCCGAAAGTTAGGCGGGCGGCTCCTCTAGCATCAGGTTTGGTAGTTCCCCCATGCCGCCATTTCCCCCATATTCGAGGAGTCATTGAATGTCTGAACGCACACTAGTTTTGGTTAAGCCTGATGGAGTTGCCCGAGGTCTCATCGGCGAAGTTCTTGCCCGGATTGAGCGCAAGGGTTTCACTTTCGCAGCCATTGAATTAATGAATGTCAGTACTGACGTGGCTAAGGCCCACTACGGGGAGCATGCGGATAAGCCTTTTTTCGGTGATCTTGTCGCTTTTATCACCGGCGGACCACTCTTGGCAGCGGTTATCGAAGGACCAGACGCAATCGTTGCTTGGCGAACCATGATGGGTGCTACCAACCCCATCACGGCGGCACCGGGAACTATCCGTGGCGATCTTGCTACCGAAATGCAAAACAACGTCACGCACGGTTCCGATTCACCAGAGTCAGCCGCCCGTGAAATTGCACTTTTCTTTCCCAACCTTTAAGAACCGCTGCAGATCATGAAGGACTTAATCGGATCGGTCGCTGCTGGTGTTGGGGTCGCAGTGCCAACGGCTGCAGCGGCGCAGGGTCCCAGTTTGGTTCCGTGGCCCGACCGAGTCCGAGAGCTTTTCCCCAAAGTCTTGGGCGCAGGTGTCGGGGTTGGTCTTGTGCTTGGATCGCGGGTTTCCGACCTCCGTGGGTTGAGGGCTGTTGCGGTAGGTGCTGGTTTAGCAGGGGTCGGTACTGCTGGTTTTTTTGTGGCAAAAAGCAAACTGGGTGAACTTGAAATGCAAAATGCGCAAATTGATGAGTGCTTTGCAATTGCGCCAACGGATGTACACCTTTCAGGGAGCACTCATTCGGCCGTTGACTACTCGCTACTTGGTCGTGAGGGTGCTCGTTTTATCAATAGTGTGACGACTGCCGCGCACGCCCAAGAGTTGGGTGTTGAGCGGACCCACGACCCCATTCGGGTTTTTGTCAGTATTGCCAACGCGGACTCGGTCTCTTCGCGAGTTTCGCTCGCGATGTCAGAGTTAATTCGAAATAAGGCTTTCGATCGCGAGTATTTATTGATTCAATCGCCAGCAGGTTCAGGTTATTCAAACTCCACTCCGGTGGACGTTGTTGAGTTGTTGTCGGGGGGTAATTGCGCCGCAGTTTCGGTCAGTTACGGACTACTGCCGAGTTTCCTTTCACTCACCAAGATTCGGTTGGCCGGTGAGACTCAACTTGAGTTACTGAACGCAATCGATCACGAACTCGTTGGTCGGCGCAATAAAGGAAAGCACGTTCCCAAGATTTTACTTTATGGTGAAAGCTTGGGAGCGCGCGTTCAGCAATTCGCAATCCCGCTTGGATCAAGTGACTTAGATAAATACTCCGTGCATCGAGCCTTGTGGGTGGGAACACCTGGTGGTCGGATCGCTGATGCTTTTCACCGACTCTGCGTAGGTGAGTCGGTCACGGTGGATCGACCTGAGCAAATTCCTGCTGACACTGACAATCGAGTGTGGTTCCTTGAGCACGATGGTGATCCCGTGGTGCGGTTTAGACCAGATTTAGCGTGGGCCCAACCACAGTGGCTGGATCCGAAGTTGCCTCGCGGGAGAAATGTTCCCGCTGAAATGACCTGGAATATAGGGGTTACCTGGGCAACCGTGCTGGTGGACACCATTTTTGCGACCAATGTGAAGCCGGGTGATTTCCAAAGTTTGGGCCATGACTACCGAGCTGACCTCGGTGCGGTGACTACCGCGGCGTTTGGTTTTTCCGGAAAGCTCACAGCTGAGCAAACTCAAGGTTTAGAAATTCTCCTGCGGAAAATTGAAGTGACGCGCGCTGAAAAGTTGGGTGAGGGTTAAGCAGGGGAATCTCAGGGCTACTATAAGAGTTCGTATCGAGTCTCTTCCCAGCCTGATAAGTTCTGGCCTTACCTACGCTAGACGAACCGTTCAAGACCGATTGGAGGTACCGCGTGAGTTTTGCCGCGAACTCCTCATTTGTGGGTCGAGATATGGCCGTTGACCTGGGAACCGCCAATACTCTGGTCTATGTCCGGGGTCGTGGAATCGTCCTCAATGAACCGTCCGTTGTTGCCATCAATAACAACACCGGGGGGATTTTGGCAGTTGGCATGGAAGCCAAAGAAATGATTGGTCGCACACCAGGCAACATCGTGGCGATCCGTCCACTCAAAGACGGTGTGATCGCTGACTTCGACACCACCGAACGCATGCTCCGTTACTTCATCCAAAAAGTTCACCGCAGACGGCATCTGGCAAAACCGCGACTGATCATCTGTGTCCCATCAGGTATCACCGGTGTAGAACAGCGTGCGGTAAAAGACGCCGGTTACGCAGCGGGTGCCCGCAAAGTTTTCATCATTGAAGAACCGATGGCAGCCGCAATCGGTGCAGGCCTTCCCGTTCACGAACCCACCGGCAACATGGTGGTCGACATCGGCGGAGGAACATCAGAAGTTGCAGTTATTTCCCTTGGCGGAATTGTGACGAGCCTTTCGGTTCGAGTCGGCGGAGACGAATTAGACAACGCGATCATTCAATACATTAAGAAGGAGTACTCACTTCTCCTTGGTGAACGCACTGCTGAAGAAATCAAGATCGCGATCGGTTCAGCGTTCCCCATGCCTGACGAACCCCATGCTGAAATCCGTGGGCGCGACTTAATCACTGGTTTGCCTCGAACAATTGTTGTTTCGGCGGAGGAAATCCGTCGGGCAATCGACGAACCGGTGAACGCGATCGTTGATGCAGTGAAATCAACTCTTGACCGCACACCTCCTGAGTTGTCGGGAGACATTATGGATCGGGGAATCGTTCTTACCGGTGGCGGAGCCATGATGACAGGGCTTGATGAGCGCCTGAGACATGAAACCGGGATGCCCATTGTTGTTGCCGATCGTCCACTTGAATGCGTTGCGCTTGGTTCAGGCAAGTGCGTTGAAGAGTTTGAGGCGTTGCAACAGGTGCTCGTGTCTGAACCGCGCAGGTAGCCGTGCTTTCGCGCAGAACGCGGATCATCCTGTCCATGCTGGTCGTTGCTTCACTAACTTTTGTGATCTTGGACCTCCGCGGCGGAGATGGACCCTTTTCTAGTGCGCGATCAGCCGTCAGTTCCGTTATCGGTGGGATCCAAAGTGGAGCGGCATTTATTTTTTCACCCGTCACCGGATCGAGTGAATGGTGGAGCACCCAGGTCAATCAGTCAGGGCAGATTAGAGAGTTAACGATTGAAAACGAGAGACTTAATTCCGCCTTGGTGAGTGCAGAAAACGATATCGCTCGGGCAGATCAACTTGATGCGTTACTGAGAGTTGCAAGCGTGGGTCGCTATCGGGTGACCCCGGCGGAGGTGATTGCGGTTGGCCCGGCTCAGGATTTTGCTTGGACGGTGACTATCGACGCAGGTTCCCTTGATGGACTGGAAGAAGATATGACCGTAATTAACGGTGACGGTTTGGTGGGCAGGGTTCTTAAGGTGTACAACAGCACAGCAACTGTGGTCCTAATCGTTGACACAGAGTCCTCGGTTGGCGGGCGAGTTGCAGCCTCACAAGAAATTGGAATTGTCTCCGGAACGGGCCGGCAAAATTCACTTGAATTTCAATTGCTTGACCCATTAGGTGAAGTGGATCCAGGGGATGCGGTTGTGACCTTTGGTTCAAAAGACGGGCGCCCATATGCACCCGGACTGCCAATCGGCGAAGTAGTGGACGTGACCGGGTCCGCGGGTCAACTTGCCCGAATCGCGACGGTGAGGCCCTTTGCAAATATGTCCCAGCTCAGTGTGGTTGGGGTTGTTGTGAAACCACCACGCGAAGACCCACGAGATTCAGTCCTACCGAACGCTCCGGTGGCAACTCCATCGCCGGTGCCCACATCTTCCACTGCTCCGGGTTCACCCAATGAAAAAGAGACGGCGGCGACCCCTGCTCCGGACGGTAATTAGTCCATGATTATTCGACAGGGGCTATTTATCGGGACATGTGTCTTTGTCGCCGTTCTCATTGAGTTGACCTTGCTCAGTCGACTGGGGATCCCGGGAGCTACCCCCGACCTTGTTGTTGTGACGGTGGTTGCCATTGCTTTTGCAATGGGTCCGGTCCAAGGGGCAACAAGTGGATTCGCTGCAGGGGTGCTTCTTGACCTTTCGCCTTCGTCGGACACTTTGGTGGGAGTGAACGCGATCATCTATCTCATAATTGGATTCATTGCTGGCTTTTGGATCGACCCACGTGATCGCACGCTTCCGATCATGATGGGCATTACGGCACTGAGTACGTCGGCTGCCGCATTGGGGACTGCGATCGTGGATACGGCCCTTGGTGGGAATCGAGTCAACTGGGCCGAGGTCCCGTGGATCACCCTGAGTTCGGCGCTCTACGGAGTCTTATTGTCGGCTCTGATAATTCCGTTGATTGCAAAGATCTCGCGACCATTCTTGACCGAAATATCCGTTTCTTAGGGAACCTCTCGTGGATCCTTGGCGTCCTAGTCACGAAGAAATGTTCAGATTCTGGGGGATTCTCCCAGCCACGGCTGGGCAATGTGAGGTGATCTAAAAGGCCGCCTTTTGGCCATTTTGGCCTGACCAACGCATAATGGTGTGGTCGAAGAGGTGATTTTTTGGGTAAGGAAGGGATGGCCAGTGAGCGAAAGATCTAATCTCCGACTCATCATTTTGGGCATTCTGATCTTTTCTCTCTTTATGACCTTGATTTCACGTCTGTTTTATTTACAGGTGATGGAAGGTGACGAATACCGGGCGGCGGCGGAAAACAATTCGGTACGCGAAGTTGTTGAGCCGGCCGTTCGAGGATTAATTTTGGACCAAGCAGGTAGACCACTTGTATCCAACCGAACGTCAATTGTTGTCACAATTGATCGGCAAAAATTAAATCAACAGGGCGAAAAAGGTGACTTGGTCATCAAACGTCTTGCGAAAATCTTAGGAACCACTCCTGAATCTGTTTCCGAACGGTTGTTGCCGTGCGGTACCGAAGGTGCGCCCAAGCCACCAATTTGTTGGAATGGATCCACCTATCAAGCTGTGCCGGTTGCATCTGATGTTGATCCGCAGACCGCATTAACAATTATGGAGAAGCGATCCGAGTTTGCAGGTGTTACGGCTAAGTTGACAGCGGTCAGGGAGTACAGCGGACCGTTCGATGTAAATGCAGCACATATTTTGGGTTACCTTGGGCCGGTTACCGAGGATCAAATCACTGAACAGGGTCAATCAGATGCTTATGATCGACTGCGACGCACCGACTCAATCGGGCGATCTGGGCTCGAAAATTTTTACGACACCCAATTGCGTGGCAAGCCGAGTGTTACCACACTTGAAGTTGACACTTCCGGCCAAGTAACCGGCACCGTAGACCAAAAGCCAGCTGTGTCAGGTGACTACCTTGTGTCAACCCTTGATGCAAAATTGCAGTCTGTGGTTGAGAAGCAGTTGGTTGCTGCAATTCAGCGAGCCCAAGGTCAGGGATATCCGGGGGATTCTGGTGCAGCAGTCGTCGTTGACGTACGTAATGGTCAAGTGCTTGCTATGGCCAGTTACCCCACCTACGACCCCGGTATCTGGGTTGGTGGAGTGAGTCAAAAGCAATACAAGTCACTGGTGAAGAGTGATTCACTCTCGTCCAACGCTACTCAAGGATTGTTTGCACCCGGTTCGACCTACAAAGTCGTCAGCACTGCCGCTGCTGGCAAAGAGGGTTACTCGTTGTACTCCGATTATCAATGCCCAAAGCAAGTTAAATTGGGCACCCAAATTTTCCGAAACTACGAATCCTCCGCCTACGGCCGAATTTCCCTCGGTAGGGCGTTAGAGGTTTCCTGCAATACGGTGTTCTATGGCCTGGCGGATCGCATGTGGGAGGCCGCCGGCGGGAATGACGCCAAGCGTGATTCAGCGGATCCAATCGCTGACGCCGCGTCCATGTTTGGCTTCGGCACCCCGACCGGAATTGACCTCCCCGGTGAGTCGGCAGGACGGGTTTCTGGCCGCACATTCAAGGTTCAAAACTGGGAAGCAAAACGAGACACGTGGTGTGCGAACGCGATCACCGGATACCCGGAGACACGCAAGACCGATCCCAAGTTGGCCGACTACTACACGGCACTCGATAAAGAGAACTGCGCCGATGGTTTTCGTTGGCGTGAAGGTGACGCACTCAACGCAGCCATTGGCCAGGGAGACACCACGGTCACTCCATTGCAAATGGCAATGGCCTACGCCGCGATAGCCAACGGGGGAACGGTCTACGAACCGAAGTTGGTCAAGGCGATTATGGGCGCCGACGGCAGCGTCATTGAAAGAGTTGCCCCAACTGTTAAATCGGAATTGGATCTCCCAAAGTCAACTATTAAATTCCTACAAAATTCACTCCCCGGTGTGACATCGGATGGATCGGGTAAGTCGCCCTTTATCGGTTTCCCATTGAATCAAATCCCGGTTGCGTCCAAGACTGGATCGGCGCAGGTTACCGGCGACAAGGTGTCAACTTCTTGGTTTGCTTCCTATGCGCCCGCAAATAAGCCGCGGTATGCAATAGTCATGATGGTTACTCAGGGCGGAACCGGTTCAAAGACCAGTGGGCCAAGTGTTCGCAAGATCTACGAAGCTCTCTTTGGAATAGATGGAACGACGGTGAATCCCAATAAAAGTGTGCTCATTGGCGGGGCGCCCTCGAAAGAGCTTCCTGTTATTCGACCCGATGGAACACCTGTGACGCCGAAGGGCAAAATGTCGGGCGTGGTTACTGCAGCGGGGTCAGGCTAGTGGCTAAGTTTTATGCGAGTACCCGGGCCGACAATGCGTTAGTTGGCGCGGGTTCGCGAGCGGGAGCCAGGGGTCAAGGATATTGGCGTGACCTTGATTGGATTCTGTTAATTTCAGGTTTGGCCCTCACTGTGCTGGGCTCAATATTGGTTTGGTCGGCTAGTCGAGCTGATCTCGCTTCTGCGAATGATCCGCAGTCTTATCTAAAGCGTCACCTGATCAATGTTGTAGCTGCAATTATTCTGGGTTATTTGGCTTCGCGTCTAAATTATCGATGGCTTCGGGCATACACCCCAATTATTTATGGAGCGTCATTTTTCTTGTTGCTGTTGCCATTCGTTCCAGGAATTGGCGTAACGGTCGCTGGTGCGCGTGCCTGGATTGATCTCCCCGGGGGTTTAACAATTCAACCGTCAGAGTTTATGAAGGTCGCAGTGATCTTAATGATGGCGGCGCTACTTTCCGAGCGCAAGGATATCGAGACTGAACCCTCTGGCCGAGATTTCCTGATGGCATTGGCCGCAGCAGCTGTACCTATTGCTGTGATCCTGGTTCAAAATGACACAGGAACGGTTCTGATCTTGGGAACCGTGGCCATTTCAGTAATTGCAGTTGCAGGTGTGCGTAGTCGTTGGCTCGTTGCCCTGATCGGGGGATCGATTCTGTCGATCTTGCTGGCCATTCAACTGGGTCTGCTGAAGGAATACCAGGTTGCACGGCTGACTTCATTTATATCCCCCGATCAGGACACGGGCGCATCGGCGTACAACGCGAACCAAGCCCGCATTGCCATTGGTGGAGGTGGGTGGTTTGGGACGGGCCTTTTTGAAGGTCCTCAAACCCAAGGAAAATTTGTTCCGGTCAACGAGAGTGACTTCATTTTTACGGTGAGCGGGGAGGAACTCGGATTTTTGGGTTCGGTGCTCTTGATCCTTCTGCTAGCAGTACTCCTGTGGCGGGCCGCCATGATTGCATGGAAAGCAGATGACAAGTACGGACGACTCGTCGCAACCGGGGTCCTCGCTTGGCTGGCTTTCCAGACATTTGAAAATATCGGGATGACACTTGGGATCATGCCGATCACGGGGATTCCTCTGCCATTTGTGTCGGCCGGAGGCACATCCATGATGGCGGTATGGATCGCAATCGGTCTCCTTCAAACCGTGCGTTTACATGAAGTTCGAGCGGAAATTTAGCGCTTTGCCCGGAATTGGGTAACCTTTCACCTATGTCTTCCTCAACCATTGAAGCCGGTACAAGCAAAGTTCGTCAACGTGGCCAAAGCGTCTTCCCTGAACTGGAAGCGCTTTTGCCCTTGATCGCGAAGCCAATCCAATACGTGGGCGGTGAACTTAACGCGGTAACCAAACCGTGGGAGGACGTAACCGTTCATTGGGCACTGATGTACCCCGACGCCTATGAAGTCGGTGCACCCAATCAAGGGGTGCAGATTCTCTATGAAGTACTTAATGAGCAACCTGATATTTTGGCAGAGCGAACCTATTCCGTCTGGCCTGACCTCGAAACTTTGATGCGGGAAAATAACGTGCCTGCCTTTACCGTGGATGCGCATCGCAGCGTCGCTGATTTTGATCTACTGGGTCTCTCATTCAGTACAGAACTTGGTTACACCAACATGTTGACCGCTCTGAGTTTGGCCAACATTCCGTTACACGCGGTTGACCGCGATGACCACCCCATTGTGGTTGCGGGTGGACACTCTGCATTTAACCCGGAACCGATCTCACAATTCATCGATGCTGCCGTTTTAGGCGATGGTGAAGAAGCAGTCCTGTTGATCTCAAATATTGTGAAAGCTTGGATTGAGGCGGGTCGTCCCGGTGGCCGCGAGGGTGTGCTCTTGGAACTCGCTAAAACCGGTTGCGTGTACGTTCCACGCTTTTATGACGTTGAGTATTTGCCCGACGGTCGGATCAAACGAGTTGTTCCCAATAGAGCCGATGTACCCTCGCGGGTCACCAAATTCACCTTGATGGACTTGGACGCTTGGCCTTTTCCCAAAGCGCCACTAGTGCCACTTGCTGAGACCGTCCACGAGCGGATGAGTGTTGAAATCTTTAGAGGTTGCACCCGTGGTTGCCGTTTTTGCCAAGCAGGAATGATCACGCGACCTGTCCGCGAGCGCAGCATGACGAGTATTGCGGCCATGGTGGAAAACGGTCTTGAGAAAACTGGCTTCGAAGAAGTCGGCCTACTCTCGCTCTCCAGCGCTGACCACTCTGAAATTGGTGACTTGGCGCGAAACTTGGCTGACCGCTACGAAGAAACTCAAACATCACTTTCACTTCCCAGCACGCGCGTTGACGCATTCAATGTTGATCTGGCAAACGAACTCTCCCGCAACGGTCGTCGAAGTGGACTGACTTTTGCCCCTGAAGGTGGAAGTGAACGGATTCGTCGAGTAATTAACAAACTCGTGAGTGAGGAGGATTTGATCCGGACCGTGACGACAGCTTACGGAGCGGGATGGCGCAATGTGAAATTGTATTTCATGTGCGGTCTACCTACTGAAACCGACGAGGACGTTTTGCAGATTGCCACGATGGCGAAGGAAGTAATTCGTGCTGGGCGTGAAGCCAGCGGTCGCCGTGACATCAAGTGCACGGTGTCAATCGGTGGATTTGTTCCGAAACCACACACTCCGTTCCAGTGGGCGGCGCAACTTGACCACGAATCAACGGATGCCCGGTTGCAGAAACTCAAAGAAGCAATCAGGAACGACAAGGAATTTGGCAAGGCAATCGGTCTGCGCTACCACGACGGCAAACCCGGAATCATTGAAGGAATTCTTTCTCGTGGCGACCGTAGAGTCGGCAACGTTATTGAAACTGCATGGAAAAATGGGGCGCGATTTGACGGCTGGAGTGAGCACTTTTCATTTGATCGTTGGATGGAGTCGGCAAATTATGCTCTGGAAAACACCGGCGTTGACGTTGATTGGTACACGACCCGCGAGCGTGAATACACGGAAGTTCTTCCGTGGGATCACTTGGATTCAGGGCTTGACTCGGAGTGGCTGTGGGAGGACTGGCAAGACGCACTCTCTGAAGTTGCCGTTGACGACTGCAGGTGGACCCCTTGCTTTGACTGCGGGGTGTGTGACCAAATGGGCACCGAGATCCAAGTTGGCCCCACCGGTGTAATCGATTTGCCGATGCCAAGTCCCCGGGTGTCGGCGGTATTAGTTCAGGGTCTGTGCGGGAATTGACCTGCTGTGGCAAATAAACCCCCGGAGCGCAATCTTGCCCCGACGATTCAAAAATTACGACTGCGTTATGCCAAGCGGGGTCGACTGAGGTTCTCCAGCCACCGAGATTTCCAACGAGCACTTGAGCGAGCCCTGCGCAGGGCGGGAGTCCCCATGGCCTACAGCGCGGGTTTCTCACCCCACCCAAAGATTTCATACTCCAACTCGGCACCAACCGGGGTAGCGAGTGAAGCCGAATACGTTGAAATTGGGGTGACCCAGTTGTGTGACCCCGACAAGCTGCGAATCGAGCTTGATGCTGCGCTGCCACCGGGCTTGGACATCATTGAGGTAATTGTCGCAACATCGAGCGATTTCTCGGTTCGATTAGAAGCCAGCGTCTGGGAAATGGAAATCTGCGCCCCTGAGAAGGCAGTAATGGGTGCCGTCGGGGACCTTCTGGGCTCCACCGAAGTATTGGTGGAACGGATGACCAAGTCGGGACTTCGGGTTTTCGATGCCCGAAGTGCCATTCTCCTCATGGAAAGAGTCCCTCAAAGTGCCGTAACCGCCCCCGCAGACACCCAAATGCTGCGGGAGTGTGTCATACTCCATGTGGTTGTCCGGCATATCACTCCGTCGGTTCGACCCGATGATGTACTTACTGCACTGAAGCAGGTGGGAAACCTCGTGCCGCTTAAACCCGTGAGGGTGACCAGGCTGGCGCAGGGTCCACTGAACGAAGTGGGTATTTCGATTGGGGACCCATTTGACCCTGATCGAGTGCTTGTATAGCTCAACATCATGTGGCGATAAGGGAAGTCGCAGCGCATCACGCGCGAACCCTGATCGCAGCCCTAAAAGCTTGTAGTAGCACGTTTCACCCGGGCAGCGGGTCCATATATCGGGACCCAAAGGCAGATCGGTGATCGTGTTGCACACTGACCCGAATGCGGGTGATACCGCATTCCTAAAGGAGCGACCATCATGGTCGAAGAAACACCCACCGTGAGCGAAACAAACAGCCCCAATGACGCACCGGTGGTCAAAAAAACCCGTCGCGCCGCATCCCGTCCTGCTGGACCGGCTGTCCCAGCTGCAGCCCCTGCAGTTAGCACCCCAAAAATGAAACCCGCTGACAAAGCCGAGGCGGCCGAGAAGGCCGAACCTGCCGGAAAAGCTGCGAAAAAAGTAGCCAAGAAGGCTGCCAAGCCGAAGGCTCCTCTTTTCCAGGTTGCTGCTGAAGTACCGGTGGCACCCCAAAAGGTCAGTGCCCCGATCAAGGCAAAAGGCAAAGTAATCAAAAAAACTGCCATCGCCGTCCCAGTGGAAAGCGAAGTCTCACCCGAAGCACCGTCCCCAGAGCAAGTTGATGACAGCGAAGAGTCATCAAAAAATCCTCGTCGCAGGCGCGGTGGCCGTGGTCGTCGCCGCAAAGCGGACGACACCCTCGACTCAGGTGCCGAGGAGGCCTCGTCTGAGGAAGACGACAACGAAGAGTCAACAGAAGAATCATCCGTTGACTCGGTGGAAGATGACGAAGACGCAGCAAGCGCTGGGACAAAACGTCGTCGTCGCCGTCGTCGCGCAGGTCAAGGTGAAGACTCCGACCCCGATGACCCCAACACTGTGGTGCGCGTTCGGGAACCTCGTCGCAAGCAAAATGAAGACATTAAGGGCTCAACCCGAATTGAGGCGAAGAAGCAACGTCGCCGTGATGGCCGCGATCAAGGTCGTCGTCGGGCACCCATCCTGACCGAAGCCGAGTTCCTTGCTAGGCGTGAGTCCGTTGAACGGATTATGGCAATTCGCCAACAGGGCGACAAAACTCAGATTGCAGTTTTGGAAGACGGCGTTTTAGTTGAGCATTACGTAACTCGTGGTTCAGCAACATCACTTGTCGGCAATGTGTATATCGGCCGGGTACAAAACGTTCTGCCCAGCATGGAAGCAGCATTTGTTGACATTGGTAAAGGTCGCAATGCGGTTCTTTATGCGGGTGAAGTGAACTGGGATGCTGCAGGTCTCGTCGGAAATGAAAAGCGAATCGAATTAGCGCTCAAGCCCGGTGACCACATTCTGGTGCAGGTAACAAAGGATCCCGTTGGACAAAAGGGTGCCCGGCTCACCAGCCAGATCTCCCTCCCCGGCCGATTCTTGGTTTACGTCCCTGACGGTTCAATGACCGGCATTAGTCGCAAGCTCCCCGAGAATGAGCGCAATCGTCTCAAGACAATCCTGAAACGTGTTATGCCAGAGGATGCAGGTGTAATTGTTCGCACGGCTGCTGAGGGTGCACCCGAAGAAGCACTTGAGCAAGATGTCCAGCGTTTGACTTCGCTGTGGGAAGACATTTCCAGCAGCAACAACAGCACCAATGCGCCATCAATGCTCTACGCAGAACCAGATATTGCTATCAAGGTAGTGCGAGATATTTTCAATGAAGATGTCAACAAGATGATCGTCTCCGGTGATACCGCCTGGACAACAGTTGATGCATACATCAGCGCCGTTGCACCCGATCTACTTGATCGACTTGAGCATTGGACTGATTCCAAGGATCTCTTTGCGCAACTTCGAGTTGATGAACAAATACTCAAAGCCCTTGATCGCAAGGTGTACTTGCCTTCGGGTGGTTCACTTGTTATCGATCGCACTGAAGCGATGACCGTTGTAGACGTCAACACTGGAAAGTTCACCGGTGCCGGTGGAAACCTGGAAGAGACGGTCACCAAGAACAACGTGGAGGCAGCCGAAGAAATCGTGCGCCAACTCCGACTCCGCGATATCGGTGGAATCATCGTCGTCGACTTCATTGACATGGTGCTCGAAAGTAACCGCGATCTCGTCCTACGCAGACTCATTGAGTGCCTCGGTCGTGACCGCACCAAGCACCAGGTGGCTGAGGTGACCTCCCTTGGCCTAGTCCAGATGACCCGGAAGCGAATTGGCTCGGGCCTGATTGAGTCCTTCTCCCACGAGTGTGAAGCCTGCAACGGTCGTGGAATCAAGGTTTCTCTCAATGAAGAGCCGCACCATGAAGCGCCTGTGCGCTACCGCCGACCAGCAAATGCCGTAGACCCAGCCATGGTCGCGGCAAAATCCCTTGAGGCTGCGCAGGCTATTGAGCAGGCTCAAGACCAGGCCGAAACACAAGCCTCAGAACAAGCCCCAGAACGAGCCCCAGAACGAGCCCCAGAGCAGGCTGTAGAGGAAGTTCACGACTTGGACCTTGTTGTGGACCCCGATCTTGAGGTGATTACGCAAGATGC
>Ga0208544_10000048_pt1 | contig 85967 bp, 73 predicted proteins | sample DEB08_DNA_9_FD_184526 | JGI IMG/M metagenome (GOLD analysis project Ga0208544, IMG submission 184526) | Aqueous microbial communities from the Delaware River and Bay under freshwater to marine salinity gradient to study organic matter... | ecosystem: Environmental > Aquatic > Marine > Coastal ...
GCAGATAGATGTGCGCATTATTGCTGCGACTAATCGAGACCTACTTGAGGAGGTCAGAGTTGGTGGGTTTCGTAGCGATCTGTTTTATCGCTTGCAAGTGCTAACGCTAACGCCGCCGCCGTTGCGCGATCACCCCTCTGATATTTTGCCGATTGCCTATCATTTTTTAGAGAAATACTGTCTTCAATATCAAAAGCGGGGCTTGTATTTGAGTTCCGAGGCGAAGGTTGCCTTAGAATCATACACTTGGCCTGGCAATGTACGAGAGTTGCAGCATAGCGTATTGAGAGCTGTGCTGATGGTTGACGGCGATCAGATTGGGGTTGGAGAGCTTGATCTTCAGAAATCGGTTAAGCGGATCGATGGAGAAGATGCACGGGATTGGCGTGCAGCAACGATTGAGTCAGAATCTATAGAATTGTTAAGTGAGAACTTGTGGGCGCTACTCGAAAAAAATCTGGTTACGGTGGTTGATCGGGAGAAAGAAAATTTAACTCCTCTGGGTAGGTGGCTGACTCAGGAGTTTTTGCTGATGGCTAATAAACAAGCTTTGGGTGTTGTTCGCAATGCCGCAGATTTGTTGGGCCAGGCTGAGTCTACCTATCGGCGGCAATTAACCAAAACTCAACGTCTACGTCAACTAGAGCCTGGCCCCAAAAGTCAAGATTGGCAGCAAGTTGAGCAAGCCGTATATCTATTGGTTCGAGCTAGAGGTCAGCAGGATGTTCCTGACAAGGATGAAAATATCGTCAGGAAGGCGAGAGAGACCCTATTAGGTGTGGTCGACCGAGCGACGGGTAAATACCTTGCACGTGGCGCGGCATTAATGGACGTAAGTACGCCCACCTATAAAAGCTGGCTTGGAGTCCAATAAAACTTGGTTGCTAATGCTGAGTCTGGATATCTCTGTAAACACATTTCGCTTTATTACGGTCGAAAGGGTGTGGCGAAAAAAATGGAAAACCAATGAGCGTCAGGATGATTTGGCCATGGTTAATTCTTCTTAGCTGCCTAAGTGATAGTGCATTTGGTGTTGGTCGAAATATAAGATTTGAACATCTGTCTACTGACGATGGTATGTCGCACGCGAGCGTCATGGATATTTTGCAGGATCATCATGGCTTTATGTGGTTCGCGACTCAGGAAGGGCTAAATCGATTCGACGGTTATGATATTGAAACCTACGAGCATGATTACAGAGACCGTGCCTCGCTGGCAGATGATTGGGTTTGGTCGCTCTGCTTGGATGATGACAATAATCTTTGGGTTGGAACGAATAACGGCGGGCTGAATTACTTTGATCAAAATACCAAAACATTTTTAAACTGGCGCTATGACGCGACAGACCAGCATAGTCTGTCCAGTAATGACGTGCGAGTTGTGTTTTTAGATAGTCGCAAGCGTCTCTGGGTTGGTACCAGTAGTGGTTTGAATCGAAAAGTGAAGGGCGAAAATCGGTTCGAAAAATATCTCGCCGCAGATGACGGTGTGAGCCTGCCGCACGAGTCAGTGACAGCTATATTCGAAGATAGCTTAGGGCAGGTCTGGATTGGCACCGAAGGTGGCTTGGCGCGTTTTGATGATACGACGAATCGCTTTGTCAGCTACCTGCACGATCCTCTCGATTCATCCTCTCTGAGCGATAGTCACATTCGTGTTATCAAAGAGTTTAAGGATGAGTTGTGGATTGGTACGCAGTCAGCAGGTGTCAACCGTTTCAATCCTGGGTCGAATAAATTTAGGCGCTATACCGCCGATGCTGGGGAATCGGGGTCGTTACAAAGCGGATTGATTCGAGATATTCAGATAGATCATGAAAATACAATTTGGATCGGGACAGACAAGGGGCTAAGTGAATGGCAATCTGACCAAGATAATTTCATCACTTACCTCCATGAACCCGAAGATGACAGAAGCCTCAGTAGTAACCGAGTAGACACTATATTTCAGGATGCGTCCAACGTCCTTTGGGTAGGAAGCTACGAAGGCGTCGATCGGTGGAATTATCTCAGTGGTGCATTCGCCTATTACACTGAGGCAGACGGTCATTTGAACAGTGATGTTGTCGTGAGTCTTGCGCAGTCTGATAATGGTTCACTCTGGGTTGGTACTTATGGTGCCGGGCTTAACCGGTTCGACCTCAACGCCGCGGGCGGCTATGAATCAAGCGATTTTTTACTACCGCTAGCGGATCAGCGGGTGATGGCCTTGTGGGCTGAAGATGATGACAACTTGTGGATAGGTACCAGAACAGCCGGGCTGTGTCAGTTTTCGGTGAGCAGTGGTGGTCTGTCCTGCTTAGTGCATGAGGAGGGTAATCAGAATTCTCTGAGTGCCAATGGTATTACGGCTATTTTCGGCGAGAAGGATGTTATCTGGGTTGGTACTTACGGAGGCGGGTTAAATAAAATTGATCGAGTAACGGGGAAATTTACCCATTACCGGCATGATGTAGGGGATATTCACTCTCTAGGATCCGATCGTGTTTTGGCAATCTACAGAGACTCATTTGGGATTCTTTGGGTGGGGGCGGAGAATGGTGGTTTGAACCTGCTGGATGAGGTGAGCCAAAAATTCGATCGATTTCAAGCGAATGAAGACGACCCTGATTCTGTTAGTAATAATACCACCTGGGAAATATTTGAGAGTTCAGATGGAACGCTTTGGATCGGAACGCTCAATGGCGGTGTCAATATTTGGCATATCGACGATCGGCGTAGGGGCGAGGTTAAGTTTCAGCATCTTGATCGAATAAAAGGTCTGCAGAGCAATACGATCTACGGCATTTTGGAGGATGATGAAGGCACTATTTGGATGAGTGGGAACCGTGGTTTAGTGCAAATTGACCCATCTACCTTGGAGCTTCAACATTATGATCAGCATAACGGTACTCGAGGTGATGAGTTTAATTTTGGCGCGCGACTGAAGGACAAAAATGGCCGGTTACTATTCGGTGGTGCTACAGGTTTATTGGCCTTTAAACCGAGCGATATTCATCCTAATACGACGGTCCCCCCGGTGGTTATCAATGGTAATAGCAGTTTAAATGAAACGGTTTTCGCCCACAGTGCGCAAGCTTCCCCGTCGAATATAACGCTAGGGTATGACGAGCGTTTAATTACGTTTAGTTTTGCCGCACTTGATTACGCGTCTCCAGATAAGAACCAATATGAATACCAGTTAGTCGGTTTTGATGTTGGCTGGATTCAGGCGAAAGGCTTTCGGCGTGCTACCTATACTAATATCCCCGCAGGTGATTATAAGTTTCAGGTTAGAGCCTCGAACAACGATAAAGTCTGGAATCTTGATGGTGCGGCTATCAATATGTCGGTTGTGCCTGCACCTTGGTTAAGTTGGTGGGCATATCTGGTCTATATGGCATTAGTGGGTGGGTCCGGTGCGAGCTTTGTATACTTCCAACGCCGAAAACTTGTCGTCGCCCGCCAGCAGCATCAGACGCTTGAAGAGTTGGTCCGCCTTCGAACCAGTGAATTGGCAGAGCAGAACGACAAGCTCGAAGGGGTCAATGACCAGTTGCTGAAGGCAAGCATGACTGATGCCCTGACCGGGTTGCATAATCGACGATACCTGTATGATTATCTAGAAAATCAGGTCGCGATAATGCAAAGGTACTTAGGCCAGCTTGAGGCGGGTGAGAGCTCTCATCAGGCCCTGCTGCTGGAACCCAGTATATTTTTCATGATGATCGATCTGGACGGCTTCAAGAGCATTAATGACAGTTTTGGCCATCCCGCGGGTGATGAGGCATTAATCCAAGTCTGTGACATTCTCGTCAAGTACACCCGTGACTCGGATACCTTGATTCGCTGGGGGGGGGATGAATTTCTGATCGTTGGCCGTTGTCACGGCCTGAACGGGCCGAACCAATTAGCAGAGCGTATTCGTCGAGGATTAATGGAACATACATTTTTGGTGGGAAACGGTTCGAAAGGATATATGACCGGGTCTATCGGCTTTGCACCTTACCCCTTTAACAGTTGGCACCCGGATCGCTTCAATTGGGAGCAGGTTCTTGCCATCGCCGATCAGGCCGCGTATGTTGCAAAGTCAAACGGTAGGAATGCCTGGCTGGGTATCGAAGGCGCGGAGGCGTTTGGGTGTGCGGAATACAACCAAATCGGCGACAGCTTACAGAAGTTGTATGATCAGGCGTGTATTAAGACGATGACATCCATGGCTCATACCGTTAATTACAGCGCCTAGTCCTCGTGGGCGTGATTTTACTGATTAGACGGAGCCGATATTAATGCGCCATTATGTCCTCGTGGTTAAAGAAGACTGCGAAACCTGCCGAATGATCCAGCCTGTTGCTGCCGCGCTCGCGTTGAGTGCCGAGTTGCGCATTTTTTCGCAAGACAATCCTGATTTCCCCAGCGGCTTACCTGATTTATTCACCATTGAGGATGACCGTGAGCTTGCAAACTCCTTCGAGCTGAAGATAGAAATTGTGCCAACCCTGCTTTGTTATGACGATGCTCAGGAGACTGAACGTTTGGAAGGCTGGGATCGGTCGGCTTGGGAGCGAGTGTGCGGTCAAACTTTCAGCGCCAGTTTACCGGCATTTCGTCCTGGATGCGGTTCGAAGTCGCAGGATCCTGGTATGGCAGAAAAGCTGGCGGTCAAATATGGAAGTCAGCAACTCAAAGCCAGACGAATCAATATTGCTGATGGTGAAGATGAGGTTGAGGCGTGCTATGACCGTGGTTGGAGTGATGGCTTGCCGTTGGTGCCACCTACTGAGATTCGAGTCGTACGTATGCTTCAGGGCACGCTGAGGGCGGCTGATGATGTGGTAGGTGACGTGCCGCCTGATTATGCGCCGTGCAGTATTGAGAAGATTGCGATTAACGCAGTCATGGCCGGTTGCAAGCCTGAATACTTACCTGTGGTCATTGCCGCCGTTGAGGCCGCGCTGATGGATGAATTCTGTATGCATGGCCTGCTCGCCACTACCTACTTTTCGGGCCCGATGGTGCTTGTTAACGGGCCACTGAGTCGAGCTATTGGCATGAACTCAAAAGGTAACGCCTTAGGCCAGGGAAATCGTGCGAATGCGACGATTGGGCGAGCACTGCAGCTGGTTATCCGTAATGTTGGTGGTGGTCGGCCGGGTGGCGTCGATCGCTCGGCGTTAGGTAACCCCGGTAAATATACCTTCTGCTTCGCTGAGGATGAAACCGGTTCATGTTGGGAGTCTTATGCCGAGGAACGTGGTTTCAGCCGTGAAGCATCGACGGTCAGTCTTTTTGCCGCTGATGGTGTGCAAGGTATCGTTGATCAGAAATCCCGAACCCCAGAATCCTTGAGCCGGTCTTTTGCAGCCGGGCTGAAAGTCGTCTCCCACCCTAAAATGGTGATGGCGGCGGATGCCTTTTTAGTCGTCTCGCCGGAGCATGAGCGAGTGTTTCGGGATGCCGGCTGGTCCAAGGCGAGGCTGAAAGCTGAGTTACATGAGTTGCTGCAAATGCCGGGTCGTGACGTTATTGTCGGTGCCGGTGGTATTGCAGAGGGATTGCCAGAGAAGTTTAAGGATCAGACCCTACCTAAGTTTCGTGACGGTGGCTTGAATATCGTTCGGGCGGGTGGCAGTGCCGGTCTGTTTTCGGCGATTATTGCGGGCTGGGGTGCGAGTGGCAAAATTGGCAGTGTGCCTGTTACGCGAGAGATATTATAGTAAGGCTGTGGTAGTGAGTGGTGGCAGTTGAAAGGTCACACGCTGTGTCTGCAAGCATAAAATATCATCGATTTTTTTTATTGTGCTTTCACTGCTTAAGACCATAGACAAAAGGCACCGACTAAGAACCTTGACTAAGGACATCGACTAAGAACATCGATTAGAAGATGAAGTAAATTAGACTAGTGAACAACATTGAGAGGTCATAATCATGAGTAGCTTTCTGGATCCAACCGCTGAGCTCGCACCGGAGTCGCGAATTCCCTTACCCCGGCGAGAAAGCCTTGTTGGGCTGAATGTGGGGTTACTGGATATCTCCAAACCACGAGGCAATGTATTTATCGCGCGCCTTGACGAATTGTTAACTGAAGCCGGAGCGATACCCCGGCATTATGCTAAACCCACCTTTACTCGAATTGCGCCGGTAGAACTCAAACAGCAGATAGCCACTGAGTGTGATGTGGTCATAGAGGCGCTTGCAGACTGAGGATCGTGCACGTCGTGCAGTTTGCATGACATCATGGATCTGGATCGAAGAGGCATTCCCGGTGGCTTTATCGCCTCTGAAGAGTTTCGCGATGCTGCTGTAGCACAGGCTGAATCGCTGGGCTTTGATGCGCCGCGGATGTTCGTTGGCCATCCTATTCAGGATAGAACTGATGCGGAGATGCGTTCATTGGCAGAGTCTGCGTATGATCAGGTTGTTGCATTGATCGTTGAACGAGTAATCGTTGAACCAGTCATTCAGTAGATCACCGCGCCTAAAAAAGGCGCATCTGCGAGAGCAGGTGCGCCTTTCGTGTTTGAGCGCCTTGTTCAAGCGCTCAATGCTAACGGCGAGCCTATTTAGGCTGCATACGGATACCACTATCCAGACGAATCGTTTCACCGTTAATGTAGCTGCAGTTGACGATATAGGCGGCTGTCTGGGCAAATTCGCTGGGATCACCTAACCGATGCGGGAATTGCGTCATCTCAATCAGGGGTTCGCGAACCTGGGGTGGTGCAAACTTCATCATCGGGGTCTCGAATATACCCGGTGCAATCGTCACGCAGCGAATACCCTGCTTGACCAGGTCGCGGGCGATAGGCAGTGTCATACCGGCCACGCCGCCTTTGCTGGCGCTGTAAGCCGCCTGGCCAATCTGACCATCGAAGGCCGCAACGGACGCAACGTTAATGATGACACCGCGCTCACCATCATCAGTTACAGGTGCATTGTGTTGCATGGCATCGGCACACAGACGCAGTACATTGAATGTGCCGATCAAGTTGACGCGAACAATAAACTCGAAAGTCTTCAGCGGCATAGGGCCGTCTCGACCAAGGGTGCGTGCTGCTGCGCCGATACCGGCACTGTTAACATTGATGTGAAGGCCGCCAAAGGTCTCAACAGTCTTCTGGACTGCCGCCCGCACAGCATCTTCGTCAGCGACGTCGCCGGCGGCAAAGCTGGCATTCGCGCCCAGTTCAGCGGCGGCCTGTTCTGCAGTTTCGGCGTTTAGGTCAAACACCATGACCTTGGCGCCAGCCTTAATGAAATTCTCTGCGGTGGCACGGCCAAGCCCGGACGCTCCGCCGGTGATAAAAGCAACTTTGTCTTGTAGATCCATGATTTACCCTTATGTTTCGAAATAATTTCGGTCGAAAGTATACATGCCAACCCGCTGGCCTGCATCAGGTATAATCTGCTGGTTATTTGAAGCTTGGGAGAGGTCGTTGACGCTTAATATCCAATCGCAGGTTCTGCTCGCGACTCGCAACACGCTGCGACTGCCAACCCGGGCGGAGTACCTGGTGGATGTGGACAGTGATGCTGAGATTCTTGAGGCGCTCCGTTATGCTCGGCAGCGTCGCTGGCCAGTAACGATCCTTGGCGGTGGCAGCAATACTGTCTTTGCTCAGGATTTGGTGGGCCTGGTGATCTGCATACGAACTCGTGGGATTGAACTTATAGATGAGCGTGTCATCGCAGCGGCGGGCGAGTCTTGGGACCACCTAGTGAGACACACCATTGAGGCGGGGCTGTCTGGCCTTGAAAATTTGACCCTGATTCCAGGGCTGGTGGGCGCCGCGCCGATTCAAAACATTGGTGCTTATGGGGTTGAGTTGGCCGGGGTGGTCGAGGCCGTGCATGCGATTGATATTGCTACGGAGGAGACATTGGTCTTGAGCAACTTGGATTGCCAGTTCGGGTATCGTGACAGCATCTTTAAGGGGGCCCTTCATCAGCGTGTCATTATCACGCAGGTTTGCTTACGATTGAACCATAGCTTCGTTCCACAGTTGGACTATCTCGATTTGCAACGCTGGCGGGCGTTACAATCCCCGGAAAACGTCACGGCGAAACAGGTGAGCGCGGTCGTGGCAGATATTCGTCGAAAAAAGCTGCCTGATCCCGCAATAGTCGGCAACGTGGGGAGCTTTTTTAAGAATCCACAAATTGACGCAGACGCTTGGCGCCAATTACAGCAAGATTTTCCGGGTTTAACTGGGCGAGAGCAGGTAGACGGCAGTTGGAAACTTTCAGCCGCATGGTTGATTGATTCGCTGGGTTTGAAAGGCTTTAAAGTGGGCGACGCAGCGGTGTCGGATCAACACGCGCTCGTTCTAATCAATAAGGGTAAGGCGACAAGCCAGGATGTTCTAGCACTCGCTAGGCAAGTGCAGCAGCAGGTAATGAACCGGTTCAATCTCCAGTTGGAGATTGAACCGGTTATTATTCCCTGAAGCTGATCTAAGCTGCCTTTAGAGGCGTTATTTAGCTTTACTCGGCTTTGCTCCGGGCTCTTGGGTCATTCGCAGCGCGACCACGATGGCTTGGGTGGGCTTCATCGATTGCTCTAGGCTCTGCTGGCAGTGCTGGCGCGGGGGCCGTTACGGCAACAGGCGTTGATACCGTACCTTGGATTGGTGCGGCAGAGTTGACCCTCGGGTCGTTTTCTGCACGGCCCTTCACGGATTGAGGCGTCGTCGTGGTTGACTCTGCGTCGACAACAGACGGTGCTTCGATTGAAGCTTCGACAGACGCTTCGACAGACGCTTCCTCAACCACCACGGTCTCGATCGCAACCTCGGGTGATGCCGCTTCCGTCGGGGACTCAACCGTCTCAACTTCAGTGGCAGCAACGTCAACCACTTCAGATTGAGCTTCGGCGGTAACCGCTTCAGCCGTCTCAACTTCAGTGGTAGCAACGTCAACCACTTCAGATTGGGCTTCGGTGGTCACTGCTTCAACCGTCTCAGCGGCAGCAACTTCAACCACTTCAGGTTCAGCGATAACCGCTTCAACCGCCTCAGGTTCAGCTTCAGAGGTAGCAGCTTCAGAGGTAGCAGCTTCAGAGGTAGCAGCTTCGACCAATTCAGCTTCAGTGGTAACTGGATCGACAGTTTCTGCAGTGGCGACTTCATGGGTTACCGTCGCTTCCTCTTCGATTATCGCGCCGACCCCAGTATCAACCTGCTCCTGTGGTGCGGGTGCATTCGCGGCTGCTCGTTTTTCCAGCTCTGCCTGCAACCGAGTCGGCTCGACAGGTGTCGGACCGTTGTTTGTCGGCGCAACAGCAATGTTTTCTAACGCGGCGCTCGTCGCCTGTACTTCGGTGGCATTGTCGAGTGTTGAACCGGCGGATTCAGTCACCGAATCACTGGCGACTCTAGGACTGCGTTTACGCTGGCTCGAGCGTTGTCGGCTACCTTGGTTCCGCTTGTCGTTCTCTGCGGGGCCTTGATCGTCGGCAGCGGGTCGGGCTGGCCGCTTTCTAGTGCTTTCGGGGCGTTTTTCGACACTCGTTTCGTCTGTTGGTGCTGCGTCGCGCGCCTTGTCGGCATTTCTGCGATTGCGCGGTGGCCGACTGGGCTTGTCTGTGGTCGTATCTTCCTTGGGCGAAGATTTGGCTTCGCTGTCAGGACGGGGTTCGCGGGCTTCCGTACGATTGCGACTGTCGGGCCGTCGCCGTGCACCGCGACCGCCACGATTCTGGTTCGATTTCTTCTCGGGTGTTGCTGTCACGGCTGAAGCATCGGCAGGTTCTTCGCTCGTAAATATTGATAAGAGTCGAGACAGTAACCCGGGCTTCTTCGGCGTGGCTTTAGTGGCAACCTTGGCTTGTGGCGTTGCTTGAGCGGCAGTGCCAGCTGGGTGAGGTATGGCCTGCACCGCAGCGCGCTCAACGGGTACAGGTTTAATGGTTGCCGCAGGGGCTTCAGCTTCGAGCTCCGATGTGATCTCATAGCTGGCTTCGCTGCTATCGTCGTCGGTTGCTTTGATTCTTTCAACGCGATAGTGGGGCGTTTCAAGTTCCGCCGAGGGAACGATAACGACTCGAACTTCGGTTCGGGTTTCAATCCCTATCAGGTCACCACGCTTTTCATTTAGCAGATAGGAGGCTACAGAAATGGGTAAGAAGGCCCGAATTTCCGAGCTGGTCTCTTTCATCGCTTCCTCTTCAACCAGGCGCATGATGGCCAGGGCTGAAGATTCGACATCACGTATTGAGCCGAGTCCGCTGCAGCGTGGACAAACAATACCACTCGTTTCGCCTAATGACGGACGCAAGCGCTGACGGGACATCTCCAACAGGCCAAAGCGGGATATGCGCCCGACCTGAACTCTGGCGCGGTCAACTTCCAGCGCGTCGCGCATACGGTTTTCCACCGCGCGTTGATTTTTCGGAGAGTTCATATCAATGAAATCGATGACAACCAGACCACCGATATCGCGCAGACGCATCTGTCGACAAATTTCATCAGCTGCTTCCAGGTTGGTATTTAAGGCCGTCTCTTCAATGTCAGCGCCTTTGGTCGCCCTGGATGAGTTGATATCGATTGAGACGAGGGCCTCTGTGGGGTCTATAACAACGGAGCCACCTGAAGGTAGGCGGACTTCTCGCTGAAATGCAGATTCGATTTGGCCTTCAATCTGATAACGGCTGAATAACGAGACTTCGCTATCGTAGTATTTGATCCGTGACGAGAACTGGGGCATCACACGCTCGACCCACTCGGTTGCCTGGTCGAAGGCATCCTTGGTGTCTATCAGGATCTCGCCGATGTCGTCTCGCAAATAGTCGCGAATCGCCCGTATGATGATGTTGTTTTCCTGGTAGATCAGGAACGGAGCCTTTGCCGAGTCAGCAGCGGTCGCGATCGTACCTGCCAGGGTAATCAGGTAATCAAGATCAGACTGAAGTTCTTCTGCGGATCTACCAACACCGGCGGTACGGATGATCGCGCCCATGTTCTTCGGAATCTCGAGCTGCGACATAGCGTCTTTTAGCTCATTCCGTTCATCGCCTTCGATGCGTCTCGAGATGCCGCCTGCTCGTGGGTTATTCGGCATCAAAACCAAATAACGACCGGCCAGGCTATAGAAGGTTGTGAGTGCGGCACCTTTATTGCCACGCTCTTCCTTCTCAACCTGGACGATGATTTCAGTCCCTTCCTTGACAACATCCTTGATGTTGACCCGGCCGGAACCCTTGGCGCCAGCGCCAGTAAAGTACTCGCGGGAGATTTCTTTCAGCGGCAGAAAGCCGTGGCGATTAGCCCCGAAATCAATAAAGGCTGCTTCAAGACTCGGCTCTACCCGAGTAATTCGCGCCTTATAGATGTTGGCCTTTTTTTGCTCTCTGGAGCGATTTTCTATGTCTAGGTCAAACAGTTGTTGGCCATCGACCATGGCGACTCTCAGTTCTTCACTGTGGGTCGCGTTAATTAGCATTCTTTTCATTACGATATCACTTATTCGAGGCGTTCCTGCGCCGCAAACCTGCAAATCGTCAAATCTATCTTGGTAAGTACCGTTGTTTAAAAACTAAAGCAGGTCTCCATAAATGTTTATTGTACGTTCTTGTACGTCCGTTCATGTTAATATCCCCGCTGGTTTTAGGGGTGACCGATTGATATTAACCACGAGTCTTTACGTGTGTTTAACGGGTAGTCGAAGTCCTCTATTAGAAACAATAAAGCCAGTAACAATAAAACATCAATAAACTGATTTGATGAGTCTGGTTCGCGATGTGGTTTCCGCGGTTAGTATGGTTTCAGCGGTAGAATCCTTTTTCCGATTAGCGCGTCACTACAGGCTATGTCGTGAACTAGGTAAAAGCCAGGTTCAGGCATAGCTGGTGTAGAAGACTGCAATTCGGAACCGGAGTTCCGGTGCTGAAAATGTATAAATTCAACTGTGAGATATTCTCAATTAAATTAACCCTGGGTTTGCCCTTGTGGATTACTTCTGGGTCAGTTTGATCGTTTTTAATTCAACGACGAATCTGCCAGGATTATTCCTGAAGTCTAGTCTGAGTCGTAAGCGCTGAAGGAGTGGAAATATCAGGTCGACGGAATCACGCTAACATCAGGTCACACTAATGTAATCTAAAGTACTTGATCACAGTATCGTGATCATCATCACAAGCGGGCGGACGTCTGCATGATAAGGGAGTTCAGACGTAACCGCTCGCAATCATAGCAATTAATCCATGTAGGTCAAAGCCTTATAACTTTTTTGTTTTTGTCAATTGAGAACAGTGTTCCATGAGTGATTCAGTCCAAGTAGTAGAGATTGATGCCGATTCTGAAGGGCAACGGGTCGATAATGTTTTGATACGACTGCTGAAGGGCGTGCCGAAATCCAGAATCTATCGCATCGTCCGTAAAGGCGAGGTGCGCCTTAACGGTGGCCGTGTCAAAGCGGATACGCGAGTTAAGGGCGGCGATCTTCTGCGGATTCCGCCAGTGAGGATGGCTGATCCCGGCGAGCCTGTTCGAATGCCTGATAATTTAATAAATATATTAGATAATTCAATAATATACGAAGATAATCGAATGTTGATTATTAATAAGCCGGCGGGGCTTGCTGTGCATGGTGGAAGCGGTATCAGCACCGGCGTCATCGAAGGTTTGCGCCAATTGCGGCCTCAAGACAAGTCACTGGAGTTGGTGCATCGGCTAGATCGAGGCACGTCTGGCTGTCTGATGATCGCCAAAAAACGCAGTCATCTGCGGCGACTGCAAGCGCTGTTGCGAAGTAAGTCGGAAGGAGAGAAAACGCGATTTGAGAAACATTATGTCGCTATCGTACATGGTCAATGGCCCAAGCGCCGCCAGCATGTTGATGTGCCCATCCGCAAAGACACCCTAAAAGGGGGGGGCGGTGTTTGTGTGGTCGCGGTAGATGGCAAGCCGTCGCTGACTGAGGTGGATGTCACGCGGCAAAATAAGACCTACAGTTTGTTAGCTGTCAGGCCGATTACCGGTCGGACTCATCAGATCCGGGTTCATTGTCGACACCTTAAGCATCCCGTTGTCGGTGATGATAAGTACGGCAATGAGCTGCTCGACCGTCAACTGAAAGGATTGCTTGGGTATGACCGCCTGATGCTTCATGCCGCAGAGTTGCGTATTCCCGGGTTTGAAAAAGGCGAAAAAGCGATCCATGTGCGCGCCGAGCCAGATGCTGTTATGTTGAAATTTATGGAATCAATAGTATAAAAACCAATGTGTTGAGGTGTATATCTAAAGTTGTTTAAGAGGATCTATTTGGTGTTCCCTAAGTCGTTGAGCTAGGCGCATCAATGGTAGCCCATAAAGTGTGTTGACGTCCTGGCCGCGGGTTTCCGCCATGAGTGCAATTCCCAGTCCTTCGGCTTTGATACTGCCTGCACAGTCATAGGGCTGTTCAAGAGCGAGATAGCGGTCAATTTCAGCGCCAGATAATGGACGAAATTTCACCGCATAGTCATCGTGTTCCAAAACCAGTATGGCGCCACCACAGGCAATGCAAAATGCACTGGTATAGGTGACCCATTGATCGCTACATAGTAGTAGCTGAGCGCGAGCCCGTTCGAGATTGCCGGGCTTACCGAGAATCTGGTTGTTGACCACCACCACCTGGTCTGAGCCGATAACGAGGTTTTCCGATGCGCTATAAAGCGAGTCGCTGGCGACAGCTAGCGCCTTGCCCGCGGCAAAGCGCTCGGCCATGCTCACTGGCGCTTCGCCGGGAATGGGTATTTCGTCAAAATCAGGCCGGACCTGAATAAACGGTAAGGTCAACTTGGCGAGTATCTCGCGCCGGTATTGAGAGGTTGACGCGAGTATCAGGGATTGCTGTGAAATGCTCATAAGTTACTGAATCTCTCTAATTTTCTTTTGACAGTCTGTGACCTGACGCCTAATATGCGCCCCTTATGTTTAAAGGCCCCCTACCAATACGGATCAATCATCGCCGACTCGTCAGCGATAACGCTCGATTGGAGGGTACCATCCCGTTAGAAAGATTCGAACGATTAATCGGGTTGCTCAACAATAGTACGGGAGATGTGCGCGCCAGGCTTGAGTTTAAACGCGGTTACAAGCGCAGAGGGCTCGTCACTGGCAACCTTGAAGCTTCGGTCTCGATGATTTGCCAAAACTGTATGCAACCTGCCACCGTTGCGGTTAGGGCCGAGATTCGTTTGTTGGTGGTCAACTCAGAGGCTGCTCTGGAGGCGTTGGCTGAAGCAGATGATGGGATCATCTGCTTGGAGGATCAGGTCTTACTGGTCGATCTTCTTGAAGACGAGTTGATATTAAGTATGCCGATGGTAGGTCGGCATGCAGAAGGGGAATGTGCCGTGAAAGATGTAGCGGAGTCGCGCCCCATACCGGTAGTGCCGGTAAGCCCGACCAAAGAGACATATAGGCCCTTTGCCGGGCTTGCTGATTTGACGGAAGGCTTGTTCAAAAAGCATTAGTAAAGATTTAGTAAGTGACAAAGACGATCAAATAAGGAGCTAGAAATGGCTGTTCAAAAAAGTAAGGTGACCCGTTCCAGACGGGGCCAGCGTCGATCCCACGATTCGCTCATGGGACCAACATTGTCTGAAGATTCAACCTCCGGTGAGACGCATCGTCGTCATCATGTCAGTGCTGACGGTTTTTACCGCGGTAAAAAGGTTATTCATACCGCCGAAGACTGAGAGCTCTGACGGTGTGGAGGCCCCTTCGGGTTCTCTTCGTCGTCATCGTTAGCCGCAAGGGCGTTTAACCGGGTAGAGCCTGTCTCATACTGCGGGGAGAGGTACATTGCGACAAACAATAGACTCAATGTCTGACTCTATTCTGGCAAACGACATACAGCCACTCCGCGCTACACACTGGCGCGGGGTATTGTTGTGTCAGTGGCAGACTGAGATGGGAGAAGCGACATAATGGATCATAAAGTAGCATTCGTCTTTCCAGGCCAGGGTTCGCAAGTGGTTGGTATGTTAAGCGAGTTCGCGGCAACCCGAGCTAGCGTGCTTGATACCTTTGCGGAAGCCTCTGCGGTACTGGGTTATGACCTGTGGCAACTGGTCCAAAATGGGCCTGAAGCTCAGCTTAATCAAACTGAATTTACGCAGCCAGCATTGTTGGCTGCCAGCATCGCGCTATGGCGTTTAGCGCGAGAAGATGGAATAGCGGAACCCGCAATGCTTGCCGGCCATAGTCTGGGCGAGTATTCAGCCTTAGTGGCGGCAGGGGTGATCGATTTTGCCGATGGGATCAAATTGGTTCAATTGCGTGGGCAATTTATGCAAACCGCAGTGCCCCTCGGCGAGGGTAGTATGGCGGCGGTACTGGGCTTGGACGATGCCCAGGTCAGCGCGATTTGTTCTGAGATCACTCTGAACGGCGGACCAGACGATGTTGTCCAAGCGGCGAACTATAATGCGCCCGGGCAAGTGGTTATCGCGGGAAAGAATGCCGGTCTGGCCCGAGCAATTGAGGCCTGCAAAGCGGCAGGCGCGAAGCGAGCGATGGCCCTTTCGGTCAGTGCACCGTTTCATAGCGTACTTATGCAACCTGCGGCAGAGAAGATGGCCATTGAATTGGCTGTGGTAGACTTTCGGGCACCCGCTATTCAGATCATCCAGAATGTCGATGCGGATTTTTGCCAACATCCTGACAAAATTCGAGAAAACCTCGTGCAACAAATGACTAGCGCGGTGCGCTGGACCGAGACAATCCAGCTGATGGCCGGTGCCGGCGTGACTCGAGTTGTCGAATGCGGACCGGGTAAAGTGCTAGCGGGCTTGAATAAACGGATCGACAAATCCCTAGTGTCGTTAAGTATTAACTCTTTGGCGTCTTTAGCCGAAGGGGTCGAGGAGTTGAGCCAATGAGCCTCACGGGTAAAGTCGCCATAGTAACCGGTGCGAGTCGCGGTATTGGCGCTGCTATTGCCAAAGAATTGTCGCAGGCAGGTGCATTTGTTATCGGTACTGCGACAACTCAAGCGGGTGCCGAGCACGTCGCGACGACACTCGGCGCACAGGGTGCGGGCTATGTGTTGGACGTCAGCAGTGACGAATCCGTTGAGCAGTTTTTTGCAGCGATTAAAGGTGCTCATGAAGCGCCATTGGTGCTGGTCAATAACGCGGGAATCACTCGGGATAATATCGCTCTGAGAATGAAAGTGGATGAATGGGATGCGGTGGTGAATACCAACCTGAACTCCATTTATCGAGTCAGCAAGGCCGCTATGCGGGCGATGACCAAGGCGCGGTGGGGCAGAATCATCAATGTGACCTCGGTTGTGGCGAGTATAGGCAACGGTGGGCAAAGTAATTATGCTGCAGCCAAAGCGGGCGTCGAGGGATATAGTCGTGCCCTGGCCAGCGAATTAGGCTCCCGTGGAATCACAGTGAATTGTGTTGCTCCCGGGTTCATCAAGACAGACATGACTGATGCATTAACCGAAGATCAAACACAGGGGTTATTGTCCAGAGTACCTGCTGGTCGTCTCGGCGAAGCTGCTGAAGTTGCGGCGCTTGTGGCATTTTTGGCGGGAGAGACTGCCGGTTATATCACGGGTTCGACAATACATATTAATGGCGGATTGTACATGAATTGAGGTGAAACGCTGGAGCGCATAGCTGGCTCCCAAATGACTCTCGATTCATTTATGGTAGACGAAGAAGAAGAAGAAGTAAGGTATTTGTCCTAGGTATCTAAACCGAAGAGCAATGTATAAAAGTGAATAAAAATGTCAGGACCTGATCAAGTGGACAAAAAGCTTGATAGGTTAACTAGCATTTCATTAAACTAGCGCAGCTTGTCTGCAACGCGTAGGAGTGACTGAAAACATGAGCACAATTGAAGAACGAGTTAGTAAATTGGTCTGTGAACAATTGGGTGTTAAAGAAGAAGAAGTGACCTTGGACGCTTCCTTCGTTGAAGATCTTGGCGCCGACTCCCTTGATACCGTGGAACTCGTCATGGCTCTTGAAGAAGAATTTGAGACCGAAATTCCTGACGACGAAGCAGAAAAGATCACGACTGTAAAAGAAGCGATCAATTATATTAAAGCCCACGCCTAGTCTGCTTGGTTTTAACTCAAAAGCCGCGCTTACGCTAGTGAGTGCGGCTTTTGCTTTGCTAGCGGGTGTCCAATGGTTATGGGGTGACTCTGCAGCCAAGTGGCTGACTCAGTTGACTATTCTGTCTGATCAGGCCTGTTGGCCTGGCTGTGGCCAAGGAGATGAGCTTGAACAAGCGTAGAGTTGTAATCACGGGTATGGGAATGTTGACCCCTTTGGGCGCCGGCATGGATCCATCTTGGGCGGGACTAGTCGCAGGGAATAGCGGCATTGGACCTATCAAGGCCTTCGATACCACCGACTTTCCTGTCAGGTTTGGTGGCGCTGTGCCTGATTTCAACATGGAAGAATACATCTCCAAGAAGGATGCACGCCGTATGGATGGCTTCATCCAATATGGCCTCGTCGCGGGTATTCAAGCGATGCGGGATTCGGGTCTTGACGTCAGCGATGAAAATCGCCATCGGATTGGCGTTGCAGTCGGTTCCGGGATTGGCGGTATCGTGACGATAGAAGCCTGCCATGATATTGTCACGAATCGCGGTCCGACGAAAGTAACACCATTTTTCGTGCCGTCATGCATCATTAATATGGTGGCTGGCCATCTGTCGATCCTCTATGGCTTGCAAGGCCCCAATATCGCCATTACGACAGCCTGCACAACGGGGACCCATAACATTGGCTTTGCTGCCCGTATGATCGCCGCTGGTGATGCCGACGCCATGCTTGCCGGCGGCGCAGAAAAATCAACCTCGCCGACCACCATGGCGGGCTTCGCTGCGATGAGGGCATTATCAACCCGCAACGATGATCCATCGATTGCCAGTCGACCTTGGGACAGGGACCGTGATGGTTTTGTGTTGAGTGATGGCGCTGGGGTGTTGGTATTAGAAGAGTATGAGCACGCCAAAGCCCGAGGCGCGCAAATCTATTGTGAGATCGTCGGGTTCGGCATGAGTGCCGATGCCAGCCATATGACCTCACCGTCAGAAAATGGCTCTGGCGCGGCCATGTCGATGCAAAATGCCTTGCGAGATGCGGGGCTTAATGGCACCGATATCGATTACATTAATGCGCACGGTACCTCAACTCCCCTTGGCGATATCGCCGAGACGATGGCGGTCAAGACGGTGACTCAAGGGCATAGTCATAAAGTCGCCGTGAGCTCGACCAAGTCAATGCTGGGTCATTTGCTGGGTGCCTCCGGCGCCGTTGAGGCGGTTATTTCTGCCTTGGCCATCAAGCATCAAATTGCGCCACCGACGATCAATCTCGATAACCCCGGTGAAGGCTGCGATTTGGACTATGTGCCCCACTATGCGCGGGATATGAAAATAGATGTCGCCTTGTCGAACTCCTTTGGTTTTGGTGGTACCAACGGTACCTTGATCTTCAAAAAGCTCCATTAGCGCGCTGCGGGTGCGTACACTGATTAATGGCCTGTCTGGAGACTCCATCTTAGCGGCTGACCGTGGGCTAGCCTACGGCGATGGTGTGTTCGAGACGGTACGGGTCGTCAATGGTCGGCCGATCTTGCTTGAGCTGCACTTGGCGAGATTGAACCGGGGTTGCAAACGCCTGGGCCTTGATCTAGATAGCCAATGTTTACAGGACGAGGTGCAGGCGCTCTGTACCGGCTCAAACCCCAGTGACCAGATACTGAAAATCATTGTCACACGTGGAATCGGGGGGCGTGGCTACCGATCTGATAATATCCAACAGGCTAATCGCTATATCAGCATCAATGCTTATGTGTTTGACGCTCAGTTGAGCCAAACAGGGTGTGCACTGCATCTTTGTGAGACAACGCTTGCGCGCCAGCCATTGCTAGCGGGTATCAAGCACCTGAATCGATTGGAGCAGGTACTTGCTGCAGCTGAGCTACCTGCGGATTACCAGGAAGGTTTGATGCGAGATACACGAGGCCATATGATTGAGGGGATTCGAAGTAATTTGTTTATTGTCACGGCGGGTGCGCTGATAACTCCTGACCTGTCTAATAGTGGCGTCTGCGGCGTGATGCGGGAGTTGATCTGTCAGTTGTTGCCAGTTCAAATCAAGGCGTTAGATCTTGGCGCAGTATTGGCGGCTGAAGAAGTGTTTGTCTGTAATAGTGTGTTCGGCATCTACCCGGTGACTCGAATCGATGCTGCAGGGCAGCCTTTGGCTACCTTTCCGGTGGGGCGTGTGACGCAGGCTTGCCAGGACCAAGTGACCGAATTCACGGGGGTCAACCTTAGGTGAAAAAGCGACTGACTATTATCTTTCTGCTGGCGATATTGCCAATGCTGACCGGTTTCGGTTATGTGTTCCTGCAGCTCACTAAATCGATCGTCTTGCCGGCTGCGACATTAGTGTACGAGGTGGCGCCTGGAACGCCGTTGAGCGCTGTAACTAGCGACTTAGTGAATCGCGGTATTGTGGTTGTGCCTGCCTGGATGTATCGTCTTTATGGATCCCTGAGTCAGAAACAGGGTAGTCTGAAGGCCGGAGAGTTTGAAATTACCCGGGCCATGAACGGCGTGGATCTTTTGAAAAAATTACGCCAGGGACCTGTGGTAGAGCATCAGATGACGTTTCTCGAGGGCTGGAGATTCAGGGATTGGCGCGAGCAGTTGGCGAGTCAGTCATTGATTCGTCAATCGATCAATTCTGTGCCTGATGATGAGATCATGGCATTGTTGGATGGGGAACACCTTGACCCCGAGGGTCAGTTTTTTCCAGATACTTACCAATACGTAAAGGGTGAGACCGATATCGCGATATTACGCCGAGCCCACCGACGCATGGTAGATGCGCTAAACAGGGCCTGGCGGAACCGTTCTGATACGACCCTGACATCGCCTTACGAAGCTCTGATACTGGCGTCGATCGTGGAGAAAGAAACGGGTTTTAGCCTGGACCGAGGCAAGGTTGCGAGGGTGTTTGTCAATCGCTTGCAGTTGGGTATGAGATTGCAGACTGACCCGACGGTCATATACGGCCTGCCAGACTTTGATGGCGATTTGACTCGAGGTCATTTGCGCCAGGCATCGGCTTATAATACGTATCTCAACAAAGGTTTGCCGCCGACGCCAATCTGTAATCCCGGCTTAGCAGCTATCGAGGCGGTACTTGCGCCTGAACCTGGCGATTATTTGTTCTTTGTGGCTCAAGGCGATGGCCGAAGTTTTTTTTCGACAACGCTGAGTGAGCACAACGAAGCGGTTGCTAAATTTCAGCGTGAGGGTCGGGCTGATGTTTATCAGAGTGCGCCGCCAATCAACGTGCCGCTCAATAAGGAGGGGTCATGAGCGGACTATTTATCACCATTGAAGGAGCTGAAGGCGTCGGTAAATCGACCAATATAAGCTATATCGAGGAGCTACTCGATGCCAAAGGCATCGAGCATGTGGCGACTCGTGAGCCAGGTGGTACACCTCTGGCAGAGCGGATCAGGCATCTGTTACTGGATAAAGCCGAGCAAAATGTCGACCCGCTGGCTGAATTATTGCTGATGTTTGCCGCTCGACGACAACATCTACAGGATCTGATATGGCCAGCGCTAGCGAGGGGGCAGTGGGTGATTTGTGATCGGTTTACCGATTCAACCTATGCATACCAAGGTGCGGGCCGTGGCCTGGATATGACCGTGATCAATGATCTTGAGCGGCTTTGTCTGGGTGATTTTCAGCCAGATTTAACCTTAATACTGGATCTGCCTATTGAGGCTGGTATGGCGCGAGCTGCTGAGCGGGGCGCGCTGGATCGCTTCGAGTCTGAAGATATTGCCTTCTTTCAGCGGGTTCGCCAAGGGTTTCTAGATCGTGCCGCCACCGCTGACCGATATCGGGTGATCGATGCAAGCCAGCCTCTGGCCCAAGTTCAAGCTCAGGTCAGGCAGATGATTACCAGCTTACCGGTTTATGGTGGGGGGAATGATGGCGCAAGCTGATCTCGTACAACCTGAACAGGTAACCAGAGCGCAATTTTATCCGTGGCAGACGCTGCCACGACAGCAGATCGCACGCCAATATCGCCAGGCTAAATTGCCTCATGCGTTGCTGCTTTGTGGTCAGGCTGACCTGGGAAAGCGCGATTTCGCCAATGCGATGGCGCAACTGCTGTTATGCCGTGCACCTATTGCGGAAAAAGCCTGTGGAGATTGCCCCGAGTGTGCATTGATCGATGCTGGCACCCACCCGGATTTGCGAATCGTGCAGCCAGAAGGGACCTCTAAACAGATCAAAATTGATCAAGTTCGATCTCTGATCGAGTGGTCGGGTCACACAGCCCAGCGCAATGGTTTGAAAATCGCGATCATTCATCCGGCTGAGACCATGAATAACGCGACCTCCAATGCGCTACTAAAATGCCTTGAAGAGCCCGCAGGTAGTACCCTGATGATGCTCGTCACCCGCCAACCCGCGAGACTATTACCCACCATTCGAAGTCGCTGCCAACGGGTTAATTTTGCTCTGCCGAGCCCCGAATTGGTGCTGCCGTGGCTTGCTGAACGACTACCTGATAACCAGAACCTGGCATTATTGCTGAATATCGCTGGCGGTGCGCCGCTGGCGGTGCTGGACCATCATGATGAGCAATATCTGGCGCGCCGACAGACTATCGCCAAGGGGCTAGCGGCACTCCTGACAGCGGTATCGTCGGCCGCGGAGACCTATGTAATGCTGGCTCCAGACGATCCCTTGATGGTCGTCAATTTGATGTTGGAAGTGGTTGCAGACGCTCTTCGATGGCAGGTATCTGAAGTTGACGGCGCAATTAAAAATCAAGATTTGGTCAGTAGTATTAAACTGATTGGTCAGTCTGTCAGCAAAGATTTTTTGTTTCGTCTGCTCGACCGACTGATGCAAGAGGCCCGACAACTCGCCAGTACATCAAATCCCAGTCCGCAGCTGCTCCTCGAAGCGCTGCTAGATGCCGTGAGCCACCGGCAGGTAGAGGTTTTTTAGTGATTGGTGGATTTCTGCCTTGTAGATTAGCAGGCCATGATGCAATACTTCGTCTATCAACAATTTGGAAATATTGAATGGGCAGTTTAGCGAGAGGCGGTGCCAAAAAGACCATGATTGCGTTGACGATCAAGGATAAAGCCGTACTGCATAATTGCTATATGCCCTTTATCCGAAATGGTGGGTTGTTTATTGCGAATCGAACAGAGTACGAGCTAGGTGATGACGTTTTCATTCTCTTGAATTTGATGGACGAGTCGGAAAAAATACCCGTCGCCGGCAAGGTTGTCTGGATTGCTAAAAAGGGCGTCAAGAGCCCGCATACGCCAGGTGTTGGAATCCAATTTACTGACCCAGATAACATGGCGAAAGATAAAATTGAAACTTACCTGGTTGGGTCGTTCGGCTCCGCAAATGCGACAGCGACGATGTGACCTGAGAAAAATATTTAGGAGTCACGTACTCAAGCCTAATTTGAGTTCGGTGAGTGCCAGTGGTTTTACTCGTGGTCAGAATATCTGCGGGTGATTTTAAATTGATCAAGTGGTGTTTTCCTGATGGTGCGCAATGCCCAGGGATCCCTCAGTAAGTGGTTCGATTGAACCTCAGGAATGTAAATGACCTATTGTGTTGCCATCTCGGTGGACGCTGGAATTTGTTTTATTGCAGATTCACGCACAAATGCGGGCGTGGATAATGTCAGCACCTACTCCAAGATGCATATCTTCGGTGTCGATGGCGAGCGTCAAATTGTGGTGTTGTCAGCGGGTAATCTGGCCACAACCCAGGGCGTCATCAGTCAGTTGAAAAAGGACATTAAGATGGGCGCTGGGCAGCATTTACTCAATGTGCCGCACTTGACGGATGCGGCGGACTATCTCGGCGAAGTCAGCGTTGCCCAACAAGCCAAATATACAGGGGGGGGCGCGAATTATGATGCATCCTTTATTCTCGGCGGCCAAATTACCGGACAGAACTCCAATGCTTACTTAATCTACCCACAGGGTAATCATATAACGACCTCTGCGGACACCCCATTTTTGCAGATCGGTGAAAGTAAGTACGGCAAGCCTATTCTTGATCGTATCCTGTCGTTGGACTCTACCCTGGAAACAGCAGCGCTTTGCGGACTTGTTTCTATGGACTCGACCATTCGGAGTAACTTAACGGTTGGCCCGCCGATAGAAGTCCTGATTTATGAACAAGCGAGTTTAACTGCCGAGCGGTATTTTCGCTTTGAGGAAAGCAGCGAGTATTTGCGGGCGCTGAGTCGTAGTTGGGATGCCAAACTCAAGGAAGCATTTTCTAGTTTGCCGCCGATCGCCTGGAGCGCCAATTGGGACGATGTTGAGCATCGACAGAACTGATTTTGCTGCACGATAAAACCGAAGAACCCGATCAACCCAGCGACCAGGGTAATGAGTCGCCTCTCAAATATCTGTTCGTTATGAGGAGTCTGTCAGCGTGACGATTCGCGTAGCTATCAATCACATTACGGAATACCGATTCGACCGCCCGATTACGTTGCATCCTCATGTTGTGCGTCTGCGGCCTTCGCCTCACTGTCGCACGGCAATTGAATCTTATTCACTGAAGGTCTCGCCAAGTAATCATTTTTTGAATTGGCAGCAGGATCCATTTGGCAATTACTTGGCTCGCTACGTGTTTCCTGAAAAGACAAGGGAGCTGCTGATTCATGTTGAACTGATTGCTGACCTGACAGTCATCAACCCCTTTGATTTTTTTCTGGAGGAGCAAGCAGAAACCATTCCGTTCCAATACGAAAGTCAATTGTGCCGTGATCTTGCCCCCTACTTGGAGGTAAAGGAACGTGGCCCGCTGTTGACCCAATGGCTAGCGCAAGTCGATCGCAGTAAGACGCCCACGGTTAATTTTTTGGTGGCATTGAATCAACGTTTGATGGCGGACGTCGGTTACTTAATTCGAATGGAGCCTGGTGTGCAGAGTTGCGAGCAGACTCTGTCAACCCACTCGGGCTCCTGTCGTGACAGTGCCTGGCTGATGGTACAGGTGCTGCGTCACTTGGGTCTGGCGGCGCGCTTTGTCTCCGGTTATCTCGTCCAGTTAAAATCTGATCAGAAGTCGCTAGATGGTCCGTCAGGCCCGGCAGAGGACTTCACTGATCTGCACGCTTGGGCTGAGGTCTATCTGCCTGGTGCAGGCTGGATTGGTCTGGATGCCACATCGGGTCTGTTCGCGGGTGAGGGGCATATTCCACTGGCTTGCACCCCTGACCCAATATCGGCAGCACCGGTGACGGGCGCGACCGAGCGGGCCGAGGTAACATTCCATTTCGAAAACAGCGTGACCCGTATTTTTGAAGATGCGCGGGTGACTAAACCTTACACTGACGTGCAATGGCGTAAGGTGGAAAAATTAGCGCTAAAAATTGATCAACAGTTGGCTGTGGATGATGTTCGGCTGACGATGGGTGGTGAACCGACCTTCGTCGCTATCGACAATATGGATGGTGCTCAGTGGAATACTGAGGCACTCGGCGACGAAAAGCGCAAGCTCGCTGACAATTTGTTCTGGCGTCTGAAGTCGCATTATGCGTCTCAGGGTTTGATGCATATTGGCCAAGGAAAATGGTATCCGGGCGAGCAATTACCGCGCTGGGCTTTGTCACTCTATTGGCGCAAAGATCGCAAGCCCTTGTGGCTTGATGATCGTCTGTTAGCTAATGAAAGTTCTCTTGGTCAACAACCGGCGACCGCAGGAAAAGATTTTATCGACACGCTGGCGAAGCAATTGGGCCTATCGCCTGAGCTGGTGGTGCCGGGTTTTGAGGATGTTGGCTATTACCTTTGGAAAGAAGGGCAGTTGCCCGAGAACCTGGATCCGGACAATAACAAGTTGGATGATCCTTTGGAGCGCGCGCGTTTTCGACGCTTGTTTGCCACTGGCCTGACAACCACGGTGGGCTATGCGCTGCCACTGAAATGGCAAGCCGTGAATGAGCAGCAGGGGCGTTGGCGCTCCAGTCGTTGGCCGTTTCGGGCTCAACATATGTTGCTGGTGCCTGGCGATTCACCTATGGGGCTGCGTCTGCCATTAAATTCGTTGCCTTGGGAACAGCCTAATCCGCTGGAGTTTGACGCCGAGGCCGATCCGTTTGCGCCGGTCTCCGGAGAGCTGATAAGCCTGGACTCGGTGGAGTCGAAAGAGGTAATACACACCGCCCTTTGTGTACAAGTCAGGGAGGGGCATTTGTATGTCTTCATGCCGCCTCAAACCGAGTTTGATGTTTACGCATTGCTGTTGACCAAGATTGAAGCGACCGCTAAGCAGTTAGAGATGCCGGTGATTATCGAAGGCTATGAACCGCCATCAGACAGTCGCATCCAAGTCTTGCAGGTGACGCCCGATCCCGGTGTGATCGAGGTGAATGTCCATCCTGCGAGTAATTGGGACGAGCTTACTGAAATTGCCGAAAGTGTTTACGCTCACGCCCGTGAGTGTCGCCTGGGGACCGAAAAATTCATGCTGGATGGTCGACATTCCGGTACGGGAGGGGGGAATCACATTACCCTGGGTGGTGCGACCCCTATCGACAGTCCTTTCTTGCGGCGACCTGACCTGCTGAAGAGTTTGATTATCTACTGGCAGAACCATCCGAGCCTGTCTTATTTATTTTCAGGTTTGTTTATTGGTCCAACAAGCCAGTCACCGCGAGTCGATGAGGCTCGAGATGACAATCTCTATGAGCTTGAGATGGCCTTGGCGCGGATACCTGCTGGTGACATTGAACAGCCTTGGTTGGTGGATCGATTGTTGCGAAATTTCTTGGTGGATCTCACGGGTAACACCCATAGAGCGGAATTTTGCATCGACAAGCTGTACTCGCCAGATTCAGCCGGCGGTCGTCGCGGTCTCGTCGAGTTCAGAGCTTTTGAGATGCCACCACACGAGCGTATGGGTCTGGTCCAGATATTGCTGATTCGCGGCCTGATCGCCATGTTTTGGCGTCGGCCCCATGATCGGCCGTTAGTGCGCTGGGGTACCGAGTTGCATGATAAATTCATGCTGCGCCACTTCATCGACGATGATTTCCAAATGGTGATCGATGATTTATGTAAGTCAGGTTATTACTTTGAGCGCGCATGGTTTGATGCTTTTATGGAATTTCGCTTTCCGCGCATCGGTGGGGTGAATGTGGCCGGCCTAGAGTTGCAACTGTTTGCCGCGCTGGAACCTTGGCATGTGTTGGGTGAGGAATCGTCCACTCAAGGTACTTCGCGTTTTGTCGACTCAACCCTTGAGCGTATTCAGGTAACTCTGGATAACGCCACGAGCAATCGTTATATCGTGACTTGTAATGGACGCAAGGTGCCGTTGCGAAACACCGGCATCCGTGGCAGGCAAGTAGCTGCTGTGCGCTATAAAGCCTGGGAGCAACCTTCAAGCCTGCACCCGAGTGTTGCGCCGCATAATCCCCTGGTATTTGATGTCATTGATGTGGCTAACCAGCGATCACTCGGTGGCTGTACCTATTATGTCTCCCATCCAGGTGGCCGTAACTACGACAGCTTTCCCGTTAATGCAGCTGAAGCCGAGGCGCGTCGTCATGCGCGATTTTGGGAAATCGGTAAGACGCAAGGACGCATCAGAATTCCGCCGGATGAGCAGCATCCTGAGCAGCCGCTAACGCTAGATTTAAGGTGGCCAGACCCGCGATAGCAAAGTACGAGTTAGGAGCGATCGAATAGTGGTTCGCTGACTTCGCTGAAAATTTGGGTATCTGATTTTAGCCGGCGGTCGTTGAAACCGACGGGGCCTCAACCCCGTGGCCGAACCAGGCATTGGCAACCTGGCTGTGAATGTCGGCGAACGCGAGTTGCACGATATCGATAAATTCATGCAGGCCAGACTCGTTGAGCAGCTTGATGACATCGTTGGACTCTATGGTTCGCAGCGCCTGGGAGATGCTGCGCAGTGGCAGGTCGTTCAATGGCAGTTCGCTACAGCACCGATTGACCTCGTTCAGACAATGCGCCACCGCTCGCGGAAATTTGCGATTTTTGAGTAAAAAGTCGACGACATCTTCACCGTTCACCCTATCCTTCACGTGTTGGCGATACATCTGATAGGCGGTGAGCGAGCGCAGTACATTCATCCACAGGATGTTGTCGTACTCTACCTGCTTATTTTTGAGCGTAATCAAATTAAGGCTGCCCACATCAACGATGCGTGATGACATATCTGCACGTTCAAGGTTACGGCCAATTTTGATAAAGTTATAGGCCGTATCGGCGCTCATAGAGCCGGCTAACAGGCCTGTTAGTTGATGGCATCGGCCGATAATCTCACCCAGGAAGTTGTGTCGACCCTCACGTTTGAGTCCTTGGCCCAGGTTTTTTTGCAGGAACAAGTAGAGTTCGTTAATACGCTCCCAAGCCTCGGAAGGCATAATTTCACGAGTAGTCCTGGCATTTTCACGAGCGAGGCGCACAGCGCTGCGGATCGAACAGGCGTCGTCCTCGAGCAAAAATTTAACGACGTTGCGCTCATCGACGCGGGTGAAGCGACGCTGAAACTCTACGCTATTACCCGTAATGTCCAAGGTGCTGGCCCAGATGTGGTCAACCCTGGGCAGATCCATCACCAGGTTCGTATTGACGCTAATCAAGCGTGCAGTATTCTCGACCCGTTCCACGTAGCGCCCAAACCAATACATTTTTTCTGCAACTCTAGATAGCATTTGTGTATTACCTCAGGTTGCTTGCCGGTCGGCGATAATCCAGGTGTCTTTGCTACCACCACCTTGGGAGGAATTCACGATCAGAGAACCCTTAACGAGGGCGACCCGGGTTAACCCGCCAGCACTAATAGTGGTTTTGTTACCCTGCAAGATAAATGGCCTGAGATCCACGTGGCGTGCTTCGATCGTGTTCTCGCACAAGGTCGGGACTGTCGATAGGTCGATAATGGGTTGGGCGATATAGTTTCTCGGGTTAGCCTTGATCAAACGTTTCATCTCCGCCGTGCGCCGCTTACTTTCACGAGGACCGATATACATACCGTAGCCACCGGATTCGTTCGCCGGCTTAACCACCAAGTTCTCGATGTTCGTCAGAACATGCTGCCGATGGACGTCGTCGGAGCAAATGAAGCTGGGGACGTTGGGGAGTATCGGTTCTTCACCCAAGTAGTAGCGAATCATTTCTGGCACGTAGGTATAAACAAGCTTGTCATCGGCGACGCCGGCACCGGGTGCGTTAGCCAGTGCAACATTACCTTTGCGCCAAGCCCGCATTAAGCCGGGTACACCTAGCATCGAGTTCTTATCGAACACTTCGGGGTCCAAAAACATGTCATCAATGCGTCGATAGATGACGTCGACCCGAGACAGCCCCTCGACGGTTTTCATATACACACAATCATCATCACCAACGATCAGGTCAGGTCCCTCGACGAGCTCGGCACCCATGCGTTGAGCCAGAAAGGAGTGTTCAAAATAGGCCGAGTTGTAGGTGCCGGGTGTCAGAACCACGACCTCAGGGTAATCCAGTGGCCGTGGTGAAATGGAGCTTAAGGTATCGAACAGGTTCGTCGGGTAGTCATCCATCGGCAGGATGTCATACATCTCAAATAATTCCGGTAAGACTTGCTTGCTGATCTTGCGGTTTTCGAGCATGTAAGACACGCCGGAAGGGACGCGTAGATTATCTTCTAGCACATACATGGTACCGTCGCCGCCACGTACTAGGTCGCTACCGCAAATGTGCGCCCAGGTGTTGTAGAGGGGCTTCATGCCTTCGCATTCTTTTCGATAGTCTTTCGAGCTGCGTAATAAGTCTCGCGGTACGCGTTTATCTTTGAGTATTTTCTCGTCGTTATAGATATCGGTGATAAACAGGTTGAGTGCCATCAGGCGCTGTTCCAACCCTTTCTCAATATATTCCCATTCCTTTTGGCGAATCATTCGAGGAATGATATCGAAAGGCCAATTGCGATCGATATTCTCACCTTCGCTGTAGACAGTGAAGGTGATGCCCATCGTGCGTATCGCCAGCTCAGCATTATGCTGGCGTTCTTTAAGCTCTTTGAGTGAACTTTTTTTCAGGAAATTAGTGAGCTCGGTAAAGCCTGGCCGCGCCCTGTTTTTTGGCGTCAGAAGCTCGTCATAAAAGCCGGATTGGGTCGAGTATTGCTTAAGGTCCATGCAGTTGAGTTCGCCAGATTTTTCGTTATATTAACTCAATGTTCGCTTGAAATCAGAATTCAACTTCAAGAAGTTTGTAGTGGGTTTCCACCATGCCGAGGGACAAATAGGTCTGCTGCGCATTGGTATTGTCGTGCTCAACATATAAACGAATGCCACAGACATCAGTGGCGTTTTTGGCGAGCTCGGTGACATGGGCATACAGCCCGCCGAAGACGCCTTGGCGGCGGTAACTTGGGTCGATATAGACGCTCTGAATCCACCAGAATAAACCATTACGCCAGTCGCTCCATTCGAAGGTGATGCCCAGGCAGCCGACGGGGCCGCCATCGGCCTCGGCAACCAGATAAAAGCCCAGGCTCGGGTCACTGATCATACGCTCAACGCCTGCCAGGATAGTCCCGGTGGGTAAGGTTTTATTTTCAGTTTCTTGGGCCATGGCTTGGTTGAAGGCCGCAATGGCGGCGACATCAGCGGGGGTTGCTCGACGAAAAATAGTCGTCATGTTAATTTGCCTCTCGAAAATTATTTTTTGGTTAGTGCCGATGTCGATGCGAGCGACAGATGTTGATCGAAAAATTGATCCATCATGCCGTAGCGATGAAGGTTGACCTTGCGTCCGCTCAAACCATGTTTAGCACCTGGGTAATTCATGATTTCAAAGGCTAAGTTTTTATCCTGAAGTGCCTGGTAAAGCTTCGTGCTGTTGGTGAACAAGACGTTATCATCTGCCATGCCATGAATGACCAGCAGTCTGCCACGCAGGTTCTGCACATAGGGGAACACACTACTCGATAGATAGCCATCAGGATTGTTGCTCGGTAGTCCCAGGTAGCGTTCGGTGTAATGGGTGTCATACAAACGCCAATCAGTCACCGGCGCCACACTGACGCCGGCTGTGAATATCTCTGGGGCTTTCATCATTAGCATCAACGTCATGTAGCCACCATAGCTATGACCGAAGACGCCGATTCTACGGGCGTCAATCCATGGCAGGCTGCTGGCATAGTCGACGCCAATCAGTTGGTCGCTGACTTCAGCCTCGCCGAGTCTGCCAAAGATGGGATCCTCAAAGGCCTTGCCGCGGTTGCTGCTGCCGCGGTTGTCGAGCTGCAGCAACGCGTAACCCCGACTCGCCATATAATGATGCCAAGGTGGAATCCACTCGTTGGTGACGCGCTGCACGCCCGGCCCACCATAAACAGTGACAATCAACGGACATTGCACGCCGGGCGCGAGGTCTTTGGGCTTGATCAAGCGGTAATGGAGAGTCTGGCCATCCTCTGCGGTTAATTGACCAAACTCCACTGCGCCGAGGTTGTCATGGTAGGGGTGGAATGGATGGTGGGTGTCCACTTTGTTAGGTTCCAGGTCGAGTAGCACGTCGCCGACGATAGTCTGGATCGAGACTGCCGGTGGCTGTGAGGCCGAAGAGTAGCTGTCAATATAGTGCAGCAGGCTTCGGCTCAATTCTACCTGATGGCTTTGCCCGGTAGCGCTGATCCTGACAGGCTCGAGGGTTGCATTCAGACTGCCTCGATATAGATGTTTTTCCAACGGGGTGTCGAAAAATCCGTCAAAATAAACCGTCCCTTGGCGTTCATCAACGCCATGTAGGTTGGCGACCACCCAGTCACCGCTGGTGATCGTGTTTAACAACTGTCCTTCGATATTGTAACGATACAGGTGCCGATAGCCCGTACGTTCTGAGGCCCAAATAAATTCCTGACCGGCTTGCAAGGAGTGGAAGCAGTCGTGCAGATTGATCCAGGTCGCAGCGGTCTCGGAAAGCAGGGTGGACACTGTGTCATGGGCTTTGTGCCAGACGACTAAATCTAGGCGTTGCTGATTTCGAGACTGAATTTGAATGGCCAGCCGGGCGCTATCACCAAGCCAGTTGACGCGAGCGAGGTAGGTGTCTGGATCACGTTCAAGCGCTGGCCAATGAATTTCCGCTGTGGTGATATCCATGACACCCAATCGTGTTCTGGCATTGGGTGTGCCGGCATAAGGATAGCGTTGGTCAAAGACACCAAAGTGGTCGGCGTCGATCTCATAACGTTGGGACAGCTCGACAGAGCCTTCGTCGACTTGAATGAATGCGATTGACTGGCTGTCCGGTGACCACCAGTAGCCATCAAATCGGTGCATTTCTTCCTGGGCGATAAATTCGGCCACACCATTGCTGATGGTACCGAAACCATCAAGGGTCAGTTGCCGTTCCACGCCAGTCACCACTTCAATGCAGAACAGGTTTTGATTGCGAACGAAGCTCAGGAAGCGTCCATCAGGTGAGAAATGCAGGTCGGTTTCAAACGTCACATCAGTGGTGAGCTGCTGTAGCGTCTCTGCTTGATCGAGATGGTATAGGAACAGATTGCCATTTAGCGGGAACAGAATAGCGTTCGACTTTGGTGACCAGAAATATTCGACAATGCCTGTTTGAGTAATGCGTTTACGCTCACGTCTGGCTTTTTCCTCGTCGGACAAAACCCGTTGGCCGCGGACCAGTTCGCTGGCATCTACCAATAATCGAGTTTGCTGGGTCGTAATATTGAATTCCCACAGATCCAGGCGTTCAAAGTTTTCCTGGCCAGGCTTGAGATAGGTCACCCGAGAGCCATCCGGGGAAAATTTCAGGGCGACGGGTGACGAGCCATTGAGATCAGGGTCGTTAAATATCCGGTGCAGTGTCAGTTGGGTCATGAGTTTTGATGCCTAGTTCGTGCTTTGTTGATGGCGCTTTACGTTATCGATCAATTGTTAGATAGCTACGCGCCTCGATATTCCGCCATCGCGAGGCGAGTGAGGTTCACCGGCAGGTTGTCCAGTATGACAATGTTGTCTTCAATACGGATCCCGCCATAGGGCAGTAGTTCCTCAATCATCGACCAGTTAATCTTGGATTGATAGGGCCCCTGTTTGAGTTTTTCCAGGAGCATGGGAATAAAATACAGTCCTGGCTCGATGGTGAAAACCTGTTGGTTTTGGATGTCGCGGGTTAATCGTAGCGCCGGATATTTCTCTGGCGCCGATTTTTCTTCGCCTTGCCTGGATTGCTGAAATCCGCCGACATCATGGGTTTGTAAGCCGAGGAAATGACCGAGGCCGTGGGGCAGAAAGCTAAAGGTCAAGTTAGCCTCGAGCATCTCATCCACAGACATTCTGACACAGCCGGACTCAAACAGTATCTGGCCAATTCTTCGATGCATCTTTTCGTGGAGATCGGCATAGTTCATACCGACCTGGATATCATTGATAATGCCCAAATGATGCTGGTCGAGACTCGTCACCAGGTCTTCAAAGATGCCCGGTCGAGCAGCATAGGTGCGGGTAATATCTGCCGCATAGCCATAAAAGCTCGCGCCGGCATCGATGAGAAGTGAATTCAGGTCGGCGCTAGCCAGGCGCTGCTGAGCATAAAATTGATAGTGGAGTACTGCGCAATGTTCATTCTGCGCGACAATAGCGCCATAGGGTGCCTGTTGCTCTCGATGCTGGATAGCGCCTAGATAAGCGTGGGCTATTTCGAATTCTGATTGGCCAGCGCGAAAGCCGGTCTCTGCGACGCTATGGCCCTTGACGGCTATTTGGTTGGCTTGGCGTAAACAGGCAATCTCATAGGTCGTCTTGTAGGCACGCTCGTAATGCAGAGCGCTTAAGGCCGCTGGGGTATTGATCGCTGATATGCCCCATTCGCGAGCAAGATCAACTTGCTCGCCGATAAATAGCAGGTTTTGCGGATCAAGGACCAAGCGCTGGGCGTCCTGTAGAGACTGAATCGATTGGATCTCCCAATGTTCGACCCAGAAGCCCTGCGGAGCAGCCGGGGTCATGTGCCAATAATCCTCAGGCTGGCTAAACAACAACCGGGGTTTTTGGCCATTGCGAATCAACAGAAAGGAATCGGGCACGTCTGTCAGCGGTAACCAGGCCTTGAAGTGCGGATTGACCGCGAAAGGGTAATGGTGATCGTCCAAAAAACAGGGTTGCAAAGTGCCTGAGGCAATCAAAACGCCAGCGCAGCCGGCGAGAATCGCTGCCTCGCTGTAGTGTTGCTGCAGTCGTGTTAGGTGTTCCGGGTAAAGTCCCGCTAAATCGGTAGAAATCATCGTCATACCAGTATCCTTGTTCGCAAGTAGGCCGGGAGTCAGTCAAACCGCGCGGCAGTATAATACCATAGGCACCGGCATTGGCGGCGGCGCTGGACACGAGTCTGGCGATGTTCATAATGGGTGCTAAGTTCTATCAATACCGAGGTTGTACGTAATATGGGCATGCATGGCTTTGAATATCTAACGATTGTTACATTGTTGGCGTTGATTCAATTTATCTGGCTGGGAGCGCGCGTGGGAGCTGCTCGAGGTAAGTACGGGGTCAGCGCGCCAGCGACGACGGGACATGATCTGTTTGAGCGCCATTATCGGGTGCATTACAACACGCTTGAGGCCCTGGTGGTGTTTCTTCCAGCGCTGTGGGCATTTGGTTACTATCTTGGCCAATACTGGGCGGCAGGTCTTGGTGTGGTTTATTTAGTTGGACGCGTCATCTACGCCATCAGTTATGTCAAAGACCCGAAATCTCGTGGTATGGGGATGTTGTTATCCTCTTTGCCAGTCTATATTTTGTTGTTGGGCGGCCTTGGGGCTGCGATTTGGGATCTCTTAGTCGGTTGAGGCCTGCCTGATAGCGCTTCGATGTGGGGCGCGCCGAGCGGTGACACTCAGAAAGAGGCCCCTAGAAAGACGTTCTGGCTGCTAATGGGCGTATTCTCTTGCGGGGTTACTTGGCGCAGGTGGAGATGCCGTGGTATACAGGCTGATGTAAGAACAATAGCGCTTGAGACATGGTTGAAGTACTACCAGACCCGGTGAGCCAAGTTTGATTCAAAAATTTTTCGATAAATTTATTAGGGCCAGCATCCTGCCGTCAAACAGCGGTAGGAATGTGACGACCTCACAGGAGTGAACGATGGCTGTAGTTGATTACAATGCCCCACAGTCTGTCCAGGAAGCGGTTGCCTTGCTCTCCGGATCTGACATTAAGACGAAAGTGATGGCTGGTGGTACAGATTTGATTATTCAATCAAAGAGCCAGACGATTGAACCGCTGCGAGTAGTGGACCTCAAGCATATCGCTGAGATGATGTCCTATAGCCTCGATGGTGCCGGGTTGTCTTTAGGGCCCTGCATGTGTTGTGCGGAGTTTACTGCCCTGCAGGACGTCAAAGCGCTATATCCCGGTTTAGTCGAGGCGGCTTATCTCATCGGCTCAACCCAGGTTCAAGGCCGCGCCAGTATTGGTGGTAACCTTTGTAATTCGTCACCTGCGGCGGACACGATTCCGGCACTGATTGCGATCGGTGCCAAATGTCTCATCGTCGGTGCCGGTGGTGAACGAACAGTCGCGGTTGAAGATTTTGTCACTGGCGTTGGACGTAACTGCATGCAACCGGGCGAATTGTTACAGCGCATCTTGGTGGCTCGACCCGCGCCGGGTAGCCGTGATGCGTATCTGCGATTTATCCCGCGGACCGAGATGGATATCGCGGTAGCTGGTGCGGGCGTCAGTGTTACCCTCGACAGCCAAGGCGTCTGTACTGCTGCGCGGGTTGCCATTGGCGCTGTCGCACAAACGGCACTGTTAGTGTCAAGCGCCGCAGAGGCCCTTATCGGTACCCAATTAGATGAAGTTGCCGTGGCGAACGCCGCTGCTGCAGCCTCTGCCGCGGCGAGTCCAATCACTGATCGACGGGGAACCATTGAATTCCGCCGCCACATCGTTGGTGTGTTGGTCAAAAGAGCCACCCTTATAGCAAAAGAACGCGCTCAGGCGAGTTTGTAGGAGAATCCGTATGGCAAAGATACATATCAGCACATCGATTAATGGCGAGGCGACAGAGTTTCTCTGTGAGCCTCATGAAACGCTGTTAGACGTTTTGCGTAACGATTTACAGATGACAGGCACCAAAGAAGGCTGTGGTTCCGGTGACTGCGGTGCTTGCTCAGTGACTGTGGACGGTCGGCTGACCTGTGCTTGTCTGGTCCTAGGCGTTGAAGCTGCTGGACGTGAGATTGGCACCATCGAAGGCATTGGTAGTAGCGATAAGCTCAGCGTCATCCAGGAAAAATTTCTTGAACACGCCGCTTTACAATGTGGAATTTGTACACCCGGACTGGTGGTTTCTACTCAAGCGTTACTCGAACAGAATCCTAACCCGACCGAAGCCGAGGCCCGGTACTTTTTGGCGGGGAATCTCTGCCGTTGTACGGGCTACGACAAAATCATTCGCGCGGTGCTTGATGCCGCCGCCACCATGAGAGGAGCAGCTTAAGCCATGAGTGAAGCACGAGAGTTCAAGTACATCGGCCAGAGCACGATCCGTCCAGATGGTTTTGACAAGGTCACAGGGCGAGCCAACTACGGTGCTGATCTGAATTTGCCAGGCATGATCTGGGGTAAAATACTTCGCAGTCCCCATGCTCACGCGAATATCAAACGCCTCGATACCAGTCGTGCTGAGGCGTTCCCAGGGGTGCTCGCAGTGGCGACGCACAGTGATTTTCCCAGCGTCACGGATCAGGCGATCGAGAGCGGTGAAGGCAGTTTAACCTTGCTGGACTTGGCCCGAAATGTCCTGGCTAAAGATAAAGTGTTGTATCACGGTCACGCGATTGTTGCGATTGCCGCCAAGACCGCCGCTATTGCTGAACAAGCACTGGCGCTGATCGACATTGAGTACGAAGTGCTCAAGCCAGTCATGGATGTCCGTGAAGCCATGGCCGCTGGCGCGCCAATTTTGCACCCCGATATGTTCACCCAAGGCTTGGCCGAAAAGCCGACGACAGCATCCAATGTAGCGACCCGCTTGGAATATAAAATGGGTGACATTGACGCAGGGTTTAAGGAAGCCGAAGTGGTCGTCGAGCGTGAGTTTTATACGCCAACCGCACACCAGGGTTATATCGAGCCTCACGCCTGCACGGTTCGATTCGAGAAAGATGGCCAATCAATGATCTGGTGCTCGACTCAAGGGCATTTTGATGTGCGCGCCAGTACTGCCAAGTTGCTGGCGATGGATCTGGGTAAGCTAAAAGTGATTGCCAGTGAAATTGGTGGTGGTTTTGGTGGCAAGACCACGGTTTACCTAGAACCAGTGGCGTTGATCCTGTCGCGCAAGTCGGGTCGTCCGGTGAAGATGATCATGGACCGCGATGAGGTTTTCAAAGCGACTGGACCGGGTTCGGCAACCCGTTCGTGGGTTAAAATTGGCGCCCGTAAAGATGGCACTATCACCGCGATGCAAGGTCGGCTGGCCTATGAAGCCGGTGCATTTAAGGGTTCGCCAGTCATGATGGGTTGCATGACCGCGTTTACGCCGTACGCTGTAGCTAACATGTACATCGAGGGGTTCGACGTAGTGGTTAATAAAGCCAAAGTAGCGGCTTATCGAGCGCCGGGTGCACCACAGGCGGAATTCGCAGTTGAGATGCTGGTGAATGAACTGGCAGTGAAGCTAGGCCGGGATCCTATCGATTTGCGTCTGCAAAATGCCGCAAAGGAAGGTACACAGACCATCTATGGTCCGAAATTCAAGCGGGTTGGATTGGTAGAATGTCTCGAGGCAGCACGGGACTCAAAGCACTATCAACAAGCTCTGGCGAAAAATCAGGGTCGTGGTGTTGCTGCGGGTTTTTGGTTCAATGTCGGTGGCCAATCCAGTGTGCATATTAATATGAACCCGGATGGTACGGGGACGATTGTTGAAGGCTCGCCAGATATCGGTGGCTCTCGTGCTTCCATGCAAATGATGGCTGCAGAGGCCATGGGTATTGAGCCAGGGCGACTCAAGCCGATTATCGGCGATACAGAAAACGTGGCATTTAGTGCGGGTACTGGTGGTAGTCGGACGACTTTTGCCACGGGTATGGCAGTCATTGAGGCCGCAGAAGATGTGGTTGCGCAGATGAAGCAGCGCGCGGCGTCCATGTGGAATGTGACCGCAGAACAGGTTGAATGGGTTGACGGCGTGGCGTTGAATACGGCAGGTGAAGATCGGCTGAGTCTCGCGGAAATCTGTGCCAGCGCCGATCGAACCGGTGGTCAGATTTCAGGCCGTGGCAATATCAATGCTCGTGGTGCGGGTCCGAGTTTCGCGGTGCATCTCTGTGACGTCGCGGTGGATAAGGAAACCGGCAAGGTCGATGTCGTGCGCTACACGGCGGTGCAGGATGCCGGCAAGGCGATTCACCCCAAGTATGTCGAGGGGCAATATCAGGGTGGGGCGGTGCAGGGTATCGGCTGGGCGCTGAATGAAGAGTATATCTATAGCGCCGATGGCTTGCTCGAGAATGCCGGCTTTCTAGATTATCGTATCCCTGTCGCATCAGACCTGCCAATGATCGATGCTATTATTGTCGAGGTGCCAAATAAATTTCATCCCTATGGTGTGCGGGGTGTTGGTGAATCAGGCATTATCCCACCGTTGGCAGCCGTGGGTTATGCGGTGGAGAATGCCATTGGTGTACCAGTGACCGATCTACCCCTGTCGCCGCCACGGGTCTTTAATCTGATTCAAGGTAAAGGATAATTCAGCCCCTGGTCAGTTCGGCCATCCTGCGCTAAAGAGTAGCTGGGTGGTCGAGGTGTAATAGAGGATGTTGTAAGGAAGGATGCATGGCCAGGGTGACGTTTTCGAGTACGCAGCAGCAATTCACCGCCGACGCTGAATGTGAGGTTGACGCGAGCAATTATCGTGAGTTGATCGATGCTGTCACGAATCGCTACCCGGCGCTGGATCGAGCTGACTTGCTGCAGATGGCTGTGGCTATTGACGGCGAAATTATTCATGAACCTTTGCTCGAATTAGTCGAGTCGGACAGTGAAATTCATTTTTTTCACTTTATCGCCGGCGGATGAACATCAGCAGACGACCCGATGGCCACGACGCAACCGGACAACCACAGTTCGTCTGGCAGCTAGAAAATGAGCAGCTTAAAGTAGTTGTTAGCGAGTATGGTGTTCGACTGATGGCGGTCTATGTTCGCGATAAAAACCACGTGCAACGTAATGTCGTGTTGGGATTGGCTGCCACCGAAGATTATCGACAGGACACGGCGTCGCTAGGTGCCGTGGTGGGGCGGTTTGCGAATCGTATTCGTGATGCCCGCTACGTTGACGGCAGTCAGGAGTTTCGCCTAGATAAAAATCACGGCGTGCATCATTTGCATGGTGGAGCCTTAGGCTTTGAAGATGTCCTGTGGCAGGCAGCAGCAACCACAACCGGGGTGTGCTTTACTTATCGCAGTGTTGATGGCGAACAGGGCTATCCCGGTGATCTCGACGTTTCAGTAACGCTCAGTCTTATGGGCGACTCATTGGGTTACCACTATCAGGCAATCAGCAATCGCGACACGATCATCAATTTAACAAATCATACCTACTTTAATCTGGATGGTGCTGCTGCTGGCGACGGGGATATCCGCAACCACGAGCTGCAGATTGCCGCTGGAGCCTATCTGCCCATCGATACGGAAGTATTACCCACTGGCGAGATCAAAGCTGTAGCAGACACCGCGTTTGATTTTTCGCAATCAGCAAATATCGGTAGCAGGTTGGCGCTTGGGGATGAACAATTAAGTTTGGGGCTTGGCTTTGATCACTGTTTTGTTTTGAATCAAATAACAAACAGTGACGATGATGGCGCGTTGGCCCAGTCAGTTGCGAGCCTTTACAGTCCAGATTCCGGCATTGTGCTGGAAATATTCACGTCTGAGCCTGGCTTGCAATTTTATACGGGAAACTATCTGCCAACACCTCATGCGGGGCTGTGCCTGGAAACTCAGCATTTCCCTGACAGTCCGAATATGCCCCATTTTCCCTCGACGCGGCTAGCTGCTGGCGCTGTCTTTGACAGTACCTCGATCTACCGTTTTACGGCTAAATAGCCTTGTTGGCAGTCGCCCCTTGGCTGACAATTGGTGTTAAGAGCATTGGCGGTCTGAAGGAACTGTTGTCGATGCGCATCAAAGCAGGATTGTTGTAGCGAAAATGCCGGGCTGCAGAGATCAGTCTGGATAGCCATCAGGGTTTTTTTGCTGCCAACGCCAGGCATCCCGGCAGATATCTTCAAGACTCTTTTCTGCTCGCCAACCTAATTCTTGCAGTGCTTTGGTCGGGTCAGCATAATATTCGGCGATATCACCTTCGCGGCGTGGGCCCACGGTATAGGGTAGTGTCAGGTGGTTAGCGGTTTCGAAGGCGTGGATGACATCCAGTACCGAGTGGCCGACGCCGCTGCCGAGATTATAAGTCACCAATCCGGGGTTCTCGGCGAGCTTGTTAATGGCCGCCAAGTGGCCGCGGGCCAAGTCCACCACATGAATATAATCGCGAACGCAGGTGCCGTCCGGTGTGGCATAGTCCTGGCCAAAGACTACCAGTTGTTGGAGTTTGCCAACGGCGACCTGAGTCACAAAGGGCAATAAATTATTCGGTGTACCGTGGGGATCCTCGCCGATCTCGCCGCTGGCATGGGCGCCGCCAGGATTAAAATAACGTAATCTGGCGACATTGAATTTGGGATTAGCGATACAGACATCTTCCAAGATTTTTTCGATAAACAGTTTAGAGCGACTATAAGGATTCGTGGCATCAATAATCGGTGAGGATTCATCGACGGGTATTTTTTCGGGCTCACCGTAGACCGTGGCAGATGAGCTGAAGACTAATCGATGCACATCGTGGCGCAGCATGCAATCGACTAGGTTAAGGGTGGTGTTGATATTAGTCTGATAATAACTCAGCGGTTTACGAACAGATTCGCCCACGGCTTTGAGTCCGGCAAAATGCACGACCGCGTCGAATGGCTGATTGGCAAACAGCTGATCGAGGGCTTTCACCTCAAGCAGATCGATTTTATGCAAGGCCACGTTAGACTGAGTCAGGGCTTCGACTCTAGCGACCGACATCGCCGAGCTGTTAGCAAGATTGTCGACAATAGTGACTTGGTGTCCTGCGAGTATCAGCTCGACCGCGGTGTGCGAGCCGATATAGCCCGCCCCACCAGTTAGCAGTATCTTCATCGAAGATTCATTTGCAGGTGCGACTCGAGTTCGGCGATGGCTTGCTCGCTGTTGAGTACTTTAATAGTGGTCATGCCCAGTGCTTTCGCTGGCTTGAGATTGATGCCCAGGTCGTCAAGGAATATGGCTTCGCTAGGCTCGATTTCAAGGGTGTCGCAGGCCAGGCGATAGATCGCGGGGTCTGGTTTGCGAATGCCAGCCTTGCTGGATTCGATGACGGTATCGAATAGCGCCATGACCGCCTCGAATTGTGCTACCCGTTGCGGGTCCCGTGCCATGCCGGCGCCGCTACCTGCATTTTTGACATTGTTAGTAATGCAGCCGACCTTCATGGTCGCTTTGATCAATGTCAGTGCTTTGACCATTTCTGGGCGAATGTCGCCGGATAGTAATGCCAGGATTTGTTGTCCCCTGACAGCATGGCCGTGCATGAGTGCCTCGTCCGCAAACAATTGGTCGAAGGCAGTCACGTCTATTTGAGCGCTCTCCAGCAATGCCCAGGCATTAGATTCCGGATTCGTTGAGTTAATGCCGCGAATGAAATCTACAGGTAGGTTTTCAGCCTGCTCGAAACGATTGAATGCTTCAAATGGACTTGACGTCATGACGCCACCGAAGTCCCATAACACTGCTTTATACATAACTACTCACTCACATTGATTTCAAACATGGCAGAATCCGGCCGGGCTAAGCCGCGCTGAGAAGAATTAATTGCGTCGATCATTAATCGCACGTTAGGCGAATTGGGGAATTCGTCTATAGCTTGTTGCACGGCAACCTCAAGTCGCAGTTCACGCATGAACAGGATGCGAAAGGCTTTTCTGACTTCCGCGATGTCTGCTGCGCTGTACCCAGCACGCTCCATCCCGACCTTGTTGATAACACGCATATGCGCGGGAAAGCCTTCTGCGATAGTGAACGGCAGAACATCTTGAATGGTTCGGGACATACCGCCGACCATTGCGGCTCTGCCGATATGGCAGAATTGATGAATGGCTGAGAGCCCACCTATGTTGGCATGATCACCGATGGTGACGTGGCCAGCGAGGGTTGCGCTATGGGATAGAACCACGTGATTGCCAACCTCGCAGTTATGTGCGACGTGAGCATGGGCAAGCAGGGTGCAGTCATCACCAATGCTGGTCATGCTGCCGGCCTCAGTGCCGCTATGGATACTGACAAATTCTCTGATAGTATTTCTGGCCCCGATGCGCGTGTACGTAATCGTGTCAGGAACGTGTTTCTGGTCCTGGGATTGAATGCCGATAGTGGCAAATGGGAATATTTCCGTGTCGTCGCCAATCTCCGTGTAGGGGTCAACAACAACATGGGAGCGCAAGACTGTATTTGCGCCGATTGTGACATTGGCGCCAATCGTACAGAAGGGGCCAATAACGCAGTTTTCGCCGATTTTCGCCGTTGGATCGACGACTGACATTTTATCGATTTTGATCATTCTGTTCTCCTGCGACTCTACGTCGTCTTACGAGGTGCTGGACTCGCAGAATCCGATTAAAGGGTCGTTAGCGGGTTTCGCTGTCGTGTGTTGCGCGTTGACCGCCGATATGCGTCGACTAGCCCGTGTGATTCTGCGCCTCGCGGACTACGACGAGTTGCGCTATCTAAACGGTGATCCCTGGTCTGAAAAAGCCTCTGCTGTGGTTGTGTGTCGATTTAGTCGGAACTAAAGCGCGAATAAGCACATATAATACCACTGTCCGGCGAGCAGGAAAGCCTATTCCGATGCTAAATCGATTGCTGATAAGCGCGCGGCAGTATTTTGACAGCCCACCAGCGTGGTGTTGAGCGATCCTCCTGCATTGGGGGCATTAACTAGCCGGTGAGTTTTTGAGCGTTGCGGACTGTAAGCAGTTTTCCTTCTCTAACGATTGATTCCACTCGCATGCTGAGCTGATCCCTAACATGTCGCGGGCGAATCCGCAAAGTTCAATAGTGGACGTTTGTCCATTATTGAGTTGGTTATCGTTAGTTTTCTTTTTACCGACCAATGCTATAATTTGCGACTCATTCCATTACAGGCAAGGGTGATCCGGAGCCACGCATGCACCGGCAACCCGTTTTCTATGCAAGATCAAAAAAAGCCAATAAGTCCCCCACTCGATAGGTCATTTGTCGACAAACACTCGTTCTCTCGCGAAGAGTTGCTCGATTGTGGCCATGGCCGTCTGTTTGGGCCTGGTCGGGCGCATCTGCCGATTGATGAAATGCTGATGATTGACCGAATTGTTGACATCAGCGAGACAGGGGGAAGCCATGGTAAGGGTAAGATTCGAGCTGAACTGGATATCCACCCGGACCTGTGGTTTTTCAAGGTGCACTTCGTCGATGATCCCGTGATGCCTGGGTGTCTAGGACTTGATGCGCTTTGGCAACTAGTGGGTTTTTACTTAGCTTGGAAGGGCAACTGGGGTATCGGTCGGGCGCTAGGTTGTGGCAAGGTGGCGTTTCGCGGTCAGGTACTGCCAACAGCTAAAAAATTAGAATACGATATTGATTTAACCCGAGTACGTGAAGGCAAAACAGTGCTTGGCATCGCAAACGCTAGGGTGCTGGTAGACGGTGTACAAATATATGTCGCCGAGGATATTAAAGTCGGCTTGTTTTCTTCTTTGGATGAATTTTAGGTGCTCTTATGAAACGTGTTGTCATTAGCGGAATGGGTCTGGTTTCACCGCTGGGTAATAATAAGGCGGAAACCCTTGAGTCTCTTCGAGAAACGCGCTCAGGTATCAAATTCCAGGAAGCCTATAAGGAAATGGGATTGCGGAGCCATGTGGCTGGTAGCATCGATATCGATATCGATGGCCTGATCGACCGCAAGCTTCGTCGATTTATGGGCGATGCAGCGGCGTTTTCTTATATAGCGCTGGTTGAGGCGATTATGGATGCTGGGCTCGAAGAGTCTGAAGTGTCCAATGTGCGTACCGGAATAGTGGCCGGATCGGGCGGCGCCTCATCTTCTAATCTGATCGAGGCGTCTGATATCCTGCGTTCCAAAGGAATCAAGCGAGTTGGCCCCTATCGTGTAACTCGAACGATGAGTTCTACGGTATCGGCCTGCTTGGCGACGGCCTTTAAAATTAAGGGTGTGAACTACTCGATTACCTCCGCTTGCTCCACCAGCGCTCACTGTATTGGGCACGCGATGGAACTCATCCAGCTCGGTAAGCAAGACATCGTTCTCGCCGGTGGTGGTGAAGAGGAGCACTGGAGTATGACCTCGTTGTTCGATGCCATGGGTGCGTTATCGACCCAGCGTAATGATGCGCCGGCGACGGCCTCGCGCGCTTATGACAAGGATAGAGATGGCTTCGTTATTGCCGGCGGCGGCGGTTTTCTTGTGGTCGAAGAACTCGAACACGCGAAGGCTCGAGGCGCGAAAATTTATGCGGAATTGGTCGGTTATGGCGCAACTTCCGATGGTTTTGATATGGTCTCACCGTCTGGAGAGGGCGGTCGGCGCGCCATCGAGATGGCATTGGCAACTGTTAATGGACCCGTGGATTACATTAATGCACATGGTACCAGCACGCCTGCTGGCGATATCCCCGAAATTAATGCTATTCGCAGTGTCTTCGGTACAGATATACCACCGATATCCTCTACCAAATCGCTGTCTGGCCATTCACTAGGCGCTGCTGGCGTTCACGAGGCCATCTACAGTTTGTTGATGCTTGAGAATGACTTCATTTGTGCGTCGGCGAACGTTGATAACCTTGATCCCGCTGTTGGTGATGCGCCGATCGTGACGTCAAGAATCGATAATGCTGGGCTGAATACGGTCATCTCTAACAGCTTTGGCTTTGGCGGTACGAACGCAGTACTTGCGTTTCAGAGATTCAACGGCTGAGCCTCACAGGTGTTTCGAGCTCGCCTACCTTAAGCAGTATCTTCATCAATAATTAATCTATTTAGGCGAGAGCCTAAATAGATTAATCATTTCTTAACAATACACCTCAGAACTTAATCATTGCCCGCTATATATTTGCAGGACTTCATGATTGAATGCCTCGTATTGATTTTCGTGCGGGCCGGCAATATATGATGAATAGAGCAAAAGTCGTTATTATTGAAGACGAGCCCGATATCATCGAGGTCATGAGCTACAACCTGAAGCGTGAAGGCTTTCTGGTCAGCGCGTCTAGAAATGGCGACGAAGGCCTGAGTCTGGTGCGTAACCAGTCGCCAGCGCTGGTCCTGCTCGATTTGATGTTGCCTGGAATTGATGGTCTGTCGATCTGCCAACAACTTAAATCTGATCCGATCACGCGAGACATTCCCATTATTATTGTCTCTGCTAAGGGTGAAGAGAGCGATGTAGTGATTGGCCTTGGTCTGGGTGCTGACGATTATATTGCCAAGCCCTTCAGCCCCAGGGAGCTTTTGGCACGGGTCAAAGCCGTGTTGCGTCGTAGTCCGCGACAGGAGGATCAGCGTAAAGATCGTCTGCAGATTAAAGGACTAATGATCGACACAGTCCGTCATGAAGTCTCTATTTCCGATGTTCAAATCAAACTCACGGCAACGGAGTTCAAGTTACTGTTCCAACTTGCCTCACAACCTGGGCGGGCCTTTTCTCGAGAGCAATTGCTTAATAGAGTCGTTGGTGACGGTGTCATTGTGGTCGACCGAAATATCGATGTACACATTCGCTCGGTACGCAAAAAGCTGGGTGACTATAGTCAGATGATCGAGACGATCAGAGGCGTTGGTTACCGTTTTAAGGAGGACTAGATCAAACCCATGTTACGCTCGCGATTTTTATGGCAGTTATATGGTGCATTTGGCCTCACCATTCTAGTCTGCACCCTGATCTTTGGCTTTTTCACCTCTAGCCAGGTTCAAAAGGATGCCAGGCAGCAGGTGCATGCTGGCCTGCTGGCAGAAGCTGCTATTTTACGCCTGATGTTTACTGATGATCTGGTGAATTCGACACCGATCAAAATGCAAAAAGTGACAGAGCTTTTTGAGAAAAGCCAAACGCGAGTGACGGTCATTGACCAGCAAGGGGTGGTATTGGCTGATAATCGAGAGTCACCAAGCCTGATGGACAATCACAGTCAGCGTCCTGAGATCATTCAAGCCAGGTTGAGTGGGGTCGGAGATTCTGAGCGCTATAGCAAAACCGTTGGAAAAAATCTGTTATACGTTGCGCTGCGAATCGAGTCTGCTAACGCCACACTTGGCTACGTGAGAGTCGCGGTGCCAATGAAAGCGGTAGAAGCTCAGCTTGCTGGCCTTAGGAATCAAATTTTGATCAGCGTGTTAGTTATTACGGGCCTATTTTTGGTTTTTGGCTTTTTTCTAACAAGGATCTTCACTCGCCCGATTATTGAAATCACCGGTATCGCTACGCGAATGGCCGATGGTGAGTTGAGTCTGCGATTGGCGCGGTTTCGGCGAGATGAAATTGGTGAGCTAGGTGCTGCTTTGAATAACTTGGCGCAAGGTGCTGAAGACAGGATCGTGGCGTTAACCAACAGTCGAGATGAAATCGCAGCCGTGTTGTCGGGTTTGAATGAAGGAGTTATCGCCGTTGATCCGAAGCAGAGGATTGTTCATATCAATTCAGCGGCGCGGCAGATGCTTAACCTTGAGCGCCATGATCTGGCGGGTTTGCCACTTTGGGAATTGGTGCGAGACAGTGAACTTTGTGATGCTGTCGACGCCTGCATGAGTGAGCAAAACAACGTTAATGGCGTTGTGAAAAGAGAGGGTCGTACGCTAGGTCTGTCTGTGCTGTTAATGCGAAACCAAACGATGAATTCGCCGATAGGCGCTATTGTTGTGCTTGAAAATGTCACGGAAGTGATGCGCTTACAGCAAATCCGGACGGATTTCGTGGCGAATGCGTCCCATGAGCTGAAAACCCCGATTGCCGCTATTCGAGGCTTTGCGGAAACGATCATCGACGACCCTGGCATGGAGGATGAGATTCGGCTTCACTTCATAGACAGAATTCGCAGTCAGGCCGCGCGGCTTGACAATATTGTGCAGGATCTTATTCAGTTGTCTCGAGTAGACTCGCCAGTCAAAGTTCAGCTGGACAGCGATATTAATCTGAGCAGCTTGCTGCAACAGGTGTTTAAGGCGAAGTCTGAGGATGCGGTTGATAGTGGCGTGATCATGGACATCGATGTGCCAACAGTGCCCGTCATCGTCAAGGGCGAGCGAGGTGCGCTTGACCAGATGGTGAGCAACTTGTTGGAAAATGCGATTAAGTATTCGCGCCAAATCGATGGCCAAGTGCACCTGCGTTTAGCGGTTCAAGCTGACGTTGCCATCATTGAAATCGAGGATGATGGCATCGGGATTCCCGCTGAAGAGCAACAAAGAATCTTTGAGCGCTTCTACCGAGTTGACCGAGCGCGGTCCCGCGAGCAGGGCGGGACCGGTCTGGGCCTATCCATCGTCAAACATGTTGCCCAGTCTCACAGAGGTAGCGTCTCGGTGACAAGTAAGATCGGTGCAGGGTCGATATTCGTTGTGCGTCTGCCGATTGCCCGTAGTGGTCAATCGGCTAGCTCGCCGGCGGTCGGTGGTTGATGGCTGGGTCACAACTGGCGAAGAATTTCACGGGCTGCATGGTGTCCTGGTAGGCCGCTGACGCCGCCCCCAGGATGAGTCCCGGCGCCGCAGAGATAAAGGCTATCAATCTCTGTCTTATATTGTCCCATGCCGAGCATTGGTCGGGCAGAGAATAGTTGGTCAAGACTGAGTCGGCCGTGGAAAATATCGCCGCCGATTAGGCCAAATTTTTGCTCAAGATCCCAGGGTGAATGAATCTGACGGCCAATCACTCGCTCTGTGAATCCCGGAGCATAGGCGTTGACGGTGTCGATGATTAAGTCCGCCACAGACTCTCGATGCTGGTCCCAATTGGCACCAAGTCCCGGATCGAATTGCTGGCAAAACAGGCTGGCGACGTGTTGGCCCGCCGGTGCCAGTCCGGGATCAATGATGCTTGGAATTAGCATCTCGACGATGGGTGCCGCAGACCAGCCGTGCCGACGTGCATCGGTATAGGCCTGGTCCATATATTCAAGGGAGGGAGCCATGATGATGCCGGCTTCCAGGCAGCCGGGAATAGTCCGGGCGGTAAATTCAGGCAGCCTGTCGAGGGCAACATTCATGCGGAATGTGCCGCTCTGGCACTTGTAATCCGCGAAATGACTCAGCACGTCCGCGCTGACATCGGCCGGGTCCAGCAAGGTTTCAAACAGCAGCTTGGGGTTCACGTTGGCGATCACCAGGTCGGCTTTGATCGCACTGCCATCTTGCAGATGCACTGTGCTGGCGCGCCCACCTTTGACCTCGACGCGACTGACCTCCGCATCAGTCTGGATGGTAACACCGCGAGCCAGGGCCTCCGCTGCCATGGCTTGGGTAATAGCGCCCATACCACCTACCGCGTGGCCCCAGATACCTGACTTGCCGTTGACCTCGCCGACCACATGGTGCAACAAAACATAAGCCGAGCCAGGCGAATAGGGGCTGGCAAAGTGCCCGACAATGGCATCAAAGCCCAATAATGACTTGATCACATCAGACTCAAACATATCATCCAGCAGTTCGCCGGCGCTGACAGAGAATAACTTTAACAAGAAGCGTTTTTGCCGGTTATTCAGCTGGCGAAACACCCGGCTCAGGCTAAACAACTTCAGCAGGTCGCCAAAGCCAATATCCATTAGGTTCGGCGGCGTCAAGAGCATGATGTCTTTGACAACGGGGACAACCTCGTCCAACAGGCGATAATACTCACCGAGCTGCTGGGCGTCAGCCTGAGAAAACTGGGCCAAATCCTTCGCTGTGTCTTTGAGTTCCGGGTGGCTCACCAGGCTCCGTCCGTCAGGCATCGGCAGGTAGTTGTTGAAGCGCCGAGGAAGAATTTTGAGCCCGTGTTGGTGTAGGTTCAGGTCGGCGATAATTTTCGGATGCAGCAGACTCACCGTATAGCTCGCCACGGAATTGCGGAATCCTGGATGAAACTCTTCTGTGACTGCGGCCCCACCGACAATGCTGCGGCGCTCCAGGATCGTCACTTGGACACCGGCTTTAGCAAGATAGGCCGCGCAAACTAGGCCGTTGTGCCCGCCACCAATAATTACTGCGTGTTGACTCATGACGTGACTCTTATGTTGGGTTGTCGGATATTTATCGTCAGCGGGCAATAATACCCGAATGTGCTGCTTGTGTTTTGACTCAGTCGAGGCTGTTGGTGTATTGTACGCGCGCTCTGCAAGGCGCTCCTACACTGGGCCAGCGTGATGACAGTAGACGCGGACCCACCTACTATGCCCGATTCTCTTGCTGATGAGACGCAAGTCCTTGAAAAACCCCAGTTAAGTATCTGGCAGCTTGCCTGGCCGGCGATTATCAGTAATTTGTTGTTCTCTGTGATCGGCCTCGTGAGCATCAAAATTGTCGGTTCTCTCGGCGCCTCAGCAGTCGCGTCCGCGACCACAGGTAATCGGATATTTTTTGCCCTTCAAGCCATTATGATGGCGATCTCAGCAGGCACGACAGCCATGGTAGCACGATCTGTCGGTGCCAAAAATTATACGGAAGCCGCAAAGGTAACCAGCGTGTCACTCTGGATAGGCAACGTGGTTGCTGTGTTTTTGATGATCCCGTGCATTATCTTTGCCCGTGAGATGGCCGGTGTCTTTGGCCTGGATGAGACAACAACCGTGGATGCCGCGAGGTTTATTCAGTGGATCAGTGTCTTCAATGTGGCCTTCGCCATCAATATGATTCTCAGCGCCTCGTTGCGCGCGGCGGGAGATACCCGCACACCGTTATGGATTGGCGTACTCACCAACGTCGTCAATGTGGCGCTGGTTTATTGGCTGGTATTTGGTGGTTATGGTATTCCGGCCATGGGCGTCGCCGGGGCTGCTATCGCTAATGGTCTGTCGTTCACTCTGGCGGCGATGGTCTATTTGGGTCTGTGGTATGGCGGGCGATTAAAGGTTGGCGTGGGTGGCCGCGGTTCCATGACGGAAAAACGTGTCCGTCAGTTGATCGATATTGGTTATCCAGCCGGCGTTGAGCAGCTGGTGTTTCAGTTGGGTTTTCTCGCTTTTCTGTGGCTGGTGGGCTACTACGGCACCGCGGCATTTGCGGCTTACGGTATAGGCGTGCAGATACTGTCATTGTCATTTGTGGTGGGGTTCGGCTTTTCTATCGCCGGGGCAACCCTGGTGGGCCAGCATATGGGCGCTAAAGATCCTCAAGGTGCGATGCGCCACGGTTGGCGGGCGACGAGATTGGCGATTGCCAGCATGGTGATTCTCAGCGTTTTTATTATTGCTTTCTCAGAGGATATCGCGCGTTTTCTGATTGATGATGATGAAGTCGTGCGATTGACGGTGATCTTTATTTATATCCTGGGCGTCGCCCAGCCGCTCATGGCTATTGAGTTTACTTTGGGCGGTTGTCTGCGCGGTGCTGGCGATACTCGTTTTCCGCTGAAGGCCACCATGGCTGGCCTGATTGGCGCCAGGGTAGGTCTTGCCGCATTGTTTACTTTCCTGGGTTTTACTGTCGTGTGGATTTACGCAGCCCTGATTGGCGACTATATCGTGAAGGCTCTGATGCTGGTTTCGCGTTTCAAGTCTGGAAAATGGCAACAAGTTTTCTCTGATTCTGAAAAGAAATTCGATAATTACAAGTAGTCCTCTGGCTCTGGACTTGGTCGTGCGAGCCAGCCCTCAGCTGCGGTATTCGCGGCCGAAGGATTGCGTTATTCTGAGCGAGTAGTTCTTAGGCTGGGTCAATTCAGAAGGATGCATGTGATGTTGAATAGAATCTTTATAATCGTCAGTTTGCTGGTGTTGACCGGACTGACGTCCGGCTGTGTTGGTCTGAGCCTAGAGCCAGCTAAAGCGCTAGTTGGTCAATGGCAGACGCAAATGGGTGGCTTTCCAATGCAGGTGGAATATACCGCGAACGCCGTGAGCGTAGATAACCAGGCACCCGTGGTCTATGAGTTAGTTGGTGATAGGTTAAGTGTCAGTCAGGGTAGCACGCAGGTGCGTATTCTCAGCTTTCCCACCAAGAGCCAGATGATTCAGCTAGATCCCATGACCGGTACTGAACATCGGTTTGACCGCCTGCTCTAAGCAGCGTCGCTTTGGACAATACCTTAATTACCCCGACTACTGGTTGAACATACAGTCATTGGTGAGTACCATACCTTGATGTGAGTTTCATGGTCAGAGTAGGGCGTGTTGGGTGAATGCATTAGTGGCTGACTTGCCGATAGGTTATTACCGCGATAATTTTGTGTTTCTGCTCAAGTTCGTGGTTGATCGCTATGCTGATCTGCTCAATCAAACAGAAAGTGATTATGCTGCACGGTTCGAGGGACTGTCGCTTCCGGCCCAGCGTCTCTATGTGCGCCTGGCGCTGCGCAAGGGACCTTTGTTTCGCAGTGATAAGATAGCCTACGCAGAGATCCCGCAACGAGATGCCGCGATTGAGGAGTTGATTCGCTGCGGATTTCTCGATGGGGGTGTGGACGAAGACCTCGATATCTTGCTGAAGCTTTTACTGAAGTCCGAGCTCCTGCGTCTGCGACCCTCATGCCATGGGCTTAATCGCGAAGCTTTGTTGGCTGAATTAGTGCCAACGGTCAGCCGGGATGAGTTTTTTACGTCGATTGATTTTCAAGTATACCGTCCCCGTCACCTGGATACTCTTAGGGTTTTTCGCCTGCTGTTTTTCGGTAATCTGCACCAGAACTTCACCGAGTTTGTGCTCAATGACCTGGGAATACAGCCCTACGAAAATTATGCGATCGATCGGCTAAGCCGTTTTTTCGATCGACGGGAAAAGATCGAGCAGGCGTTGGCACTTGGGTCCTTGGGTGAGCAGGCCGACGCCTGGATCTTGGCGAAGGATATCGAGGGGTTACGAAGTTACCAAGCATTGTTGCCTGTAGGCCTCGATCCGGGATTACAGCGTCGGCTGGATAAAATGAATAACCGGGTTGCCCGCCAACTTGAACGTCAGCAAGCGCATGAAGCCGCGCTGTCGCTCTATCAGCACACCGCCAGTGGCGCTGCTCGAGAGCGCAGTGCCAGAATTTTGGCTGCTCATCTGGGTCGGGTCGATGCCGCGATGTCTCTATGTGAGCGGATATTGGCGGCACCAGCCCATGAGGCCGAGTTTGAGTTTGCTGTCGGTTTCGCCGCACGGTTGCAGAAAAAAGTCGAGAGTCGCAACAGACCTGAACTGCCCGTATTGCCGTTGCCAGACTATCCAGTACAGCGCTTAAGTCTCGACCGACAACCAGGCAAGCGGGTCGAGTTGGCGGTTGTTGAGGACTTTGAGTGTGCCGGGGATCAGGCGTATTACGTGGAGAATAGTCTGTTTAATGGGATCTTCGGGCTAGCCTATTGGGACATCATTTTTGCGCCCGTGCAGGGTGTTTTCTTTCATCCGTTTCAGCGTGGTCCAGCCGATCTGTATACACCTGCCTTTGCCAGCGCCAGAACAAAAGCACTGCAATTGCGCCGGCAGGAGCTGGGCAGCGTGGCAGATTTGCGAGCGCGTGTGTTGGCGGTTGCAGAACAAAAAGCCGGGCTTGCTAACCCATTTGTGAGCTGGGGTTATATCAGTGTTGAGTTATTCGAGTGCTGCTTTGAACGCATACCTATCGGCCACTTTCAGGCGATTTTTGATCGATTGCTAGTGGACCCTCATGCCAATCGCAGTGGTTTTCCTGATCTGATCATCTTTCCTGCCAGCGGCAGTTACTTGCTGGCGGAGGTCAAAGGGCCGAATGACAAGTTGCAGGCGAATCAAATCCGTTGGTTAAGGTATTTCGCCGCGGCACAAATTCCCCATCGGTTGGTGAATGTCGAATGGCACTAGGTATACCCACCCATTTTAAGATTTCAGTACGCGAATTGGTTGAGCAGACCGAGCGCAGCGGTGATATTAATTTTCGATTCTCGGCCCGTAGTTCGGCACTGGCCGGTATCCGTGGTCACCAGCGAGTACAAAAATCACGGGGTGATGATTATGTGGCTGAAAAGCGCGTCGTTGATCTGATCTCGAGTGGGGATGTATACCTTGAGGTTAGCGGTAGGGTAGATGGCTATTTCCCTGCTCAGCTGCCGATGCTAGTAGAGGAAATTAAGACGCTTAGGGCTGACCCCGCACTCATCCCGGCAAGTCTGCAACGGCTGCACTGGGGACAAGCAAAAGTGTATGCCTACCTACTTGGCAGAGTGCATGAGCTTAATGTTGGCGATCCGGTTGTCGTGCGTCTGTGTTATTTACAACTTGATGATGACACTGAATATTTGCTCACCCAGACCTTAACGATGCAAGAACTAGGTGACTATTATCAAGTGTTAGTGACGCGGCAGATGGCTTTTCTGGCACGATTGTCGGCCTGGCGAACCCGTCGGGATAAAAGTATTGAGCAGCTGGAATTTCCCTATCCCGAGTATCGTGAGGGGCAGCGGGATATGGCGGTGAGTGTCTATCGGGCCATGCAGTCTAGTCGTCAGTTGGTCCTGCAAGCACCCACAGGCGTTGGTAAGACCATGGGCGTGCTGTATCCAGCTATTAAGGGATTACCCACAGGGCCGCTTGAGAAACTGTTCTTTTTATCTGCAAAAACATCAGGTCAAGCGTTAGCTGCAGCGGCCGTCGCCGATATGCGTGAGCAAGGTCTGCAGCTGCGAGATATTACTTTGACCGCAAAAAATAAAATTTGTTTTACGCCGGGTGCGCCCTGTGATGCCGAGCACTGTCAGTTTGCCGCGGGCTACTATGACAAGCTCGGTAAGGTGATGGAAGAGGTGTTGCTTGAGGACCAGGCGCTCACTCGAGCGGTTATTGAGGCGAAAGCACGGGCTCACCAGGTGTGTCCCTTTGAACTTGAATTGGACTTATCCCTGGTCGCAGATATCGTCATTTGTGACTACAACTATGTGTTTGACCCAGCGGTCTATCTGCGCCGCTATTTTGATGGTGTCGACCAGGGCTATGGATTGCTGATCGATGAAGCACACAATCTGGTCGACAGGGGCCGGGAAATGTTCTCGGCTGAGATTGAAAAGAATGCCTACCTTGAGCTGCGACGCCAGCTACCCGCAGAATTGCCGCTCATGGCGCGGAGTTTGGCGGCCGTTAATGCCCAGTTTCTGACGCTGCTAAAAATGGACAAGCCGGGCTTTGTTCAAGCGGGCTACAGGATTATTCCAGAATTGCCCCAGCGATTGATACAAGCCCTACGAAAGTTCACGGTGGCTGCGGAAGACTGGCTGCAGCAAAATCAGGCGGCCGACTTCAATGAGATCCTTCTGGCGCTGTATTTTGACAGTCTGCGTTTTCTTCGCATCGCTGAATCATTTGATCACCACTACAACTGCCTGATGATTGCGCGCCAACAGGGGGTTGTGATGAAGCTTTTTAATATTAATCCGGGGCCGGGGCTCGCCGAGGGGTTTCGTCGGGTTAATACTGCGGTTGCCTTTTCAGCGACGTTAATGCCTCAGACTTACTTTCAGACACTTATGGGGATCGAGGCAGACGCTAATTGGTTTCAGATTGAGTCACCCTTTGACTCGAAGAATTTGGGCGTCTTTTCGACAAGTTACATCTCCACCACCTATCGCGATCGTGGCAACAGCCTGTACGCCCTGGCCGATACGATAGCCACAGTGGTGGCCCAGCGAGCAGGTCACTATATGGTGTTTTTTCCGTCTTTCGCGTACCTCAAAGAGGTCCGAGATAAATTTGTTGAACGCTATCCGGATAGCGTCTGTGTCTCGCAAGCACCGGCAATGGATGAGAATGCACGGATCGAGTTCCTCAGTAGATTTGAGTCGCTAGAAGAATCGACGCTAGTGGGGTTTGCGGTGATGGGCGGCATTTTCGGTGAGGGCATTGACCTGAAAGGTCGCAAGTTGATTGGCGTCATCATCGCCGGAGTAGGATTGCCGCAGCTCGGTATTGAGCGAGATGTCATTCGCGATTACTTTGAACAGTCAGGTCCTGCTGGGCAGGGCTTCGAGTTCGCCTATCAATACCCAGGTATGAACCGCGTATTACAGACGGCCGGTCGAGTGATTAGAAGTGAGACTGATCGGGGCATCATTTGTCTGGTTGATAATCGCTTCAATGAGTCACGGTACCGCCGTTTGATGCCGACTCAATGGCAAGTGAAGCTGAGCCGGAACCGTGAAATTCTAGGTAATGCTGTGGCTGCGTTTTGGGCTGACGACGACAGGAATACGCCGTAAGACGGTATCACCGGTCCTTGCGCTGACGGTTTCGCTTGGAATCTTGCCAGTGGTTGCGGCTTGCTTTGTCTCGGGGTGGTCGCTGGCGCATCGGCTGGCTTTGGTGCTCGGCACGGGTGATCGCCTGTTCATGCCGTTCAGCGCTTGGTTCGCCATGACCGGTATTCGGCCGGGTGCGAGGTTCTTGAGGGTCGCGGTGACTGTTGTTGGCATATCTGTCAAGGCGTTGATGATCATTAGGAGAGCGACGCTCCTGGGCATCATATTGAGCTGACTGCCGGGCTGAGGTCCTGCTCGCTGAAGAATGGTTACCGATGGCATAACCCTTGATTGGTTGGCGGGCGGAGTCTTTCTGCACTGCATGGCGCCGAACAGCGCGGCTCTGGACACTATAGCGCCAGGTAGGATAAGTCCTTGCAGGATATCCCCAATAATCATCGGCGGAGTAATCATAGGCCGCGTAAGGGTCTCGAAGGCTGCCGAAATAGACCGGATACACGGGCCCGTAAACATTGCTGTAGCGGGATTGAATGATCATTGTTGCGGGTTGGACGTAGACCAGGGTAGGGGTTGCTTGCGGCTCATGATCGCAGACATGAACCTCATCAGGTAGGTAGCAGTGCGCGTGTTTGTGAGCTTGATCGAAGTGGCAGTGGTTGAACGGGGACTCTTGGGGGTTGGTGATGTAAGTGATCAATGGCATATCAACAACCTCCGTGGCCTGACAAGCCACGGAGGTTATTAAAAACGTCAGGCTAATGAGAATAATATGAGTGACTGGCATCCTAAGACTCCGCAATGAGCTGATACAGAACCCTAGGCTAACAGGGGCAGGCTGAATCGAAGCTGAACATCAGAGTCGCCGATAATGGTAGCGGTTAAAGCTGCATGAGGATCCCTCTATAGGACTACTGAGGACGACAGACAAGACATTGCAGGTAAATGCCAGGTTCCCGGCTCATCTGGAGAAGGTCATCAAACTCGCTTCGCAATCGACTCACCAGGCTAAGGCTCCTGGTATCTATCACTCGAGCCGCGACATCAGTGCCGCCTCTAAGTAACTCGTTGATCAAGAGGTCTTTCGGCGAAAGCTGTTTCTCAATGTATAGGGTTTCAAATTCGCCGAGTCCTGCCAGACTTGCGGCGGAGTCGATGGCATCTTCCAGTCCACCGATGGCGTCTATTAGACCCAAGTCCAGTGCCGTGGTCCCGGCCCAGACCCGTCCTTGAGCAATGCGATCTACAGCATCAGGTGTCATATCCCGACCTCTGGCAACCAGTGAGATAAATTGCTGGTAAGTATTATTAATCGCTAAATCAAGGATCTGCTGTAATGCCGGGTTGAGGCTCTGTAAGGGATTAAGTGCGCCGCTGAGTGCATTGGTGCCAATGCCATCTGAATAGACGCCGATCTCTGCGAGGCTCTGGTTGAATGTTGGGAACAGCAGGAAGGTGCCGATAGAGCCGGTAATTGTGGTGGGCGAGGCTAATATCTGATTGGCGGTGGCCGATATCCAGTAACCGCCGGAGGCGGCGTAAGTCGCCATCGAGACGACCACCGGTTTACCCGTCTGTTGGGTCAGTTCGAGCTCGTAGCGTATCTGCTCGGCTGCGGTCGCGCTGCCGCCCGGACTATCAATGCGCATGACCAGGGCTTTGACATTCTGGTCTTCGCGGGCTTGCTTGATTAGGGCTGAAATGGAGTCGCTGCCAATACTTCCCGCTGGCTGCTCGCCGTCATAGATGGTGCCTTTGGCTATGATCACGGCGATTTTGCTGGTGCCCGGATTCAGTGTTGGGATTGAGGGCGCGGCAGCCATTAGATAATGGCGAAAATTGACCTGCCGAAAATCGTTATCATCGCTGCCCACCAAATCCTGGAGTCGAATGCGCCATTTCTGGCGACTCATGAGTTCGTCTACCAAGCCCTGTTCGACCGCCAGTACCCCAGCGTTACTGTCGGCGTCTTCGAGAAGTTCGGGGTAATGATCGATGTATTGGTTGAGGTTGGTCTTGTCAATGCCGCGGAGACCGGCGACCTGGTCAAGATACTGATCCCATAGAACCTGGATCCAGCCAAGGTTAGCCTCCTGTGCTGCTAACGACATATCATCTCTGAGGAAAGGTTCCACTGCACCTTTGTAAGTGCCTACTTTAAAGACATGGACCTGGACTTTGAGCTTGTCGAGCGCTGTTTTGAAATAGGTGGGGTAAACCCCCATTCCGGTCAAAAATACACCGCCGAAAACCTGTAGACTTTGATCATTTAGATACAGATGATCGGCGTGGGCGGCAAGATAATATTGGTTTTGGCTGTAGCTGTCGGCGAATGCATAGATCTCTTTGCCTGATGCGCTAAAATCTTTCAGCGCGGTACCGAGAGTTTGTAGCTGACTCATGCTGACGTCGCGCAGACCATCCAACTGGAGGACTAAAATCTTGATCCGTGGATCGGCGCTGGCTGTTTCGATGGCTTCTGTCAAGTCGCGCAGCAGCGTTTCGGGTTCATCTTCACCGCCACCCATGAATTCAGCAAAGGGGTCTAGGGCGCGGCGCTGTTCGACGATGACACCGGTGGGATCTAGAATCAGGGCCGCGGTCTCCGGAATCAGCACCTGATCTGTTCGGCTAAACAAGGCGAATAGCACAATGATGGTAACGGCGAGAAATAGCAGATTGCCGAGTACGTTTTTCAACGTAGTAATACTATTCCAAATGCCTTTCAGTAATCGTCTCATTGCGCGCAGCCCTTAGTCTTGAGGTCGGTCCGGCAGTTTACCATAGACCAGGATGTCCTGACGTCGATCATAAGCCATCCGGTCGGATCTGCGGCAGGAGTTCCTTCCGTGGGTCGTTCGACTCGACCGGGAATTCCGCTCATTCATCACAATAAACTGTCAGTGCTGCAAAAGGCGCGTGGCTGCGGTAGCATCGAGTCTAGATCACGGCGTAATACTGGCCGCGTGGCAGGTGCGAGTGACGTACCTGAATACCAACAAATGCCCGGCAGCGGGGGATGATAGGTGATGCTATGACCAATATTTATCAACAAGGGCTGGATAAGAACCCGGCGAATTTTGCCCCGCTGACACCGCTGAGCTTTTTCGAGCGGGCCGCGAGTCTTTATCCCAACGCGACGGCGACGGTTCACGGCGACTTGCAGCGTAGTTGGGGCGAGATGTATCGACGCTGTGTGACCATGGCTTCAGCCCTGGCGCAACGGGGTATTGGTGCTGGTGATACGGTGGCCGTGATGTTGCCCAACATTCCAGAGATGTTCGAGGCGCATTTTTTTGTGCCAATGACCGGTGCTGTATTGAATGCGATTAATACGAGGCTAGATGCCGCCACGGTCGCCTTTATCCTGGAGCATGCCGAGGCTCAAGTATTATTTACCGATCGGGAGTTTTCTGAGGTCGTTAAAGCCGCATTGAAATTAATCGAGCGAGATATTTTGGTGGTCGATGTGGAGGATCCCTTATTCGATAGTGGTGAACTGATTGGGTCCATGACTTTCGATGATCTATTGGCGTCTGGTGACCCGGACTTCGAATGGCCGATGCCCGCGGATGAGTGGGATGCGATTTCCCTGAATTACACCTCAGGCACGACTGGGAATCCGAAAGGGGTCGTGTTTCATCATCGCGGCGCTTATTTGAATGCGACGAATAACGCGTTGACGTGGGAGATGGGCATGCATCCCCGCTATCTTTGGACGCTGCCGATGTTTCATTGTAATGGCTGGTGCTTCCCTTGGACTCTGGCGGCAACGGTTGGCACCACGATTTGTTTGCGCCACGTCCGTGAAGAGGCCGTCTTTGACGCGTTTCGGCAACAGGGTGTGACGCACTTCTGTGGCGCGCCAGTGGTTCTGAATACATTGCTCAATGCCCCAGATAATATTCGTCAGGGTATTAATCAACCGGCCAGCGATTATAGTATCAAAGTCATGACGGCGGGTGCTGCGCCGCCAGCAGCGGTGATACAGGGCATGGAAAAACTGGGTTTCGACGTTATTCATGTCTACGGTCTGACAGAGACATACGGGCCGATGATTGTTTCTGCCTGGCGTGACGAATGGAATAGTCTGCCCGAGCAGGAGCAGGCCGCTTTAAAGGCTCGGCAGGGAATCGTATCGATATTGGGTGGCAGTGTTATGGTCGCCGACCCCGAGTCATTAGTGCCAGTGCCTTGGGATGGCGTCACTCAGGGCGAAATTTTCATGCGCGGTAATATCGTGATGAAAGGTTATCTGAAAAATCCCGGTACCACTGAAGAGGCATTTTCCGGCGGCTGGTTTCATTCTGGTGATCTGGCGGTATGTCATCCGGATGGTTATATCCAGATCAAAGATCGTTCCAAAGATATCATTATCAGCGGCGGTGAAAATATATCGAGTATCGAAATAGAGGACACGCTGTTCAGGCATCCGAAGATACTTGAGGCGGCCGTGGTAGCCCGGACGGATGAAAAATGGGGTGAGCATCCTTGTGCCTTTGTCACGCTCAAGCCTGGTGAGTCTTTGACCGCAACGGAAGTGATTGAGTATTGCCGTGAGCACCTGGCCCGCTTCAAAGTGCCTAAGACCGTGATCTTCGGACCCTTGGTTAAGACCTCTACCGGTAAGGTACAAAAATATTTACTCCGAGTGGAAGCCGAACGCGCTGACAGCGGGGCGGGTCAATAGTCACCGAGCAGTCTGCCCCACGCCGATGGTAGGCGCGGGGCCAGCAGGCAGGTAGAATTGCACTATTCACTCAAGGCCTGGAATGGACCCCTAGATGCGCACAGATTCAAAAGTCACCATTGAGATTGCTCGAGACCAGGATGCACTGCTGATCGCGGCGATGTCGAAAGACCTGATCGAGTTCGGTTTGCCCTGGCGCTGGAAGCCATCCAGAGTCCTGTCAATGATTCGTGATCCAGACTCTGTCGTGTTGGTGGCGCGTGAAGACAACAACCTGGTGGCCTTTGCCCTGATGGAGTATCACGAGATCCACGGCCATCTTAATTTGCTCGCCACGGATCCTGGCTACCGCCGTCGAGGGCATGCTCGGCAGTTACTACAATGGCTGCTAGCATCCGCTCGAGTGGCGGGTTTGGCGACTATCGGCCTGGAGGTACGCAGTGACAGTGATGGGGCGCAGGCATTTTATCAGCGCCTGGGTTTTCGTATTGAGAAGCGCAGGAAGGGCTATTATACCCAAGGAATTGATGCCTTAAATATGGTCTTGCATCTTATCGAGCCTGGTCTGGCTGCGCGGCGTCCCCAATGAGGCGCGATGATGAGACGCTTTGGCATTGGCCGCAACTCTGTATTGCCTGTGGTTTGGCGCCCACGCCAGGGCCAGATATCCAGGGTATCTGTATTGATTCCCGCCAGGTTCAGGCCGGTGATCTGTTTATCGCACTTGCCGGAGATCCGGGTCCACAGTTCAAGTCAGCCAGCAGCGGGGCCCGTGACGGTCATGACTTTATTCCCGCTGCGATTGAAGCTGGCGCCAGTGGCCTGATGGTGGCTCGGCAGCAGGCGCAATCGATCCCGCAGCTACAAGTTGCGGATACCTTGGACGGTTTGTGGTGTCTGGGTCGGTCTGCGCGGCAACGCATGAATGGCCAAGTGGTGGGTATCACCGGCAGTAGTGGCAAAACCACTGCCCGCCAATGGATTGAAGGTTTGCTCGAGGCGCAGGGTCAAACCCACGCCTCCATCGGCAGCTTTAATAATCACTGGGGGGTGCCGTTGTCACTCGCGCGCATGCCAGCGACCAGTGACTTTGGTGTGTTTGAAATAGGCATGAATCATCCGGGCGAAATTCAGCCGCTGGCCGAATTGGTGAATATGGATGTAGCACTGGTGTTGAATGTCCTGCCGGCGCACCTCGGTTATTTCGATGACCTAGAGGGTATCAGACAGGAAAAACTCTCAATCTGTGCCGGGTTGAAACCCGGTGGCAGTCTGGTAGTACTCGACACGCTGCCATTGGATGGCGTCACGGCAAAGCATATCCTGCGCTTCGGCTTAACGGCGGCGGCGGATGTCAGAGGCGTGCCAACCTACCATGCTGACCATACGCTGGTGTGTGTAACGGTGGGTGAGCGCAGCTGGCAGTATCGCCTGAGTGCCGGTGGCGAGCACCGGGTGCTGACATCCTTAGCCAGTTTTGCCGTGCTGCTGGCGCTCGGTGCTGACCTAGAGGCAGCCCTGGACTGTATGCCGACTTTGTTGATGCCCACCGGTCGCGGTAATGAACTTGTGATTGGTGGCGTGAGCCTGCTAGACGACAGCTACAATGCCAACCCGGTAAGCATGGGCTACGCGCTGCAATCTTTGGCCAGTGCTGATGAAGGTCGGCAAAAGGTCGCCATTCTCGGCGAAATGCTCGAGTTGGGCCCTGCCAGTCAGGCGTTACACGAGGCGTTGCAGGCCGATTGCGCTGGTCTCGATGGTGTGATCACCGTCGGTGATGGCTTTCAGTCCTGGAATCGGTCACTGTTGGGTGAGCGCTATTGGGGGCATGTGGATAGTGCGGCTGACATTGATCTCACCCAATTGCTTGAGAAGCTGGAGCCTGATGCGCAGATTCTGGTCAAGGGTTCGAATCGGGTCTTCTGGGTCCATGGTTTTGTTGAGCAACTGCGAAGGAAGTTGCTTGAAGGGTCCGTTGTTGGGGATACAGGGGAAACCGAGTGAGGACGTTTCTGGCGCAACGCCGGGATTTTGGTTGACGGCTATATCCTGATCGCAAAGCATGCAATAATCCGCAGATCAAAAAGGGATAGGCAATGATTGTCGACAAGTTAGGCAGACGATTTCGAAACCTTCGAGTAAGCCTTACTGCGGCGTGCAACTATGCCTGCACCTATTGCGTACCCGATGGTAAGAGGCTTCAGCCTGCTCGAAACGAACTGCCCGCGACGGAGTTGCTCAAGGGCGTGAAGCTCTTACAGCAAGCGGCGGGTATCGATAAACTTCGAATTACTGGCGGTGAGCCGCTGGTGACGCCGAAATTTGATGAGTTTCTGCTGGGTGTTATGGCGTTACCCCTTGCCGATGTCAGTCTGACGACCAATGGTCAGCTGCTCGGCCGAAAACGGGAAGTGATTCGTGAGTCAGGCATCAAGCGTATCAACGTCAGTCTCGATACCCTCAATCCGATGCGGTTCCAACAGATAGCCAGAGGCGGAGATCTTGGTACTGTGCTGGAGGGCATCGATGGTTTGCTGGCGGACGGCATCAAGGTGAAGATCAACATGGTGCCATTGCGCACCCAGAACCACAGTGACGTTCTCGCCATGTTGGACTATTGTCTCGATCGAGGGATTGAATTGCGCTATATCGAGCTGATGCGCATGGGTCACCTGGTCAAGGGTAATGCCTTTCAGTCAGACTTTATCTCCATGCAATCTTTGCTGGATATTATCGCCGAGAAGTATGAGTTTGCGCGGACGGATGCGCCTTATGATTCAACCTCGGTCAGATTTCAGGTGCCAGGCAGGGGCGTATTCGGTGTGATAGCCAACGAAAGCGAGCCTTTCTGCAGTTCCTGCACTCGACTACGCTTGTCTTCTGATGGTTATCTGTATGGCTGCCTCAGCAGCAGTCGACGCCAATCGATAACTGATCTGCTTGACCTGCCTTCACACCTGGCGCTACCGAAGCTGCAGAATATTCTGGTGAGTGCGCTGACTGACAAAAAGCTCGCCTTTGAAGGCGAAGTCACGGTGATGAAGTTTATCGGCGGCTAAAGGGGTTGATCAGACTGGCCCTTATTTTCCTGCCGCGGCCAGTCTGTACTGCGACAATCTGCGTATTCGCACTACCAAATTAGTGACACTATTAAATTCGTTGCGCCAGCAATAGTCAGCCCGATATCAATGGCGATGCCCATTGGGCAATGACCGGTAACGGGAATCCTACGACGACCTGAGGACAATCATTGATTGACGGTCGCAGTTTTTAGAGGTGGCAAATGACTCAGTCTGAGAAACAAGGTGCACCCTATTCGCTGCTCGGCGAACTGGCGCAGATGACGACAACCGAGCCGCCCCCCTTACATCTGTGGCATCCAGAGCACGTCAGTGATATCGATATCGAGATTAAAGCCGATGGCAGCTGGTATCACGAGGGCGCGCCGATCAAGCGTCAACGGCTGGTGCGCCTGTTTTCAACGGTAATGAGGCTTGAGTCGGATGGTCATTACTACTTGGTGACGCCAGTGGAAAAGTGCCGAATCCGGGTCGCGCAGGCGCCCTTTGAGGCTATTCTGATGAGTGTTATTGACGACAATGAATCCCAGGTCTTACGCTTTACGACGAACGTTGCCGATCAGGTGAGTGCTGATTTGGCGCATCCCATCACGGTTGAGCAGATGGCCGATGGATCACTGGTCCCCTTTGTGGAGGTGCGTGAAGGTTTGCGTGCTAGGTTAGCAAGGAGTGTCTATTACCAATTGATGGCGCTGCTCAGCATCGGGCAGGTTGATGGCGAAGCCTGGTATGGAGTCTGGAGTAGTGGCGCATTTTTTGCCATCCAGCGCGCGACAGAAGTTGACGGCGCTGACGTCTGAGGCGGACGAGCTGATCTCAGTGGTCGATGGTAGCGCCCGCAGTGCAGACGCTCACATAACAAAAAGCCATCTGGCGAGCAGGCACCTTGCAGTGCTTACCCGCCAGTCACCTACATGTTGCCGTAGTTTGGGCCGCCGGTGCCTTCGGGTACCACCCAGTTGATATTCTGCGCTGGGTCTTTGATGTCGCAGGTTTTGCAGTGAATACAGTTCTGCGCATTGATCTGAAAACGCTTGTCGCCATTTGGTTCGTCAATAACTTCATAAACACCAGCAGGGCAGTAGCGCTGTGCAGGCTCGTCAAATAAAGGTAGGTTGGAACTAATAGGTATCGTTGGGTCGCGCAACTGCAGATGGCAGGGCTGGTCTTCTTCATGAAATGTGTTGGTCAGGAAAACGGAGCTCAACTTATCGAAGCTGATCACGCCGTCGGGCTTCGGATAATCAATCTTCTCTGACTTGTTCGCCGGCTTCAAGGTAGCGTAGTCAGGTGTAGGGTCGGATAAGGTGATGGGCATCTTGCCGCGGAAGATGTATTGATCTACCCAGGTCAATGCTGAGCCGAAGAAAAGGCCGAACTTATGCAGCCACGATGAGGTGTTACGGGCCACATATAATTCTTCGTGGAGCCAGGATGTCTTAAAGGCCGCCGGGTAACTGTCGAGAGTTTCAAAGCCTTGAGAACCCGATTTGAGCGCGGCGAAGACCGATTCCGCTGCTAGCATCCCTGATTTCATGGCGGTATGGGTGCCTTTCTGCTTCAGGTTGTTCAAAAAGCCGGCGTCGTCACCGACGAGCAAGCCGCCCGGCATGACGAGTTTCGGTAACGCCGTCAGTCCACCCTTGATCACGGCACGTGCCCCGTAAGCAATGCGTTTGCCGCCTTCGAGGTAGTGTTTGATAAATTTATGTTGCTTGAAACGCTGAAATTCGTCGAAAGGACTCAAGTGTGGATTGCTATAACCGAGATCGACGATAAGACCGATGGCGATTTGGTTGTCCTCTAGGTGGTAAATGTAGGAACCGCCCAGTGTCTGGCCGGGAAAATGCCCCAGGGGCCAGCCCACTGTATGGACTACCTTGCCGGGTACATGCTTCTCTGGCTTAATATCCCAGATTTCCTTGAACCCGATGCCGTAGTGTTGGGTTTGTGAGTCGGCCGCTAGGTCAAATTTTTCGATCAATTGTTTGCCAAGATGGCCGCGGCAACCTTCCGCAAAAACGGTGTACTTACCGTGTAGTTCATATCCGGCCTGGAATGACGATTTGTGTTCGCCGTTGGCGCCAACGCCCATATCACCAGTGGCAATGCCCTTGATGGCGCCATCTTCGTTATAAAGCACTTCACTGGCAGCAAAACCTGGGAATAAATTGACGCCCAGCTCTTCTGCTTGGGCGCCGAGCCAGCGGCACAGGTTCGCAAGGCTGGTGGCATAGTTGCCGTGGTTATGCAGGGGGGTTGGCACCAGCCAAGACGGCAGACGCATGCCTTGGTGATCATCAATCAAATAATAAACATCGTCGTCAGTGACCGCGTTGTTTAAGGGTGCCCCCATAGCCTTCCAGTCAGGAAACAGCTCATTTAAGGCCGTGGGTTCCACCACTGCGCCAGATAGTATGTGCGCGCCGATCTCCGAGCCCTTTTCCACCAAGCAGACGCTGTACTCCTCGCCTGCCTCGGCGGCTAGCTGGGCGAACCGGATTGCTGTTGCTAGACCGGCAGGACCGCCGCCAACAACCACTATATCAAATTCCATTGATTCTCTTTCCACGGCAAGTACTCCCAGTCACTGTGCGTAAGCGCTAAATAATTGCGCGCTATTGTATGAAAACTAGAGGCCGAAAGGAAATCACTGTGATCTATTGCTCTCGATAATTAAAGCCAGCACAGTGATCCAAAAATTATCATATATAATCAATAGGTTAGCGATACACGGCGGAAATTGCTGCCTATTGACCAAAAATCGATAAAACGGCAGAATACGCGCTCTCGATAATTGTCGACAGTTGTAAGTCTTTTGGTTTTTGCGATTAAGCCTGCTGTCTCTCCTTTTTTCAAATGACCTGCAGAGGAATTTCATGAAAGTTCTCGTTACAGCCAAGCGTGTTGTCGACTACAACGTGAGTATTCGCGTACTGAGTGACAACAGTGGCGTCGATCTAAATAATGTAAAAATGTCGGTAAATCCTTTTGATGAGATTGCTATTGAAGAAGCCGTGCGTCTGAAGGAAGCCGGCAAAGTTGAGGAAGTGATTGTTCTTTCCATCGGCACCAGCGCCTGTCAGGAACAAATACGTACCTGTCTAGCGCTGGGCGCAGATCGTGGCATCCTGATTGAAACTGATGTGGAGATGCAGCCGCTGGCCATCGCCAAGTGCATTAAGGCGATTATTGATAAAGAGCAGCCCGGTTTGATTATCACTGGCAAGCAGGCAATTGATGGCGATAACAGTCAAACTGGCCAGATGGTTGCTGCATTGGCCGGTCTTGCGCAGGCGACATTTGCATCGAAAATTGAGCTCAACGAAGACACCGCAACGGTAACTCGTGAAATCGATGGTGGCTTAGAAGTGATTACGGTGAAATTGCCCGCTGTCGTGACCACTGATTTGCGCCTCAACGAACCGCGATATGCCTCTTTGCCGAACATTATGAAGGCGAAGAAAAAGCCCGTAGAAGTGCTGACACCTGAAGACCTTGGCGTTGATGTCACACCCAGAGTCAAAACCCTCAAGGTGACACCACCTGCCGAACGTAAGGCCGGTATTATCGTTGAGACAGTGGAAGCGTTAGTGGACAAATTAAAGAATGAAGCAAAGGTGATTTCATGAGTATTCTGGTCATTGCGGAACACAATAACGCATCAATTAAGCCCGCAACTTTAGTTGCCGTTGCGGCGGCTCAGGCTATTGGTGGTGATATTGAAATCTTGGTTGCCGGCGCTGATTGTGCCGCCGCCGCTGAGGCTGCTGCGAAAATCGGTGGTGTCAGTAAGGTGCGGGTTGCAGACAACGCGGTTTACGGCCATAGCCTCGCCGAGAATATCGCCGATTTGGTGGTGAGCATCGGTGCGGAATACAGCCATATTCTTGCAGTCACTACGACCTCAGGTAAGAATTTCATGCCTCGGGTTGCTGCTCTGTTAGATGTTGCGCAGATTTCTGATATCAGCCTGGTTGTCAGTGCTGATACGTTCGAGCGGCCTATTTACGCCGGTAATGCCATTGCTACTGTTCAGTCTAGCGATGCCATCAAGGTGATTACTGTGCGCGGTACCGCTTACGATGCCGTGCCCGCAGAGGGCGGTAGCGCCAGTATTGAAGCGCTGGATACGGTTAAAGATGCGGGATTGAGCACCTGGGTTCAGGATGAGATCGCGAAAATGGATCGCCCAGAACTCACCGCTGCCAGTATCATTATTTCTGGTGGTCGTGGCATGCAAAGTGGTGACAACTTCAAGTTGTTAGAGTCGGTAGCAGACAAGCTGGGTGCCGCCATTGGCGCATCGAGAGCCGCAGTCGACGCGGGTTATGCGCCGAACGATATGCAAGTTGGACAGACAGGTAAAATCGTCGCGCCAGATCTGTATATTGCTGTTGGCATTAGTGGTGCGATCCAGCACCTTGCCGGCATGAAAGACAGCAAGGTCATCGTCGCGATTAACAAAGATGCTGATGCGCCGATATTCCAGGTTGCTGATTATGGTCTCGTGGCGGATTTATTCACCGCCGTACCCGCGTTCGATGCCTTGATCGGCTAATACACTCGGGTTGAATGCCAAGCTGTATCAAAAAAGGTCTCCTGGTGAGGCCTTTTTTGTGGGTGGATTTCGCGCCGTGAAGCGTGTTTGTTGAATCCGACGAGTCAGCGTGAGCTTTAACCTTGGCGGCGGATGAATGCGTTGGCGGTATGAGAGTTAATAGGTGCCTCTATTGCGGCGCTAATAAAGGCGGCGGTTGCTACCATTTTCTCAAGGTCGATACCGGTGGTGATACCCATGCCCTGGAGCATGTACAAGACGTCCTCGGTGGCGACATTGCCGGTGGCTCCCTTGGCGTAGGGACAACCGCCGAGTCCTGCCACAGAGCTGTCAATGACCGCCACGCCGCGTTCCAATACCCCATAGAGATTTGCCAAGGCCTGGCCGTAGGTGTTGTGAAAATGCGCCGCTAACTGTGTGACCGGTACCCGTTCGGTTATCGCATCAATCAGCGCCTGTGCCTTGTGTGGGGTACCGGTACCGATAGTGTCACCCAGGCTCACTTCGAAGCAGCCCATCTGAATGAGTCGATCGGTGAGTACTGCGACCTTGTTGGGGTCAGTCTCCAGACCTTCGTAAGGGCAGCCCAGGACACAAGAAATATAACCGCGAACGCGGATCTGGTTCGCCTGTGCCATGGCGATCACCGGGGCGGCTCGAGCAAACGCTTCCTCGATGCTGCAATTGGTATTTTTTTGTGAAAATGATTCGGTGGCGGCGATAAATACCGCAACCTCGTTCGCCCCGGCGGCCAGCGCAGCAGTCATGCCCTGGGTGTTCGGGGTGAGGGCGGAATAAACAACGTCCGGTTGCCGCTTGATCTGCTGCATCACGTCCATGGAGTCCGCCATCAAGGGCACCCACTTTGGAGAGACGAAAGCGCCTGCCTCAATATGCGTGATGCCGGCGTCGATTAACCGTTCGATCAGATCGACCTTGGTCGCCGTCGGCACCGGGTTCGGCTGGTTTTGTAAGCCATCTCGAGCCCCGACCTCGACGATTCTGACGTGTGTCGGGAACTGGCTCATTAGGTGCTCAGGCTGTCGAGCCATTCGTCGTCTGAGTCGATGGAGATGCTTTCGAAGAGGGCCGTGGACAAGTAGCGCTCACCGGTATCCGGTAGCATCACCACAAAAGTGCTGTTGGGTGGGGCTGAGTTCGCAATCTGCAGTGCCGCCCACATGGTGGCGCCGCAAGAGATGCCACAGAATATGCCCTCCTGGCTCGCCAGTTTTTGCGCGGTCACCATGGCCGCCTCATCACTGACGCCGACGATAGTATCGACAATGTTGGGATTCATCACGCCTGGCATGAAATCTGGCGTCCAACCTTGAATCTTATGCGGCGACCAAGGTTTGCCTGCCAGCATTTGGGCGCCTTCGGGCTCAGCGGCGATGATCTTAACGTCTGGACGAGCTGCCTTGATGATCTCTCCGGCTCCAGTAATGGTGCCGCCGGTGCCCCAGCCGCTGACAAAGTAGTCGAGGTCAAGGCGAGCAAAATCGAGCAGAATTTCAGCGCCGGTGGTGTTGCGATGAAAGGCCGGGTTCGCCATGTTTTCGAACTGATCGGCTCGAAACCAACCATGTTTTTCCGCCAGCTCGTTGGCTCTGCGGACCATGCCGGAGCCTTTCTCGGCCGCGGGGGTAAGAATCACTTTGGCGCCAAAAGCTTTCATAATTTTGCGCCGTTCAATGGAGAATGTTTCTACCATTACGGCGACAAAGGGGTAGCCCTTGGCCGCGCAAACCATCGCCAGGCCGATACCCGTATTGCCTGAGGTGCCCTCGATCACGGTCTGGCCTGGCTTCAGTGCACCACGTTTCTCTGCGTCTTCGATGATGGCGACGGCCAACCGATCCTTCACCGAGCCGCCGGGGTTGAAAGCCTCGACTTTGACATACATATTCTGATTGCTCGGCGCGATATGATTCAGTTTAACGATAGGCGTGCGACCGATTGTATCTACAATGTTGTTGTAAATCATAAGGTTGAGCTCCAATGTTAAATAAAATTATAGTTTGCGTATGGTTGTCAAGAGCGCCAGCTACTGGCCGGTAACACTAGGGTAAACGACGTGCAGTATACCAATTCACCTCTCTTGAATGCTTGTCGACCTCATCGACCACGTCGAGTATCAGGGCGAACAAGGCCATCCTGATAGTGACGCCGTTGTCGGTCTGGCGGAAGATCGCCAGGTTAGGGTTTTCATTTAAGTCGTTGTCGAGTTCATTGGCATCGCCCCGCGAGTCTCTGGGCAAGGGATGCATGATCACCGTATTGGGCTCGCAAAACTGCGTATAGGTGGCCTGGTTGAGACGGAACAAGCCTTTGTATTTTGCTGCCTCAGCGAGGCTCGGAAAGCGCTCTTCCTGAGTGCGCGTCACATATAGGATATCGGCATTGCTGATACTGGAATTCATTTGAGTGGATTCCACTAGCTGGTGCCCGGCTGCGCGTATGGCATCGAGATAGACTGCAGGTAAGGCCAGTTCTGGGGGCGATACCAGCGTCAGTTGGATGTTTTTGAACAAGCAAAGCAACTTGACCAATGAATGGACCGCGCGGCCATAACGAAGGTCGCCGATCAAAGCGATGCGCAGATTGTCGATGGTTTTGCCGCGACCCTGGAGTTCCTTGCGAATAGTGTACAGGTCTAGCAGCGCCTGACTGGGATGTTCGTTGGCGCCATCGCCTGCATTCAATACCGGCACACGGCTTGCTGAAGCAAACTCGGCGACGGAACCTTCAAGCTCATGGCGCATCACAATCACATCGCTGTAGCCTGATAGCACGCGGGCTGTGTCATAGAATGACTCACCTTTTGCGATGGCGGTTGCTTTGATTTCCGTGGTTTCGCGCACCTCGCCACCGAGGAGATTGAAGGCGCAGCCAAAGCTGACTCGGGTACGGGTGCTGGGTTCAAAGAACATACTGCCAAGAATCGCACCTTCAAGCACACGAGTCACTCGTTTGCGCTGCGCATAAGGCTCCATCGCCTCAGCCACGCGGAACACCGACTCGATAGCCGATCGATCAAATTGAGAAACAGAGAGTATATGACTGCCAACGAAATTCATTGCTACCTCAGGTTGGGCGAAAAAAAGTGCAGGGGGCTAATTCCAGGAAAGCTTAGTGGGCAAAGACAAAATCAGTTCTCGCATCCATCGATTCGACTGATCCTGGTCGGTGCTCTCATGCCAATACAGATAGGTTTCGAGGTTCGGTACTTCGAAGGGCAGTTGCAGGTATTTAACCGGCAGCCTTGAGACCACAAAGTCGGCAAACACACGGGGTACCGTGAGTGCTAGGTCTGATCTCATGACTAATTCAGGGGTCGCTAAATAGTGTTGAGTACGTAGGGAGATCTTGCGGCGTTTACCCATTTTTCCTAGGGCCAGATCAACTTGGCCGAGGCCGCCGCGGCGGCTTGAAATATGAATGTGATTGAGGCTCAGATAGGTGTCGAGATCGAGGTGATCTTTGACCCGGCTATGATCAGCACGTACCAGGCAAACCTGGGGATGCGAGAACAGAGGTGCCTGGCGAATCTGTTGATCTGGTGTCAGTGGTATGTCGATGGCAAGGTCGAGGTTACCGGAAGCCAGTTCAATATTCATGTCTCGGCGCCGAACCTGATAACAGTCAATAGAGACGTTGGGTGCATCATGCGTAATTTTGCCGAACAGGTACGGCAGAACGATAGACTGAGATAAGTCAGTCATGCTCACTCGAAAGCGCTTGTCTGAGGCCAGCGGTTCGAACGCATCGCTTTCTTGAACGCTGGAACGAATCAAGCCGAGCGCTTGGCGAACGGAGCCGATAATGTTTTGTGATACCGGGGTCGGGACCATGCCTTCCGCAGTCCGAACAAACAGGGGGTCATCAAACAAGTTACGTAGTCGTGATAGCGAGTTCGAGACAGCGGGTTGGGTAATGCCGATGATTTCGCCGGCACGGGTCAGGTTACCCTCTGTGTAGATGGCATCAAAGACAACGAATAGGTTTAAGTCGATATCGCTCAGTTTCATTTTGCAGGTATCATCATGGTTATCATTTTATGAATTCACGGCCTCATGTATGAGGAGCCTGAGGATTAATGCCATTTTTATTGACACTATCAAGACCTCGACGTGACGAAGGGTTATCATCGTTCTGAATCATTTAACCAAAATTTGAGTACTGGGACTTATACTAAGCCGGTTTTGATCTGATGAGAAGTGTCCGACAGAGGATTTGATGAAAAAGGCTGGGTGTAAGTTTGATAGCGTCGGCCCAGTGGCGTAGATATGGCGTAGATATCGCGTTGATATGACATGGATGTGGCAGGCCATGCGAGTCATTTGAGGCTTTCAGGTGGTCACGGCCGCGGCGTCAGATGGCGGGTTAAAATCTGCTAAATATCTTATATTTCAAGGTTATATAAATGAAACTTAATGTGATATATTGCATGGAATCGACTCGATGAGTGAAGCGAGAGCAAAGTTGCGGTTGCCTTTTTCCTTTGCCAAGCGACATGGTGTGCTGCTTTTGTCAGGGGCGAGCGCCGCAGCCAATGCGGTGCTGTATAAAGCCGGGGTTGAGCCCGCAGTGCTGATGGAAGTCAGGCGCTTCGTTGGCGCGGCGATCACACTGAAGGAAGTGGATAACGCGACTTTTGATCACCAGCTGTCCAGTACCTACCAAAATGATGCCGGTGAGGCGATGCAGATGATTGAGGGGCTAGGCGAAGGCATGGATCTCAGTAGTCTCGCGGACCTGATTCCTGAGGCGGGAGATTTGCTCGAGCAAGACGACGACGCGCCGATTATTAAGCTGATTAATAGCCTTTTGACTGAAGCCGTCAATGTGGGCGCCTCCGATGTCCATGTCGAGACCTATGAAACACAATTGGTCATCCGCTTTCGCGTCGACGGTGTGTTGCGCGAAGTGGTCAAGCCGAGACGTGCACTGGCGCCTTTGTTGGTATCCCGAATTAAGGTCATGGCCAAGCTGGATATCGCGGAGAAGCGCTTGCCGCAGGACGGTCGTATCTCGGTCCGAGTCGGCGGTAAGGAAGTGGATGTCAGGGTCTCGACGATTCCTGCCAGTAACGGCGAACGGGTGGTCATGCGCTTGCTGGATAAGCAGGAAGGTCACCGGGGCCTGGTGAATATGGGCATGGGTCAAGGAGATCTTGAGTCTATGCAGCGGCTACTGAAGAAACCTCACGGTATTATCCTTGTCACAGGGCCTACCGGTTCGGGTAAATCGACCACGTTGTATGCCTGTCTGGATCATCTCAACGATCGATCGCGGAATATTTTGACCGTTGAAGATCCGATTGAGTACGATGTCGAGGGTGTTGGCCAGACTCAGGTCAATACTAAAGCAGACATGACGTTTGCTCGAGGCCTTCGAGCGATCTTGCGGCAGGACCCTGACGTGGTCATGGTGGGAGAAATCCGTGACCGTGAGACGGCCGACATCTCGGTCCAAGCCAGTCTGACAGGGCACCTGGTGCTTTCGACGCTGCACACCAACACAGCGGTGGGGGCCTTGAATCGACTGGAAAATATGGGCATCCAGAGCTACTTGTTAAGTAACAGCATCATCGGCCTGGTGGCCCAAAGACTGATCCGTGTGCTCTGTAAAGACTGCCGGGAACCCTATGCCGCCAGCGAGTTAGAGCGTCAGATGATCGGCGTGGAGTCAACCCAAGCAGTATCCCTATACCGGCCAGTGGGCTGTGATCGATGCGCTCATGAGGGCTATCGCGGCCGAGTCGGCATCTTTGAGGTACTGGTGATTGATGATGAAATGCGCAGAATGATTCATCGTAACGCCCCAGAGCTTGATCTGGAGCAGCACGCCAGAAGCCAAACCACCAGTATCCGCCAGGATGGTTGGGTTAAAGTCCTGGCTGGTATAACCTCCGCGGACGAAGTGATCCGCGTCACAATGGAAGATTAGCGAGATTTTGAGCCGGAAAAATACCCATGCCAGCCTTTGAATACACAGCTCTGAATGGTCGCGGCCGCCAAGTAAAAGGCATCTTCGAGGCAGATAGTGCGCGGCAGGTCAGGCAACTGCTGCGTGAAAAGGGCTTAGCACCGCTCACAGTGGCTGTCAGCAACGCCAAGAAAGTCGATCAAAGTAGTTGGTCTCAGTGGTTCAGTCCGTCACTGTCGGTCCGCGAGCGGGCGCTGGTCACTCGCCAGATCGCCACGTTGATCGCGGCGGGTTTGCCCGTTGAGGAATGTTTGTTGGCAGTTTCAAAGCAGAGTGAGAATCCGCGGACCCAGCGGATTTTGATTACCGTGCGATCCAAGGTGATGGAAGGCTTCTCTCTCGCGAATGGTCTGGCCGAGTACCCTCGAGCCTTTCCTGACCTGTTCAGGGCGACGGTGGCGGCAGGAGAGTCGGCAGGTCACCTAGACATGGTGTTAAACCGGCTGGCCGATTTTACAGAGGCGGAGTTGGAGTCGAAGCAACGGGTTCAGCAAGCGATGGTTTATCCGGTTATTTTGTTTGCCTTGACCATCGCAATCCTCGCCGGCTTATTGGGTTATGTGGTGCCTGATATCGTCAAGGTATTCAGCGATACAGGGCAGGATTTGCCAGCACTGACGGTATTCATTATTAGTTTGAGTGATATCGTCAAAGATTGGGGGCTGGTGTTGTTGATTGTTGCTTTGCTCATCAGCGTTGCGATTCGGCGCGCACTGCAGGTGCCGGCGATTCGATTGCAGTATGATCGGCGTTTATTGCACGTACCGCTGATAGCCAAAATGAGCCGTGGGCTCAATACGGCGCAGTTTGCCAGCACCTTGAGTATTTTGTCGGCCAGCGGCGTGCCGCTAGTCGAGGCGATGAAAATTGCTGGCCAGGTGTTATCCAACAGCTGGCTAAAGTTGAAAGTCTATGAAGCGACAGTCAAAGTCAGCGAAGGCGTCAGTCTGCACGCCGCGCTAGAACAAAGCGGCTATTTCCCGCCGATGATGCTCCACATGATAGCGAGCGGCGAGGCGAGTGGCGAACTGGATAATATGCTGGTGCGGGTAGCGAATCATATGCAACAGGACGTTGAAATGTTGTTAGGGGTCATACTGAGCCTGTTCGGCCCCTTGATGCTGCTGCTGATGGGCGGTGCAGTGTTTACCATCGTCATGGCGATTCTGTTGCCGATCATAAATCTGAATCAGCTGGTTGCTTGAGGCATGAGCGATTCGCCGTTATCCGGGCTTAAAGGCGGTTAAAATCGCCTGTCGGCGTTGATACTGGTGTAATATTCCGTTCTGTCAGTGGGCACGCAAAATTGGGTACAGGAGTACTATGAAGTCATATCAAATGAATCGCGCACGGGGTTTTACGCTGATCGAAATCATGGTCGTCGTCGTTATTCTGGGGATTCTCGGCTCGCTGATCGTGCCGAATATCATCGGTCGGCCGGACGAAGCCCGGGCAACCGCAGCCCGTGCGGATATCGAGGCAATAGGTAATGCGCTCGAACTCTATCGATTGGATAATGGTGATTACCCGAGTACGGACCAGGGGCTAGAGGCGCTGGTGACTCAACCCTCTGGCTATCCAGAGCCGCGGCGCTGGAATCCAGAGGGTTACCTGAAGAAGCTGCCAGTTGACCCGTGGGATGAGCCGTATCTGTATTTCAGCGAAGATCGGAATTTCGAGGTCTACTCCCTCGGCTCAGACCGGCAGGAAGGTGGTGAAGGCGTTGATTCAGACCTGCGCTATTCGGAGCTCTAGGTTCAGGGGCAGACATGCGGTGCCGCGGGGCAGCGCTGGGTTTACGTTGCTCGAAATACTCATAGTTCTGTTTATTGTGGCTATTATGTCTGGGTTTGTGGTCGCGAATTTGCCGTCTTTCGCCCAGACAGGCGATTTTGATACAGAAACTCGGCGTTTGAAGACATTACTCGATCTGGCGCGGCTGGAGTCCCAGGTTCAGACCAGCGAGTTCGGGTTTAAACCCACTCAGCGTGGCTATGAGTTTATGTTGTACGATGAATCTCAGGACAAATGGTTGCCGGTTGAGGCGCGGCCATTCAGTCCTCGCCAACTTGGCGCAGAAATCACCTTGTCGGTCAAAATCGAAGATAGCACCATGACGTTGGGTGACGAGACATCCAGCGGTGCTGCGCCGCCAATCTTAATACTCTCCAGTGGTGAGATTACGCCATTTGAGCTGACCCTGAAGGCGGCTGGCGCGGTTTCAAAAACCCTGTTAGCAGATGGCTATAGTGAGCTTCGTTGGCAAGATGAGGCGCGAGATGCGCAATAGACGTACGGCAGGCTTTACCCTGTTAGAGGTCATGATTGCGCTGGCAGTTTTTGCGGTGGTGTCGGCGGCACTGGTTCGCAATGCTGCAGTGGCTGTGCGCCAGACCACCATCATACAAGACCGTTCGCTGGGTATCTGGGTTGCTGAGAATCAGCTCAGCCAAATGCGCATCCAGGTTCGCGACGCTGACAATTACCCCGCACCGGGGACCAATCGATATGCCGTCAATCTGGCAGATCGGGATTGGGAGGTGGTCGTCAAAATCGCTGCTACCGAAAATGCGGACGTACGCCGCGTTGGTGTTGAAGTCTTTGCCGCCCAGCAGCCAGACCAGGCGCTGGCTGACCTCGCCGGCTTTCTGGGGAGGTACTAATGCGCTTTCGTGGTGGGTTTACCTTGCTTGAAGTCTTGGTGGCGATGTCGATATTTTCTGTGATTGGCCTGGGTGCGTCCCAGATGTTGCGCAGCATGATTCAAACTCACGATCGTACTCAGGCAAGAATTGAGTCGTTCAGTGGTGTGACTCAAGCGCTGTTACTCATGGAGCGGGATCTTACGCAGATCGTGGACCGGCCGATACGGGATGAATATGGTGAACCCCTGCCAAGTCTGATGGTAGCCAGCGGCCGCTATCCGCTAGAATTTACGCGGACGGGCTGGAACAATCCCTTGAATTTGCCCCGCAGCAGCTTGCAACGGGTCGCCTACGATCTGCTCGAGGATGGTCAGCTGGTTCGGCATTTTTGGCTTGTGTTGGACCGCGCCGAAGACTCCAGTGTCAAGTCGCAGTTCTTGCTGGTAGGTGTGCGAGGGCTGCGGATCAATCTGCTGGATGAGGACGGCAACCAAACAGATGTCTGGCCGGGTGCCGCAGAGCCCGGCATGTTGCCGGCTGGTATAGAGGTCATCCTGGAGACCGAACAGCTGGGTGAGGTTCGGCGGCTATTTCCGTTGGTCAAGACAGCGTTGCTTCGCCAGCAAAACCAGAACGATGATGCGCCGATTGATGAGGATTTAGATTCGAGCGACTCTGATTCTGATTCTGATTCTGATACGGTTGATGACAACAGTATTGAGCGTGTGCCAGAAGATAACGAATCACAGAATGACACTGAGGATGTACCCATGGACGTTGATCCATGATGCGCAGAGGCGGCCAAACTGGTGTGGCCCTGATTTCGGTGCTTCTGATTGTGGTGATAGCCACTGTCCTTGGGGTGGCAATGACTCGCGAGCAAAACTACGCGATTACACGGGCGCGTTTATTTCTGGAGCAAACGCGAGTCCATCAATATGCGTTGGGCGGCGAAGAGTTAGCACGCCAGATTTTGCACGCTGATTTCAAGGATGCGCCGCTGAAGGACTATCTGGGGGAGGACTGGGCGCAGCAAAATCTACAGTTCGAGTTTGAGGACGGGGCCGTTGAGCTGCGCATCGAAGATCTGCAGGGACGTTTTAATTTGAATTCACTGGTAGAACACGCCGGTGGCAACAATATGGCACGACTGCGATTTACTAATCTGCTGAACCAACAAGGTATCGATCCGGCTGTTGCCGATCGGCTGATAGACTGGCTTGATAGTAATCAAACCGTCAGTGCGCTCGGGGCTGAGGACTATGATTACCTGGGACTTGATAAGCCCTATCGAACCAGTGGGCATGCGCTGGCGGATGCTAGCGAGCTGAGTTTGTTGTTGGATATGGACCCAGCTAGCCTCGCCAGACTCATGCCGTTGGTCACTGCACTGCCGGATCCTAGAACGACCCTGAACCTCAATACCGCTAAGCCGGCAGTGCTGCAGGCGCTGGTCGCGGATTTGACCCCAGAGGTGGTGGATAGCCTTGCTTTGAGTCGCCAGGACAAGGAGGGGTATGATAATGTGCAAACCTTTTTACAAGATGAATTGCTGGCGGGATATCGAGTGCCACTGGAGGGCATCGGCGTTACTTCCAGCTTCTTTCAGGTCAGTATTGGAGCCCGATACCAGGGTCGATTCGGTTATCTGACAAGCATTATTCAACGAGATGTGAGCGATGGCACCCTGCGGGTGATCTATCGCGATATCGGCAAGAAGGTATACCCTTTTAGTTCCAGCGATACGTCAAGTGATGTCGCTAACAGCGAGGCAGTGGATGACTGAAAATATATATATACGCCTTGCCGGTCAGCACGTTGAGTGGCTGGTCATGGATCCTGCTGAGCAGCATCCCCGGTTACGCGGCGAGGCGCCCATTGACGAACTGGGAGCGCGCTTGGCGGACATCACTTGGCTCGGCAGTACAGTTGTGCTGCTGCAGGCGGAAGATGTTCTGCTGACTCGAGCGAGCGTGCCCAGCAAGCAAGCACGGCAAATTCTCCAAGCAGTGCCTTTCGCAGTTGAGGAGCAACTCGCCAGCGATATTGAGGATTGTCATTTTGCGCTGGGTGGTCGTTATGATAGCGGTGAGGTCAGTGTCGCGGTAGTTGATCGAAGGTTGTTCGAGCAGAGGCTTGATAGTTTGCGGCAAGTGAATATCTGTCCTGAAATAGTGCTTGTGGATGTCTTGCAGGTTCCCTTGGATGGCAGCGTAAGCCTGCTAGTGGATCACGATCGTCTGTTGATTCGCACAGGCGCCGCGGCGGGCCTAAGTTTCCCGCTAGAGCAGATGGCGCAGGCAATCGGCCTGCTGTCTGTCGCACAGCGGGCCGACCTGATTATTCGAGTGGCTGCTGATCAGCGTGAGACCATCGATTTGGCAGTCAACCAGGTCAATGCCGAGTACAACATGAGCTGCAGCGTCGTTGAGCAGGATCTAGACAGCTTGGAGTACCTGTGCCGTGGTCTTGATTGGCGGGGTCTGAACCTGCTTCAAGGTGAGTTTCAAGTCAAGCAGCCGTCAACGGGTCGGCGCGGTATCTGGCGCTCGGTGGCCATACTTGGGCTGGTGGCTTTTGTGTTGCACCTAACGGTGTTGTTCGGCCAGGGGTTGTACTTGGAGCGCCAGGCTCAGGAATTTGAGTTAGCGGCACAACAGCTTTACGCCGAGATTTTTCCGACTGACAGAAATGTCAATGATATACGCCGGCGGTGGCGAGCCAAGCTCGCAGATGCTGGTAATAATACGAATTCAGACTTCGTATCCCTGTTTGCGGCAGCGGCCAAGAATCTGCCAGGCTCAAATCTCGTGCTGGGTAATATCAATTACAATGACAGCCGTGGTGACCTCATATTACAGGTTACCGCGTCTCGCAGTGAAACAATGGTCGCCTTCGTTCAGCAATTGACGGTACAGGGGTTGAAGGCAGAGATTGGCACTATCAGCCAGGAAGCGGATGTGGTTAAGGGTAGCATTAAAATAAAATCTGGGGGGGGTGCCTGATGACGCTGGGATCTCATCCATTGATTAAACAAGGCCTTGATCGATATCACGGGTTACCGGTGCGAGATCGCAACGCGTTGCGGTTGCTGGCGCTGACATTCGCGCTACTGCTGGTCTATTTTCTCGTCTGGGCGCCAGTCTATCGGTTCCTCGAGGAGGGCCAAGGCGATCGAGATCGGCACTACGATTTATTGCAGTATATGCTGGGCACACAAGCCGAGGTACGAGCGGCGGGTGGCGTCAGCCGCGGCCTTCAAGGTCAGTCGCTGTTGTCGCAAATCTCGAGCTCGACGGTGAAGTTCCGGATCAAACCTAATCGCCTGCAGCCTGAAGGCAGTGATGGGGTGAGTGTCTGGTTTGATGCGGTGAGTTTTAATGACCTGATTCGCTGGTTAGAGCAACAGCATCTAGAGGGTATCAGGGTTCGGCAGATCGCTATCGACAAGAGTGAAGCGTCAGGCATTGTTAGTGCGCGGGTGGTCTTACATATTTAATCAGAACGAGGTTTGTGGCTCGTTCAACACAGTGGAGTAACGGATATGAGTGAGCAAGCCTACGCGCAGTTGTGGCAGGCTGAAGTCGCAGGTCTTCAGCCGCTGGAGATGGCGGTCGCGGGTGGTCACCTGGCTCACAATCTGGCGCAGGTTTTTATCGCGGGTTATCAGGCAGCGATTCGAGCAAGCTTCGCGCTGAACAACTCGCACTGGATTGCCTATGTGGCCTCAGAAGATAGAACGCCAGGCAGTCTTCAGTCAGCGGTGACCTATGATCCTGTCAATGCCACAATCAGTGGCGTTAAGACTTGGGTCGCGGCGGTAAAGAATATCGATAGCCTGGTGGTGAAAGTGGGACAGGGGGCTCAGGCGCGGTATCTACACTTGTCCGTTGCGTCGCCGGGCGTGCGGCTCACACCTCGCCCGGCAGGACAATTTCTGGCCGACCTAAGTCAAGGTAGTGTCGAGTTTGATCAGGCGCCCGTGCTGCCGAAACAGCAACTCGATGGTCGCGTCGCGGGTCAGTTCAGATTTCTTGAGCCCTTGTATATCTATGTCGCATTTTTAGCATTCATCAAACCCAGAATGACAGAGTCGGGCCAGGTTGATGTGTTACTCAGCATGGCCGCGATCCTCGCCGGGGCTGACTTTCAGTTGTCGGCTACGGCGCAGCAATATGCCTTGTTTGACCAGGGCGTGCAGGATTGCTTGCGACAGTTCGAGGCTCAAGCTACCCCGGCAAGTGAATCTTGGGCAACGGATCGACGCTTGATCGAGATGTATTCAAACGGTATTCAACAACGGGCAAGGGTTGTTGAGTAAGTCCGCAACGGTTGCGCTGCATCATTGTCCATGGCGTTAAAGATAGTTAGCCTGCCATTCTTGAGGATCGTTGTACTGCTACCTGGTTACTGGTGTCGTCATACTGCCACCAGTTGCTGACTGGCCTGATAAAACCACAGACGTTGGATTATCGATAGTCGATCCTGCTTATCCTTCACAAGGAGTGGTTGGATGGTTTTGTTGAAACGATTAGTGCTGGATATTCTCAAGCCACATTCTCCTAATAGCTTGGATTTTTGCGCCACGCTCGCCGCGGCGGCTGTTGACATGCAAGTCTCCTGTCGGGTTATCGCGGTTGACGCAAAAACCGAGTCAGTGGAGGTCTGCATCGAAGGTGCTGAGCTTCACTTTGATCAAATTGAGGCGAGTATTCGTGCCCAAGGTGCCTCCCTTCACAGTATCGACGAGGTCGAAGTGGTGAGTCTCGTCGATCAAAATTCGTAAGGTCGCGTTTGATGAAGTTGTGTGCTCGGATTGCCTTGATTGGCGAGCATTCACAATCGATATCGATTGCTCGGCGTTACTTTGTTGTTAACGGCTTCGACGGTGCCTTAACCATGTTGGGGATTATCGTCGGTTTCTATCATTCGAACCCGGGTCCGCCTAACGCGGCCGCATTGACCATCATCGTTAGTGCCTGTCTTGGTGCTGCCATAGCGCTGGGGGCCAGTGGCTTGAGCAGTGCCTATATCAGCGAGTCCGCTGAGCAAAAATCAGAGTTGCAGGAACTTGAAGCGGCTATGGTGGACGACCTTGACGGCTCATCTCACGGTTTGGCTGCGCGCTGGGGTCCATGGTTGGTGGCCCTGGTGAATGGCCTTGCGCCTTTGTTGATCTCGCTGTTCATCCTGCTGCCGTTGTTGTTGCCCGAAGCGTTCAGCCTGTTACGGGCAAACGTTCTGGAAACAGCGATAGTGTTGGGTCTCGGCGCTATATTCCTGCTTGGTGTTTTTCTTGGCAGGATCAGTGGCCACTTTTGGCTATTCTCTGGATTGCGAACATTGGTCATCGCTATCGCGACCAGCGGCGTCATCATTTTGTGCACACCGAATTAATGGCTATGGAGAGAGTCATAGCTTGCTGTGGTGGACGAAATGATCGAATCGAGGTGTGGGTGAGATGACATTCTTGACAAATCACAGCTTGGAAGACGCCGTTGCCGACGTATACCGGCTGACATCGGCAGAGGTTACCCTGCGCCTTCAGGTTGACCCTGAACTCGGGCTCTGTGCAGCGGAAGTACGCCGGCGTCGCTCCGCGTTCGGCAGCAACGTGATTATCGAGACGTCAAAGCCGCCAATTTGGCGTTTACTGTTGGCCCAGTTCCAGGATGTGATGATTGTTGTCTTGCTTGCGGCGGCGGTGATATCGGGCCTCATCGGCGAGTGGCTCGATACGTTGATTATTCTTTTTATCGTGCTGTTGAACGGTGTGATCGGAGCGGTTCAAGCCTATCGTGCGGAACGTGCTGTGGCGGCACTGAAGGCGATGGGCACGACTGAGAGCCAGGTCGTCAGAGATGGCCGGCTATGCCGGTTGATGATGACGGAATTGGTCGTCGGCGATATTGTCAGCATCGAAACTGGCATGGTGATTCCTGCCGACTTACGCCTGCTGGAGTCCAACGATCTGGCGCTGAACGAAGCGTCACTCACCGGCGAGTCATTGACGGTATCAAAGTCAGCAGACGCGCTTGCTGGGGAGCGGCGAGCGCTGGTCGAGCAATCGAATATGGTGTTTAAGGGTTCTCAGGTCAATCGTGGTCGTGGGTTGGGTGTTGTGGTGGCCGTAGGCATGGCGACCCAGCTTGGTCGTATTGCTAGCCTGTTACAGGCCACCGGCGAGACCCGTACACCATTACAGAAACGCCTGGCGTTATTCGGCCGACGCCTAGCCTGGCTGGTACTGCTGATATGTCTGATGATTTTTGGCTTTGGCATCTTCCGTGGTGAGCCCCTGATATTGATGTTCATGGTGGCGATCAGTCTGGGCGTTGCGGCGATTCCCGAAGCGCTACCCGCGGTTGTTAGTATCGCTCTGGCGCTTGGTGCTCGAAAGATGAGTCTTGAGGAAGCGTTGATTCGTCATCTGCCCGCGGTTGAAACACTCGGTTCTGTGACCTTTATCTGCAGCGACAAGACCGGCACCCTGACGCTGAACAAAATGCGTCTAGACAGGCTCTATATGGACGGGCAGGTGCGCAGTACTGTGCCGACAGATAAGGCGGATTTATCCCGCTGGTTACGGGAGGCCTTGGTGTTGAACAATAGCCTGGCGAGCTTTACCGCCGAGTTACAGGGCGACCCAACGGAAGTGGCTTTATGCGAGGCCGGACAGGGTGCAGGCTTGTTGAAATCCTTGGCCTTGGAAGGGCTGCCGTTGGTTGCTGAGTTCAGCTTTGATACGGATCGCAAGCGGATGACGACGGTCCATCAGCATGGCGAGGGCTTGCTTGTCTATGCCAAAGGCGCGCCGGAGGCCGTGCTGCCTTTATGTGGGCAGACGTTAACCCATGCAGGCTTAGTCCCTGTGAATAGTGACGAGTTGTTACGTCAGGCAGAACAGATCGCCGCTGCGGGCTATCGAGTCTTGGCCTTGGCGATGAAACAAGTTGATGCCATGCCGGGTGAAATTACCGCCGCGGCCATGGAGTCTGAGTTGTGCTTTCTGGCATTGGTGGGATTGATCGACCCACCCAGAGATGAGGCTGCTCAGGCAGTTGCTGAGTGTATCGACGCTGGAGTGACACCCGTGATGATTACCGGCGATCATCCTGCGACGGCCCTGGCGATCGCTCGGCGTTTAAATATCTGCGCCGAGACTGATGTGGCAGTCACGGGTGAAGATTTGAGGGGTTGGTCTGACAAGCAGCTTCAGGCGCGGGTCCGAGACCTGAAGGTGTATGCTCGAGTCTCACCGCAACAAAAAATTCGAATCGTCGAGGCATTGCAGGCTGTCGGCGAATTTTGTGCCATGACCGGTGATGGGGTCAATGATGCGCCGGCGTTGAAGCGCGCTGATATTGGCATAGCCATGGGCAAAAAAGGCACTGATGTGGCTCGAGAGGCAGCGGATATTGTCCTGTTGGATGACAATTTCGCCACCATCGTCAGCGCAGTGCGAGAAGGGCGACGAATTTATGCCAATATTCGAAAGTTCATCAAGTATACGATGACCAGCAATTCAGGTGAAATATGGACGCTGTTGCTGGCGCCGATGCTGGGCATGCCCTTGCCGTTGTTACCAATACATATTCTCTGGATAAATCTGGTGACCGATGGTCTGCCGGGGCTGGCGCTGGCGCTTGAACCGCTGGAGCCTGGGGTGATGAAGCAGCCGCCGCGACCGCCACAGGAGAGTATTTTTGCCGGGGGCATGTGGCAACACATTATCTGGGTTGGTTTACTGATTGGCGGGGTTTCCCTGTATGGCCAGGCTTGGGCGCTGGATCATGGCTCAGCGAATGGGCAGACAATGGTGTTCACCGTATTGACCTTCGCTCAACTGGCTCACGTGTTGGCGATTCGTTCGGAGCAAAACGCTTTATGGCGTCTTGGTCTGTTAAGCAATCGTCCCTTGTTGATCGTGGTCGTGGGCACCGTTGGGCTACAATTGGCTCTGATTTACACCCCCTGGCTAAATCAGTTGTTCAATCTGCAGCCATTGAGCGGGCTTGACTTGGCCTTGAGTGTCGCGCTGGCGAGTTTGGTCTTTGTGGCAGTTGAGTTAGAGAAGTGGGTTCGGAGCCGCAGCAGCGCCAAGCCGAAGCCTGCATGAACCTCTCGTCTGGCTAGGAGCGTAGCAGGCGGCCGGGTCTGGCACCGGTGTCTTGATCATGGCTGCGAGTTTGGACGCCGTTCACCAGGGTTGCAATATAGCCTGACGCGCCTTGCAGGAAGCGGGCGCCGCCAGCGGGTAAGTCATGGTGCAGTTGCATGTTGCCCAGTTTCAGATTGTCGAAATCAATGACGTTGATGTCGGCACGCTTACCAATTTCGAGACTGCCGCGGTCGTGAAAACCAAATAGTTGGGCATTTTTCAGCGTTTGGCGATGGATCAAGTGAGGTAGCGGCAAAATGGGCCCCCGGGTTCGATCGCGACCCCAATAGGTTAGCTGATAGGTCGGTGCCACCGCGTCGAAGATCAAGCTGACATGGGCGCCAGCATCACTCAAGCCGGTGACGGTGGTTGCATCCATGAGCATGTCATGGACCGCGTCGAGGTTATGATCGCTATAGTTGGTAAAGAACATTACCGCATTTTGGCAACCATCTGCCGCCACCAGGTAATCGTAAAAGAACTCCCAACTGTTTTGTTGTTTCGCTGCGGCGAGCGCCGCAAAAGATTGTGCCTGAGTTGGCTCGTAGTCCATGGTCTGGTCAAGCACGTAGGTCTGGTCAAAGTTCAGTTCGGCCTGGGCAATGCCATTCTCCATGGTGCCGGGGAACTCGTGCGGAACACTGGTCTCGGTGAGTAGCGCCGCCTTGACCTCAGTTGTGCGCATGGCGGCCAGTAATTCTTCAAAGGGTAGGTGTTTCAGCTTTAGATAAGTCGGCTTGCGCATGAAGCTGTGATAAGTCTTCAATCCGAGGACGATCCCCGTGGGCCGACTGCCAACTTGGGGGTAGACCTTGCCTGCGGAATCACCTGCTTTCATGTTACCGGCTTTAATTGTATCAATCACTTCGCGCCATTTATGCGTCCATTCATCAACCTGAAACAGGGTGAATGTGGTGGGTCTGCCGCTGACTTCGCTGACTTGCTGTATCAGTGCGACTTCTGCATCCAGGCTGTTGGGTTCGCCGCCGTTGGCGGCACCGCTGCCCAAAGTACTGGAAGGAATAATTTGGAAGACGCCTTTGCCGGCGCGTTTCAGTGCGCCGGCCGCGATAGCCAGAATTTCAGCGTCATTAGCAAATGTGCCGGGCACAGGTTCGCCGCGGGTAGATCGATGACCGAGAATTCGAGAGGTAGAAAAGCCTACGGCGCCAGCGTTCAATGCCTCGGTAACCAATGCCTGCATTTGCGCCATGTCTTGTTCCGTGGCGGCTTCGTTGTCTCTGCCACGGGCGCCCATCACATAATTCCGAACGGCGCCGTGGGCGACTAAGGAGCTGATGTCCAAGGCGTATTCGCGACCCGCGAGAAAATCGAGATACTCAGGGTAGGTTTCCCAGGCCCCCCAGGGCATGCCTTCGTAGAGGGCGGTGCCAGGGATGTCCTCGACACCTTCCATGAGTTCAATCAGGTCCCTGTGACCACTGGGTGCGACGGGAGCAAAACCTACGCCACAGTTACCCATTACGATGGTTGAGACACCATGACTGGCAGAGGGATTCATTTCCGAGTCCCAGGTGACCTGGCCATCATAGTGGGTATGGATATCGACCCAGCCGGGTGTGACGATGGCGCCGGTGGCATCCAGTGTCTGTATCGCTTCAACATCGAGTCTGCCGATGGCAGTGATGAGACCATCTTTGATACTGATGTCGGCCTGGTAGGCTGGAGCGCCGGTGCCATCAATGATAGTTCCTGACTTAATAAGATAATCCTGCATACGACCCGCCCGTTGTTGATTCCGTTATTAAGATATCAGATGTCAGAGATCTGAGGCCAGTGGTATCTGTTTCAACAGCAGGGGCTAATTTGTGGTTCTTGGTGGGCCATGATTCAGTGAGCAAAGCCGTGTTCTGGTTACTTGAAGTCACGAGACTGCAGCGCAAAATGTTCGAGGTGATGACTTAAGTCTTCGACCTGGCCGGCGATAACATGAATGATTGCCCCCTGACGCTCCAGGATACCCTTCACTTTAAGCAGTCGTCCCTGAATAATAGCGGTGCGGTATTGCTCTAATATACGGCTCCAAACCACGATATTGATATTGTCGGTTTCATCTTCAAGGGTCAGGAACAAAACCCCCGCGGCTGAGGAAGGTCGTTGGCGACCTGTAACGATGCCAGCTACCTGAACAAATTGGCCGTGGTCTAGTCTGGTTAATTCAGTGCCCGTCTTACATTGGCTGAAAGGCCTGCCCGACTCGCGTAACATGGCCATGGGGTGCCGGCCAAGGGTCAAGCCCAAGCTTTGGTAGTCGGCCCTCAGGTCGTCTGT
>Ga0208544_10000049_pt1 | contig 85237 bp, 82 predicted proteins | sample DEB08_DNA_9_FD_184526 | JGI IMG/M metagenome (GOLD analysis project Ga0208544, IMG submission 184526) | Aqueous microbial communities from the Delaware River and Bay under freshwater to marine salinity gradient to study organic matter... | ecosystem: Environmental > Aquatic > Marine > Coastal ...
AAGTTCCACGCTGAAAATACCCCCGCCCTCCCTGCAAACAGAAAGGGCCAAAGTGGCAAAGTTTTACTCTGCCCGCAGCAAGACAATCTCACCACTTCCGTGGCTCACTTTTGCATTGCCGTTCTCATCTTCTCAATGTCACGCAAAACATGGACGTGCAGTTTGTCGCAGAGTTCCGCAATCTCGCGGGACGACATACGCGGGCGGCTGAATCAAGATTTCAGAAGCAGCGCAGCGCGGCCGCTTGCTCAGCCCTCGCGCCCAACTACTGCCCTCAGTCAACAAGGCGCGCTGTGCACTCTGGCGAAAGCTGGGCGACGACAACATAGCTGTCCCGCTTTCTGACAAGGTAGACCGATGTGGTGCGCTGTCGGCCCCTTGCGTCCATACCTTGTTCATCCGCCATTGCCGGCTTTACAATTTATACCTCGCTGGGCAAGTCGAGCGATGCTGCGTTTGGTACTGGTCGCACAAGGGTGGCTCACTAGCATGTAGAACCAGCTTCTTATAAGCGTTTTTTCAATGTGGGGTCTTATGTGGGTACAGATAAATAAATTCCGTTTTTCCCATTGAAAACAATACGCTTTGGCGGAGGAGGTGGGATTCGAACCCACGGTAGACTTTCACCTACGTCGGTTTTCAAGACCGGTGCATTCAACCACTCTGCCACTCCTCCGACATGTCCCTGTTAGCGGCCAATTTATGATTCGAAAAGCAGCTTTACACCATGGGGAAATCCGCCGACTTTTCCGCCATCAGCCTTCCAAAATCCCAAAACGGGCGCTAATGTGTCTCTAGGCACGCACGTACCTATTGCAATCTGGCTGGGATCTTTGCAGGGAACAGGCGTGACAAAGAATAAAAACGGCCACAAACGGCATGAGCGCCCGAAAAACAGGACGCAAACGAAGGGGCGACGAATGACAGGCAGGCGAATAAGCATGTGGGGCAAACTCCCTATATCGATGGCAATCACGACTGCGTTCAGCCTCGCGGCCTGCGACGCAAACGGCGACTTCACGTTTGCATCCGGTGACGGCACCCCAAATGCAACCACGGCAGGCGCAGCAACCCCGGCCCCGGCCCGCACGGTCGAACAAGACGTTGAGCGTCCGGACGTCTTTGAAGTGACGGATCGCGGCCTTTGGGATGGGCGTCCGTCGCTGGGCGGCATTTGGGTCGCACATCCGGATGTGACCGATCCCGAACGCGTCGTGATCCGCAACCCCGCCAACGAAAAATCCGTGGTAGGCGCGTTGTTTCGGCGCGAGCGAGAAAATCCGGGGCCGCCACTGCAGATATCTTCAGATGCAGCCGACGCCCTTGGCATTCTGCCCGGCGCACCGACCCAAATCAGTGTTGTCGTGCTACGCCGCGAGGATATTGCCGTTAAAGCCGCGCTACCGGTGAATGCTGTTGTCGCTGATCTTGCCGCACCTGCGACCATCGCCCAGACACCTCTTGATCCCGCCCCGGGCGCAGCAGCGCCCATAGCCGTTGCTGACACAGCAGCACCTGCAGTGGAAGCGTCCCTACCCCCTGCAGCACCCGTTTTGCCTGTTGTCGTCGCGGCAGAAGCTGAAGTTGCTGTTGCGCCGGTTACGCTGTCAGGCCCAATGGTTCAAATCGGGGTCTTCAGCATTGAACGCAATGCCAGTGGCACGGCTGAAATGCTACGCACGGCAGGCATCGCGACATCTGTCTTGGCGGAACAGGCGGGCGGGCGCACCGTCTGGCGTGTCGTGTCAGGCCCGACCGAAGACGATGCCGCACGGGCGGCGGTGCTGGCCCAAATCAAAGATCTTGGCTTTGTAGATGCTTTTGCCATTGAAAGCTAAGTCCGTTCCGGGAAAAGGAAAATCTGGCAAATGATCATGTCCACCATCCGATTTGTCATTTTGGGTGTCAGCCTGAGTGCCACAGCCGCCTTTGCGCAGACCTTTGATACGCGCGCAACGGCAGCCTATGTGTTTGACCAAACAACAGGCACAGTACTGCTGGCAAAGAATGAAGACATCCCGCTGCCGCCAGCATCAATGTCAAAGCTTATGACCGTCTATATGGCGTTCGAGGCCGTGACCGACGGGCGTCTGGTGATTGATGAACTCTTGCCGGTTTCTGCCCATGCGGCTGGTTACGCAGGCTCTTCCATGTTTCTGGACACCACCGACCGCGTCTCGGTAGAGGATCTGTTGCGCGGTGTAATTGTGCTGTCGGGCAATGACGCCAGCGCAGTTCTGGCGGAAGCCCTGTCACCGGACGGCACCGAGGCGGGGTTTGCCCGGATGATGACCCAGCGCGCGCAACAGATGGGCATGATGAATTCCAGTTTTGCCAATTCCAACGGCTGGCCTGCTGCCGGGCATAGGATGTCGATGGAAGACCTTGGCATTCTGGCGGATCGCATCATTTCGGATTTCCCGACCTTTTACCCGCTCTTTGCTGAAACAGAGTTCGCCTTTGACAATCGGGTCCCTTCGAACTCACGCAACCGCAATCCGCTTCTGACGCTGGGGATCGGCGCGGACGGATTGAAAACCGGCCATACACAAGAGGCGGGTTACGGTCTTGTCGGTTCAGCCAAACAGGGAGACCGACGGGTGATCTTTGTGATCACCGGGCTTGAAAGCCAATCCGACCGCGCAGAAGAGGCCGAAAAGCTCGTGAATTGGGCCTTCCGCCAGTTTGCGCAAAAAGATGTTGCACGCGCAGGCACCCGCATCGCCGAAGCAGACGTCTGGATGGGCGATGCCCCAACGGTCGGTCTGACTGTGGCCGATGACCTGTCGCTGTTGGTCCCGATCTTGAACCAAGGCGAGGTCAATGCCGAAGTCGTCTTTGCGGGGCCGATCACGGCGCCGATTACCGCAGGTCAGCAACTGGGCGAACTGGTGGTTTCGCTTGACGGGCTTCCCCAAAAGCGCCTGCCGCTGGTCGCGGACGCCGATGTTGCGCGCGGCGGCTTCAGCGCTCGTCTGCGCACAGCCGCCTATGTACTATGGCAGAAATTCGGACCCGGCGCGGAACAGGCAGCCGAAGGCGCATGACCAGCCCGCGTTTCATTACCTTCGAAGGCATCGACGGCTCTGGCAAATCCACGCAATCACGGCGCCTTGCGCAACACCTGCAAGATCAGGGTATTCAGGTTGTCTTGACGCGCGAACCCGGCGGCAGCCCCGGCGCCGAGGAGATTAGACAGCTTGTCTTGACCGGCGACCCTGACCGCTGGTCCGCCGAGACAGAGATATTGTTGTTCACCGCCGCACGCCGCGATCACCTTGAAAAAATGATTGAACCGTCACTGGCCGCTGGCAAGACAGTGATATCAGACCGCTTCGCCGATAGTACCCGCGTCTACCAAGGCGCAACACGCGGCGACCTGCGCGCCAAGGTCGATGCGCTGCATGCGCTGATGATCGGGCGCGAGCCGGACCTGACGTTTATCATTGATATGGACCCTGCCACAGCATTGCAGCGCGGCCTTGCACGCAAATCTGGCGAGGACCGGTTTGAAGATTTCGGCCTGCCCTTTCAGGAAACCCTGCGCCATGGCTTTCTCGCGCTCGCACATGCCGACCCCAGCCGCTGTATCGTGATCGACGGCAACCGCACACCCGATCAGATTGCCCGCGAAATTGCGGCCTTCGCATGACGGATGACGGCATCCCAGAACCCGACCGGATCGAAGGCGCGCCGCATCCGCGCAAAACGGCCACGCTATTTGGTCAGTCCAAAGCCGAGGCTGATTTTCTTCATGCCTACACGTCAGGCCGCCTGCACTCTGGCTGGCTGGTCACCGGCCCGCGCGGCGTGGGCAAGGCCACGTTGGCCTGGAAGATCGCGACGTTCCTGTTGGCAAACCCTGACACTGGCTTTTTTGGCGACCCAACCCTTGACGTGGATGCACAGCACCCGGATGCCCGGCTGATCCAGTCCGGTGCCCACCCGCGCCTTGCACTGATCCGCCGCCCTTGGGACGACAAAACCAAGAAACTACGATCCGAGATCACCGTCGATGCGGTGCGTAACCTCAAGACGTTCTTTCAACTGTCTGCCGCCGACGGCGGGCGCCGTGTGGTGATCGTGGATGCCGCAGACGAGCTGAACCGAAACGCCGCAAATGCCATTCTCAAGGAACTGGAAGAACCCCCCCCGAACACCACGATCCTTTTGATCGCACACCGGCCTTCGCGGCTACTGCCCACGATCAGGTCCCGCTGCCGGGAGCTGCGATGCAGCACGTTGTCGGCAGACAACCTTCAAAAGGCGCTTGAACAGGCGGGTCACGCGGCCCAGAATTCCGAAAGCCTTGCCACGCTTGCGGGTGGTTCTGCCGGTGATGCAATCCGGCTTCTAAATCACGACGGCCTGCATCTCTATGCCGAGCTGGTCAAAATGAGCGAGGACCTGCCCCACATGAATCGGCAGGCAGCCCTGAAACTTGCCGATAGCTGCGCCGGGCGCGGGGCCGAGATACGCTTTGGCTTGACCCTTGATCTGATGGACCTGTTTTTGTCGCGCGCGGCGCGCGCCGGGCTGATGGGCGAACCCAATGCGCAGGGCGCACCGGGCGAGGCCCGCCTGCTTGCACGCATCGCCCCCAATGACCACGCCGCCCGAAAGTGGGCGCAGTTGCAGCAAGACCTGTCGCAACGCGCGCGGCATGGACGTGCAGTGAACCTTGACCCTGCCGCCTTGATCCTTGATATGATCTTTAAGATCGAAGAGACGGCGCAAGGTGTCGCCGCAGCTTAAAGGCGGCTCCCATGACGCAACCCACAATCGTTGACAGCCATTGCCACCTCGACTTTGCAGATTTCGACGCAGAGCGACCGGACGTTATTCAGCGCGCGCTGGACGCAGGTGTCGAACGCATGGTGACGATCTGCACGCGGCTGCGGCTCGAACCTCAGGTGCGTGCCATCGCAGAGGCCTACGCCCCGGTTTTCTACGCTGCGGGGACCCATCCGATGAGCGCCGCCGACGAACCGTTGGCCACCGTGGACACGCTCATTGCACTGGCCAAGCATCCCAAGTTTGTGGGCATCGGCGAAACTGGTCTTGATTACCACTACACCGCCGACAGCGCGGATATTCAAAAACAATCGCTGCGCATCCATATTGCCGCCGCGCGCGAAACCAAACTGCCGCTGATCATCCACGCCCGCGCCGCAGATAACGACATGGCCCGCATTCTCGCACAAGAGCATCGCAATGGTGCCTACACCTGCGTCATGCATTGTTTTTCCAGTAGTGCGACACTGGCCAAAGCGGCGCTTGATCTGGACTTCTACCTGTCCATGTCAGGTATCGCGACCTTCCCAAAGAGCCAGGAACTCCGCGATATTTTCGCAAGCGCACCGATTGACCGCATCCTCGTCGAAACCGACAGCCCATACCTTGCCCCACCCCCGCACCGGGGTCGGCGGAATGAGCCGGCCTACACAGCACACACCGCCAAAGTAGGCGCCGCGCTGTTCAATCTGAACTATGCAGACTTCGCCGCTCAAACCACTGCGAACTTCGACCGGCTATTCTGGAAGGCCGCTCTATGACCGATACGCTGACCTTCAACATTCTTGGCTGCGGATCTTCGGGGGGTGTGCCGCGGCTTGGTGGGCTGTGGGGGAATTGTGACCCCAGCAACCCCAAAAACCAACGGACCCGCTGTTCACTTCTGATCACACGCTCCAGCGGCGACGCGGTAACCCGCGTGCTGATCGACACATCGCCCGACATGCGCAACCAACTTCTCAGCGCCAACGTCGGCACACTGAATGCGGTGGTCTATACGCACGCGCATGCCGACCATGTGCACGGGATTGATGACCTGCGCATGATCGTTTTCAACATGCACGAACGGCTGCAGGTCTGGGCAGATGGCGACACAACCGATGCTTTGTTGTCGCGCTTCGGCTACGCCTTCGTCCAACCCAAAGGGTCGGCCTATCCGCCGATCTGCGAGCTGAACACCATCAACGGCGACGTTACAATCGACGGACCCGGCGGCCCGATTACCCTGACGCCGTTCGAAGTGGCGCACGGCTCTATCAACGCGCTTGGCTTCCGCATCAACGATGTGGCCTATTTGCCGGATGTCTCCACCATTCCAGATGCCGTCTGGCCAAAGCTCGAAAACCTGCACTGCTGGATCGTCGATGCCCTGCGCCATGATCCGCACCCGACCCATTCGCATCTGGCTAACACGCTGCAGTGGATTGACCGGATGAAGCCGAAAAAGGCGATCCTGACGAACATGCACACCGATCTAGACTATGCGACGGTTGCCGCAGAAACCCCCGCCCACATACACCCAGCATATGACGGCATGACCTTGACCTACCCGATCTCCTGATCACATCTTCGGAGCAAAAATATCCCCGCCGGAGGCCAAAAAAATAAATGCGGCTTGGCCGCTCTGCTTGGAAACACCCGACCATGGCCGCTTTGATTGACGTTATCCTGCCCGTCTTCCTTGTCATCGGCTTTGGCTATCTGGCAGTCTGGAAAGGCTACTTCAACGACAGCGGCGTTGACGGGCTGATGAAATTCACCCAAGGTTTCGCCATCCCCTGCTTGCTATTCCGGGCCATTTCGACACTCGACCTTGGCCAGAACTTTGACCTGACCCTTCTCGCAACATTCTATACCGGGGCGCTGGCCGGCTTCACGGCGGGGCTTCTGGGCGCGCGGTTCTTGTTCAAACGCGATTGGGAGGACAGCGTCGCCATCGGGTTTTGCTGTCTTTTTTCAAATTCATTGTTGCTGGGGCTACCGATTACCGAACGGGCCTATGGTGCCTCGGCACTTGAGGCAAATTACGCCATCATCGCGATCCATTCCCCGTTCTGCTACGGCGTCGGTATCACCGCGATGGAAATCGCCCGCAACCGGGGCGGCAGTATCGCGGCCCTTCCCGCCAAAGTCCTGAGCGCGATGTTCCGCAACTCGCTCATCCTTGGCATCACGCTGGGTTTCATTGTGAACTTGGGCGGCATCCCTGTCCCGGGGGTCCTGACGGACGCGCTGGATCTGATGGTACGTGCGGCCCTGCCAGCGGCCCTTTTTGGACTTGGCGGCGTGCTATACCGCTACCGTCCTGAAGGCGACATGCGCGCAATCCTCTACGTGGTTGCGGTGTCGCTGATCCTGCACCCGGCCGTCGTGTGGTCTATTGCCCAAGTGAACGACCTCAGTATCCCGCAGACCCGCTCTGCGATGCTGACAGCCGCAATGGCGCCGGGCATTAATGCCTACGTCTTTGCAAATATGTACGGAAAAGCCAAACGGGTCGCCGCCTCTGCGGTGCTGGTCGGGACCGGGGCGTCAATCCTTACCGTCTGGTGCTGGCTGGCTCTGTTGCCCTGACGCCCTGTCATTTTTCCAGAAAAATGATTATCCCGGTGACATGCCGCGCAACCGCTCTGAACGGCGCCGCAAGATTTCGATAGTCGCCAACATCAGCACCGAAACCGCTACAAGTACCGTGGCAACAGCCAGAATGGTTGGGCTGATCTGCTCGCGCAAACCCGTGTACATCTGCCATGGCAGTGTCTTCTGGGCCGCCGCACCGACGAACAGCACAACAACCACTTCATCAAAAGATGTGATAAAGGCGAATAGCCCACCGGAAATCACACCGGGCAAAATCAATGGCATCTGCACCCGAAAAAACGTCACAGTCGGCGTCGCGCCCATGTTTGCCGCAGCGCGGGTCAGCGATTTGTCAAAGCCGACAAGTGTCGCCGTAACGGTAATGATCACAAACGGAATACCAAGTGCCGCATGCGCCAAAATCACTTTGATATAGCCAGTCAGTGACTTCGACAGCCCAAGGCTATCTTCCATCCACAAACCCAGCTGGCTATAGAAAAAGAACATGCCCGTGGCCGAAATGATCAGCGGCACAATCATCGGCGAGATCAGAATCGCCATGATTGCCCTGCGAAACGGCACATGGCTTTGGCTCAGCCCGATCGCGGCCAATGTTCCCAGCGATACCGAGATGATCGTCGCGAATGGCGCGATGATCAGCGAATTCTGCAGGGGCCTGATCCAATCCTGATTGGAAAAGAAGTCACGGTAATGTTTGAGAGAATAACCCTCTGGGTCCAGCGCCAGCATCTTTGGCGTGAACGTAAAGAAATTCTCCGCGTTAAACGACAGCGGGATAATGATGAGGATCGGTGCGATCAAAAAGAACAGGATTAACCCCACGATCACCCGAAAGCTATAGTACCAGATCCGTTGACCGGTCGTCGCATATGGCGGAAGCGCACTCATTCTCAGCCTCCCAATTTCACGTTATCAATGCCTACGATGCGGTCGTAAGCCCAGTACAGCAACAAGACCATTGCCAACAATATCGCACCAAGTGCCGCCGCCAGGCCCCAGTTCAAAGACGTCGAGATGTGATAGGCGATCCGGTTGGAGATAAAGACACCTTTGGTGCCGCCCACGATCTCGGGTGTGATGTAGTAACCGATCGCGATGATGAACACGAGGATCGACCCCGCCCCAATCCCGGGCACGCTTTGCGGGAAATAGACCCGCCAGAATGCCGTCCAGTTCGTAGCCCCCAACGATTTGGCCGCACGCAGGTATGAAGGCGGAATGGTTTTCAGGACGGAATACAGCGGCAAGATCATGAAAGGCAGCAAGATGTGCGTCATTGCGATGATCGTACCTGTGGCGTTGTTGATCAGGGCAAGACGGTTATCGTCGGCCACCAGCCCGAACCAAACCAGTGTATCGTTGATCACGCCTTGCTGCTGCAACAGCACCTTCCAGGCGGATGTACGCACCAGAAGCGATGTCCAGAATGGCAAAAGAACGAGTATCATCAACATGTTAGCCTTGCGCGCGGGTAGATTGGCCAGCAGCCACGCCACTGGGTAACCCAACAAGATGCAACTGACCGTAATCAACACGGACATCATCATCGTCCGCAAGAACAACGTGATATAGATTTGCTCGTTCTCTGGCTGCCACGCAACACCATCCGGCGTCTTTTGCAGGTCGATCGCATTCAAGAAATACCCATCTGTATAGGGCGCGCTGTAGGTCTGGATAGTTTTCCACACGCGGGTTTCTTCCCAGCCGTCATCGGCCGCAACAAACGCCGCGCGAATGTCTTCTTGGGTGAATGCCGCCAATTGCGGGACAGTTGCGGCGACAAGATCACCCACCGGCCCTGCGATCTGCACGTCAGGATTAGCGGTCAGGTCCTCGAACAGCGCCAGATAGACAACGTTCCATGGCGTTTCTTCGGTTGGGCTTTCTTCGTCCTCGGACTGGGTCACCCGTGCGAAATCGGCATATATACTGGCCGTCTGAGGTAAATCATCAGTGATGGACGCGGAGAGAATGAATTTTGGCTCGGCGCCCTCACCATCCCAGGCAGCCTGCCGTTCCACCCACCTTGGGGCCGCCATCAACGTGACCCATGTCGCGGGGTCGGCCCAAGCGGGATCAACAGCTGCAAATTGGTCCGCGTAGCCTTCACCCATGTCGTCGACACGGCGCCCCGACTTGCGGAATAGCGACGAAAGACCAGAGGCTTCGTAGTTCAGACGGCTACCCAACCGGGTATGTTGCTTCAATTCGACCGCAACCATCATGTCTTTGGCGAAGGCCGAGAAGACATCCTCTCCGGGGACCGGCTCTGCCTCTGCGTCCCAATCGGCGAGAGCGGCGACTGTCCGCGGAATTGTATCGCCGACAATCTGGTTCTCGACCGATCGGAACAGCATCTGCCCGATCGGGATAATGAATGTCAGCATAATGAATATCAGCAGCGGCGCGATCAGCATCAGCGCACGCAGTTTTTGACGGCGCAAAGCCCTGTTCAGGCTGGCCTTGAGAGGGCGGCCATCTGCGGCCAGCATCACTTCGCTCATTGTCTTAGCCCTTTTCCCTCAGCACGATCATACAGCCCATTGGCATGTCCACCGTTCTCTGATCGCGCCCCAGAAGTCGTGTCGTAAGGTGGGTTGTAACCCACCTTACGAAATCGCTTATTGTGCCAACCAGCTTTGGAACTTGGCGTCCAGATCGTCACGATAATCTGCCCACCAAGTGTAGTTGTTCACAAAGGTGTTTTCGGCATTTGCCGGGTCTGTCGGCATATGCGGTGCCATATCAATACCCAGCGTAGCGTGTGTGCTGACCAAAGGTGCAGACGACTGACGGGCCGGACCGTAAGAGATATACTTGGCCTGATCTGCCAGACGCTGTGTATCGGTTGCGAACCTTACGTAGTCCAAGACACGTGCAAGACGCTCGTCCGACAGACCATCGGGGATCACCCAACCGTCAAGATCGAACATCTGCCAGTCCCATGCCATGCCGATCGGCTGGTTCTGCTCAACGATGGCCGAGAACAGACGACCATTGTAGGTGGACCCCATGAAGACTTCACCATCTGCAAGCAATTGAACGCCTTCGGCTGCAGATGTCCACCAGACGGTGTCGTCCTTGATGGTGTCAAGCTTGGCAAATGCCTGCGCCTGACCTTCGTCTGTTTCCAGCAGGTCATAGACGTCTTCATACGCAACGCCATCGCACAGCAATGCCCATTCCATGTTCGCAACCGGGTTGCGGTTCAGCGCGCGCTTGCCGGGATATGTTTCCTGGTCGAACACGTCGCATGCGCCACTTGGCGGTGCAACGCCTTCTGGCACCATGTCGGTGCGGTAGCCAAAGGTCGTTGAGAAAACGATCTGTGGGATAAAGCAATCATTTACCAGCATATCGCCAAAATCGTCGGTTGCAGTCGAGCCATCGTCGCCGGGTGCGAGCACCTCATCCGCGTCAATTTCCATCGCAAGGCCTTCGTCGCACAGGCGGATGGCGTCTGCGGCTTCTACGTCAACCAGATCCCATGTGATGTTGCCCGCTTCGCTCATCGCACGCAGCTTGGCCACTGCCTCGGAAGAGCTTTCGTCGTTGATGATCGTCACGCCAGTATTGGCCATGTAGGGGTCGTGATATGCGGCCTGCTGTGATGCCGAATAGGCACCGCCCCAGCTGACGATGGTCATTTGGTCAGCCATGTGGCCTGCGGCCATCACGACTGTGCCAGCCACTGTCAGTGCCGTTGTTGCCATAAATGCTTTGGTCAGTTTCATTTGATACTCCCGTTGTCATACCCGTTTTGTGTGTTGCAAGGCCGCCGTCCGGGCGATGGCAGCCCTATTCCGCCGCTACGCCTCGAGCGCGCGGCAATCTTTTTCCAACCAGCCGATTTCGATCTGGGTGCCCGGCGTCAGCCGTACCTGATCAGGCGCGTTGCGTGTCTTGATGATGAAATCATCCGTGCCAGCCACCCGCAGGCGTGTCCGGAAAATATCGCCCATGTAAATGAATTCAAGCACTTCCGCCTTCAGTGTATGCGCACCGGGCCGCAAACGGCTTTTGTCGTATTCTACACGCTCGGGCCGGATTGATACCTTTGTGCGATCGCCCACCTTTGATACGTTGACGGGCAGCGCATCAATGATGTCACCGCTGTCGAGCCGTACAATGCAAGCGTCCGCGCTAATTTCCTGCACCACGCCTTCCAGCGTGTTGTTTTCGCCAATAAACTGCGCAACGAACGAATTTTGCGGCTTCTCATAAAGCTCGTCTGGCGGGGCAAGCTGTTGAATGCGGCCATCGTTAAACACCGCAACGCGGTCGGACATGGTAAGCGCTTCGGTCTGGTCATGGGTCACATAAACCACGGTAATGCCCAGTTGATGCGCCAGATTTGTGATCTCAAACTGCAGCGTTTCGCGCAGTTGCTTGTCCAGCGCGCCAAGCGGTTCATCCATCAGCACCAGTTCGGGTTCAAACACCAGCGCCCGCGAAAGCGCGATCCGTTGCTGTTGACCGCCCGATAACTGCGCGGGACGGCGCCCCGCAAAGTCCTGCATCTGTACCATGCCCAGCGCACGCATTACTTTTTGTTCCCGCTCGGCCTTGCCCATCTTACGGACTTCCAGCGGAAAGGACAGATTTTCCGCCACCGTCATATGCGGAAACAGCGCGTAGTTCTGGAACACCATGCCAATGCCACGCTTGTGCGGCGGGATGTCGTTGATTGACGTGCCCCCAAGCCGGATCTGCCCGTGGGTTGCTGTTTCAAAACCGGCCAGCATCATCAGGCAAGTCGTCTTGCCCGACCCCGAAGGCCCAAGCATGGTGAGAAACTCACCCTTGGGCATCGACAGGTTCAGGTCTTTGACGACCAGCGTCTCACCATCATAGCTTTTCTGCACACGTTCGAATTCAACAAACGCGGTGTTGTTCGCGGATTGTGACACATCCAGTCTCCCTGACGTCCGGCAGATTTTTCTGCACTTTTCATTTCAGAACTAAAACAAGCGGTCCCCGGTTATGCAACCGGAAAGACCGAAAAGGCGCAGCACATGCGACAAGACAGTCAAATAGCGTAAATTTTCACAGTTTTTTGGCCAATTGACCCGAGAAAGGCATAATTGGCAGGACAAATAGCGCATTATATTCACCCCAGCACGCGTTTCAGATTCGAAAATGTCGAATGCCCGCACGTTTTATGACGAAATTCCGGCGCACGTCACAACCCCAAGCTTATCAACGGTCCCGGTCGGGTTGTTGCCCGACCGGCCGGGGGCTTTTCACGGGCCGATATCCGTTTGTCGAATTTGGGCTCGAACGCATCCAACGTCGCACAATGCCGACCCGTCTTGCGGGCGATGATCTGAATCAGGGCAAGAACACTGCCAATCCGGCGCTGCACCAGCGTTTCGCGCGGGGTTCGCACCCTGACGCAGTCGACGTCATGCGCCAAAAATATCCGATAGCCCCGATCGAGGATGGCCTGCGGGGCTGTCATGAGATCAAGAATCCGAGCGAAATCAATGCAATCGCCAGTTATCTATTATTCTACCTGACCACGATCATGCGCCATCACCGCGTTCTGTGGTTGCCGATTATCAATACGTCGGACTTCTTTCACTTTCATTAACAGCGGAAAACTGCGCCGCCACGATGGTTGCCACAGCACCCGCCCAGCGCTACAGCATGCACGACACCGCGGGACTGACACAGCATGGCGCACACGCAGACGACACACCGGCCATTCAATATCTTGATTGTCGGTCAGGCCGGCAGGTTGCAGTATGAGGCCGTCCTTTTCGTGGCATCGCTGCGGGCAAATTCGCCGCTGTTCAGCGGGCAATTGATCGTTGCAGAGCCACAGCCGGGTGCGCTTTGGGATGGCGATCCGCGGATGTCCACAGACATAAAGACAGCGCTGGCCGAGATGGGCGCACAGGTGGTGCCGTTTACGTCCACCCACTTTGGCCAATCATATCCCTATGGCAACAAGATCGAGGGGCTAAAGACGCTGCCGGCGGGGCAACCCTTTGTTTTCTTTGACACTGACACGCTGGTCATGGCTGAGCTAAGCGCCCTGCCCTTCGACTTTGACCGCCCCGCAGCGTCCATGAAACGCGAGGGCACTTGGCCGGTGGAAGAGCTGTATTGGCCCGGATATACGGCGATTTGGAAATCGCTTTATGACCGGTTCGGGCTGGACTTTGCGGGGTCGCTGGACCTGAGCAAGCCGGACGAATATTGGGAACGGTATCTGTATTTCAATGCCGGTTGGTTCTATGGTGCGGACCCCGCCGCGTTTGGGGCGCGGTTCACCGAATATGCGGTGTCGGTGCGTGATGATCCGCCAAACGCGCTGGTCATTCAGCCGCTTGATCCGTGGTTGGATCAGGTGGTGCTGCCATTGGTGATCCATGCGTTCGGCGGCGGTCGTCCGGGGCCGGAGCTGGCCGGGTTGGACGGCGAAATAACCTGTCATTACCGGACATTACCGCTGCTTTATGCGCGCGAAAGCGATCGAACCGTCGCGCTGTTGGAGGATGCGGCAGGCCCCAATAAGATCAAAAAATGGCTTAAACAATATGACCCGTTCAAGCGTATGATCTATCAAGGGCGCGGCAAGAAGGTGCGCGCCCTGTTTGACCCAAACGACATGCCGCGCCACGAAAAAGCGCTGCGCAACAAGATCAAGGCTGCCGGGTTCTGGATGCGCTAGGCCATGCAGCTTGCCCCCGCAGGGCCATACGTATGGCGTACAGGACCTGTAAATACAGCGTACATACGATTGCAGGACAGACACATCCGCCGTCAGCGCAGCACGAAGGCGACCAGCATCAGGCAAAGGATGATGTTGATCATCCAGATGGCGAATGACGCGCGCTGCTGCGCGCTGCGACGTTTCAGCGGCCTAATCATAGGAAAACTTTTCTGACAGGATATGATCGGATGGTGTTCCACGCACCATCAGCTGCGCTTCGACGATGTCCATCATGATCGGCGGACCGCAGAGGACGAAAAGCCAGTCGCGGAATTGGTCGGGCGTGAAAACATCGTCCAGCAATGCGCCGTCGATCAGTCCGGTGTGTCCGTGCCAGTCGGCTGGCGGCTCGGACACAACATATGTCACGTCCTCGTCTGCCAGTTCATCGCGAAACAGTATCTGATCGGCGCGGCGATTGCCGTAGATCAAACGCAGCTGCCGCGGATCATCTGTCAGCCGCACCTGCCGCAAAATCCCGATGAGCGGCGCGATACCGACGCCTCCCGCAATCAACGCGATGCCCGGTTCGCTGCGGCCAGCCACCGTGACATGGCCGAACGGTCCGTCCAGATACACGCGGTCCCCGACCGTGATCTGATCAAGGCTGCTGGTGAAATCGCCAAGCTCTTTGATGACAAACGACAGGTCTGGACCGACGGCGGGGGCCGAGCTGATGGAAAACGGGTTTTCATGCAAGGTAAACGGCGTATGCCCGACATTCAGCCAGACAAATTGCCCGGCCTGATAGGCCATGCCGCCGTGCCCCTTGGGCGCGATGGTCAGCCCCCATTGTTTGGGCGACAAGCGAGTGATGGCCGCAACATACCATGGCCGCGACAACTGGCGCAGCGGTGCGATCAGGTAGACATAAAACAGCGATCCGACCGCGATTGCAGTCATCGCAATCCAAAGCCACATTACCTGCGGTTCGGCGCTGTAGCGCCCTGCGTAAATTGTGTGGTGCAGCAGCAATCCGGCGATAAGCAGGGCACCGATGCCATGTATCAGGCGCCATGTTTCATAAGTGTAGTCCAGATATTTGCGATAGATTGCCAAAGCCACGAGGCTTGGTAGCAGCACGAATGCGGCGATGCCTGTGGCAAGGATGGAAAAATCCGTCGTCACGCTGAGGATGCGGGTCGGGTCCCACGGCCTTGGGCCGCCTGCGGGGGTGCCGCCATATAAAAACGGATGCACGAGTGCCAAGGCCAGCGCGGTCCGGGCCATGATTTGATGAAAGCGCATCGTGACGTCCATGCCAACCCCACGCGAGATGCGTTTAAAGCGGCCCGACAACACAAACTCGGCCAGGATCATGGCAAAGGCGAGCATGCCGAGACCTGTCGCCAGTTCTTGGCGCCATGGCCGTGGCCCGCCGCCGAATATCCACGACACCGCAAGCGGCAAAGCCACAACGACAAGGTAAAGTGCGCCGAGAAAGATTTGCTTCATGCCCTTTTTCTGCCGGTATTCGCACCGCGCCGCATTGATCTTGCGCAAGGCGCGTTCGGGCTTGCGTTGCAGGCGGGTCTGAACCGATGGGCCGGCCCCGGCCCCGCAACGGTGGTCGTAGTGGCCCGCGAGGGGGGGCAAAGGCGGGCGCTGCTTGACTTGGGTCAATCCATTCGTCCAAATACGCCTGTAATATCATAGCGATGCGGTTGAGACCCCAACAGGTTTTCGCAATCGCGGCGCGCCGGGGGGGGGAACGCACATGCAGACAAAAGATCCGGTGGGGCAGTTTGTCCGTGACGCATTGCTGGCGGATCGGTCCCGGCAGGACATCCGGCAAGCCCTGCGGCAAGCGGGTTGGTCAAATCGCGATATAAATGAGGCGTTGGAGGCATTTTCCGAGGGCGATTTCAAGCCCCCCATTCCGATGCCCCGCCCGCAGCTGACAGCGCATGACGTCTTTATTTATGCCATTCTGTTTACCGCCCTGACATTTACCGCCATCCATCTGATTGCGCTTGTGCATGCCATTTTGGACATCGCGCTGCCTGATCCGGCGGATCATGCGACTCTGGAAATCGGTGCCGCGCGCCGCATGCGGTGGTCGATTGCCACTTTGATCGTGTCTGCCCCGGTCTATTTATGGATGTCCAGCCACACCAGACAGCGCATTGAACTGCACGAAACGCACCGCCGGTCACCGGTCCGTAAATGGTTGACTTATATTACTTTGTTCGTGTCTGCTTTGACTTTTCTGGGGGACGCGACGGTCCTGATCTTTGGGTTCCTGCAAGGTGAGGCAACGCTGCGGTTTGTGTTGAAGGCGACGGTCGTGGCGATTGTGACCTTGGCGATATTCGCGTTTTACTTGCAAGATGTCGAAGGCCGCAACAATGAAACGTAGGCTGTTCTTTGGTGGTGCGACGGCCATGATCGTGGCGGCCATCATTTTCGGTATCATCACCATCGGTGGCCCCCGCGAAGCGCGACGGGACGCGTTCGATCGGCAACGCTATGACGATCTCAAGCAGATTTCGAGCGCGCTTTTCTGCAGTAATTGGCGGATATTGCAGCCGGTTTTGCCCGACGCATTAACACTGGAGAATATCAGGGCATACTGCGGCGGGATCCAAATCGACGCCGATGTGCTTGTGGATAATGAAACCGGCACGCCCTACACCTACTCTCGGATTACGGAAAGCACCTATGCGGTCTGCGCTACGTTCCATGATGCCGAAAAGGCGATGCGTCAGAGTTACCAACGTCTTGGTCAAGTCAATGCGTCGTTCAACCCCGAAACAGGCTGTGTCACGGGGCGTGTACGCTAGGCGTTTCGCGGCAACGGGTGCGTGGGTCGCGGTTCAACTTTGGACCTTGGCGAATACGCCGCTGGTGTCCGCAAAGCCTTTGATCTCGATCGGGTTGCCGGAAGGGTCGCGGAAGAACATCGTCCACTGCTCGCCCGGCTCGCCCTTGAAACGGACCGAAGGGGCGATGATGAAATCGGTTTGCCGGTCTTCAAGCCGCCCCGCCAGGGCTGTCCAGTCATCCAACGGCAGCACGACGCCAAAATGCGGCATCGGCACCATGTGATCACCGACCTTGCCAGTGGGGGCATTGGCGAACGGGGTGCCAAGGTGCAGGCTAAGCTGATGGCCGAAGAAATCAAAATCAACCCATGTATCGGTCGCGCGCCCTTCGGTGGCGCCCAAGGCACCGGAATAAAATTCCCGCGCTTCGTCCAGATCGGTAACGTGAAAGGCAAGGTGGAAGGGGACAGGCATGTTTTGTTCCTTTTTCGCATGGGCCGTTGAGCAGGCACAGATTTCCGCCTACACCTTGCGCCAACAAATTTCAAAGGGAGAGACAAATGACTGACGGCCCAACATATGGTTTTGACACGCTGCAGGTTCATGCAGGTGCCCGACCCGATCCGGCAACCGGTGCCCGGCAAGTGCCAATTTACCAAACGACCGCCTATGTGTTTCGCGATGCCGACCACGCGGCGGCCTTGTTCAACCTGCAAGAGGTCGGCTATATCTATTCGCGCCTGACCAACCCGACGGTCGCCGCATTGCAAGAGCGCATTGCGACGCTTGAGGGCGGCGTCGGCGGGGTTTGCTGTTCGTCCGGCCACGCCGCACAGATCATGGCCCTGTTTCCGCTGATGGAGCCGGGACGGAATATCATTGCATCTACAAGGCTTTATGGCGGGACCATCACGCAGTTCAGCCAGACGATCAAGCGCTTTGGCTGGTCGGCGAAATTCGTGGACTTTGATGATCTGGACGCGGTGAAAGCCGCCATTGATGACGACACCCGCGCGGTCTTTTGCGAGGCGATTGCGAACCCCGGTGGTCATATCACGGATCTGGATGCGATTTCGGCGATATCGGACGCGGCGGGCATTCCGCTGATCGTGGATAACACCAGCGCGACGCCGTACCTGTGCCGCCCGATTGAGCATGGCGCGACGCTGGTCGTGCATTCCACGACGAAATACCTGACTGGCAACGGCACGGTCACTGGTGGCTGTGTTGTCGATTCGGGGAAATTCGACTGGGCCGCCAACGACAAGTTCCCGTCCCTGTCGCAGCCAGAACCCGCGTATCACGGTATGAAATTCGCCGAGACCTTCGGCCCGCTGGCGTTCACCTTCCACGGGATTGCGATTGGTCTGCGCGATCTGGGCATGACGATGAACCCGCAAGCGGCGCATTACACGCTGATGGGCATCGAAACGCTGAGCCTGCGCATGGACCGCCATGTCGAAAACGCGGTGAAGGTCGCAACCTGGTTGGAAAATGATCCCCGCGTGGATTACGTGACCTATGCAGGTCTGGCAAGTTCGCCATATAACAAGCTGGTTGCCAAGATTTGCCCCAAAGGCGCGGGTGGTTTGTTTACGATCGCCGTCAAGGGTGGGTATGATTCCTGTGTCAAACTGGTCGATAGCCTTGAGATATTTAGCCATGTGGCTAACCTTGGCGATACGCGCAGTCTGATCATTCATTCCGCATCGACCACGCACCGGCAGTTGACCGCCGCACAGCAAGAGGCAGCGGGCGCCGGACCCGGCATCGTGCGTCTGTCAATCGGGATCGAGGATGCCGATGACCTGATCGCCGATCTGGATCAGGCACTGGCCAAGGCCACGGCGTAACCACCCAGGAAACCCGCCCGCACCCTTGGCGTGGGCGGGTTTCTGCTATAGGCTTTATCGGCGGGGGCAAACGCGTTTTGCCGATCACATCAACATGCTAGATGCGTTTTATGACCACGAATTTCGCGCTTTCGCTTTCCCTAGACGGAATTCAGCTGTTGCACCGGGTGCGCGGTGGTTGGCGGCTGATTGGCAAAGCTGACCTCGACGATGCGGATCTTGATGCGACCCTTGCACAGATGCGCGCAAACGCGCTTGCAATTGAACCCGGCGGGCTGCGCACGAAGATCGTGATCCCACTGGATCAGGTCAAATACATCGCGATTGACAGCACGCGGACGGACATGGGCGATATCCATCGCGCGCTGCATGGCGCAACGCCCTATGCGCTGGACGAACTGGTCATTGACTGCGAACGGTTTGGCGGCCGCACCCATATCGCCGCTGTCGCCCGCGAGACATTGGACGAGGCCGAAGCGTTTGCCCGCGCCCACCGGTTCAGTCCGGTGTGTTTTGTCGCGGTGCCCGCGCCGTTCACCTTTCAAAGCGAAGTATTCTTTGGCCCGACGGCGATGATGCCAGAGGTGCTGGGCGCCGATGGCCGCGTGACGCGCGATGCGTTGCCGGTGCTGGTGGTGGGCACACGCATCAAGTCGCGGTTGCTGGTCTTTGAGACGGACGAACAGGACATGGCGTCATCGGGTGGTTTTGATCTGGATGCGTTATTGGCACCGGTGGCCGCGCCGCGTGTTGCGCGCCCGACACCGCCTGCCGCAGCTGTGATCTGGATTGACCGGGTCGTGCCAGAGTATCATGCGCCGCCTGTCATCGATGCCGCGCCTGTGGTCCGAGCGGCGACCGCTGCGATGGATGCGATGCGCATGGATGCGGTGATCCCCGAATATCATGCGCAGGTGGCCAAGCTGGCGGCACCACGACCAAGCGCGGTGGCACCGACCCTGAATACCGCGCCGCCGCTTGCTGCCATTGCAAAGGCAACAACACCCCGTCGCGCCCCGACGGCGGCAGTGCGCAGGAATACGCCTTGGGTATGGGGCGCCGGACTGGCCGCGAGCGTGGCGCTGGCCGGGTTCGTGGTCTGGTCGCAGACGAATGATGCTGTTCCGGTCGCGGTGGCACCGGCCATCCCCGCTGCGGAAACGCAGGACAAAGGGCCTGACGGGCCGCTGCTGGACATCGCCGGGCTGCCGCCTATTGACGCCAACGACGGCCCGGTCACATGGCCGGAACGCGTGGCGGCAGGTGCAATCGTCACGACGCCTCCCCCGGCGGTGATCCTTGCAACCGCGCCGGATGCGGTGCCGCCCCCGGTGCAGGGCCCACCTGAACCAACCCTACCCGAAACGGTGCAGGCCACCGTCGGCGCGCCGGTCTTGCGCGGGCGGGTTCTGAGCCCGGCGGAGGCAGAGCAGATTTATGCCGCGACGGGTGTATGGCAGCGGGCCCCGCGTTTTGTGGATGTCCCGCGCACGACCAAGGCGGATGGGATCATGCGGCCCGACCCGGCGACGGTTCCGGGGCGCATCAGGCAACCGGCAACGCTGGATCAGACGGCGGCGCAGCCTGCGACAAGTTTCCTTGTGCCCGCTGATCCGCCGCCTGCCGATGTGAGTTTTGTGATTGATGATGACGGGTTTATTCTGGCGACATCAGCCGGGGCGTTGACGCCCGAAGGGGCAGTGGTTTTTGCCGGACTGCCTGATTTCCAAGTGCGCCTGCGCCCCGAGCTGTCAGAGGCGGATTTGGCGCGCATGGCAGCGCTGGCCCCTGCCCCCGACGGTGTCGTGGTCATTGCGGGACAACCTGCCGTGCAGCCAGTGTTGCGGCCGACGGATACCACCAGACCGCCGCCCGTTGCGACAGCCGGTGGCGTTGCCCTTGCCGGGTTGCAGCCCCGCAGCACGTCTGAACCAGAGGCGACGGCTGCGGTGACGGACATCCGGCCACGCCTGCGTCCGACGGCGATTTTTGCCGCAGCGCGGCCTTCGGATTTCCCAAGCAATCCGGACATCACGGCTGTCATCGCGGGAATAGCGTCCGACACGCAGGCCGCCCCGTTTATTGACATAACACCCAATGCCATTGGTGCGTCACGTCGCCCAGAGACGCGCCCCAAGAATTTTGCCCGCGTGGTGGCCAGCGCGCTGGCCCGTGCGCCTGCGGCCACGGCGACCACGGCCACACCCCGCGCACCGCAGCAGGCGCAGCCGACGCCCGAAATCACGCTGCCTCCGTCCACAGGAGCCGGACCCGGTGGTGTCGCACGGGCTGCGACAGAGGAAGGCGTGCTGCGGCTGCGCGACATCAATCTGATCGGCGTTTATGGCAGGTCCAATGACCGCCGCGCCCTCGTCCGGCTTGGCAATGGCCGGTACGTGCGCGTCGAGGTGGGCAGCGCGCTGGATGGTGGTCAGGTCACAGCGATTGGTGAAGGCGTGCTGAACTATGTCAAGCGTGGCCGCACCTATGCGTTGGAATTGCCTGCGGGCTAACCCGCCTTGAGCACACCGCGTGCGATCTGATCGGCTTCGATGCTTTCGAACAGCGCTTTGAAATTCCCCTCGCCAAAGCCGTCGTCGCCCTTGCGCTGGATGAATTCAAAAAAGATCGGCCCGATGACCGTTTTGCTGAATATTTGCAACAAAATACGGGTTTCGCCGCCGTTCACGACACCTTCGCCGTCGATCAGGATGCCGTGTTTCATCATCCTGTCCAGAGGCTCATCATGGGCGACAACGCGGGTTTTGCTCAGCTCGTAGTAGGCGGCGGGCGGTTTGGGCATGAATTTGATGCCGCGCGCGGCGATCTCATCGGTCGCACCGTAGATGTCATGCGCGCCAACCGCGATATGCTGGATGCCTTCGCCTTTGTAGCGTTTGAGGTATTCGACGATCTGGCCCGTCTCGCCCCGGTCTTCGTTGATGGGAATCCGGATACGGCCGCACGGGGAGGTCAGCGCCCGGCTGAGCAGGCCAGTGAATTTGCCTGCGATATCGAAAAAGCGGATTTCGTGGAAGTTGAACAGGTCGCCGTAAAAGGCAAACCATTTGTCCATGTTCCCTTTGTGCACATTATGGGTCAGGTGATCGAGATAATAAAAGCCGACACCGGCGGGGTGCGCGTTTGAGACCCAGTCGAAGGCCGCGTTGTACGGGCTGGTGTCATAATACTGGTCGATAAAGTAGATCAGGCTGCCGCCGATACCGACGATAGCAGGAACATCCATCGTTTTTGCGGGTCCGTCATAGGGCGTCGCACCTTTGCTGACCGCATGATCGAAGGCGTGCTGCGCATTGACAACACGCCAGCCCATGGATGGCGCACACGGCCCATGTTCCGCGACGAACGCCGTGGCGTGGCTGCCGGGTTCATTGTTGATGATATAGGTGATGTCGCCCTGCTGCCAAAGCTCGATCGCTTTTGTTTTATGCGTGGCGGTGTGGGTGTAGCCCATTTGCGCGAACAGCGCCCGCAAGGTGTCGGGGTCGGGGTGTGCGAATTCTACAAATTCGAACCCGTCGGTGCCTGCGGGGTTTTCGGCGGTGATGGTGGCCTTGGGGGCGTCATGTGGGAAGGGACCCATGGGATGTCTCCTTTTCTAGCTGAATATGACATCATTGTACCGCGTGATTTCAGTGGAATTGACGCAATATCATGGCCAAATCCGCTTATATGTGCGATGGTGCCGCACAGTTGTATAAATTTGCGCGGATGTTACGCATGACCCTGGACCCAACCGACTTGCAACTGCTTGCAGCGCTCCAGCGCGATTCCACGCTGACCGCACAGGATCTGGGTGCCGCGCTGAATATGTCACCGTCCCAAGCTGGCCGCCGGCGCCAGCGATTGGAGGCCGAGGGCTATATCGCTGGCTATCGCGCCTATCTGAACCCCGACAAAGTTGGCCTGACTGTCGAGGCGTTTGTCCGGATCGTCATGGCGACACATACCCCCGAAAACGCCCGCGACTTCGTACGTCTGACCCGCACACAACCGCAAATCGTGGGCGCATGGACCCTGACCGGCGAGGCGGATTATCTGCTGCGGATTTATTGCGCGGACCTGACGGCGCTGAACATGCTGGTGCAGCAGGTTCTGTTGCCACATCCGGCGGTCAGCCGGGTGCAAAGCCAGATCGTGATGGAGCGGGTGAAACCGGACGCGCCGCTGCCGGTGTGAAAGTGCAGCGCGGCACAATCGCGCGTTGCTAATCACCTTACGGATTGCAATACCGTGTTCATGGAAACATTCTTGCTCCAAGCCACAATATATCTTGGCGCTGCGGTCATCGCGGTGCCTTTGGCTGCGCGTTTGGGGTTGGGGTCGGTCCTTGGCTATTTGCTGGCCGGGGTTGTGATTGGCCCCCTCACCGGTCTGGTCGGAACCGAGGCGCAGGACATTCAGCACTTTGCCGAATTTGGTGTCGTGGTGATGCTGTTCCTGATCGGGCTCGAGCTGGAACCACGGGCGCTGTGGGACATGCGCGACCGGCTGATCGGATTGGGCGGTTTGCAGGTGACGCTGACGACGGTCTTGATCATGGGTGCCACGATGGCGCTGGGTCACAGCTGGGAAATCGGGCTGGCCATTGGCCTGACCGTCGCATTATCTTCGACGGCTATCGTATTGCAAACCCTTACTGAAAAGGGCTTGATGCAGACCGGCGGTGGGCGATCGGCGTTTTCCGTTCTTCTGACCCAAGATATTGCCGTGATCCCTATTTTGGCCCTGTTGCCGCTGCTGGCCATTGCCGCGCCGGTGAAATTTACCGCAGATGGATCGATGCAGCTTGCCCTGGACGAGGCGCATGACGAGCACGCAGCGCTTAGTCTGGTTGAGGGGCTGCCGGGCTGGGGCGTGACCCTTGTGACGCTGGGCGCCGTTGCCGCCGTGATCTTGGCAGGTGTTTTCCTGACCCGCCCGGTGTTTCGCTATATCCATCAGGCGCGCCTGCGCGAGATGTACACCGCCCTTGCCCTGCTGATGGTTGTGTCCATCGCCGTGCTGATGGGCATGGTCGGCCTGTCGCCCGCGCTTGGCACGTTTCTGGCCGGTGTGGTTCTGGCCAACTCGGAATTTCGGCACGAGCTGGAAAGCGACCTTGAGCCGTTCAAGGGCCTGTTGCTGGGGCTGTTTTTCATTACGGTCGGCGCTGGGATCAACTTTCAACTGCTGTTTCGTGAACCGGGCTATATCCTGGGTTTGACCGCCGGGGTCATGGTGATCAAGGGCATTGTCCTGTTTGGTCTGGCGCTGTTGTTCAAGCTGCGTGGCAAGGACCGTTGGCTGTTCACGCTTGGACTGGCGCAGGCAGGCGAATTCGGCTTTGTTCTGACGTCATTTTCGACCCAACAGGGTGTCCTGAGCCCTGATCTGGCGGGCCAGCTATTGCTGGTTGTCGCCCTGTCGATGCTGATTACACCGTTGCTGTTCATTGTCTATGATGTCCTGAGCGGCAGGATGGTTGAGACCGAGGACGAACAGCACGATGAAGTCGATGAAAAGGGCACGGTCATCATTGCCGGGATTGGCCGGTTTGGTCAGATCGTGAACCGTCTTGTCGAAAGCGCCGGTTTCAGCACTGTCGTGATCGACAGCAATCTTGCGACCGTGCAGATGATGCGTAAATTCGGCTTTCGCGGGTTTTTCGGCGATCCGACAAGGCCCGATTTGCTGAATGCCGCCGGTCTTGCGGATGCCAAGGTGCTGGTTGTTGCGATTGACAACAAAGCCTCGGCCACACAATTGGTCGCCTATGCCCGCAAGGCCCGCCCGGATCTGCACATCATCGCCCGCGCCCGTGACCGCGTGCATGTGTTCGAGCTGTATAATGCCGGGGCCAATGACATCGTCCGCGAGATGTTCGACAGTTCGCTGCGCGCCGGGCGCTATGCGCTGGAAAATCTGGGCCTGACCGAATTTGAGGCCGCGGAAGCGGAGCAGACGTTCTATCAGCATGATCGCAAGGCGGTACGCGAATTGGCCGAGCTGTGGCAGCCGGGGGTGCCGGTGCAGGATATTCCCGGCTATGTGGCCCGCGCCAAGCAGCTTAACAACGAATTGGAGACAGCGCTTGCGTCGCGTCAGCAGTCCGACGAGAACAAGATCACCAAGACCTAGGCCCCGCTGACCCCTGCCTCTGCGAATGTCGCCATGCCGGAATGGCAGGCAATCGCGCCTTTGAGAACGCCAATGGCCAATGCCGCCCCCGACCCTTCGCCAAGGCGCAGACCCAGGTTCAAAAGTGGCTGCTTACCCAGCGCATCAAGCAGTCGCTGATGTGCGCCTTCGGCGCTGAGATGCCCCGCCACCGTATGATCGAGCGCGCCGGTTTGCGTCTTTTCCAGCACGGCTGCGGCGGCGCAGCAGATAAAACCATCAAGGATAACCGGGATACGGTGATGCCGCGCAGCCGCAATCGCGCCGGCCATCGCGGCCAGTTCGCGCCCGCCCAGACACCGCAGCGCCTGTAACGCATCGACGGGCCGATGCAAGGCAAGCCCACGCGCGACGACGTCAGTTTTACGCGCCAGACCGGCGTCATCGACGCCCGTGCCACGCCCGGTCCAATCAGCCGCATCGCCGCCCAGCACGGCTGCCGCAACGGCGGCGGCAGCCGTGGTATTGCCGATGCCCATTTCGCCGGTGACCAGAAGGTCAGATTGCGAATCGACCGCATTCCAGCCGGTTTGCAGGGCAACAATCACTTCGTCTTCGGTCATCGCCGGGCATTGGGTGAAATCAGCGGTCGGCGTATCAAGCGACAGGGCATGCACATCCATGCGGGCGCCGAATGTCTTGGATAATTGATTGATCGCGGCCCCGCCATGTTCAAAATTTGCAACCATCTGCACGGTCACCTCGGGCGGGAAAACCGACACGCCCTGCGCGCAGATACCGTGGTTGCCGGCAAAGATGACAACCTGCGGTGCGGTGATCAGCGGTTGGGGATTGCCGCGCCAACCCGCATACCAGACGGCAAGATCTTCGAGACGTCCCAGCGCACCCGGTGGCTTGGTCAATTGCCCATTGCGGTCTGTCGCGGCTTGGGCTGCCTGCCGGTCAGTTTGCGGCATTCGCAAAAGCAGTTCGCGGAATTCGGGAAGTGTTTGAAAAGGCGCTTGCATCAGGTCCTCGTTGCGTAACTGTTTGCACCTGTCTAACGATCAGGGATGGGATGAAAAGGGCCAGAAGGGGCATCAGCTTGGACAATCGCGACGCCGGATTGATCACGATCCACGACCTGCCCGCCGCACTGGGGCTGTTGACGCGCCTGCCGGTGCCGGTGAATACCGACCGCGCCATGGCGCGGGGCGCGGCGGCGGCATGGGCCTATCCGCTGGTCGGGCTGGTGGTCGGGGTGATTTGCGCGGCATCCGTGGCGCTGTTGCTGGCAGCCGGGCTGCCGTCGGGGATTGTCGCCGCTTTGGTGCTGGCGGTGTCCGTGATCCTGACGGGCGCGATGCACGAGGACGGTTTGGCCGACAGTGCGGACGGGCTTTGGGGCGGCTGGGACCGGACCCGGCGACTGGCCATCATGAAGGACAGCCATATCGGGGTTTACGGTGTGATCGCGCTGGCGCTGACGCTGATGATCCGCTGGCTGGTGCTGCTGGCGGTTGTTGCGACCGGCAGCTATTGGCCGGTTTTGATTGGTCTGGGCGTGGTGAGCCGGACCGGCATGGTGGTCCTGATGGCCACCCTGCCCAATGCCCGCGCGGATGGATTAAGCCAGCATGTCGGGCGGCCTGCGGCGGCAACCGCGTGGTTGGCAGTTGCGCTTGGTGCGGTGATAGGGCTGATCTGCATCGGGGTCGGGCCGATACTGGCGGCTGTCGGTGCCACGCTGCTGTGCGGCATGGTCGCACGCTCCAAGATCGGCGGCCAGACCGGCGATATCTTGGGGGCGACACAGCAAATCACGGAAATCGCCGTTCTTTTGGTGATCGTCGCGGTGATGGGGTAACGCCGCGCAATGATGCGTCGCGTGGCAGCTATCAGAACCGGGAATGCGCGGTCGCGCTCAATTTTCCAACGTCGCACAGCGTAGCGCTGCGGCGAATGAGGCGCGGTCGCGGTGGGCACCGATGTCGCGGGTGCGCGGGGTGCCACCGCCCCATGTCGTCGCCATCACACGGGTCCAATCGACATTTGCGGTGATCATCTCGGGGCCCTGCCCGCAATCGCGGATGCCGCCCGCGATGTCCGTCTCGCCGATACGGTGGTTCGTCAGGCCCGCAAGGTCCGCGACATGGGTCAGCGTGCCATCGGCATAGCGCCAGATCCGCAACGTTCTGGCCAGATGCGGGCGGTCGATATACGCGATTTCGATCGCACCGTCGCCGTCCAGATCGGCGGCCCCAATCGGTGCCAGCCAGCGGTGCGGCCGCCCGATATGCGGTGTTTCGGCCAGCTTGCCAGCAGGGCCATAAATGGCCAGCGCCGCACCCGCCTGCACATCCGTTTCGATCACCACCATCTCGGGGTGTCCGTCGCCGGTGACGTCCCACAGACGGGGTTGCCAATCCTCGAAGACGTGGTTTTCGGGCAAGGTGATTGCGAAGGTTTGACTTTGCGTTCGAAACCGCAGTTTGCCCCACTCTACCGCGTCACCCAAAATACCATGGGCATAGCGTGTGGTCGGCGCGTCGAAACCCGCCTGCGTGATGGTTTGCGCCCCGGCTACGGCTGGCCAAAGGGCCAATGCCAAGGCGCAAAACCGCATCAGATTTGCTTTTCCGGCATCTGCACACGCAAACCATCCAGCGCATCGGTGACTTTCAATTGGCACGTCAGGCGGGATTTCGCCGGATCGGGTTCATACGCAAAATCAAGCATGTCGGCCTCCATCGCATCCTTGGCGGGCAGTTTTTCCACCCAAGCCGCGTCCACATAGACATGGCAGGTCGAACAGGCACAGGCGCCGCCGCAATCGGCCTCGATCCCGGGAATGCCATTGTCGCGCGCGCCTTCCATGACGGTCAGCCCGGTGGCAACTTCGACAACATGTTCTTTGCCGCCATGTTCAACATAGGTAATCTTAGCCATTTCGCTTTGCCCCTTCGATCTAAAAACAAGTTCCCGGTGTTAGTAATTCAGCATGGCGCGCTCTGCCAGTGTATTTTCGGGCGGAATCGCGCTGATTGCATCCGACTCATTGTCGCATTGGTGCGGGTCCGCGATGATGTTGGCGCTATCAGCTGTGTGAAAATCCGCACAGGCACCAGAATCATCGCGTGAAAAACACCTTCGACCCCCATATGAATCAATAACTTAAGTCGGCACTTCCAAATCACCTTGTTCTCATGAGTGCGGCCATGTTTCTTTTGGTCGTCCGCCCGGCCTGTTGGGCGACATGAAATCTCTGGGGAGGAGACACAATGAATTTCCTGAAAGCCGCTGTTGCGGCAAGTCTTGTTTTGGCTGCACCTGTCGCGCAGGCAGAAGAAGCCAGCTATATTCTGGCGACCGCATCGACCGGCGGCACCTATTATCCTGTGGGCGTTGCCCTTTCGACGCTGGTGAAGGTCAAGTTAGAGCCATCGGAAAAGATCGGCATGTCCGCGATCAGCTCTGCGGGGTCGGGCGAAAACATTCGTCTGCTGCGCGAAGGCGAGGCGCAGTTTGCCATTTTGCAGGGCCTTTACGGCTATTACGCGGCAAGCGGCACTGGCCCGCTGGACGAGGCAGGCGCGCAAACCAATCTGCGCTCGGTCACGATGCTATGGCAGAATGTGGAACAGTTTGTCGTTGCTGCTGATGCCGCACCGACCGGCACGATGGCTGACATGGTCGCGCTGAAGGGCGAGGCGATGGCGCTGGGTGCGCAGAATTCCGGCACATTGGGATCCAACGCGGCGTTGCTGGCTGGTTTGGGCGTCGACGTCGAGACGGACTATGAGCTGGTCTACGGCGGCTATGGACCGGCAGCCGATGCGCTGCAAAACGGTCAGGTCAGGGGTATGGGTGCGCCGGCGGGTGTGCCGACCGGCGCGATCAGCCAATTGTTCGCATCTGCCGGGGCCGGCGTGATGATGCTGTCATTCACCGCCGAGGAACTGGCGGCTGCCGATGGCGGACGCGAACTGTGGACACCGTATTTGATCTCTGCCGGCACCTATCCGGGCCAGACCGAGGATGTGAACACGGTGGCGCAGCCGAACTTTTTGGCGACCAATGCCGATTTGCCCGAAGAAAACGTCTATCAGATCACCAAAGCGATCTATGAGAACCTGGCGTTTCTGCAGGCGATCCACCCGGCCACAAAGGTGATGTCGATTGAAACCGCCATCGCGGGGCTGCCCGTGCCGCTGCACCCCGGCGCGCTGCGCTATTATCAGGAAGTGGGCGTCAATGTGCCTGCGCGACTGATCGCCCAATAAGCAGGGACAGTGGCCCGCGTCGATGACGCGGGCCACTTTGCAAAGAAGGAACCCCGTGATGTCCGAAGAACGCCCCGCCGAAGGGCTGGTCCAACGCGAATTCACCGGCTTGCCCAACATGGCCCTGACACTTCTGTGCTTTGTGATTGCCGTGGGCCATATTTACGTGGCGTTTGATCCGATTATCTCTGAATTTCAGCGCAACGCCTATCACTTTGCGGGCTTTGCGTTTTTGGCGTCTGTATTGCATCCGCTGGTCCGCGGGGCTGTGCGCAGTCGCGGCATGCTGGCGTTTGATCTGGCACTGGGTGCCACGGTTGCGGCAGCCGCGATTTACCTGCCTGCGGCCGAGAATGCGATTTATGATCGTGGCGTGAAGTTCGCCCCGTTGGATTGGATTGCCGCGATCGCCTGTGTCGTCGGCGCGATTGACCTGACACGCCGTTTGACCGGCTGGATCATTCCCGGCCTGATCATCATCTCGCTGAGCTATATCGGGTTTTGGGGCAAGTTTGTGGGCGGCGTGTTCAGCTTTCCGGGGTTGAGCTGGGAAACGATTGCGTTTCGGTCGATCTATGGCGACGACGCAATGTTTGGCACGATTGCCCGGATTTCATCGACCTATGTGTTCTTGTTCATTATCTTCGGCGCCTTTCTGCTGCGGTCAGGGGCGGGGGATTTTGTAATCAATCTGGCCCGCGCCGTTGCGGGCCGCATGGTCGGCGGCCCCGGCATTGTGGCCGTGATTGCATCTGGCCTGACGGGTACGATTTCCGGATCGGCGGTGGCCAATACCGCATCGACCGGCGTCATCACCATTCCGCTGATGAAAAAGGCGGGCTTCCCGGCGACATTCGCGGGCGGAGTCGAGGCCGCATCATCCACGGGCGGCCAGTTGATGCCGCCAATCATGGGCGCGGGTGCCTTTGTCATGGCCAGCTTTACCCAGATCCCCTACGAGACGATTGTGGCGGTCGCCGCCCTGCCCGCTTTGCTGTACTTTCTGTCGGTGGCGTTTTTCGTCCGGATCGAAGCGCGCCGGCTTGGTCTGCCCCCAATGGAAAGCAACGGGGAAACGTTGCGGTCGGCATTCGTCAAAGGCGGTGCCAGCTTTTTGCTGCCTATCGGCGCGTTGATCGGGCTGTTGGTCGCAGGATTTACGCCCGCCTATGCGGCTGTCTTTGGCATTCTGGCAGTGATCGGGTCCAGTTGGCTGACCACGAACCCGATGGGCCCCAGGGCCGTGTTCGAAGCGATGGTGATGGGCACCAAGGGCATGATCATGACGGCTGTGTTGCTGTGTGCCGTGGGCCTTGTGGTCAATGTCATTGCCACGGCAGGCATCGGCAATACCTTTAGCCTGATGATTGCAAGCTGGGCCGGTGGCAACCTGTTGATTGCAATCGTTCTGGTCGCCTTGGCCAGTCTAGTTCTGGGCATGGGGCTACCGGTGACGGCAGCCTATATCGTGCTGGCGACGCTGTCGGCCCCCGCGCTTGCCGGGATGATTGCGGATCGGTTTGTCATTGACGCAATGGCGATGGGCACGTTGGGGGACGCGGGCAACGCGATCTTGATGTTTGCCTTGCCTGACCCATCGGTGCTGGCAGGACCGCTAAGTCCGGCAGACGCGACGACGATCATCAGGGCGCTGCCATTGGAAGTCGCGGCCCCGCTGCGCGATCTGGTGGTCCCGCAAGAGGTGATGATCGGCGCGGTTCTGTCGGCGCATATGATCATCTTCTGGCTAAGTCAGGACAGCAATGTCACGCCCCCTGTCGCGCTTGCGGCGTTTACGGCGGCGGCGATTGCCAAAGCGCCCGCGATGGCCACCGGTTTTGCCAGTTGGAAGCTGGCGAAGGGGCTGTATATCGTGCCGCTGATGATCGCCTACACCCCGTTTCTATCCGGGGATTGGGGGGTGATGGTGGTGATTTTCGGATTTGGCGTCGTGGGGATCTATGCGCTGGCGGGCGCCTTGCAGGGCTGTCTGGAGCGGCCCGTGGGCCTTGTTGTGCGGACCGTATTAGGTGTGGCGGGTGCCGCATGTCTTTGGCCTGCCGGATTACCGGTGCATCTGGTTGCAGCAGCCGTGGTTGTGGGTCTGTTGGTCTGGAACCTGCGGCAGGCGCCAGTGACGGCAGCCGCGTAACCGGCCCGCCACCATCCCAAAGAAAAAAGGCGGCTCCTTTGGGGAGCCGCCTTTTGTGTTTTCAACGGGATGGATTATTTTTCCAGAACAAGCGCTACAAAGCGGGGATCACCACCGCGCCGTACCAAAAGCAGGATGGATTTGCGTCCTGCCTCTGTCGCTTCGACGATCCGGGCTTCAAGATCGGCGACGTTCGTCACCGCCTGCTGTCCGGCTTCCGTAATGACATCGCCTTCGATCAGGCCTTTGGACGCAGCTTCGGACGCGGGGTTGATGCCTGTAATGACAAGACCGGTATCGGTGGTCAGCGAATATTGTTCGGTCAGGTCCGGCGTGATTTCTGACAGGGTGAGGCCCAGAATTTCGGCTTCTGCCGGGTCGTCCTGTTCATCGGTCGAGGCTGGGAACGCCACGGCTTCGGATGTTTCGCGACGTCCAAGCACCACGGTCAACTGGACCATATCGCCACCGCGCAGCACCTCGACCGGGACTTCCTTGCCCACGGGAGAGTTGCCGACGATGCGGACCAATTCGCGGGTGTCTTCGATTTGCACGCCATCAAACAGCAAGATCACATCACCCGACAACATGCCCGCGTCTTCGGCGGGGCCTGTCGGGACGTCTGTGACCAACGCACCGCGCGCCGCTTCAAGCCCGCTAATCGCGTCAACCATATCTGGTGTGACATCCTGGATACGCACGCCAAGCCAGCCGCGCCGGGTTTCGCCGAACTCTTTCAACTGATCCACGACATTGCGCACCACAGCCGACGACATCGCAAAGCCGATCCCGATCGAGCCGCCATTTGGAGACAGGATGGCCGTGTTCACGCCAATGACATCGCCGTCCATGTTGAACAGCGGGCCGCCAGAGTTGCCACGGTTGATCGCCGCGTCGGTCTGGATGTAGTCATCATAGGTCCCCGAAAGCGCACGGTTACGGGCAGACACGATACCTGCGGACACCGAAAATCCCTGACCCAAGGGGTTACCCATGGCCATGACCCAGTCGCCGACACGGGCGCCGCCACCGTTGCTGTCGCCGAATTTGACAAACGGCAGGTCGGTCGCATCGACCTTGAGCAAGGCGATGTCCGTATTGGGATCAGTGCCGACCAAGACGGCTGGCAGCTCTTCGCCGGAGAAGAATTCGATCGAGATTTCGTCGGCACCTTCGATGACGTGATTGTTGGTGACGATAAAGCCATCAGCCGAGATCACAAAGCCGGAGCCAAGTGCGGATGAGCGGCGCGCGCCCTGTCCCGGGCCACGGTCGAGATCGTTGAAGAAATCCTCGAAGGGAGAGCCTTCGGGGACAATGCCCTGCGGGCCTGTGCGGCCAGCGACCATGGTACTGGTGGTGATATTCACGACCGATGGGCTGACCATTTCGGCCAGATCGGCAAACGTCGCGGGCCGCGCCTGGGCATTTGATGCGTTGACCTGCGCAAGCACCAGAGCCAGCGCAAGTGCGATGACCGCAAACAGTGCGGTGAACAGGCGGCGGGCTTGCCCCTGATCGTGTTGGATTGCAATTGCCTTCGATTTCACGGGCACGACTCCTTGTGGATTATTGGGCCCATTGGATCATGGGCTGCGGTGATACCTGATGATCTATCTAAGGCGCGAAATGTACAACACAAACAATGTCACCACCCTGTGAACAAAATCACGTCAGAAAAAGCAAAAGGGCCAACGCATGCGCTGGCCCCAAAGCATTGGAATCGGTCGGTTGATCAGTTCGCAGCGGCGCCCTGATCGGACTTCAGATAGTTGAAGAACTCGTTGTCAGGTGACAAGACCATCGTGGCGTTGCCAGACTGCAGGGACCGTGTGTAGGCGGTCATCGAGCGGTAGAACTCAAAGAACTCCGGGTCCGCGCCAAAGGCCGTCGCAAAGATGTCGTTCCGACGCGCGTCGGCCTCACCCTGAATGATCTGGCTTTGACGTTCTGCATCCGACACCAATTCGATCACGGTCCGGTCTGCACCGGCTTCGATCCGCTGGGCGGCTTCGCGACCACGGGCGATTTCGTCGGCAGCTTCGCGGTCCCGCTCGGCCTTCATGCGCTCGTAGGTGGCGTTAAGGTTGGCAGGTGGCAGATCAGTCCGCTTGAGACGGACGTCGATGACCTGCAAGCCCAGCGCCTGTGCTTCGGCGATGGCATTGTTACGGATCCGCAGCATCAGCGCGGCCCGGTCGACCGACAGGATGTCGTTGGAACTGACCGAACCCAATACTTCACGGGTTTGTGCCCGCAAGATACTGTCCAGACGACGCGCAGCACCATCAATGCCCGCTGCACCAACGGCGCGACGGAACTGTTCGACATCCGCGATCCGGTACCGCGCGAAGGCATCGACGACCAGACGACGGTCATCGGATGGCGTCACCTCAAGTGGTTCCAGATCACGGCTGAGGATACGGTCATCATAGCGAACAACCTCTTGAATAAGCGGAATTTTAAAGCCAAGACCGGGGTCTTCCTTGACCTTGACGATTTGGCCGAACTGCAGGACCAGAACCTTTTCGCGTTCGTCCACGATAAAGACTGATGATAGTGCCGCGACAAGTATCACGACCAGTGCGGGAAGAAGGAATGCTGATTTCCGCATTAGTTTGACCCCTCGGTTGTATTGCGACGCAAGTCGTTCAGCGGCAGGTACGGCACGACGCCCTGACCGCCACCTTGGCCTTCGTCAAGAATGACGATGTCAACGCCGCCAAGAACCTGTTCCATGGTTTCCAGATACAGGCGTTTACGGGTGACTTCCGGTGCTTTTTCGTATTCGCCCAAAACGGCTGTGAAACGGCTGGCTTCACCTTCGGCTTCATTGACCACGCGGGCGCGGTAACCTTCGGCCTGCTCAAGGATTTGGGCGGCATTACCGCGCGCTTCGGCGACAACGCGGTTGGCGTAGGCGTCAGCGACGTTCTGCACGCGGTCGCGTTCCTGTTCGGCATCCTGCACCTTGCGGAACGATGCGATAACCGGCTCAGGCGGGTCGGCTTTGTCAAAGTTGACACGGATGATGTTCACACCTGAATCGTAGCTGTCCAATGTCGATTGCAGCAAATCGCGCAGACGTTCGGCAATGGCACCACGATCCCGGTTCAGGATGGGCGCAAGATCGGATTGCGACACAATTTCGCGCATCGCAGATTCAGCGACAGCATCGATGGTTTGTGGCGGATCGGACAGGTTAAAGAGGTAAAGCTGCGGATCGGTGATATTCCAGACAACCTGAAAATCAATATCCACGATGTTTTCATCGCCTGTCAGCATCAGGCCCGCATCCATGCCCGACCGGCTGGTGCCGATGTCGATGTTGCGTTCCGTTGTCACGGCAACGACTTCACGCGTGACAACCGGCCATGGCGCAAAGTTCAGACCGGGGCCACCTGTCTGGCTATAACGCCCCAGCAGCAGTTCGACAGAGCGTTCTTCGGGTTTGACCGTATAGACCGACGCTGAAAGCCAAAGTGCGATCAGGACCAAGGCACCCAGACCAAGCGTGCCGCGCGTCAGCTGCGGACCACTTGGGCCGTCCGTACCACGGTTACCGCCGCTGCCGCCGCCGCCGCCCATAAGAACGCGCAGTTGTTCGCGGCCCTTGTTTACCAGATCTTCAATCTCCGGGATGTTCGGTCCGTCATTGCCGGGCTTGCGCCCCCCACGATTGCCGTCGTCATCGCCGCCTGATCCATTATTGCCGCCGCCCCATGGGCCCCCAGTATTTCCTGCCATCGTGCTTCTATGCTTCCTTTATTTCTGCCCCGCGACGCCGGGCCGTTAGTGTGTCATGTGTGCCTTTTGCCCGCGATATCAAGCGGTCCGCACAGGTTCCTTCATCGTGACCAATTCCTCGGCCATGGTTGGGTGGACGGCGACGGTGCGATCAAAGTCTTCCTTTGTTGCGCCCATCTTGACCGCGATCCCTGCAAGTTGGATCATTTCGCCCGCATGGTCAGCGACAATATGACAGCCCAGCACCTTGCGCGTGGCCTTGCTGACGACCAGTTTCATCAACACACGGTCGCTGCGGCCCGCAAAAGCGTGGTTCATCGGCTTGAACGAGCTGCAGTAAATCTCGATCGGTTCAATGTCGCGCGCCTGTTCTTCGGTCAGGCCAATGGTGCCCAGTTCGGGTTGCGTGAACACCGCCGACGGGATCAGATCATGATCGACTTTCGTCGGGTTGCCCTTGAAGACCGTTTCGACAAAAGCCATGCCTTCGCGGATCGCCACCGGCGTCAGCTGCACCCGGTTGGTCACATCGCCGATGGCAAAGACCGACGGCACTTTGGTCTGGCTGTAGTCATCGACGACAATTTCGCCCCGACGGCCAACCGCGACGCCGGCCTCATCAAGCCCCATCCCGTCGGTATTGGGTGCGCGGCCCGTCGCGAACATGACCTGATCGTAAACCCGCGATGTCCCGTTGGTGGCCTTGACCCAGATGCCATGGCCCGCCGATGCGCCCGGCACGCTGACGGGTTTGCCGCCCTCCATCGGGGTGCCTTCGGTTTGGCCATCCAGATCGGCCTGCGTGGCCGCGCGCATTTCGATGATGTTGGTCCCAAGGTGCAGATCAACGCCTTTTTCGCGCATGCCTTCGGCCACAAGGCCACGTGCCTCGTCATCGAAACCACGCAGAATTTGCGCGCCCCGGTAGAATTGTGTGACAGCCACGCCCAGCCCATTGAGGATGCCCGCAAATTCGGACGCGATATAGCCGCCGCCGATGATCAGGATTGATTTGGGCATAGCGTCCAGCAAGAAGATATCGTTGGAGGTGATCCCAAGGTCGGCCCCCGGCATATCTGGCAGGACCGGACGGCCACCGGTCGCGACAAGGATATGTTTGGCCGTGACCTGCTGCCCGGTGGACAGCGTGACGGTATGCGGATCGCGCAACGTGGCGCGGGCGTCAAAGATCGCGACGTCGGAACTGGCAAGCAGCTTGCGGTAAATACCTTCGAGCCGGTCCAGTTCTGCATGCAGGTGCGTGCGGAACTTGGGCCAGTTGAACGCCCCTTCGGTCACATCCCAGCCATACGCGCGGGCATCGGCAAACATTTCAGAATAGCCGGATGCAAATACCATCAGCTTCTTGGGCACGCAGCCCCTGATGACGCAGGTGCCGCCCATCCGGTATTCTTCGGCCAGCGCCACCTTTGCCCCGGTCGCCGCAGCCACGCGCGCGGCACGCACCCCGCCAGAGCCGCCACCGATCACAAAAAGGTCGTAGTCAAATGTCATGTGAAGGCTCCGCCATCAAAAAATCGGACGCTGACGATCAGTCAGCAAAATCCTGAAAAATGTTGTCATCATCGCGCACGTCGAAGCGCACCTGTTCGTTGGTGTCATTGGTGATGTCCGTCACCTCGACCCGGCCATCGGCATGGCCGACGATCACCACATCGCAGATATCAAGAAACAGCCCGTTTTCGACAACGCCGGGGATCTGGTTCAGGATCAGGCTAAGCTGGCGCGGGTTACCGATGCGTTTGAGATGCAGATCAAGGATAAAGTTACCCTCGTCGGACACGAACGGCGCATCGCCGTTCATACGCTGGGTCACGTCGCGGCCCAGCACATCCATGCTGATCAGCGTTTCTTCGATCAGCGCCCGTGTCGTGCGCATGCCAAAGGGGATCACCTCGATCGGCAAGGGGAACGCGCCAAGCGTATCGACCTTTTTTGACGCATCCGCGATCACGATCATCCGGTCGCTGGCTGTTGCCACGATTTTTTCCTGAAGATGTGCGCCGCCGCCGCCTTTGATCAGGTTCAGTTCTGCGTCGTATTCATCGGTGCCGTCGATGGTCACGTCAAGCCATTTGGCCTCGTCCAAAGTGATCACTTCGATGCCGACGTCGCGGGCCAGTCTGGCGGTGCGGCTGGAGGTCGGCACGCCCTTGATCAACAGGCCTTCGTCGCGGACCATTTCGCCTAGGCACTGCACCAGCCACGCGGCGGTGGACCCGGTGCCAAGCCCGACCTTCATGCCGGACTTTACATATTCGGTGGCTTGTTTTGCGGCGATAAATTTCGCCTTGTCGATCGGTGACAATTCACTGGTCATGGGGCAGCTCCAAAATTAACCTAGGGCCTTATACCAAAATGTGCACTGGGTGCGAGACCTCAAATACCACGATCGGGCCGGTCTTCGGGTTTTTAGGCGCTTGCGTCGTATTTGGGCGGATTGTCCCACGCCGATGCAGTAAGGTCCGGCCATGATGTCAAAATTGCGCCTGCACTATGCCCCTGACAATGCCTCGCTTTGTGTGCGATTGGCGCTGGAAGAACTGGATTTGCCATATGAGGCCGTGCTTGTGGACCGTGCGGCGCGTGCGCAAAAATCGCCGACGTATCTGGCGCTGAACCCCAACGGGTTGATCCCCGTGCTGGAAACCCCGCAGGGTGCCATATTTGAAACCGGCGCGATCCTGTTGTGGCTGGCAGAGCAGCGCGGCGCGCAGATGCCGGCGATTGATGCGCCCCGGCGCGGCGCGGCCTTGCAATGGTTGATCTGGCTGGGCAATACGCTGCATCCGACGCAGCGGATGCTGTTCTATCCCGCGCAATACACCGACGGCGACAGCGCCGCCTTGCGCACGATGACCCGCGCGCGACTGACGGCCCAGTTTGATATGCTGCAAGCGGCGCGAGATGCCGATTGGCTGGATGTGAATGCGGCCACGGCGCAGGGCTGTTATCTGGCACCGCTTTTGCGTTGGCCCGCGCTTTATGGGGGGGCGACAGATTGGTTTGAACTGGCGCGCTGGCCCCGGCTGCGGACCTTTGCCCAACGGTTTGAAGAACGTCCGGCAGCCCAGCGCGCCGCAGTGGCCGAAGGGCTGGGCCAGACGCCGTTTTCCGCTCCACAGCCATGCAACCCACCCGAAGGAAGTGCTACCTGATGTTTTTATCCGTTTTCGATATGTTCAAGGTCGGCGTTGGCCCGTCGTCATCGCATACTATCGGCCCGATGGTGGCGGCGGCCCGGTTTCTGGACCATCTGCGCGCGCTGCCCTTTGCCGTAACCGGCGTGCGGGCGTCGCTACATGGCAGTCTGGCCTTTACCGGCGTGGGCCATGCAACGGATCGCGCGGTGATTCTCGGTCTTGCCGGGTTTCAGGCCGATACTTATGACGCGGCCCGGGCCGAAGCCGCGCTGGCGCGGATCGCGACGGAACACACCGTGATGCCAGAGGGGCTTGGCCGTCTGCGGTTTCATCCCAAGGATGATCTGGCGTTCGACTATGGCCCCGCCCTGCCCGGCCATGCCAATGGGATGATCCTGCGGGGCACGGATGCGCAGGGCGATGTGATCACGCAGGTGACTTATTATTCAATCGGCGGCGGCTTTGTGCTGACCGAGGCCGAATTGGCCGCCGGCAAGGATGGCGATACCGGCCCGCCGGTGCCGTTTCCATTCAAATCGGCGGCGCAAATGCTTGAAATGGCGGCGGCATCCGGCAAGACCATCGCCGATATGAAGCGCGCGAACGAGTTGTCGCGGATGCCCCATGCCGATCTGGATCGCGGGCTCGCCCGGATTTGGCAGGTGATGAACGCCTGCATTGATCGGGGCCTTGTCACCGATGGCATTCTGCCCGGCGGGCTGAAGGTACGCCGCCGCGCCAAGGGGATATTTGATGCGCTGCAGGCCGAACGCGGCATGAACCTGAGCGCCCCGCATACGATCAATGATTTCATGTCCACCTATGCGATGGCCGTCAACGAAGAGAACGCGGCAGGCGGGCAAGTTGTGACAGCCCCCACCAATGGTGCCGCAGGCGTGGTGCCTGCCACGATCCGCTATTGGCTGGATCATGTGCCGGGCGCCGTGGCGTCGCGGGTGCCCGAGTTCTTGTTGACGGCGGGGGCCATCGGCGGGCTGATCAAGTTCAACGCCTCGATCTCGGGGGCGGAATGTGGCTGTCAGGCGGAAGTGGGCAGTGCAGCGGCAATGGCGGCGGCCGGTCTGGCGGCGGTCCTGGGCGGCACACCGGAACAGATCGAAAATGCCGCGGAAATCGCGCTGGAGCATCATCTGGGCATGACCTGTGATCCGGTCAGAGGCTTGGTGCAGGTCCCGTGCATCGAACGCAATGGGCTGGGCGCGATCAAGGCCGTGTCGGCGGCATCGCTGGCGATGCGCGGTGACGGTCAGCACCTTGTCGCACTGGATGTCGCGATTGAAACGATGCGCCAGACCGGCGCGGACATGAGCGAGAAATACAAAGAGACCGCGCTGGGTGGCCTTGCGGTGAATGTGCCGAACTGCTGACCCTTTGCCTTTGGTCGTCGTCACCGTAAGCTGCGCCCATATTACCTGATCGGCCCTTTTTCGGTGTGATGCTGATGCTTGCGTTTTGCGTGCTGGCACCGCTGGGTGACGGCATTGCCAAACTTCTGGGTGACATGATCGCAGTGTCGGTGCTGGTGCTGGTGCGCTTTGTGGTGCAGGCCCTGATCTTGGTGCCGCTGGTGGCTTGGCGCGGCCATGGGTTTCGCCTGCCGCCGGGACTGTTGGGGTGGACGGTGCTGCGGACAGTTTTGCATATCCTTGGCATCGGGTTCATGTTCAGCGCACTGCGTTTTTTGCCGCTGGCAGATGCGCTGGCGATTGCGTTTGTGATGCCGTTCCTGATGCTGCTGCTGGGGTATTTCGTCATGGGAGAGCAGGTCGGCACCCACCGCATGGTGGCCTGTGCGGTGGGCTTTGGTGGTACGTTGCTGGTCATTCAGCCGAACTTTGCCGCAGTGGGTGTCCCGGCCCTGTTGCCGCTGGGCGTGGCGATGGTTTTCGCCCTGTTCATGATGGTAACGCGCCGGATTGCGCGGGTCGTTGATCCGATCACCTTGCAGGCGATCACCTTGCAGGCGATCAGCGGCGTGCAGGCGACAGCGGTGATGATCCCGCTTGCGCTTTTGCTGTCCGCTGCGGGGGAAACCGTGGTTTTTGCGCCCGGGCCCGGCACGTGGTGGCTGCTGCTGGCACTGGGCGGCGTCGGCACGCTTGCGCATCTGTGCATGACCTGGAGCCTGCGATTTGCCCCTGCGTCAACCGTTGCCCCGATGCAATATCTGGAAATCCCTTTCGGAACGGCCATCGGTTGGCTGATCTTCGCGGATCTGCCCAATGGCCTAGCCGCCATCGGGATCTGCATCACAGTCGCCGCCGGACTTTATATCATTCTGCGGGAGCGACGTCTGTCAAAATCGCCGCCAGATGCGCCCGCGGTAGTGTGATCAGCAAAGGCCCAGTCGAATGGATATGGACCTGCGGCTGCGCCACCTCATTGGATGCGCTGATCGTGCCGGTTGGATGCATGGCCCTGTCGTCCAGTGGCCAACGCAGCCCGGTCGCCGTGACGCGGACGTCGGCCAATGGCATCAGCGATATCCGGCTGCCAACAGGTAGCCCCAGCGACATCGGCCCGTCAGCCGCCACAAAACTGGCATCGTCGCTGTCCAAAAGCACCACGGCACGGTCGCGATAGCGCGCCAACACATTCAGCACCGCAAGCGCGTGGTCCATGCGCCCCCCCGTAAATCCAAGCGCAAGAATCCAAGGCGCCGCCACCCGGCACAGCGTTTTTTCAAAATCGGTCGTGTCCTGTTCAGGAATGTGCCACAATTGCCGTGCAAAGGTGACGCGGGCCGCTGGCGAGAGGCTGTCCAGATCGCCGATGACCGCCGCCGGCGTCACACCCGCTGCAAGCAGATGATCGGCCCCGCCATCGGCCGCGACAAATTGGCCTACGATCCGCGACAAGCATTGAATTTCACTGTTTCCAATCCTTGCACCGCCGACGATGCATATCGGATCAAAACTGGAAACAATAACGTCAGTTGACACTTATTTTACTCCAATTCACAATCATTCCTCAAAACGGTCACAAAAACATCCCGAATGGAACGTGATGGTGTTCTTGGAATACGGCCAATGTAGCTTCAGCGCGCGGCTGCCGAAAACTTCAGAAAGCGGATAACTCATGGGCGATACCAGTAAAATTCTAGATGTATCATATGGCACTTTCTCTTGCCGGCTGGAAGGGTTCGACGATTCGGTCGAAACGATGAAAACCGTTGTGTCGTTTTTTCACACCTTGGCCGGTCATGATCGGTTTATGGATGTAGCGCCGCAAGCACCCGACATGGCCACTCTGGCGGCGTTGACCGCAGCACAAGCCGGTGCCCCCGTCGACATCGAGAGCGAAAATGGCGGCAGCCGTGTCAGCCTGCGGCTCAAACGTCCCGAGATCGCTGCAGATACCGCCGATCAAGACAGCGCCGCCCCTAGCCTGCGGATCAAAAAGCCCGACACCGCCCAAGACGCGTCTGGCGTCGCGCGCGATGGTGCCCTTGCCGCAAATGAAGAAGATTTTGCAGCGACGGATCTGGATGACGAGATTGCAGAAGCGGCCCACGCAGAGGACACAGCTGTTTTTGAAGACGAAGACGACGACGATCTGGATGATGCTGCCGACAACCTGATGGCAGACGATTTTGAAGAGGATGACGACGAAGACGCGGCACCCGAAGATACTGCCGCCGAAGATACTGTCGCAGAAGATACTGTCGCAGAAGCGCCGTTTTATGATCCCGCAGAGCAAGACGACGCGCGAGACAGCAACGACAGTATCGCGGCAAAGCTGCAGCGTATCCGGGCTGTGGTTGGCCGGACGGCGACACCCGCCGTCGAAGACAGTTTTTCCGAGGATTTGACCGATAGCCCCGAGACGACAACGGCGCCCTTGGCCAATCCTTTGGCCCAACGGCTTGCCGCGTTGGCGCAGCGGAATGCCGCGCGGATCATCCAAGAAGAGCAGTCAGGTGATGATGCCGAAGATACCATTGCGCAGACCGATGAAGACAGCCTTGACGATGATGATGACCTGACGACGGCACAACCCGACGACGATGCCGCCGAGATGGCAACGGATGACGCCCAAACCGATGGCGATATCGCCTTTGATGACGCCACAGAAGATGATGCCATGGCGCCTGCCACCAGCGATGACACCGAGGAATTCAGCCTGCACGACGAGGTCGCCGAAGTCGCGCGTGAAATCGCATTGCGCCGCGAAAACAACAGGTCCAAACGCGACGAACTACCCGACAATGACGATGAAGAGATGTCACGCATCTTGTCGCAGGCCGATGAGCGTCTGAATGAACCAGAGGGACGCCGCCACCGCGATGCGTTTGCACAGCTCAAAGCCGCAGTTGCAGCCACCGAAGCCGCGCGACAGCTTGGTGATCCGGGTGCAGATGTACGCGATCCGGGTGAAGCCTTCCGCGACGATCTTGATGTGCATGATACGACAGATGCGCTGGATACCGTTGATGATGCGCCCACGGCGGCCCCTTCACCGTTACGGCTGGTTCCAGCACAGCGCGTCGATGACACGGATCAAACGCCTGATCGCGCAACGGAACGGCTGCGCCAGATCGCGTCAACCAAAGAGGATATCGGTGCTGGCGACAGTGACTTTGCGGAGTTTGCCAAACAGCAGGGTGCGACGGAACTGGCCGATCTCCTCGAGGCCGCTGCGGCCTATATCGCCTTTGTCGAAGGCGACGATGATTTCTCGCGACCGCAGGTCATGAAAAAAGTCCAAATGGCCTCGACTGATGAATTCAGCCGCGAAGACGGGTTGCGGTCCTTTGGTCGACTGCTGCGGCAAAGCAAGATCATCAAACTGAACAACGGGCGGTTTCAGGTTTCCGAAGACACGCGGTTCCGGCCCGATGACAAGGCCGCCCAAGGCTAACGCCGCACATTTGCAAACGAAAACAGGCGGGGCCAAGACCCCGCCTGTTTCGCGTCAAACATCCGTCAAATCATCGAAACAGCGGCCATAGGCACCAAACAAGAAATGTCATGCGGGCCGCAGGCACGCGCCGTTAGATCACGCTTTTTCGTCCGGGTCCGGCTGTCCGATCCCCATAAAGACCCATTTCAGCGGGAAAACCCAGCCAATCCCCAAAGCCACATAGATGAAAAACTCCACCGCCCTGGGGAACCGCGCCGCCTCGCTCATCACGGTGACGGCCAGCGCGATATATGCGGGCAGCCCGATAACAAGCACCACCAGCGCCAGACGTTTGCGCGCTTTGTACCCCAGCGCCATCAGTCAGCGAAGGGGTCAGTGACAAGGATCGTGTCCTCGCGTTCCGGCGAAGTAGACACAAGCGCCACCGGACAATCAATCAGCTCTTCAATCCGGCGGACGTATTTGATGGCCTGTGCAGGCAGATCGGCCCACGACCGCGCGCCTTCGGTGGATTGCGACCAACCTTCGATTTCTTCGTAGATCGGGGTGCAACGCGCCTGTTGGTCCGCGGCTGTCGGCAAATAATCAAGCTGTTGACCGTCCAATGCGTAGCCGATGCAGATTTTCAACGTCTCGAACCCGTCCAGCACATCCAGCTTGGTCAAGGCAATCCCGTTAATGCCCGAGGTCGCACAGGTCTGGCGCAGCAGGCACGCATCGAACCAACCGCAACGCCGCTTGCGCCCGGTTGTCGTGCCAAATTCATGGCCGCGTTCGCCCAATCGCTGACCGTCATCATCAAGCAATTCGGTCGGGAACGGCCCCTCGCCCACGCGGGTCGTGTAGGCCTTTACGATGCCAAGGACAAAATCTATTGCCCCCGGGCCCAAGCCGACACCGGTCGCCGCCTGCCCTGCGATCACGTTGGACGAGGTCACGAACGGATAGGTGCCAAAATCAATATCCAGGAGCGCGCCTTGCGCCCCTTCGAACAGAATGCGTTTGCCCGCCTTGCGCTTTTCGTTCAGCACCTTCCAGACCGGCGCTGCGTATTGCAGCACCGCTGGCGCGATTTCACGCAGTTGCGCCAGCACGCCATCGCGGTCAATCGGGTCCAGCCCAAGCCCGCGGCGCAGCGCATCATGATGGATAAGCGCACGGTCCAGCCGCAATTCCAGCGTCGCATCATCGGCCAAATCGGCCACGCGGATCGCGCGGCGCCCGACCTTGTCTTCATAGCAAGGCCCGATGCCGCGCCCGGTGGTGCCAATCTTGGCGACAGAGCTCTGGTTTTCGCGGGCGCGGTCCAGTTCCCCATGGAATGGCAGGATCAGCGGCGTATTTTCCGCGATCATCAGCGTCTCGGGCGTGATCGACACGCCTTGACCACGCAGGGTTTCGATCTCGCCCATCAGGTGCCACGGGTCCAGAACGACGCCGTTGCCAATCACCGACAGCTTGCCGCCGCGCACGACGCCTGATGGCAGCGCATGCAACTTGTAGACAGCGCCATCAATGACCAGCGTATGCCCTGCGTTATGTCCGCCTTGAAAGCGGGCGATCACGTCGGCCCGCTCGGACAGCCAATCGACGATCTTGCCTTTGCCTTCGTCGCCCCACTGTGCGCCAACCACCACCACATTTGCCATGAACACTGTCCCTTTTGATCTTCGCTTGTCCTATATCGCTGTGCTGGTCTTTGGGAAACCGGAAATTTACCGCCGCCCGGACTGGACAGGCCCGACAGGCATTGCCATGGTCTGCGCACGTCAACGCAAAAGGGCATATCATGGGTTTCATTATTCGCTGGCTATGTGCCTTGGGCCTGCTGACCGCCACATATAATCCGACACAATGGAATTTTGGGCGCTGGAGCATGGCCAATTATGAAACCAACCTGTCGCTGACCGTTCTGTTCGGGCTGATCCTGTTGGTCGGCTATATTATTTATCTGCGCGCGACGCTGCGGTCGATTGGCATTTTTGGGATGCTTTTGATTCTTGCCGTGGTCGGCACATTGCTGTGGGTTCTGTATGATCAGGGCCTGATTGATTTGAATAATCCTGCGATAAATACATGGATTGCGATCGTCGCAATGTCGCTTGTGTTGGCGGTCGGGCTGTCGTGGTCGATCGTGCGCCGCAAGCTAAGCGGCCAGGCTGACGTTGACGACGTGGACGAATAGGACCTTTCAGGGGTTGCGGGACGCACGCGCAGCTTTTAGATACCGCGTGTTCGTGAACGCCCCGAAAGGCCCGCCTGATGGAAAACGTCGTCCTTATCGTCCACCTGATTCTGGCACTTAGCCTGATTGGTACCGTGCTTTTGCAGCGGTCAGAGGGTGGCGGCCTTGGTATGGGCGGCGGCGGCGGTGGTGCTTCCGGTGGCCGGCCCGCACCGACCGCGATGAGCAAATTCACATGGACGCTGGCGATTGCGTTTATCTGCACGTCGATTGCGCTGACATTGATCGCTGCGGAAAAAACGGCCGGATCGTCGGTTGTGGACCGTTTGGGCAATGCGCCAGTCGCGCAAGACGGCACCACGGTGCCGGACCTTGGTGGCAGCCTGCTGCCCCCGTCCGCGGATGAGGCACCACTGGTTCCGTCGGGCAACTAACCACAAGCGGTTGCCTGCACTATCCATTTGGCAACATGATATTGCGTCACCGGTTGCGCATCGGCCCCGAATCCGGTATTAGTCAAACCCCGTGATGATGCGAATTTAACAGTTCGCTTTCCCACAGTTTTTTGGAATTTTTCACGGGAGACCCCAGCCGATGGCGCGTTATATTTTCATTACCGGTGGCGTTGTGTCTTCGTTGGGCAAGGGCCTCGCTTCGGCCGCCTTGGGTGCGCTTTTGCAGGCACGCGGCTTTTCTGTACGCCTGCGCAAACTTGATCCCTATCTGAACGTCGATCCCGGCACGATGTCGCCATTTGAACATGGTGAGGTTTTCGTCACCGATGATGGGGCCGAAACGGATCTCGACCTTGGTCATTATGAACGTTTTACCGGGGTGCCGGCGCGCCAGACAGATTCGGTCAGCTCTGGCCGGATATATTCCACCGTGCTGGAAAAAGAACGGCGCGGCGATTATCTGGGCAAGACCATTCAGGTCGTCCCCCATGTCACCAATGAGATCAAGGAATTCCTGAAGATCGGCGACGATGAAGTTGATTTCATGCTTTGCGAGATCGGGGGCACCGTCGGTGACATCGAAGGCCTACCGTTCTTTGAGGCGATCCGCCAGTTCGCGCATGACAAACCGCGCGGCCAATGCATTTTCATGCATCTGACGCTGCTGCCCTATCTGGCGGCCAGCGGCGAGTTGAAGACCAAGCCGACCCAACACTCGGTCAAGGAACTGCAATCCATCGGGATTGCGCCCGATATCCTTGTCTGCCGGTCCGAACATCCGATCCCGGAAAAAGAGCGCGAGAAGATAGCCCTGTTCTGCAATGTGCGCAAGCAATGCGTGGTCGCCGCCTATGATCTGAAATCCATCTACGAGGCCCCGCTGGCCTATCATGAACAGGGGCTGGATCAGGCCGTGCTGGATGCGTTCGACATTTCGCCGGCACCCGCACCCAAGCTGGATGTCTGGCACGATGTCTATGACCGCATCCACAACCCCGAAGGCCACGTCAAGATCGCGATCGTCGGCAAATACACCCAGCTTGAAGACGCCTATAAGTCGATTGCAGAGGCGCTGACCCATGGCGGCATGGCGAACCGGGTCAAGGTCAAGATCGAATGGGTCGACGCCGAACTGTTCGACAGCAAGGATGCCGCCCCCTATCTGGAAGGCTTCCATGCCATTCTGGTCCCCGGCGGCTTTGGCGAACGCGGCACCGAAGGCAAGATCAAGGCGGCGCAATTCGCGCGCGAAAAGAAAATCCCCTATCTGGGTATCTGTCTGGGCATGCAAATGGCGGTGATCGAAGCCGCCCGCAATGTCGCGGGTATGAAAACCGCCGGGTCCGAAGAATTCGATCACGAGGCGGGCAAAAAGCGGTTCGAGCCCGTTGTTTACCACCTCAAGGAATGGGTGAAGGGCAGCCACACCGTGGCGCGCAAAACCGGCGACGACAAGGGCGGCACCATGCGCCTTGGCGCCTATGGCGCGACATTGGCCAAAGGGTCGCATGCGGCCAAGATATACGGCGGCACGACAATCGAAGAACGCCATCGCCACCGCTATGAGGTCGATATAAAGTACCGCGCGGCATTGGAAAGCGTCGGCCTGAAGTTTTCGGGCATGTCGCCTGACGGCAAACTACCCGAGATTGTCGAATGGGAAGACCACCCGTGGTTTATCGGCGTGCAATTCCATCCGGAACTGAAGTCAAAACCCTTTGCGCCGCACCCACTGTTTGCTGATTTCGTGCGCGCCGCAGTGGAAATTTCGCGGCTGGTGTAATCGCTTTGCCGGGCCCACTGTGCGGGACGAAGTTGCCATCGACCACAGTGCTTCCGATGACGGCAGTAGGCCCGAAGCGGACAATGTGCGGGGCGATGAGGTAGACAAAGAACGGACGCACGCGCGACACTGGTGGAATGGCCGAGATGCGGGACGGAACTGACTTCCGCTGCGGTTGAGCCAATGGCCGCTTCGGGCAGGTCAACAAACGGTGGTTTATTATACTGGTCTCAAATTCTTGATAGATATTACAAGTTTTCAAATGCAGCATAAGCTGTGCATCTGCTCAGGGCTTGCCAAAAAGCCAGGGTTTCATTGCTCACCGTATGCTCGACCAGAGGTTCGTTTCTGTCTGCGCCTTTCCTTGCCCAGTAAACCAATGATGAGCTGTCTTTGGAGTAGGTCCAATTTGAATGGGCAATAGCGTTGCGGAACGCTCGTATTGGATTATCAGTCAAGTACTTCGCGCATTTCCTGAGGGTCGTTCCTGCTTTGGAAGCCTTCTTGAGTTCATAGAAACAGGCATCGCTAAGGTAAACAAAGCAGATGTAGTTCTGGATTATGACTTGAGCGCGAACAACCTGCGGTGCTTTATCCCCTCCGGACATGTGCATGCTGTCCATAAAATATTGAAAAGACTTGAGCTCATCCAGTCTTGCGGAAAGCTTGATCGGGGTAGCTTCGCGTATCGCCCGCTTGGTATTTGGCTGAAAAAATCGCACCTCGCTCGCGATTGTCGTTGCGAGACGGTCTGCCATCAACGGACTCACTTTCACCAATGATGTAAGTTCATTATGGTAGTTTTTCATCTGATTATCGAGCTTTGACCAACTCATAGTACATTCGCTTATCAACAAGGAGTGCGTTGCGCCGTATTTGAACCGAACCATACAAGGCCCAATATGGCAAGACGCCTCGTCGGGCCCCAAAAGCGGTAGCATTGGTCATAGATGCGTCCAGCAGCAAAACCTCCATTGATTCTTTTTCTGCAGACCCTTGGCAAACGCAGGTTTCTTCCTTCACGTTTTTTTGGCCTCTGTCACAGAACCGGGCATTCGCTGTTCCGCAGCAATCCTCCTCTCTGGGCTCTGACCTGTCGTTCGCTGCATCGTTGCCCAACGGCCGCTTTGGCGCAACGGTCAAATTTTGCAAACGTCACTATCTGCGCATAGCCGACACGCATGCGGACCGCAGCACTTTGGGCCAGAAACGGTCATTTCCATAGGACGCACTGCAACACACTGCCAGCCTTAGAACCTGAACGCCACCTTTCGCGTGATCACCACGCTGGCGCTGACCTGATCGGTGGTCTGGGTGATCGGGCTGTCGGCGGCATCATCACGTAGTTGGTCATAGCGCAGCGTGCCGGTGACGCCCCAGTCGTCGGTGATCTGATATGTCGCCTGCGCCTTGACCCCTTGGCTAAGCCACCCGCCGCGCGCGTCGAATGCGGCAAAGCTACTGACGTCGCTTTCGGCTGACGTTACCCCGAAATATGTCTGTGCATAGTCGTCGCTGCCCCAAAACAGGCGCGGGCCGGCGCGGAATGTCAGTTGGTCGGTGGCGCGGTAGATGACATCACCCCCCACCTCGGCGACCATGGATTCATGCCCGATGACCCCATAACGCAGGTCAGCGAAAACATCGAAGTTTGGCGCGCTGTATTGCACCCCGCCGCCCACTTCGACGGCCAGATCAAGGTCGGTCATGCCTGCCAGCTCTGGGAAATCGGCGGCGGCGCGGCTGCTGACAATCCGAAACGACCCCCGTGGACCAAAGCCATCGTCAGCATCGCCACCGCCCAGCGTCACGGGCCCCAGCGACAGTGCGCCAAGCGCAAAGCTGCCCGTTGGTCCGACGGCATTGGTATCCGCACCAAAATAGCCCGGCGACGATTGCGCGCCCAGACCCAACGCGAAGCTGATTGACGGTTCACCTTCCGCAAAAGCCGCGACAGGACAGCAGAGGAGCAAAAAAGGCAAAAGGCGCATGGGATTTCTTTCATCAGATCATCGGTGTTCAAGGGTAGTACGCCGCAGGACCATGGCAAGCGCCTTGGCGTGCCGCTGCTTTGTTGCTACGTGCGGTGGGAAAACAAGAGGCGATCCACATGCTATCCTACCAACATGGCTATCACGCGGGCAATCTGGCGGATGTGCACAAGCACAGCCTGTTGTCTTGGGCGCTGGATTATATGGTCCGCAAGGACAAACCGCTAAGCTATCTGGAAACGCACGCCGGGCGCGGTCTTTATGACTTGACCGACGAGGCTGCGGTGAAGACCGGTGAAGCCGCCAAAGGTATTGCGATTGTCCGCGATTGGTTTGCCGCTGACCATCCCTATGCCAAAGTGCTGGCACGCATCCGTGCAGCGCATGGGCCGAATGCCTATCCCGGATCACCATTGGTTGCGGCAGAGCTGTTGCGCCCCATGGACAACATTCATCTGGCCGAACTGCACCCGCAGGAATTTGCCGCGTTAAAAGGCAATATGGCCCCCTATGGCGGGATTTATCGCCAGCGTGATGGCTGGGAAATGGCCCTGTCGGTCTGCCCGCCCGATCCCCGGCGCGGTCTGTTGCTGATTGATCCATCGTTCGAGGTGAAGACGGACTACGAAACCATCCCCAAAACGCTTGGTGATATTCACCGCAAATGGGGTGTTGGGGTGCTGATGCTGTGGTATCCTATTCTGACAGACGCGCCGCACAAGCCAATGATCGCGGCCCTGCGGGGGGCCATCCCCGACGCGATAACCCACGAGGTCAGCTTTGCGCCGGCACGTCCCGGTCACCGCATGGTCGGGTCCGGTCTGTTTGTCGTCAATGCACCTTATGGGTTCGCGCAAGAGGCCGCAAAGCTATCACGCCTCTTTCAACATAAATTCAAGGGACGTATGTAATGGCCATGTTTGCTGATTTGCTCCGGCGGTTAACCGCCCCCGAACCACAAAAGCTGTCCGATCCGGACGCACGGCTCGCGCTTGGTGCGCTTTTGGTTCGCATTGCGCGGTCTGACGGCCATTATGCCGCTGCTGAAATCCAGCAAATCGACTGCGCCCTTGCGGCCCGCTATGCGTTGCCCGCGACCGCCGCCGCAGCCCTGCGTGCAGATTGCGAAGTATTGGAGGCCGAGGCGCCCGACACCGTGCGCTTTACCCGCGCGATCAAGGACGCCGTGGGTTATGATGATCGCCTTGCCGTGATCGCGGCGATGTGGTCGGTCGTTCTGGCTGACGGCCTGCGCGAGGAAGAGGAAGACAGCCTGATGCGGATGATATCGTCACTGCTGGGCGTGTCGGATCAAGATAGCCACAAGGCAAGGCTGCGGGTCATCGCGGACCGGGGATGATCGCCAGCTTACCGATGTACGCGCGCCGCTCGAACCGGGCCGCGCATGATACGTTATGGGCGTTGATCAGGGACCGGTTGCGGGCGCAGGGCATCGCCGCACCCGATATGCTTGACCATGACATTGACCATGTGGCAAGTTGGCAGCGCCCGGATCTGGTTCTGGGGCAGATCTGCAATCTGCCGTACCGCGCGCAATTTCGTGACAAAGTGACGCTGATCGGGGCCGCCGATCATGGGCTTACTGATTGCGCGCCGGGCTATTACAACAGTGTGTTTGTCGTGCATCACGATACGCGGGCACCACCCCGCAGGACTTTGCGAATGCGCGTTTTGCCTGCAACGATATGATGTCCCAATCGGGCTATGGCGCGCCACAAACATGGGCCGAGGCACGCGGTTTTCGATTTGCCGCGCCAATGGTCACCGGCAGTCACCATGAGAGCATCGCCACTGTCGCGACCGGTCAGGCAGATATCGCGGCTATTGATGCACAGACGTGGTGGATCGAGGCGCGCGAAAACCCGGCATTGCAGCACCTGCGCATCATCGCTCAGACCCACAGCACGCCGGGGCAAAGTTTCATCACCCGTGCGGGACAGAATCCTGCGCCCTACTTCACCGCCATTGCGGGTGCTATACGCGCCGCGCCTGCCGCAGTGCGCACATCGCTCAACCTGCGGGGGATTGTTGCGCTGCCGCAGATCACCTATGACTTGCCGCTTCCGCCCAAGATTAAGGCAATCGCGGACTGACGTACGGTCACCGCGACACCAATGCGTTGCAAAGGCGTACGAAATAAGCACTACTTGGCGAGAGAATAACAAAAGTTGCCCCATTGACTGAAACTGCCCCCGTCATCGAGATCCGCGATTTACACAAATCCTATGGCCCGCTTGAGGTGCTTAAGGGTGTGGATATCATCGCGCCTGCGGGGCATGTGGTGTCGCTGATCGGGTCGTCGGGGTCGGGGAAATCGACGCTGCTGCGCTGTGCCAACCTTTTGGAAGAGAGCCAGCAAGGCGATGTGATTTTCTGCGGAGAACCGGTAATTTGGAAAGGGACCGGTATGTACCGCCGCCCCGCCGATCACGCCCAAATGATCCGTATCCGCACGAACCTGTCGATGGTGTTTCAGCAATTCAATCTATGGGCACATATGACAATCCTGCAAAACGTGATGGAGGCCCCTGTCACCGTGCTGAAGCGCGATAAGGCAGAGGTTGAGGCAGCCGCGCGCGGATATCTCGACAAGGTCGGGATCGGTGACAAATGTGACGCCTATCCGGCGCAACTGTCGGGCGGGCAACAGCAACGCGCCGCAATTGCGCGCGCGTTATGCATGGAACCCAAGGCGCTGCTGTTTGACGAACCAACCAGCGCGCTGGACCCCGAGCTGGAACAGGAGGTCATCAAGGTCATCAAGGATCTGGCAAACGAAGGCCGGACCATGCTGATCGTCACGCACGACATGCGACTGGCAGCTGACGTCAGTGACCATGTCGTGTTCCTGCACCAAGGCAAAATCGAAGAGGAAGGCGCGCCAGACGTGCTTTTCAACAATCCCAAAACAGATCGACTGCGCGGTTTTCTATCCGCCACGATCGCATGACACATTAACCCCGGAGTATTCTTGATGAAAAAACTGATCCTTTCCACCGCTGCACTGGCCCTTGTCGGCAGCATGACATTCGCCGAGTCGCATACTGTTGTGCGGCTCGCCACCGAGGGCGCCTACCCTCCTTACAACTTCATCAATGACGCGGGCGAAGTGGATGGGTTCGAGCGCGAACTGGGTGATGAGCTTTGCGCGCGGGCCGCATTGACCTGTGAATGGGTCACCAACGAATGGGACAGCATCATTCCCAACCTTGTCTCTGGCAACTATGACGCCATCATCGCGGGCATGTCGATCACCGACGAGCGCAAGGAGGTCATCGACTTTTCAGACGCCTACACCCTGCCCGACCCCTCTGCATTTCTTGGTATGGGCGATGTCGACGTGACCACCGCTGTGATTGCCGCGCAGGCCAGCACGATTCAGGCCAGCTATGTCGCGGGGATGCCTGGGGCGACCTTGCTCGAGTTCGCGTCGCCAGATGAAACCATCGCAGCCGTCAAGAATGGCGAAGCCGATGCGGTTCTGGCCGACAAGGCATTCCTGGAGCCTGTTGCGGAATCCGATCCAGAGGTATCCATCATCGGTGATGACGTTCTGATCGGCGGCGGCATCGGCCTTGGCGTCCGCAAGACCGATACAGAATTGCGCGACAAGTTCAGCACCGCAATCCAATCCATGAAGGATGACGGCACCCTGAACGCGCTGATCGCCAAGTGGCTGCCCGGTTCCGCCCTATTCTAAGCACTTGATCAAGGGGGTCCGTCGCCCCCTTGATCCTTCCTCACCCCCGGTGATCTCATTTTCAGTTTCTGCACAGACCCCGCCATCCTTGAAGGGTTTCAATGGCTTAGCTGCTACCTGACCACAGGCAAGCATATGTCGATCTATTATGCGCTGGGGACGGTCCTGTTGTTACTGGCCATTACCGGGCCCGTCGCGCTGGCCTTTGGCTTTGGCGGGGCATCGGCCGCGCGCAGCCACATCACGCCGCTGCGCTGGATCGGCAAGACCTATATCGCGATCGTGCGCGGCGTCCCGGATATTGCATTCTTTTTGTTCTTCGTGATCGCATTGGATCAGATGTTTGAATACATCCGTCATACGATAAAATGCCCGGACTGGACCGACCCGGTGCGGCAGGGCAGTGATTTCGTCGTCTGCGCTGCCGCGAAACTGCCGCTGGGCAATGCGCCGCAATGGGTCCATGAAACCTATGGGTTTTCCATCGCTGTCTTGACGTTTTCCATCGTTTTCGGGGCCTTTGCCGCAAATGTCCTGTTTGGCGCAATGCGTGCCGTTCCGCGCGGCCAGCTTGAAACCGCCGAGGCTTATGGGATGTCGCGCCGCCAGACATTCTGGCGTGTGTTGGTGCCGCAAATGTGGGTCTTTGCCCTGCCTGGCCTATCCAACCTGTGGATGGTTCTGATCAAGTCAACGCCGCTTTTGTTTCTGTTGGGGGTCGAGGATATTGTCTATTGGGCGCGCGAGTTGGGCGGGGCCAAACAGCCGCAGTTCACCGACTATCCGCATCCTGACTGGCGCATCTGGTATTTCTTCGCGCTGCTTGTTTTCTACCTGTGCTTTACCAAAGTGTCCGAACTTGTTCTGGACAAGATAATGGCCAGACTGACCCTTGGGCAGGCGACTGCCGCCGGGGAACGCCAGCGAAAGGCGGCACGATGAGCTGTTGGGAAACCATCATCGACTACGGGTTGCGCAGCCAGGGTATTGGCGAACGCCTGCTGCCGCGCAATGATTTCACACTGTGCCAGCAGTTCACCCTGATCGGGTCCGGCATGATCTGGAATGTGTATTTTGGCGTCGTCGCGCTTTGTGCCGGCTTTTTTCTGGCCACGGTGGTGGCGATGGGCAAAGCGGCCCGCAACCCGTTCATCCGCAAACCGTCCGAATGGTTCATCTTTATCTTTCGCGGCTCACCGCTTTTCATCCAGTTCTTCTTTGCCTACTTTCTGTTCCTCAGTCTTAAAGGTGCCTATCCGTTCTTCAGCCCGCTGACCTCGGCATGGGCGGGGGCATTGGTGGTGCTTTTCCTCAATACCGCCGCCTATTCCGGCGAAATATTCTATGGCGCACTGCAATCCATCCCCAAGGGCGATATCGAAGCTGCGGATGCCTATGGCCTGTCGGGCTGGTCGCGGTTTCGGCGGGTGATCTGGCCGACGATGTTGCGTCTGGCCTGGCCTGCCTACACGAACGAAGCCATCTTTTTGTTTCACGCCACGACATTGGTGTTCTTTTCGGGGTTTCCAGCGACGCAGCAACGCGGTGATGCGCTGTACTATGCCAGCTATTTTGCCGACAAGACATTCAACCCTTTCGTCCCGTATCCGATCCTGGCCGGCTATTTCATTGTGCTGACCCTGATTGTGGTCGGCATCTTTGGACTGGTCAACGCCGGGCTGAACCGCCATTTACCGCAGGACCAACGCGCAAAGCTGCGCATAAAACCACAGGCAATCAGATGACTTGGCTCGACGACCATCACGAAGTGCGCAATGTGCGCTGCGGTGCGGCAGATTTGAACGGGCAGGCACGTGGCAAACGCGTGCCACGCAAGTTTGCACCAAAACTCGAAGAAGACGGCATGCGGTTTCCATTTTCCATCCTCAATCTTGATATCTGGGGCGAGGATGTCGAAGACAGCCCACTGGTGTTCGAAGCTGGCGACCCCGACGGGGTGCTGATGCCCACCGAACGTGGCTATGTTCCGATGCCGTGGCTGCAAAGCCCCTCGGCCCTGCTGCCCATGTGGATGTTTCACGAAGACGGCACCCCGTTCGAAGGCGATCCGCGTCAGGCGCTTAGCCGTGTCGTTGGCCGCTACAAGGCACGCGGCCTGACGCCGGTGGTTGCGACCGAGATGGAATTCTATCTGGTCGATGACAGCGGCGATGGCATCCGGCAGCCACGATCACCGCGTTCTGGCAAACGGCGGCCCGGTGCCGAGGTCCTGTCGTTGCGGGCGTTGGACGCCTTTGACGGGTTTTTCAACGATCTTTATGACGCCTGCGAAGTGATGGATATCCCTGCCGAGGCGGCGATTTCAGAGGTTGGCATGGGCCAGTTCGAGGTGAACCTCGAACATGTCCCTGACGCGCTCAAGGCCGCCGACGATGCGTGGCTGTTCAAGATGCTGGTGCGCGGTGTGGCGCGCAATCACGGGATGGCCGCCAGTTTCATGGCAAAGCCATATCACGAATATGCCGGCAGCGGGCTGCACACGCATTTTTCCGTGATTGATGCCGATGGCAACAACCTGATGGCCAATGACACATTTGAAGGCACGCCGTTGCTGCACAACGCGATTGCCGGTTGCCTGAAAGGGATCCCCGATCTGGCGCTGATTTTTGCGCCGCACGGCAATTCCTATGAACGGCTGGTCCCCGAAAGCCACGCGCCAACAGGCGTCTGCTGGGCCTATGACAACCGGACAGCATCCGTCCGGGTCCCCGGTGGCAGTTTCAAGGCACGGCGGGTCGAACACCGCGTCGCCGGCGGCGATGTGAACCCCTATCTGTTTCTGGCGGCGGTGCTGGGGTCGGCACTGATCGGGATCGAGGACAACCTGACCCCACCCAAGCCGATTTCAGGCAATGCCTATGATCAAGACATCCTGCAAATTCCTGACACCTGGGCAGCCGCGATTGATGCGTTTGAAGATAGCCCGATCGCGCGGCGCATCTTTGACGACACGCTGGTCGATAATTTCGTCATGACGAAACGGCAGGAGCTTCATTACTTCAAAGAGTTGACGGATGAACAGCGACTGGAACTGTATCTGGATACGGTTTAAGCAGGAGAAACCAAATTTTCCGGAAAATTTTGGGTCCAGAAGGATTTTCCAGAAAAGCCTTCGCTGCTGCGCGTGCTTGCGGTGGTCTTTCACTCAGGCTAGCGTGTCGTCAATCCAAACACATGGTGCTTTATGAAAATCGGTATCCTGCAAACAGGCCATGCGCCGGATGAAATCCGGCCTGAACTGGGCGATTACGCTGATCTTTTCGAAAAACTACTGCAAGGAAATGGTTTCAGTTTCCAGACGTACAACGTCGTTGATATGGAATTTCCGGCACAGATCACAGACAGTGACGGCTGGCTGATTACCGGCTCCAGACACGGTACCTACGAAGATCTTCCGTTCATCCCCCCGCTTGAGGCGCTGATCCGCGACATCTATGCCGCTGGCATCCCGATGGTCGGCATCTGCTTTGGCCATCAGATCATCGCGCAAGCGCTTGGCGGCAAGGTCATGAAATTTGACGGTGGCTGGGCTGTCGGCCGCCAGACCTATGACTGGAACGGACAGTCTGTGTCGCTGAATGCCTGGCATCAGGATCAGGTTGTTACGCGCCCCACAGATGCAACGACATGCGCCAGCAACGCATTTTGCGAGAACGCCGCGCTGATCTATGGCCAGCGCGCCTTTACCGTGCAGGCCCATCCGGAATTTGATGCGGCCTTTATCAGCGGTCTGGCGACCCATCGCGGCCCCGGTGTTGTGCCCGATGATCAGCTTGCACAAGCGCATGCCACCCTGACCGAACCGACCGACAATGCACATCTTGCCCGCCAGATCGCGCGCTTCTTCAAAGAAAGAGAACTGGCATGAACTGGACTGACGCCATCCCCGACGCCGCAAAACGGTATTTGGAAACCAAGGGCCTGGACGAAGTGGAATGCGTCATTGCCGACCTGCCGGGCATCGCGCGGGGCAAGGCCGTGCCAGCGGCGAAATGGAACAGACAACCCCACTTTCACCTGCCCAATTCCATCTTTTTCCAAACCATCACCGGTGACTGGGGCGAAGCGGCAGGACCCGATGGCTTTCTTGAACCGGACATGATCCTGAAACCGGATCTCAGCACGGCGACCGCCGCCCCTTGGGCTGCTGATGGCACGCTGCAGGTCATCCATGACGCCTTTGACCAAAAGGGCAAGCCGGTGCCGTTTTCGCCGCGCAACGTCCTGCGCCGCGTGGTCGATCTGTATAAGGCCGAAGGGTGGACCCCGGTTGTCGCGCCAGAGATGGAATTCTATCTGGTCGCGCGCAACATCGACCCTGCCAAGCCGATCGAGCCGATGATGGGCCGCACCGGGCGTCCTGCCGCCGGGCGACAGGCCTATTCGATGAGCGCGGTGGATGATTACGGCCCGGTGATTGATGACATCTACGAATATGCCGAAATTCAAGGTTTTGAGATTGATGGCATTGCTCAGGAAGGCGGTGCCGGCCAACTGGAAATCAACCTGCGCCATGGCAACCCAATCAAGTTGGCTGACGAGGTCTTCTTTTTCAAACGCCTGATCCGTGAGGCCGCCCTGAAACACGATTGTTTCGCCACCTTTATGGCAAAACCGATCGAGGGTGAGCCGGGCAGCGCCATGCATGTCCACCATTCCGTCATCGACGCAAAGGGCCGCAACCTGTTTACCGGCCCGCATGGGGGTGAAACAGATGCTTTCTTTCACTTCATCGGCGGCCTGCAGGAACATATGCCCAGCGCGATTGCCGTCATCGCGCCCTATGTGAACAGCTATCGTCGTTATGTCCCCGATAGTGCGGCACCGGTGAATTTGGAATGGGGCCGCGACAACCGGACCACAGGTATCCGGATCCCGATCAGCGATCCCTCGGCGCGCCGCATTGAAAACCGGTTGCCGGGTATGGACTGCAACCCGTATTTGTGTATCGCCGCGTCGCTTGCCTGTGGGTATCTTGGCATGAAAAACGAAATTCGCCCTGACAAGCGCTGGCAAGGCGAGGCCTACGATTCAGAGGCGGAAATTGCCGCATCATTGTGGGACGCGCTTGATTTGTTCGACGGTGCAAAAGAACTGCACGAGATCCTTGGCCCTGATTTCGCCCGGGTCTATTCGATTGTCAAACGTACTGAATATACAGAATTCCTACAGGTCATCAGCCCTTGGGAACGTGAACACCTGCTGCTGAACGTATGAACCCGCTTTACCGCAACGACCGCCCCGGGCAGTTTCCCAAAAGCTGGTACGTCGCCAGCACCGATCTGCCACCCGAGCGCCCACCGCTTTACGGGCACACGGCGGCGGATGTTTGTATCGTGGGCGCGGGCTTTACCGGGTTATCCGCGGCGTTGCACCTTGCCCAAAAGGGGTTTGATGTCGTTGTGCTGGACGCGCACCGTGCCGGTTTCGGTGCGTCGGGCCGCAATGGGGGCCAGGTGGGTAGCGGTTTTAACGTCAGCCAGGGCACGCTGGAAAAAAAGCTGGGAAAAGGTGCCGCTGCTGCGCTTTGGGCCTTGGCCGAAGAAGCCAAAGACGACGTGCGCCGGAACTGCGCGGCCTACGCGCCTGATGCCCGCTATACCCCCGGTGTCGCGCATGGGTTCTACAATCGCAAAGAGGCACAAAGCTATGCCCGCGACGCCGCGCATCTGGCCGCGACATATGGCTATGACCAGATTGAAACGCTTGATCCCGATGCGATGCATGATCTGGTAAAGTCGCCGCTTTATCATGGTGGTTTGCTGGACATGGGCGCGGGGCACCTGCACCCGCTGCGCTATGTCCTGGGGCTGGCGCGGGCAGCAGAGGCGGCGGGGGTGCGGATCTTTGAACGGTCCGAAGTGCATCATATCGCCCATGGCGATCCCGCAGAGGTGCGCACCGGTCAGGGCCGGGTCAATGCCGCCCATGTGATCCTTGCCGGGAACGGTTACCTGCCCAACATCGCCCCCAAAGTGGCGGCCAAGGTGATGCCGATCAACAGCTTTATCTGTGCCACCGAACCGCTGGGTGATCGTGCGGCGGCGGTATTGGCGCGTGATATCGCAGTTGCCGATAGCAAGTTTGTGGTGAACTATTACCGCATGTCCGAAGACAAGCGGTTCCTGTTTGGCGGGCGCGAAAGCTATTCGATGGGGTTCCCGCACGATATTTCAACCGCTTTGGTCGCCCGGATGACGCATCTTTTCCCGCAACTGAAGGGGACCCGGATCGACTATGTCTGGGGCGGCACCCTGGGCATCACCATGACCCGTCTGCCCGCAATCCAGCGGGTTGCGCCCAATATCGTGTCGGGTGCCGGTTTCTCGGGCCATGGTGTCGCGCTGTCGGGTTTGGCGGGCAAGGTGATGGCCGAGGCGATTGCCGGACAGGCCGGACGATTTGACACGCTTGCCGGTCTTCAGGTCCCCAATTTTCCCGGTGGCAGCGCCTTTCGCGCGCCGCTGCTGACGCTGGCGATGACGTGGTATGCGCTGCGCGACCGTTTGGGCGTCTGAATTCGCGGATATTTCACGCAAGGGCCAAAATCGGGCCACATTGGCGCGCCATTGGTGATTTGAAACAAAACGCACCGATTACGCCCCGGCATCGCCAAATAGGAAACAGTATGAGCACCGCAGACCTCGACCTTCCGCGCAGTCGCCCCGTATTGCTCAACTATGGGGAATTGGTGTTGCTGGGAATGGTCGCCGCGATTGGGCTGCTGACCGCAGTGCTGGCGGTGGCGTGGGGACAGCCCGTTGATTGGCCAGCGTTTTTGCAGCCGGTTGGCACTGGGCTGACCTTGGCCGCGCTGGGCGTCTATGCCCGCCTGAGACGCGGCATGGTGCGGGCGGGTCTGCTGATGGTCGGCGTGTCGATGTACGTCAACTTTGGCGCGTTCATGTCGATCCTGATTTATCTGTTCTTTCCCATCGCGACCCTGCCAATTGACGCGACATTGATGCGGATCGACGCATGGGTTGGATTTTCGTGGCCTGATTTTGTCATATGGTTTGGACAATTCCCATGGCTGGGCAAGGCGTTGAGCTATGTCTACCTCAGTTCTTTGGCGCAGCTTATGGCTGTTGTGGTCATACTCGCTTGGATGAACCGGGCCAAGACGCTGTGTGTTTATGTCATGACCGCGTCACTGGCCCTGTTTTGCATTGCGATGATCTGGGGTGCCCTGCCCAGCTTCGGACCGTCGCCCTACGTCACAATACCGCCGGACATCTCGGCCAAGCTGGGATTGATCCACAATCATGCCTACGGTGCCCGTTTGATGGAGCTTGCGACGGACGGCGTGCGCGTGATCACGCCGGACGTGATTATCGGCACGATTGCCTTTCCGTCCTTTCACACCGTTATGGCCTGTCTGGTCGTGTGGTTTTTGCGCGGAACGCCGATTTTCATCCCCGCCGCCTTGCTGAATGCGGCGATGGTTCCGGCGATCTTGCTGCACGGCGGACACCATTTGATTGATGTCGTGGCCGGTGTCGCGATCTTTGGCCTCGCGCTGGCCGTGTCGCAGGTTGTGATGCGCCCGATGCCGTCCGATGACCTGAGCTGACAGCACAGCGTCATAGAAATGTGATCCGTCGCGTGTTAGTGTTTTTCGAAACAAATCTTCGGGAAAGCTGAAAACATGACCGTGATGCCCAATGTCTATGATGCAGAGCCCATCCCGCAAAATGCCTTGGCCGCTGTGCAGCACATTCTGCAGACGGGTGATCTGTTCCGCTACACATCAGATGCGTCCCCTGTTGCAATGCTGGAAGAGGAGTTCGCGGCAGCCCTTGGGGCCAAATATGCATTGGCTGTTTCGTCATGTTCCGCAGCGCTGTTTCTATCGCTGAAAACGCTTGGCCTGCCACGCGACGCAGAGGTCCTGATCCCGGCATTTACATTTGGCGCCGTGCCCTCGGCGGTCGTGCATGCCGACTGCGTTCCGGTCCTGTGCGAATGTGGCGACAATTACCGCATTGATCTGGACGATTTTGCGGACAAGCTGCCCGATGTGCAGGCGGTCATTATCAGCCATATGCGCGGGCATACATCGGACATGGACGCGATCATGGCGCTTTGCGACGCCGCCGGTATTCCCGTGATTGAAGACGCCGCCCATTCGCTGGGCACTACATGGGGCGGACGCAATATCGGAACGATTGGCAAAATCGGCTGCTTTAGCTTTCAGTCATACAAACTGCTGAACGCAGGCGAAGGTGGTATCTTGATTTCGGATGATCCCGACCTGATGGCCCGCGCCGTCATCATGTCTGGCGCGTATGAACATAACTGGAAAAAACATCCTGTTCTGCAAGGCGCGTTTGCCAAATGGCAAAACCAGTTGCCGCTTTACAACCAACGGCTCAACACGCTTTCTGCCGCGATCATACGGCCACAATTGACCGAACTGGCCCGGCGCGTCGCCGATGGCCGCCGCAACCATGATCACGTCGCCGCCCGGTTGAACCAGTCACGGTGGATTGATGTTCCCGCAAAACTGGCCCCCGAGCAGCGCGCGCCAGATTCGATCCAGTTTAACCTTGTCGATCTTGAGCGCGATCAGATTGACCAATTTGTTGCCGCCGCCGCCGTGGCAGGCATCAAGGTACAGGTCTTTGGTCAAAGCGCCGACAACGCCCGCGCGTTTTGGAATTGGCAATTTCTGGGGGATCTGCCCGACCTGCCCAAAACCCGCGCGATGCTGATGCGGGCCTGCGATGTCCGGCTGCCCGCGCGGCTGACGCTTGATGAATGTAGCGTCATCGCCACGACGCTTTGTCGCGTCATGGACGATGTCATGCAACCCGCGCGGGCCTACGGCACCTAAGCGGCTACAGCAACGTCAGCTTGTCGGCCAACCACGGATAATCCCTGGTCGCGGGCTGCACGATCATCTGCCCGATCAACGGCTTGAGACGTGCCGCAATGGTGGTCGGCATGTCGCCCAGACTGTCCTGTCGCGCCGTAAGCGATATCGTCCGGGTGAGCGGTGCAAACGGCAACGGCACCAAATCCACCTCTGTCCGAAAACGCTGCGCGCGCAACCATCCCAGCGGTGTCAGGATTGTCCAGCCATTGCCACCGGCCACCATGGCCATGATGGCGTGATAACTGTCCAGCTCGAACCGGTAGGTCAGGTGCAGGTTCTGACGTGCGAGATGGGCCGCAATCACCCGGCCCATATGATGCCGGGTCGTGTATTGGATCAACGGCACCTCGCGCAGTTGGTCAATGACATTGCCGCCCTGCAGCATGCCTTTGGGAACGGCAGCCACAAAAGGTTCTTCCAGCAACGCATGCACTTCCATGCCCGGAATTCTTTGCCCCATGTCAGCAGCAACGATCACGTCCAGCGCCCGCGCATCCAGCAGGTCAAACAAACGGTGAGACGCCCCGGTTTCCAGCAAAAATTGACAATTTTTCAGCTCGACACTCATCTTGCCCAACAAGTCAGGCGTCACGTCCGCGTCAAAATCCTCGATCATGCCCAGCCGAAACCGGGTTAGATGGCTAAAGTCGGCCATGGCCAGTTCGGCCTTTGCCTGATCGGCCTCGTTCAGGATTGTATTGGCACGGCGCAAGAACATCGCGCCGGCGGGGGTCAGGGATACGGGCCGCGCGCTGCGGTTCAGCAGCACCGCCCCAAGGGTGCCCTCAAGATTGGTTAATTGCTGGCTGACAGTCGCGGCAGAACTGCCCAGACGGCGGGCGGCCGCAGAGATTGAAGCCTCCTCGGCGGTTGCCACAAAAACCTCGATACCCCAGAGGGTGATTTTGCCGGTGGTTGTCATGTGATCCTCTGTGCCACTGCGGCTACGCTACGGACAATCCGCAAGGGCCGCAATCAGGTCATTGAAAGGCAACCGACACAAGCATATCGTCCGCCACAACGTATTCATGAGGTTCCACATGCCCAACACATCCCCCAATAGCTGGGAAGCCCGCGCCGAAGCCAACTCGTTCTACGGCTTCACCGATCTGCCCACCGTAAAAGAGCGCGGCATGATTGTGTTGTCCCATGGCAAGGGCCCTTACGTCTATGACATGCAGGGTCGCGAATATCTCGACAGCAACTCTGGCCTTTGGAATATGGTGGCAGGCTTCGACCACCCCGGACTGATCGCGGCCGCACAGGAACAATACGCACGTTTCCCCGGCTACCATTCGTTCTTTGGCCGGATGTCGGACCAGACGGTGATGCTGTCGGAAAAACTGGTCGAAGTGTCCCCCTTTGCGCGGGGCAAGGTATTCTACACAAACTCCGGCTCTGAGGCGAACGACACGATGGTCAAAATGCTGTGGTTCCTTGGCCAATCCGAGGGCAAGCCACAACGGCGCAAGATCCTGACGCGGGTGAATGCCTATCATGGGGTCACGGCGGTATCGGCGTCGATGACGGGCAAAGCCTATAACAGTGTCTTTGGCCTGCCTTTGGAGGGGTTTATCCACCTGAGCTGTCCACACTACTGGCGTTTCGGGCATGCGGGCGAGAGTGAAGCACAGTTCACCGCCCGTATGGCTGCCGAGTTGGAAGATACTATTCTGCGCGAAGGCGCCGACACCATCGCCGGTTTCTTTGCTGAACCTGTGATGGGCGCGGGCGGTGTCATCCCCCCATCGGCAGGATATTTTCAGGCCGTCCAGCCAATCTTGAAAAAATATGGGATTCCACTGATCGCAGATGAGGTGATCACGGGATTCGGGCGGACGGGCAACACATGGGGCTGCGAGACATATGATTTCATGCCCGATGCAATTATTTCCTCCAAAAACCTGACCGCTGGTTTCTTTCCGATGGGCGCCGTCATCCTTGGGCCTGACCTGGCCGACCGCCTGCAAACGGCAACGGAAGTGATCGAGGAATTTCCACATGGCTTTACCGCCTCGGGGCACCCTGTCGGCTGCGCGATCGCACTCAAGGCCATTGACGTCGTCATGAACGAAGGACTGGCCGAAAACGTGCGTGCCATGACGCCTTTGTTCGAGGAAGGCATGGCACGGCTGGCCGAACACAAGAACATCGGCGAATGGCGCGGCAAAGGGTTAATGGGCGCACTGGAGGCGGTCGCCGACAAGGACACCAAACGGCCCTTTGACGGATCACTGTCGGTCAGCGAACGGATCGCAAACGCCTGTACCGATCAAGGGTTGATCTGCCGCCCGCTTGGGCAAGCCGTCGTCCTGTGCCCACCGTTCATTTTCACGCCATCACATATGGACGAAATGTTCAGCAAGCTGGAAAAGGCGCTGAATACGGTATTCGCAGACGTCGCGTAACCCGCCGCTAACCCAGAGCGCGTGAAGTCGCGCCATGCAAACGGCGACCTTCATCCACCCTACTTGGGCAAAATCGGCTCGGCCCGGTATGCCATGCCATGCGGTGGAAACCAGCGGGGGTATGCGGCGACAGGTTGTCGATGTCGTGCGAGAAGCGGGCGTGCCTGCTTTCGTGTCGGACATGCGGCGCCGTGGTTTCAGGCTTGTCCGCACACGACACTACCTTGTTGTCGTGTGCGACCCGGAACCAATTGCGATACTGTGCTGACCCAGAAAACCGAGATTCTGGAAGTTTGGTGGAACAGAACAAATTTCCGGAAATTCGTGCGCTGTTATTTCCCGAGCTTAGAGAGTTTTTCCTGCAACGCCGCCAATTGATCCTTGATCTCGCCCAGATCATCACCCTCTTTTGCGGGTCCGGTTGCACCGGGGATCAGACCACCGGTCATCGCCTTGAAAAACGCTTGTTGCTGCGCGCGCATCGCATCAAACCCGGGCATTGCGGCCATCGGGCTGGCTTTGGTCATATTCTCCATTGCCTTTGACTGCCCATCGCGCAGCATTTCGAAACTGGCCTTCAAAAACTGCGGCACAACAGATGCGGCCTGACTGGTGTAGCTGCGCACCAGATCGGTCAGCACATCAACCGGCAACACACTTTCGCCCCGGCTTTCATGCTCTGCGATAATCTGCAACAGGTACTGGCGGGTCAGATCATCGCCGGACTTCAGATCAACGATCTGCACTTCACGGCCCTCGCGGATGAACGATGCGATGTCTTCCAGTGTCACGTAATCGCTCGTCTCTGTGTTATATAGACGTCGGCTTGCGTAGCGCTTGATCAATAGCGGTTTGTTGGTGTCAGCCACGGCCGTGCCTCCTAGAACATGTTGCAGTGCAGAAGAAGCCTATGCCGCGCACGCGCAAAAAGAAAGGGCCGATGCACCCCAAATAAAAAGGCGGCCCGCGCTATGCGGACCGCCTTTGCGATCTGACCTTCAGGGAGGCTAAAGGCCGATCAAATCAACTTACTTTGCTGCAGTTGTTGCTTTCTTTGCAGCAGCAGTCACATCGTCGGTTGCTTTCTTGGCAGCAGCAGTCATGTCCTCGGACATATCCTTGCCAGCGGCCAGAACCAGTTCCATGGTCTGTGTCTGTACTTTTTTCGCGATTTCAGCGAAAGCCGACATGTGCTCTGCAGCAGCTTCAGCAGATGCAGATGCGAAATCTGTCATTGCTTTTGCATAGTCGGCAGGCTCGGTCTTGGCAGTTGCCATTGCTTGCATCTTGCCCAGTGTGTCTTTTGCCCACTTCGCGGAAATCTCTGTCGACTTGCCAGCTGCGTCGATTGCAACTGTGGACATTTTCTCGGCCAGTGCGGTCTGGTTTTTGAATGCTTCTTCCATTGCTTTTGTATCAACGGGGAATGCGCCGCTCAGGTCTTTGAAGATCGCGGTAAAATCTTGTGTCTTAGCCATTGTAAAAGCCTTTCAGGTTTCTGCGGGGGAAACCCGCTGTTATCTCTGACACCAATATGCATGCTGCAGTGCAGCATTTCAAGCTTTTTCTGCAGTGCAGCATAACTTTTTTCCGCAATCAGGATTCTGTCAGGCTTAACGACTACTTAGCAATCACATAGGTCCCGGGTGCTGCGGCAAGCACCGGATGGCGCGCATCACCCGGTGCGCGCGCCGGCACTATCTTGCCTGACTTTTTGGACAACCATGCGTCCCACCGCGGCCACCACGATCCTGCATGCTTGTCGGCATCGGCCAGCCAATCATCCGCAGACGGCCCCAAATCAGGGTTCGTATAATGCCCATACTTGTTCTTTGACGGCGGGTTGATGATCCCTGCGATGTGGCCCGATTCCGATAGGATAAAGGTCTTGTCCTTCGATCCCATTTTTTGAACGCCCGCATAGCTGCTTTTCCATGCCGCAATATGGTCCGTCTCACAGGCGATGGCGCACAGCGGGATTGTCACATCCTTGATATGCACCGTCGTGCCGCAAATCTCAAACCCATCGGTCGCGAATTTGTCGGCCTGACATAGCCCTCTCAGGTATTCGACGGCCATGTGCGCCGGCAGATTGGTGCCGTCGCCATTCCAGTAGAGCAGATCAAAGGCAGGTGGCGCCTTGCCCATCATGTAGCTTTTAATCGCAGGCCCATAGATCAGATCATTCGCGCGCAGATACGAGAACGTGCGCGACATGAAAAAGGAATCAAGGATTCCGTTTTCCGCGACCTCTGCCTCGATCCCATCGACAAAGTCATCCTGCAGGAACACCCCGACCTCGCCCCGGTCAGAAAAGTCTGTCAGCGTGGTAAAGAAGGTCGCCGCGTTCACGGACGTATCCTTGCGCTGCTTCATCAAGGCCAGCGTCAACGACAAGGTTGTCCCGGCAATGCAATACCCCACGGCGTTCACCTTTTTGACACCACATATCGCCTTAACCTCATCAATAGCTGTCAAATAGCCTTCCTCGACGTAGTCGCTCATCGAGGTATCGCGATACGCATCATCGGGGTTCACCCAAGACACTACAAAGACGGTATAACCTTGATCGACGGCCCATTTGATCAGGCTATTTTGTGGTTTCAGGTCCAGAATGTAGAATTTATTGATCCATGGCGGAAAGATGATCAAAGGCGTCTCATGGACGGTTTCGGTCGATGGCGCATATTGGATCAGCTCGAACATGCGATTGCGAAAGACAACGGAACCCGGCGTCGTGGCCAGGTTTTCGCCCAGCTTGAACGCCTTTTTGTCGGCCAGGGTCACGATCAGATCGCCGTTGTTCGCCTCCAGGTCGGCCACCATATTTTCCAGCCCCGCGACAAGGCTCTGGCCCTCTGTCTCGGCGGCGAGCGCCAGCGCTTCGGGGTTGGTTGGCAGGAAATTCGTCGGGCTGATCATATCCACCAACTGCTGGCTGAAATAGCGTAGCCGCTTTTTCTCCTCGGAATCGAGCGTATCAATATCGTCCACTGCCTGCTGTACGGCTGCGGCATTCATCAGGTACTGCTGTTTGATAAAGTTAAAGTACGGGTTCGTATCCCACAACGCGTGACTGAACCGGCGATCTGTGGGCGTCTCATCGGTGGGCGCTTCCAGCTTGCCTTGGGCCAGAAGATGCTGCGCTTCGACATAATGCTTTACCGATTTACCCCAAAATTCCAGCTGATGCTCGATCAGCTTGGCGGGGTTATGCATCATTTCAGTCATATAGCCGGTGGCTGCCTTGAGATAGAGATCCTGATTGGGGCCGCGCAGCGCCGGGGGCACGGCGCGGGCCTGACCCAGCGCCTTTAAAAGACGCTGCGTCAACTCTTCTACACGGGCCAGATTCGCTTCTAATTTTGCAACATTGTGGCCGGAAGTGACGCCCGTTTCTAAATCGTTAGTTGTCATCTTAGCTTTCCTGTGCCTATGCTGCAGGTGCAGCATAATGTCTGCGCGCACCTGTTTGGAGATATGTGATGAAGTATATGATGACCTATGACCTGATGGAAAGCGCGCGCAACACCAATCAATGGCTGGGTGCCACGGCGCGTGCCTTTGCATCCTATCCGATGATGTCTTTCGGGGCAAACCCCGCAATGGATTGGCTCAAGGCATGGGGCGAAGTCACCGAACGCACCTTTGCGCGCATGGTGGTCAAGCCGGACTGGAACCTGCCGCCCGTGACCTGCGAAAAAGGCCGCGATCATCCTGTGGTGATTGAAACTGTCGTCTCGCGCCCGTTCGGCGATCTGATCCATTTCACGACGCCCGGCCGGGCCCCAAGCAAGCGCCGGGTTTTGTTGGTCGCACCGATGTCAGGCCACTATGCGACGCTGCTGCGCAAAACCGTGATCAGCCTGCTGCCCGATTGCGACGTCTATATCACCGACTGGCACAATGCCCGCGACATTCCCGTCAGCGCAGGCAAGTTCGATGTCGAAGATTACACACTTTATCTTGTTGATTTCATGCGCAAGCTGGGCGCGGACCTGCATGTCATCGCGGTTTGCCAGCCTGTGCCGCTGACACTGGCCGCGACGGCATATCTTGCCGAACAAGACCCAAGCGCGCAGCCCCGGTCCCTGACCCTGATCGGCGGCCCCGTTGATCCAGAGGCGAACCATACCGAAGTCACCGACTTTGGCCGCTCTGTCACGATGGGCCAGCTGGAACAGACAATGATCCAACGCGTCGGCTTTCAGCACTCGGGCGTCGGTCGCATGGTCTATCCCGGCCTGCTGCAGCTTGCGTCTTTCATCTCGATGAACAGCGAAACCCACGCCAACGCGTTCCGCGACCAGATTATCAAAACGGCCAAAGGCGAAGCTGGCGACCACGACAAACACAACGTGTTTTACGATGAATATCTGGCGGTTATGGATATGCCCGCCGAATTCTATCTTTCCACGGTACAGCATATCTTCAAAGGCCGCGACATCGCCCGTAACGATTTTGTCGTTGCCGGGCACAAAGTTGATATGGGCAAGATCACGACCGTTGCCGTTAAGATCGTTGAAGGCGAAAAGGACGACATCTCGGCACCGGGTCAATGCCTTGCGGCACTTGGCCTTCTGACCGGACTGCCTGACGACAAAAAGGCGTCGCACCTTGAACCGGGCGCGGGCCACTTTGGTATTTTCGCAGGCGCAAGCTGGCGCAATAACATTCGCCCGCTTGTACTGAATTTCATTGATGCCAATGCACAGACGGCAGCCAAGGCCGCAAACAAAAACGCTGCCGCTTAACGCCGAAGCACGAGCGGCTGCCGCATCCATCTGCGCAGGGCGTCTGACACAGCGTCGGGCGCCTCGAGCGTGGGCAGATAGCCGGCACCATCAATCACTTCAAGCGCCGCATAGGGGATAAATTCCGCCATGAATTGATGGCGCTTGAGCGGGTATTGTCCGTCGTCCATGCCGCAGATCACAACGGTGGGCTGGGTCATCTTGCGCAGTGTCGCTTGCTGATCCTTGCGCCGCTGTAGGGCGCGCGCCTGTTTCACATAGGCGTCGGGGCCCAGCGCCAGCGCCATATCGGTCAGCAGACGCACCAAACCGACCTTGTCCGTCGTCGGGGCCATCCAAGTTGAATTCACTTCGTGCTGCACGACCCTGTCGAACTGCCCTGCCCGCGCGGCAATAATCTGTGGCTCGCGGGCGGCGGCGGCTTGGGGTGTATCGGCTTGCGGGCTGGTGCTGATCAAGGCGATGCGCGTCACGCGGTCAGCGGCACGGCGCAGCACCTCCATCGCGACCATGCCGCCCATCCCCATACCCGCCAGCGCGAATTTCGATGGCGCCCATGTCAGGATTTGCGAGGCGATTTCTTCCATCCGTTCACCCTTGTGGGTCGGGGCAATCATCACCGCATGATCATGCGACAAGTCACGGATTTGATCCGCAAAAACCCGCGCGTCACACAGCATCGGCGGGATCAGGAGCAGCGTTTCACGTGGCATATGCGCGGCGTCGCTTTGGCATGCTCAGACCCTGTTTGGTTTTCCAGCAGTCTGACCCGGCACGGGCCACATCGCAAGCCACCATAGCCCGGCAAGCCAAGCAGAAATCCGCCTGGGCCGGGCGGGATCACCCAAGCGCGCGCACCGCCGCCGCCAAAACATCCGCGACCGAACCTTCCATCAGCGCCAGACACCGCGCGTCCGAAAACCGATGATCCGCGCCGTCCACTAGCGTCAGGCGCATATCGGGCCCTTGCGCATGCGCCAACAGCCGCAACGCCACCGTCACATCGACATCCCGGTCTGCCGTGCCCTGCAAAAACCGGACCGGAAATGGCAACGACAGCGGTTCGCGCAGCACCAAGCGGCTGCGGCCCTCTTCGATCAACCGTTTGGTGATGATATATGGCGCACCATAGTCCGACGGCAGCGCCACCTGCCCCGCCATCAGCGCGGCCTTTTGCGCTGCGGAAAATCCGGCCCAGATGCTGTCTTCGGTGAAATCGGGGGCTGCGGCAATTGTCACCAGACCCGCCAGCTTTTCGGGCATTTCGCGCGCGATAAGCAGTGAAATCCAACCGCCCATCGACGACCCGACAAGCACGACCGGCCCCGCAATCAACGCAATCGCCGCACAGGCATCTTCGTACCAGTCGCCGATTGCGCCGTCGGTAAACGCCCCGCTGCTTTCGCCGTGCCCGGAATAATCAAACCGCAAGAAGGCGCGGCCATGGCGGCGCGCCCAATTTTCCAGATGCACCGCCTTGGTGCCCTGCATATCCGACTTGAAACCACCCAGAAACACTATCCCCGGCCCGGTGCCGTCTGTGAGATGATAGGCAATCCGCCGCCCCTGCGGCGTCACCAATGTCTTAGCCATGCTGTACCTCTTCCAAACCCGTTTCCAATGCTGGTGCACCAGAACACATCGCGGCAAGCAGACCAAGCATCGGCGTCACAAGGCCCGCAACGGTATTGGATAGCGCTCTATGATTGGGCGCGCTCAGCCGCCCCCCAACTGGACCGTGATCAGCCCGTCAGATCAAGGTCAGTCTCCGGTCTAGGCGCAGTTCAGCCGCCGACGTAGACCGATGTTCTGGGCCGGAAAAATATTTTTTGATCGTGCAAACGACCCAACAATTCTTCGCCGGTACGCTGATCCTGTTCAATGACGCGGATCGATTCCAGATGTGCCGGGTTTTCTTCTGTCAGGGCCAAACGCATCCGCGACAATTCACGACCACGCGCGCGCAGCGCCTCTTCGATCAGGTCAATGTCGGCAATGCTCAGATCAAACGTGCGGTTATAGCTTGGCATATCATGTCCCCATCATCAGCGTTTCCCATAGGAAACTACCGTCGCTTTTACACCCGCATGCGTCGCAGTCAACGTATATCTAAGCATACAATGGTGTTCCCACGATCCCCACTTGACCCTTTTTGCGCAAAAGGTCATTTAACCCGGACACATACCCGCAACCGGGCGTTCCGTGGGCGCCAAACTGACGAGGAGCCGACATATGGCCCAGATTTCCCTGACTTTTCCTGATGGTAACAGCCGCGCCTATGACGCAGGCGTGACGGCCGCCGACGTCGCGGCTGACATTTCATCTTCGCTGCGCAAAAAAGCGATCAGTGCGACGGTGAACGGCGCGCACTGGGATTTGCAATGGCCGATAAATGCGAATTCGTCTATTGCAATCAATACGATGAAAGATGAAGCTACTGCGCTAGAGCTGGTCCGCCACGACCTTGCCCACATCATGGCGCGCGCGGTGCAGGAAATCTGGCCCGACGTGCAGGTCACAATCGGCCCCGTGATCAAAGACGGCTGGTACTATGATTTTGACCGCGCCGCGGCATTCACACCCGAAGATCTGGCCGTGATCGAAAAAAAGATGAAGGACATCATCAACAAGCGCGATGAGGTCCGGACAGAAATTTGGGACCGCCCCAAGGCCATCCAATATTATCAAGACCGCGGCGAGCCCTATAAGGTCGAATTGATCGAAAGCATCCCCGGCGATGAACCATTGCGCATGTATTGGCATGGCGATTGGCAGGACCTGTGCCGTGGCCCGCATTTGCAGAATACCGGCCAGGTGCCTGCGGATGCATTCAAACTGATGTCCATTGCCGGGGCGTACTGGCGTGGAGACAGCAACCGCCCGATGCTGCAGCGGATCTACGGGACGGCATTTACCAACAAGGAGGGTCTCAAGGCGCATCTGCATATGCTGGAGGAAGCCGCCAAACGCGACCACCGCAAGCTGGGCCGCGAAATGGACCTGTTCCACATGCAAGAAGAGGCCCCCGGTCAGGTGTTTTGGCACCCAAATGGCTGGACCGTTTACACCGAATTGCAGGATTACATGCGCCGCCGCCAGCGCGCGGATGGCTATGTTGAGGTGAACACACCGCAGGTCGTGGATCGCAAGCTGTGGGAAGCGTCGGGGCATTGGGAAAAATATCAAGAGCATATGTTCATCGTCGAGGTGGACGAAGAACACGCGCGCGAAAAATCCGTGAACGCGCTCAAGCCGATGAACTGCCCCTGCCATGTTCAGATATTCAACCAAGGCCTGAAATCTTATCGCGATCTGCCGCTGCGCATGGCCGAGTTTGGGTCATGCAACCGTTACGAGCCCTCGGGCGCGCTGCACGGGATCATGCGGGTGCGTGGCTTTACCCAAGACGACGGCCATATTTTCTGCCGCGAGGACCAGATAGAGGCGGAAACAGCCGCGTTCATCACATTTCTGAGCAAGACCTACAAAGATCTTGGGTTCGAGAACTTCAGCGTCAAGTTTTCGGACCGGCCCGACGTCAGGTCCGGGTCGGATGAGGTGTGGGATAAATCAGAAGCTGCCCTGCTTTCAGCCACCCGCGCGGCCGGGATCGAACCGACGATGAACCCCGGCGAAGGGGCGTTCTATGGCCCCAAACTCGAATTCGTCCTGACCGACGCCATCGGGCGCGACTGGCAATGTGGCACGATCCAGGTAGACCTTGTGTTGCCCGAACGGCTGGACGCAAATTATGTCGGCGTGGATGGTAACAAGCATCGGCCTGTCATGCTGCACCGCGCGACGCTTGGCTCGTTTGAGCGGTTCATCGGCATCTTGATCGAAGAACACGCGGGCAAGCTGCCGTTTTGGCTGGCCCCGCGTCAGGTGGTTGTCGCCGCAATCATATCAGACGCCGATGCTTATGTGCATGAGGTTGTCGCGGCACTGAAGGCCGTCGGCGTGCGGGCCGAGGCGGATGTGCGCAACGAAAAGATCAACTATAAGGTGCGCGAACATTCTGTCGGCAAGGTGCCTGTCATTCTGGCGCTTGGCGCCCGCGAAGTCCAAGAGCGCACGGTCACCGCAAGGCGGCTGGGGGAAAACCGGACATCTGTAACATCTCTGGACGAGATCGTAGCAGAGCTACGCAAAAGCGCCACGCCGCCCGATTTATTGTAACATTCCAGCGCTGGAACCTGTAACAAACCCGTCGCTGGACACAGCGGCGGGTTTTTTGTTTTCCATGATATACAGGCTGCGTCAGGCTGCCGCAGGTGCGCGGCAACTCAACTGACCTCACAGAAACGCGATGCACAGGCCTGTGAATGGCATTGGACAGGCCGCCTCAGTTAAAGTTTGCTCATCGCCGATCTCTGGTGAACAAACAACCCAACCGAACCAAAGGAAATTTCCTATGTCGAATGCTACGAAAACGCTCATCCTTGCCACCGCTGTTGCAACCGCACTGACTGGGCTTGCCACCAATGCCTCTGCCGCTGGCGACGAAAAATGTTTCGGTGTGTCCCTTGCAGGCGCAAATGACTGCGCGGCTGGCCCCGGCACAACATGCGCCGGCACCTCGACGGTCGACTATCAGGGCAACGCTTGGACGCTGGTCCCCGAAGGCACATGTGCAGGCATCGAGCTGCCCGCAGCCGCAGACGGCACCGCGCGTGCGGGTGCGTTGGAAGCGCTTGAGCGTGATCTGCCAGCGTAACCGATCCAAACCGTAGGGTGGGTTAAAACCCACCTTACAACATCACTTGCCGGGGACCGGAAATGCTTGATGCTGCGCACCATACTTCATTGCCGCCACGGCCCGGCGTTGGCTACAAGCCTCAGCATTACGCCGATATCATGTCGCATCCTGACCCGGTTGCGTGGATTGAAGTCCATGCCGAAAACTACATGGGTGACGGCGGCCGCCCCATCGCGCAGTTGCGCCAGTTGGCCGAACGCTTTGCCGTCTCGGTCCACGGTGTGGGTCTGTCGATTGGCGGCGAAGGCAATCTGGACCGCGATCACCTTGCCCGCCTGAAACATCTGGTCGGCTGGCTAAATCCCGCCAGCTTTTCCGAGCATCTGGCCTGGTCGACCCACGACAGTCATTTCTTTAACGACCTCCTGCCCCTGCCCTATAATGCCGCGACGCTGGCACGCGTCGCTGCGCATATCAATCAGGTGCAAGACACCATCGGCCGCCGCATGCTGCTGGAAAACCCGTCCAGCTATCTGGCATTTGCAGACGCGACGATGTCCGAGACCGACTTTTTACGCGAAGTGAGCGCCCGTACCGGATGTGGCCTGCTTTTGGATGTGAACAACGTCTTTGTCAGCGCCACCAACCTCAAGACGTCGCCGCAGGCCTATATCGACGCATTCCCGCTGGACGCCGTTGGCGAAATCCATCTTGGCGGCCATGACGTGGACGAAGACGAAACCGGGGCACCGTTATTGATCGACAGCCACGGCAAGCCCGTGGTCGATCCGGTCTGGGCGCTACTTGATTACACCCTCGACCGGGCGGGCGCAAAGCCATTGCTGATCGAGTGGGACAATGACGTACCCGCGTGGCCGGTTCTTGCGGCCCAGGCAACGCGCGCCGACGCGGCACTGGCGCTGGTGGCATGATGGGCGTTGACCATGCGACGTTTACCGCAACGATCCTGAACCCCGACGCGACGGTCCCCGCCGGGTTGCAGAACCCGGACGGAACCACCGCCAGCAAACGCTTTGATGTTTACCGCAACAATGTGGCGGTCAGCCTGTCGGACGCATTGGAAACCGCGTTTCCGATCACCCGCAAATTGGTGGGAAACGCTTTTTTTCGCGCAATGGCGGGGGTTTACCTGCGCAAGCACCCGCCGACATCGCCGCTGATGATGTTTTATGGGGCACAGATGCCCCAATTTCTGCGGCGATTTGATCCTGCAAAATCAATCGCGTATCTGCCCGATATCGCAGCACTGGAATTGGCGCTGCGCCATGCCTACCACGCTGCGGACGCCACACCGGTGGACGCCCAGCGCCTTGGCGTGCTGGCCCCAGACGCCCTGATGGGTGCCCGTCTGCGTATTGCGCCCGCGATCACGACTGTCACGTCGGATTTTCCGATCTACAGCATCTACCGCGCCAACACGGTCACGGACGCGCCCAAGCCCGTCATGCAGGCCGAAACCGTGCTGATCACGCGCGCCCGGTTTGACCCCGAAATCCACCCGATCAATGCTGCGGCGGCGCGCCTTATCGCCGCTCTTGCCGATGGCCAATCGCTTGGTCAGGCGGCAGCACTTGCTGATGAAACCCTCGACCTTGGCGCGATCCTGGGGCTGCTTCTGGCCCAAGGTGCGGTGACAGATATTTACTGAAAGGCCTTTTCAATGGACATGATAACCACACTCAATCGGTTCGCCGATCCGATCAACCGCGCCGGCAATCACATCTTGCCGCTACTGGCGCGACTGGTCTTTGCCGGCGTGTTGCTGATGTATTTCTGGCGATCGGGATTGACCAAGGTCGGCGATGGGGTTCTGGGCATTTTCACCCCCCGCTCTGGCGCCTATGTCCAGATTTTTCCCAAGGCGATGGAAGCCGTCGGCTATGACACGTCACAACTGACCTTTTTCCACTGGGCCGTTGTGTTCGGCGGCACTGTCGCAGAGTTTGTGCTGCCATTGCTCATCATCGTGGGCTTACTGACCCGACTGTCCGCCATGGCGATGATCGGGTTCATCGTAGTTCAATCGCTGACCGACCTTTACGGTCATGGCGGTATTGCACACGAAGGGACGCTGGGCGCATGGTTTGACAAGATGCCCGATGCGCTGATCCTTGATCAGCGGGCGTTTTGGATACTGGCGCTGCTTGTCTTGGTGTTCAAAGGGGCCGGTGCGCTGTCGGTTGATCGCATTTTGTTCAAAAATGCGCCCTAGGCTCATCAGGCTTGCCCGCCGCAATGGCGAGCAAGCCGCCAAGAGCGGCAAAACCAATCGGAAACATCGTCGCGACGTTGAAACCGAAAGCTGCGTAAAAACAGACCGCTGCGACCAACATCAAGACACCGCCCCAAAGTGCGCGCGCCTTGGCCATTGCACCGCCCGCTATCGCCAACAAAGGCGCGATGAAACTGGCAAAGCGGATAAAGCCGGGGTTTTCGAACACGCCAAAGAATTGCCCCACTTCGGCATGGCGTTCTGACAATTCGGCATAGCCATAGCCAAACAGGCCAACAAAAATTCCCATCAAACCCGCGATCAGGCCCAGTGTCAGGGCAGCGTTGCGCATTGGTATCTCCCTATTGATTTGTCTTCACATACGCGCAGCGTGATCATTCGCCAAGGTGTATCGCCTGCACCTGGGGTTTCCAGCCAATCGTCCACTGCCCATCGGTTTCGATCACCGGGCGTTTCATCACCGTAGGGTGTGCGGCAAGCAATGCCGCAGGCCCTGCTGTCTTTTCGGCATCTGACAGGCTGCGCCATGTCGCCGATGCCTTGTTGATCGCGCCTGCGCCGAACTGCACGACGATCCGCGACAGGTCTGCGGGTGCCAGACCGTCGGCGCGCACATCAATGACGTCGGGTGTGTGCCCCGCAGCCTGCAACGCCCGGAGCGCTTTGCGGCAGGTATCGCAGGATTTCAGACCGAAGAAACGCATTTTGCCTCCTTATTGTGCAATGGGCTGCGGACTTGCGCGCCCGCCGCGCAGACGGGTGGCAAAACCCAAAGGCGACCGGCATGCCAAGCGGCACCGTCATCTTGTCAGCGCGTCAAAAGGGTATGGTCTATTACGCCCGACGAGGGGAAAGGCGGTTGGTGGACAGGCTTACGGCCTCTTGGCTCAGCCGATCGACCAAGTCGGTTTTCACCGGCTGGAACGCGTCACGGTCGGTATCCTTGGCCAAAAGCGATGGGCGGGATGTCTTGTTCATTTCGTCCCCAGTGCGTGTTTGATCGCAACGAATTTTTACTGGAAACTGCCACGTACATCTGCGGCAGATCGCACGACACAACCCCAAGGTTAGACGGCTGCGATGGCAATGTCATCCCATTTCATCACGAAAACAGGCCTGTCCAAATTCTACATAACCCGTACATGCCGCGTACATACGTTTGTACGGCACCCACAGCCATTCACCGGCATCGTTGCAAATAAGTAACGCGTGCCGCGTCGTGCGATCACAGCCAGACTGATTGCGCGGCGGCGTCCCAGCCCAGCGTCCAGCGGGTGCCGTCGGTGATGACGGGGCGGGCCATGAGCGCGGGCTGATCGGCCAGTTGGGCATCTGTTTCGGACTCCCGCATCCACGCGGTGAGGTTGCGGAAGGCTTGGGATTTGCGGTCCACCAGATTGTCACCGAATTCATGGATCAGCGGGGCCCAGTCCGCATCTGACATCGGCGCGGCCCGGATATCGCGGAAGGTGACCTTGTGGCCTGCGGCGTCGAGTGCCTTGCGGGCTTTGTTGCAGTCGGAACAGGTGGGCAGGCCATAGAGGATCATTTTGGTTCGTCCATGTTGTGGATGTTGATGATCAATTAACCATCCTTGGCGAACATGTGCCATGTCCAAATACCGCCGCCCCCGGCGCCCCGGCGCAACCGTGTTCTTTACCGTCAACCTTGCGGACCGGTCATCGGATTTATTGGTGCGCGAGATTGCGACGTTGCGCAAAGCCGTCGCGCAGACACAGACAGAGCGGCCATTCAGGATCGACGCTTGGGTTGTGCTGCCCGATCACATGCATTGCGTTTGGACATTGCCCGAGGGGGACGCCGATTTTTCGATGCGCATGGGAGCGATCAAAGGCCGGTTTTCGCGGATGGTGCGTAGGTCGGGGTTTACCCCGACTCCCCCGCTTCCCCCGCTGAAAAACACGCATAGCGTTGTTGGTGGCCGGGTCAGAGTCGGGGAGAACCCCGACCTACGAGATGAGGTTTCGATTTGGCAGAAACGATTTTGGGAGCATCACATTCGCAATGATGCCGATTACGCGGCCCATGTGCATTATTGCTGGATCAATCCCGTGAAGCACGGGTTGGTGGAGACACCCGACGCGTGGCCGTATTCGTCATATCACCGCGATCATCCGTAGGGTGCGCAACGTTGCCGCCTCCAAACATGAAGCAAATCTTGGTGCAACTTTTCCCGGAATAAGTAAATTTCCCTACATCAAAATCATCTACGAAATTTATCCATTTTTGAGATGTGTAAAGCCCAACTACCCAACAGCCCCCATAAATTCACGCCATTCGCCCTTGGACATCCCGGACGTCTCTTGCGTGACCTCTTCGCCCTTCAGCATTCTTCGCACACAATCCAACGCCTTGCCCGAGAGGGTCGCGCCGCCCATGCGGTAGTCCTCGAATGCGCCGTAGGCGGCGGGCACCCAGTCGGCGACGACTTTGCAGATGGCGTCGGCGTAGACACGGATCTCGTATTGGGCGTGGGCGTCGGCGCGCAGGCGCAGGAAGTGGAACAGGTTGTGCAGGTCCACTTTCCAGTACCATTGGGTGTAGATGTTGGCGGGCAGGTTCATCCGCGCCAATTCGCGCGCGAGGCCGTTCTTGGGATTTCCATCGGTGTCCTGTTCGCCGATCATTTCGGCGTAGTGGTCATAGGCCTGTGCTGCGTCGCCCTTGAGGATTTCCAGCACGCGGGCGGATTCCGCCTCGGTCAGCATTTCCCCCCTGCCCTGATTGTTGATCACCGATTGCGCGGCCAGCTGGGACGCTTCGGGGATATAGAATTCGCGGTCAAGGATCGAATAGCGCGCAGAGTATTCGTTGACGTTCGCGGTCCGGTGCCTGATCCACTGGCGGGCGACGAAGACGGGCAGTTTGACGTGCAGTTTGACTTCGCACATTTCGAACGGGGTCGAATGCCAGTGGCGCATCAGATAGCGGATCAGACCTTCGTCGTTCTGGACCGATTTGGTCCCTTTACCATAGGATACGCGGGCTGCCTGACAGATCGCCGCATCGTCGCCCATGTAGTCGATGACGCGGATAAACCCGTGATCAAGCACGTCGTGGGCTTTGTATAAATGCGCCTCCATCCCTTCGGAGACGGCGCGCAGGGTCGGTTTGGGGGTCGCGCGCAGGGCGTCGATTTCGGCCTGTTGGTCGGGGGTGATGGGCATCCGTGTTCTCCGGGCATTGATGAGTCGTAGCCGGACTATACGGATTGGCGGGCTGTGGCAAAACCTCCATAGCGGGAAAACAAACTGGGCGGGGCCGCTTTTGATCGTTGACACGGGGGGTGGTGGGCAAGATGTTCGAAACAAAGAAAAACAATCGAGGCATTGAGAGCATGAAAAACTTTGTATCTATGGCAGCGTTGCTGGCGCTATTGGCTGCATGTGGTGATGGGCAGCCGTTTGATGACGTGACCGATCCCGATACGGGCGGCGGTACCGATACTGACGGTGAGGTGCCGGTAAACGGTGTTCCCGCCGCTGTTGCCGGGGACATGAAAGCGGCGAGCTATAACGCGGACACAGGCACGCTGTTGGTGCAGATTTCGCTGGACGGGGATGATGTGCTGCAAGCCTATACAGCCGCCGGAGCCGTTGGTGTTTATGACCGGTTTACGCAACAAGATGACCCGTTGGACCGTGCCTTTACCGCGTTTGCAGGTGAATCGACAGACGGTAGCGTGACCGCCGTCGTTGCCATGGATGGCGGCCAGTTCAACAGATACTTTGGCGGCATCACGTTTACGCAGGATGGCTATGTTGCGCCGGACAGCGGTTTGGCCAGCTATGCAGGCAACTACGTTGGGTTGTTGAATTTTGGTCCTCCAGTTGGGAACGCGCCCGGCGGTACACCGGGCGAGGTTATTCCGTATCAGTCGCTTCAGGTCACCGGAGAGGTGTTTTTGAATGCCGACTTCACTGACAATCTGGTGAATGGTGCGATCTATAACCGCAGCAGTGATTTTGGCGCAATGCCGTCTGTCGCTCTTATCGTGGCCGACGTGGGGTCAAACGGCGCCTTTGAGGGCATTGTGGAGATAAGCGACCGAGACCCGTTGGCTGATGCTCCGGGCGCAACCGTTGGCACCTACGCGGGAACATTTGGTGGTACGAATGCCGCCGGTGTTGCGGGTGGTATTTTTCTTGACGGTGATTTCCTAGGCGATACTTTTGAGAATGAAAACGAATACGGCATCTTCGTTCTGGACCAATGTGTCGGCGGTGGTGTTCCCACCGTTTGTTCGAGTGTCGAAGACGTAGATGAATAAACACGTACTCGCGCTGGTGGCCTGCCTTTTGGGGTCGGCTGCCAGCGCACAGACAACCGTCGATGTGTCGATCGAAGACGCCCGTGTCATTGCGACGCGGGCGCTTTTCGCCGGGGATACGGCATTGGCATTGCAGATCGCGCTGCGACTGTTGGAGGCTGACCCCAATGATCGTGCGGCGCTGCTTGTCGTGGCCGCCGCGGCACCGCGTTTGGGTGATCCAAAGACGGGCCGGCGTGCTGGCGCGCGCGCATGGGCGGTATCGCAGACCGATGTGCAAAAGTACGAAGCGGCCCGTTTGACGGCGTTGGCCGCCGCGAACGAAGAACGCTATACGCTGGCGACGTTTTGGTTGCGCCGCGCACTGACAGTTGCGCCAAACCCGGACGAAGAAGCCAAGACGCTGCGCGATGCCGCCGGCGTGCGCCGGATCAACCCGTGGTCCACACGGCTGGGGCTTTCGGTGGTGCCGTCAAATAACATCAATGGCGGGGCCACTGATGAAACGCTGACCGCCCCCGGCCTGCCCGATGGGACGCTGTCGCCGGATGCGCTGGCGCTGGGCGGCGTGCGTGCCACGCTAAGTTTTCGCACCCAGTATCGCCTGCGCGCGACCGAGAAAAGCCGCACGACCGTTGCGTTGCAGTATCAGGCATCGCGGGTCCGGTTGAATGACAACGTGGACGTCGACGTGGCCGACAGTGAATTTTCCACCGACGCGACGGAAATGACGCTTGGCTATGATCGCGCATTGGAGACGGGTAGTCTGGGCGCCAGCGTGACGGTTGGCACCTTTGATTTCGGCGGCGAGGATTATTTCGATTTCAAACGACTGGCGCTCAGCCGCAATGTTGCGCTGTCGGACACGACCGGGTTGCAGTTATCGGTGCAACGCGAACAGCAGACCTATGTATCGACCGGGATCGGGACCGTTGACCGCTATGTGCTGCGCACGTCGGTGTCGCGCAAACTGGCCAGTGGCAATCGGGTTGGCACCGCGCTGACCTATACGGTCAGTGAGGGTGACAGCGTCAACTACACCTTTGACGACTGGAGCATTCAAGGGTCGTACAACTGGGCAGAGCCATTTGGCCCGATCAGTCTGGGCATCAGCGGCGGGATCAAATGGACCGATTATCCTGATTACCGCCTGATCGCGTTTGTGGATGGTGGCAGGGAAGATGTCAGCGTGTTTTACAATCTGAACATCGGCTTTCCCGATGTCAGCTATGCCGGGTTCAGCCCCGGCCTTGCGATCAGCGGCAGCATTGCCGAAAGCAACGTCAGCCGCTTTACCCGCGATACATTGTCAGTCGCGCTGACCGTCAATTCGACGTTCTGACACCGTCGTCGATTTCGGTAATGAACGCACGCTCCCCGCCAAGGTCGGAGAATGCGCGTGTCCGGCAACTCAACACGATGATCTGCTGATCCCGCGCAATTTGGGCCAGCATGTTGAACATTGTTGAAATCCGCTCGTCATCCGTGTGGACCAAAGCGTCATCCAGAATGATCGGAACATGATTGCCGTGCTTGGAGAACAGCTTTGCAAAAGCCAGCCGTGTCAGGATCGCGATCTGCTCGAACGCTCCACCCGAAAGAACCTCGACTTTGTCCGTCACGCCGTTGCGCGTTATCGCCTCGATGAGAAGCTTGTCCGCGTCGATCTGAAATTCCGCGCCCGCATGCAGTTGTCGCAGCAAGGGCAGCAGCTCATTCCGCACGGGTTCGAAATAGGTCTCCTGGGCATCGGCTCTGGCTGCCTCGAGGTGAGAAATCAACAGCCGCACCGCCTTCACGTGGCGCGCGAATTGAGCGGACCTTTCTTCGGCACGAACAAGCTTTCCTGTTACCTCTGCCAGCTTTTCCTCCACGGCACCCTCGGATTGCGTGTAAATCGCGCCGTTCAGTCGCGCGCGTTCTCTTTCCTGACGGTTGATTTCCTTCCGGTCTTCCTCGTCTGCTTGCACAGCGCGTTCGTGTTTGGCCTCCGCCGCCGACAGGTCGGGGGCGGCCAGTCGCAAGCCATCGACCGCATTGCGCGCCGCAGTGATCTGTTGTGCCTTATCCATCCCGGACCGATTAAGCGCATGTAGCTTCCCGGCCTCATCCGCCGATGCCGCAAGATCGGCTTTGTCGGAACGCAATCGGATCAGCAGAACCTCCCCCTCGGTCAGTGCGCTTGCCGCCCTGACCACCTTTTCTTGAAGTGCGGGCAGTTCCAGACGAAGTTCCGACAGATCGTCATCCAAGGTGGAAATTGCTGTCTCATTGGCCTCGGAAGCGGGAAGATCTTCGTGGGATGGGTCAGCTACGATGGGTGCCGGTTCGTCCACACGAAGGCCAAGTTCAGCGCAAAGCTCAGCCCACTCAATGTCCAAGGCGTCCACCCCGTCAGGCGCCAGCGCCCGAATTTGCGTTTGGGCAATCTGCCTGTCCTGCTGGGCCGTTTGCCAAGCGCCATGCGCTTGCTGCGCGGCCTTCACACTCGCGAGGCCAAGGGCATCAAGATCGCCGACCAGTTCCGCTTGAAGGGTTTCTGGATCCTCGATACCCTGCCCCGCGCCCTCGGCAGGACGCAACGAGATGGACCCAAAGCCGGGCAAAGACACATCCAAGGGATGATCAATCAAGAGGGTTTCACCGCTTGGCAAATCCGTTCCCTCCAGCGTTGCGGTCGCAGTGTCGCCAAAGAGAGTGAAGCTCGAGAAGTGAATTCTTCGCGTCTCAATCGCAATGTCGCGCCGACGTTCCAAGTCCGCCAACCTATCAATGACGGCCCTTGTCACCTCGATGCCGGTCAAGACTTCCTCGGCAGCACGCAGCTGCTTTTTGGGCCCGCGCAGCCGTTGCGACAAATCGGAAAGGGTGGCCAGACGTTTCCACTTTGCCGCCTGACGTTCCGCTTGCCGCGCGCGGACAAGTGTCTCGTTCTGGATGCGGCGTTCTTTTTCCTTCTGGGAGATGTCGTCTTGCACCCTGGTCAGGGCCGCTTGCACCTTCTGTTTTGCATTCATCGCATCGCTGACATCGCGCTGTTTTTGCTCAATCTCTTGTGAAAGAGCTTGGCGCTGTTCCTGCGCTTCAGTGATCATCGCGATTTCACGCGCAAGGTCCCGCGCTTCACTCTGGAGGAGTTGAATGTCCTTCTCTGCCTCCTGGATTTTGCGGGCATGCTCGCGCGTTGCCGTCAACTGTGCGGCCGCGTCCGCGATGGCATCGGTGCGCGACTGCCGCAGTTCAGGGTCGTTAAGCGCACGCAAGCGGGTGGCGATCCGCTTTTTCATGGCCAGATCGTGGCTGAGGGACTCGACCGAAAGCGCAAGCTTGCTTTGCGCGTCGCGCAACTGCTCTACGCGGTCTTCAGCTTCTTTCCACCGGCTGCCGGCCTTGGGTTTGTCCTGCTTCGTGCTCATGGCATCAAGCTCTTGCTTGCAGCGCTGGACGATGCTGTCCATCCGGCGGCCACCGGTCACAGCGTCGATCTGGCCGCGCACACTCGACATGACGTCCCGCCGCGCTTCGATACCGTCAGGACCTGCGTCAACCTCGACAGCGCCCTGCCGCACCCAGAGCAGCCCAAACGGCCCGTTGTTCGCAGTGAGGATGTTTTGCTGTATCCAAAGCTCGGCATCATCGGCCTGCTTGAGGATTGCACCGGTCGCCAAGGACGTAATGGTTGCCGACGATCCGGCCTTTTTCAGGTTGAAGACCTTTTCGATCAGGTAATCGGTACCATCCATCTCGATCTGAGCCGATATGCGCATCGCCCCACCTGAGTATGGCTGCATCTCCTTCAACTCTTTCTTTCCCGACCCGTAGTCATAGAAGATCAGAGCATGGAGGGCGCCGAAAAAGGTGCTCTTGCCGCTTTCGTTTTCCGCAGTAATGGTCGTCAAGCCATCGCCAAACGGGCCAAGAACAGCGGTTTTGCCCGCGAAGCGGCGCACGTTGTGCAAGGTCAGTTTGCGCAGCTTCACTGCGTCACTTCCTGTGCCAGATGGAACAGGTGGGACAGTGCCATCTGGGCGGTTTGCGCGTCTTCTTCCGTGCGGCCTTCAATTGATGTTGCGGCGAAAATGCTTTCTGCAGCCACCCGCAGCGCACCGGCCTGTGCAATCAAGTTCAGGTCATCAACAGTTTGCTCAACCCCCACTTTCATCAAGTTTGCCTCGAAAAAGTGGAATTCATCTTCGGCTTTGTCGCAGGCTTCGCGCAAACTGGCCAGTTCAGACAATCCCAGACGTCCCGTCCCGACGAAACGGACAAGAGCGTAGTCACGGCCGGTCACGGGCAGTGCTTCCTCCAGGATGTTGACGGGATCGTTTCCAGGAAAGAATTCCGTTTCAATGCGAAGCCATTGATATTGACCCAGCGCGACTTGCTCGACACGCGGCGCATTGCCACGTGCATCTATTTCCACCAGCAGAACACCAGCGGCATTGTGTCCCTTGAAACCCTCTGCCTCTGGCGCGCCCGCATACCATGCACGCGCGCCAATCCGCATCTGACCATGCCAATCCCCAAGAGCGAGGTAATCAAGATCGGATTTCTCGGCGCGGTCAGGGGGGATTGTCGCCAGCCCCGGCTCTGTTGCACAAATTCTGTGAGGGATTCATCTAGTGAATCCAGTGTGGTAGCTGGAGGGCATGAGCAGACCCATCCCCCCCGCCTACAAGACCAGGAACTGGCCGGCCTATAACGAAGCGCTCA